>ENA-OQAZ01000237-OQAZ01000237.1-human-gut-metagenome-genome-assembly--contig:-NODE-237-length-31378-cov-3.870980_pt1 | contig 31378 bp, 34 predicted proteins | sample MGYA00242737_ERZ504531 | MGnify/ENA primary metagenome ERZ504531 (study PRJEB26092, sample SAMD00036244) | human gut metagenome | host: Homo sapiens | study: EMG produced TPA metagenomics assembly of... | reverse complement strand
TCAAACACTTGCCTGCTTAAATGGCGGACGACCTTGTTCTTAACTACTTTTCACACGGGTGTGGTTTCCGACCATCTCACCACCCTGCTTCAATGTTTCCACACGGCGTACATCCATACGGACAGATGCATAGAATTTCAGCGCACGTCCACCGGTTGTAGTTTCCGGATTGCCAAACATCACTCCAACCTTCTCACGAAGCTGGTTGATAAAGATCACCACGCAGTTGGACTTGCTGATAACAGCCGTCAGTTTACGGAGTGCCTGTGACATCAGACGGGCCTGCAGACCTACATGGCTGTCTCCCATATCTCCTTCGATCTCTGCCTTGGGAACCAGAGCTGCAACAGAATCCACGATCACGATATCCACAGCACCGGAACGTACCATAGTCTCTGTGATCTCCAGCGCCTGCTCTCCGTTATCCGGCTGCGAAATATAAAGGTTGTCGATATCAACACCTATACTCTTGGCATAAACAGGATCAAGAGCATGCTCCGCATCGATAAATCCTGCGATTCCGCCTCTCTTCTGCACCTCAGCGACCATATGTAAGGCTACCGTTGTCTTACCACTGGACTCCGGTCCGTAGATCTCCACGATACGTCCCTTGGGAACACCACCTACACCAAGGGCGATATCCAGGCTTAAGCATCCTGTGGGAACTGCCTCCACCTGCATATGGGAGCTGGAATCTCCAAGTTTCATGACAGAGCCTTTACCGAACTGTTTCTCAATATTTCCAAGGGCTGCTTCCAGCGCTTCTGCTTCTCTTCACTGATCATTATGTAATCTCCTATTCTTTATTCTCTTTCTAATCAGGTTTCCTGCAATCCGAACCTTTGTTCGTGTTTTCTGTATTACATAGTATTATAAAACGGAATGATTGTCAATAAGATACTTGAAAATCCCTCTGTTTTTTTGTTGACAGGATCTCTGAAAATCCGACAAAAGGCTTCCCATACATGATTTCTTTTTCCTCTCTGAATACAAAAAAGCAGATAAAAAGATTTCCCTCTTCATCTGCTTTTTATGCAATACATTTCCTGTTACTGATCGTTGGTCAGCTTCAGTTTGTCCAGAATATAGAATACAAGGCTTAACGCCATGGCAACCACACATGCCAGCACCATACCGGTAAGTTCAACATTTCCAAGCTTCAGGGCAATTCCGGAAAGACCTACAACAAAGACAACGCTTGTCAGCGTCAGATTTCTGGACTTGCTGTAATCCACGTGATTGTCAACCAGCATGCGAAGTCCGGAGGTTCCGATCATTCCGTAAAGAAGGAAGGAAATCCCACCGATCACCGGACCGGGAATGGTACTGATCAGGGCTGCCAGTTTACCAAGGAAGGAACAGCAGATAGAAAGCACTGCCGCACCACCGATCACCTGTACACTGTAAACCTTTGTCACTGCCATGACACCGATGTTCTCACCGTAAGTAGTTGTCGGCACAGAACCAAGGCATCCGGAAACTGTGGTAGAGAAGAAATCTGCAAACAGGGATCTGTGAAGCCCCGGATCTTTCAGAAGATTTCTTCCAACAATCTTTCCGGTTACGATCTGATGGCCGATATGCTCGGAGGTTACCAGAAGCAGTGCCGGAAAGATCGTCATAATGGCCTCAAAATTAAATTTCGGAGATGTAAAGTTGGGAAGAGCAAAAAATGCCGCTTCCCTTACCTGTGTAAAATCCAGAAGCCCGCATGCACCTGCTGCCACATATCCCGCAATGATCGCGATCAGGATCGGAATAACAGAAAGGAAGCCCCGGAACAGGATCTGCCCGAATACCGCAACTCCAAGTGTGACCAGAAATACGATCACATTCTTCGGATCTGCCTTATCGTCCAGAAGTCCTGCCGTACTTGCCGCATTTCCCGCAAGCTCCAGACCAATCAGTGCCACTACCGGTCCCATTGCCGCTGTAGGAAGCACGATATCGATCCAGTCTGTTCCACACTGGCGGACAATCAATGCCACACACATACCAGCAATACCCAGAACAACGAAACCACCAAGGGCATACTCATATCCATACTTGCTGATCACCAGAAGAGCCGGTGAAAGGAAGGCAAAACTGGAACCTAAATAAGCCGGTGCCTTTCCTTTTGTGATGAAAATAAAAAGGAGCGTTCCCACACCATTCATCAGAAGCACAATAGCCGGACTGATACCAAAAAGAAATGGCACCAGCACGGATGCTCCGAACATGGCGAACATGTGCTGGATACTTAACGGTATCAGCATCTTTGCAGGTACTTTTTCCTCGACCTGTATGATTCTTTTTTCCACTCTCAAATCCTCCTGTTTTTTATTATCTCACAGATTATAGCACAGGTTTTCACATCGTGGGAGATTTTTTACACAAATATGCAGATACTGTGTGTTATACTGTTATTATCTCCGGAAAAACAGATGGATTCCGTAAATACAGCTGCCGTCTGTCCCGGAAGGAATTTTTCAGAAAGGACTATTTTTCTATGAAAGCATACCAGCGACTTCTATCCTATGTAAAAATATCCACCCCCAGCAATGAAGAAAGTGCTTCTTCCCCCTCTTCCCAGTGCCAGTTTGACCTGGCCCGGCTTCTTGTGGAGGAACTGAAAGATCTTGGGATCTCCGATGTGTCTCTGGACGAACACTGTTACGTTTATGCACATCTTCCTGCTACAAAAGGCCTGGAGCACTGCAAAGCACTGGCTTTATCGCTCATATGGATACGGTTTCCGATTTCTGTGACCATACAGTCACACCGGTGGTCACAGAAGATTACGATGGAAGAGAGCTCCCTCTCGGCACAAGCGGCAGAACTCTTTCCCCGGAAATGTTCCCGCATCTTGCTTCACTTGCCGGGCGTACCCTGATCACCTCAGACGGAACCACGATCCTGGGCGCAGACGACAAGGCCGGCATTGCAGAGATCGTCACTGCACTGGAGCATATCCTTACGGAAAAAATACCTCACGGACCTCTCTGCGTCGCTTTTACTCCGGATGAAGAAATCGGCATGGGACCGGCCCACTTTGATGTAAAAAAATTCGGTGCGGATTATGCATATACCCTGGACGGTGATACGGAAGGCGAGATCCAGTACGAAAACTTTAACGCCTGCAGTGCAAAAGTAACCTTCCAGGGCGTTAATGTACATCCCGGTTCTTCCAAAAATACCATGGTCAACGCTGCTCTCGTTGCCATGGAGTTTAATTCCATGCTTCCATCTGCGGATACTCCAAGGAACACAGCGGACTATGAAGGATTTTTCCATCTTTGCTCCATGAAAGGAGATGTTTCCCAGGCTGAACTTCAGTATATTGTCCGTGATCACGATGCCGCTTCTTTTGAAGTACGCCAGAAAACGCTCTCACATATCGCAGAAATCCTCAATGAAAAATGGGGCAAAGGCACCGTAACTCTTACCATCACCCAGCAGTACCGCAATATGAAAGAGGTCATCGATACCTGCCCGTGGCTGATCATCCTGGCAGAGGAAGCCTGCCGTAACTGTGATGTCGCACCTCTCATCCTGCCTATCCGCGGCGGCACAGATGGTGCACAGCTAAGCTTCATGGGACTGCCCTGCCCGAATCTGGGAACCGGCGGACATGCCTATCACGGGCCTTATGAGCACATCACAGTGGAAGGAATGGATGCCGCTGTAGAAGTTACCCTGGAGATCATAAAGCTGTTTTCCCAGAGGGAATACTGAAAAGAAACTTTTTTCAAAACCTGCATTACCAGTAATCTGAGATAATGTAAAAAACACCCGCAGATCATCCGGTCCATCATTCGCCGGAATAAATCTGCGGGTAATTTTTTATTATCCTGTAAAACTCTCAAAATCAGATGATCTTCATCATTCTCGCCAGCTTCTTCATATATCTTCCACCAGGCATCATACCCAGCTCTTCTTCACCAGCTTGCTTACAAACAGATATACAATAAAGTATACAACTGCTGCCAGCATCACGGAAATACCCAGGCAGATCACATTGGAATGGATCAGCGCATACAGACCGTAATACACCACTCCCGCAACAACCCCCATCGGGATAGATGCCAGGAACGGGCTTAAATAAGCACTTCTCCACGGATTCTTATAGCCCATATATTTCTTGATGGAACGGTCATTGAGAAGACACATCACAACCGCATAAACGATCTGGGCGATGACAATGGTATAAACACCAAGATTGGTAAATACCAGAAGCAGTGCCATGGCTATCACATCTGCCACCAGAGCAATGGCTGCATGGATCATCGGGAGCTTCGGCCTGCCGATCCCCTGAAGTACACCGTTGGTGATATTGGAGTTACCATTCAGGATAATGGTGATTCCTCCCAGGATCAGAAGCTGTCCGCCTACACCGTTGGTTCCCGGGAAGATCAGTCTCGTGATCGGTCCGGAAAGAACTGCAAGACCTACTGCCGCAGGAATAGAGATCAGCATACTGATCCATGTGGCACGGTCCGTCTTCATATTTGCACCTTCAATATCGTGCATTGCATAATGAGCGGAAACCTCAGGGATCATAGATGTTGGTGCTGTACTCGCCAGGGTAAGCGGGATATTGATCAGCGTCATATAATATCCGTACTCGGAATACAAGGTCTGGATCACGTCCTTGGCAGCACCCTTGATATCCATGATACCGGAATACATATAGCTGTTGATATATCCGTTTACATTATAAATAAAAGCACTGAGAATGATCGGCATGATGATGAGCACGATATTGCTCATTACATGACCCATACTCTCATTTACAGAATGGCGGTCATTGACGATCCTTTTCCGGATGATCTTACGATTTATCCCATAAACGATCAGCATAAAGATCAGCGCGGAAGCCACACCTGCTCCGGTACCCATAGTAGCTCCTGCTGCTCCCCAGCGATGAACCAGATCCATATCTCCTGTTGCAGAAAAATGCTGGATAAATACATGTGACATCAGAAGCGCAAAGGTTGCCACAAAGATCTGCTCAATGATCTGCGAGATCGATGTAGGCATCATATTGCGGTATGCCTGGAAATATCCACGGAATACACCGCAAAGACCGGACATGAAAATTGTGGGCGCAAGCATCTGCAGTGCCAGACGGGCGTTCGCCATACTGTCAGGAACCAGGATCCCTGCACCAAATACACAGATCAGCGCCACGATACTGCCGGCAACTGCCGCATAGATCAGTGCGCCGTAAAATACCTTCTGTGCATCCTTATATCTGTGAAAAGCAATCTTCTCCGCCATGATCTTGGATACAGCCTGAGGAATACTGAAGGACGCAATCATCAGCAGAATAAAATATACATTCTGTGCAAACTGAAAAAGTGCAAAGCTCTGACTTCCCAGTGTAGTTGAAAGCGGACTCTTATACAGCATTCCGATGATCTTGGAGATCAGCGCCGCAACCATAAGAAAAGATGCGTTTTTCACAAGTGTGTTATCATTTTTTTTACCCATTTTACTTTCCCTAACTTAAATATTCTCAATCTGCCAGTCAACAGGTTCTACCCCATTGGCTTTCAAAAATTCATTAGCCTTGCTGAAATGCCTGCATCCGAAAAATCCCCGGTAGGCAGAAAGGGGACTTGGATGTGGTGCTTCCAGAACCAGATGCTTCGGATTATGAAGCATGGATGCCTTCATCTGAGCAGGTCGCCCCCAGAGAAGAAACACGATCGGGCGATCCTCCTGGTCCAGGATCCGGATGGCCGCATCGGTAAACTGCTCCCAGCCGATCCCTCTGTGGGAATTGGCTGATGTGCACGTACAGTCAGCACTGTGTTCAAAAGAAGCACGCCCTGCTTTGCCCATTTTTCCAGATTACCGTTATTTGGGATATAACATCCCATATCATCCTCAAGTTCCTTATAAATATTCACCAGAGATGGCGGTGTTTCCACACCTTTTTTTACAGAAAAGCAAAGCCCATGGGCCTGTCCGTCATTGTGATAAGGGTCCTGTCCCAGGATCACAACCTTTACCTGATGCAGAGGCGTAAAATGAAACGCATTGAACATATCTTCCGGCGGCGGAAAAATCTTTCTTGTTCTGTATTCTGTCATCACGGTTTTATAAAGTTTGGCATAGTAGGGCTGATGAAATTCACCTTTCAGTGCCTCCTGCCAGTCTCCTGCTATAGGAGCCATATCTATCACCTCTCATCCAACTTATCTTCTCACGGAAATTCCTTTTTCCGCAAGGTAATCCTTCACTTCCCGGATCTCCAGCTCTTTGTAGTGGAACAGAGATGCTGCCAGTGCCGCATCTGTTCCGCCTTCTGTCAGTGCATCATAAAAATGCTCCAGGGTTCCGGCACCACCGGAGGCGATCACCGGGATGGAAACCGCATCTGCAACGGCTCTTGTAAGTTCAATATCATACCCTGCCTTGGTTCCGTCACAGTCCATGCTGGTAAGAAGGATCTCACCTGCGCCAAGTTCTTCCACCTTCTTTGCCCATTCAAGAGCGTCAATACCGGTATCCAGTCTTCCGCCATGTTTGTAGATATTCCAGCCGCCATCCGGTCTTCTCTTGGCATCAATGGCAACTACTACACACTGGCTTCCGAATTTCTGTGCAGCCTCATGGATCAGCTCCGGACGGTCGATAGCTGCGGAATTTACAGAAATCTTATCCGCACCTTCACGGAGAAGCTTCCGGAAATCATCTACGGTACGGATTCCTCCGCCTACGGTAAACGGGATAAATACATTGGCTGCAACAGCTCTTACCATATCCACCACGGTATCACGCTCCTCACAGGAGGCAGTGATATCAAGAAAAACAAGCTCGTCTGCACCGGCAGCATCATAAGCTTTGGCAATTTCCACCGGATCTCCGGCATCCTTAAGATCAACAAAATTCACGCCTTTTACTACACGTCCCTTATTTACATCAAGACATGGAATGATTCTTTTTGTAAACATGATTATGCCTCCTCCTTTCCGGCGCCTGCCTCAAGTGCCGCAAAATTCTCAAGGATCTTCAAGCCCCACCGGCTGCTTTTTTCCGGATGGAACTGACATGCAAATACATTTCCCTTCTCCACCGACGCATGGATGCATGTGCTGTACTGAGTAGTCGCTTTCACGATCTCTTTCTCCTCCGCCTGAAGATAATAGGAATGTACAAAGTAAACGTATGTGTTTTCCGGAATACCCTTAAATAATCTTCCGCTGTTCTGAATATGCAGGGAATTCCATCCCATATGCGGGATCTTCAGTCCCGGACTTGGCGGAATGCGCAGGATTTTCCCCTTCAGGATCCCAAGACCTTTCACTCCCGGTGTCTCATCACTGCTCTCAAAAAGCAGCTGCAGTCCAAGGCAGATTCCAAGAAAGGGCGTTCCCTTTTCCACGATCTCATGTATTACCGGAACAAGTCCGTATTTTTTGAGATTTTCCATAGCATCACCAAAGCTTCCAACTCCCGGAAGGATTACTTTATCTGCTTTCAGAAGCACCTGGGGATCTCTTGAGACGACAGTCTCCTGTCCCAGATACTGAAGTGCTTTTTCCACACTTTTGATGTTTCCCGCATCGTAGTCGATGATTCCTATCATAATAATGCTTCCTCCTGCTCTTTTGTATCTCGATATTCCTCTCTCACCTTCGATTTACATTGCTTTAGTATAACGCAAAAACAGGCGGTTGCAAAGACTTTTCTCTGCTGCCGCCCATTTTTTCACATTATCACGGTAAAGTTTTATTATTTCCGGTCCAGTGTAAACCAGAATTCCACGCCATTATCAAAGTTCTGCACACCATATTCCTGGTTCATACTTTCCATGATGGCCTTTACAATAGATAAACCGATACCGCTTCCGCCGTATTCCCTGGTTCTCGCTTTATCAACTTTATAAAATTTATTCCAAAGATTAGGTACATCTGCCTCAGGGATCGGGGTCCCTGTGTTAAACACACTGATCTTCACATGGTTATCCTCATCCTGCAGCTTGATCTCGATTTCTTTCTCTCCCTCCAGATGGTTCAGGGCATTGCTTACATAGTTTGTCACAACCTCTTCGATCTTAAACTCATCGGCCCATACATAAACCGGCTTCTCCGCCTCAAAGATCACTTTTGCATTCTTCTGCCCGATCATGATATTCATAGTCTGAAGCACGCCGCGGATTAGGGATACGATATCAAACCGCTCCATTACAACTGCATCTTTGCCGGATTCCAGCTGATTCAGTGTGAGAAGATTTTTTACCAGTTTATTCATCTTGGAGGCTTCATCCATAATGACATCGCAATAGAACTCTCTGCTCTCAGGATCATCAGAAATATTTTCTTTTAAGCCTTCTGCATAGCCCTGGATCAGGGCAATGGGAGTTTTCAGTTCATGGGACACGTTATCCAGAAATTCCTTTCGCATCTTGTCGATCTTGATCTTGTCCTCAATGTCACGCTGCAGTTCATTATTTGCAGATTTCAGTTCACTGATGGTAGTCTCCAGCTGTGAGGACATCCGGTTGAAATTATCTCCCAGAACATCGATCTCATTGCCGACCTTGCTCTCGTATTTTGCCTCAAAATCCAGATCTGACATTTTTCTGGAAAGTTCCGTAAGCTCACTGATGGGACGGGTGATCCTCCTGGTCACGACCATAATGACCAGACCACTTAAGATTATGATCATCAGACCTACCGCAAAGTAAAACTTATTGGAAATATCAGCGCTCTCCCGGATGCTCTCAAGGGGTGTCCTTATGATAAAATAATGTTCCTCATCCAGCTGTCCCCAGCATTCCACATAATCCATTCCCGCAAACCGGTCATGCGACTGCTGGATGGTATAATTGTCACCCTGCTTCAAGGTCCGGCTCTTATCTCCGTCCTCATCCAGATCATAGACATATCCGAACAGCTTGCTCTGAAGCATTTTTTCATTTTCGCCCCAGGAAAGCCAGCTAGTATTGCTGCTGTCAATGATAACCCAGGAAAGATTGTTTCTGGAGCAGGCTCTCTGGATCTCATCGGGAATACTCTCCATACCTTTCGAGCTATTGCTGTTCATCATCTTGTCAATATCTGTATTTTCCAGAGTTGTTCGGAGATTCAGAAGTACATCGATCTTTTTTGTCACATAATATTTTTCAAGAAAGGCTCCGTTGATCACGGTAATAGTCAGAATGGATAAAAACAGCAGACCGATAAAGTATGCTGTGATCTGATGGCGGAGACTGTTGGATTCTTTTTTATTTTTTCCTTCTGTTTTTTTCATTCTCCTACCTCAAACTTATAGCCCATCCCCCAGACTGTCTTGATATACTCGCCCTTATCGCCCATTTTACTTCTCAGTTTTTTGACATGAGTATCAATGGTTCTGGCATCTCCGAAATAATCATAATTCCACACAGAATTCAAGATCTTTTCTCTGGAAAGAGCGATTCCCTCATTCTCCAGGAAATAAGTCAGAAGCTCAAATTCCTTGAAGCTCAGATCCATCGGTTTATCATCTACCGTTGCCTGATGCGCTGCCTTGTCAATGACAATCCCACCTGCTGAAAGTATCTCATCCGGGTTGCTCTGTCCCGTTCTTCGAAGAATGGCTTCTACACGTGCTACAAGAATCTTGGGGCTGAAGGGTTTGGAGATATATTCGTCCACCCCGAGTTCAAATCCCAGAAGCTCATCACGCTCATCTCCTCTTGCTGTCAGCATAATGATGGGAACCTTGGAATTTTTGCGGATCTCACGACATACTTCCCAGCCATCCATCTTCGGCATCATCACATCCAGGATCAGAAGCGCAATGTCCTTTTCTTTATAAAAAATATCCATGGCCTCCTCACCGTCACCAGCTTCCAGTACCTGGAAATTCTTTTTGGTGAGAAAATCCTTTACCAGTTTTCTCATTCTGCTCTCATCATCTACTACAAGAATTTTTAATGCATCCATTCTATCTTCCTCCGTTTCTCAGTCGCTGTTCCGGGCAGCTGCTGACAGCCCGAAATGCTCTGTATCATCCCTCTTTACAAAAAGCTGAGCTTTTACTTCCGGTTCATTCTAAAGCGGATATTTCCATTCCGCTTTGCTACTGCTCATAATATATCACAGGTTTGTGTTGTGTGTGTGAACGTAATTTCATTTTTTTTAATTTTATCCGCAAAAAAGGAGAACCCTCTAAAAGGATTCTCCGATCTTTTCTCCCATGAATACTCTTGTTTCAATTCCTTCACGGGAATTGTTTAAAATATCTTCATCTGGCTTTACCGCATTTTTTTCAGTGATCAGCACAATGGTGGAGCCGCCGAAAGCAAAATTTCCTTTTTCGTCTCCCCGTTTCACAAATGCTTTCCCTGGCCGGTTTTCGATCCTTCCGACAAGAAGAGCCCCTACCTCCATCATCAGCACGGTACGGAAATTCTCCGTTTTCAAAAGAGAATACTCTCTGCTGTTTTCCTTGTAGATCGGATAGGCATCGTTGGCCACGGGGTTGACTGTATGCAGGATCCCCGGGATCCTGATGCGTCCGGACTCCGCCGCATTGTCCGGATAAATATATCTGTGATAATCCTGAACACAGAGACGAAGCACCCACACATAGCCACCCTGATATCTTTTTCCAAGAGAAGGATTCCTGAGAAGCTCATCTATGGTATATTCGGTCTGTTTGATATGAAGACGGGCTTTTTCATCTACCGGATACACACTCACCCTGCAGTCACAGGGACTGATAAAATGTCCCGGTTCCATATCAATATGGCGGGCACCCTCCCGGATCTTCCGCTTGAAAAAATCATTGTAGGAAGTATATTTACGCTTTTCATAATCACTCATATCCAGATGATTGAACCGTATAAAGGGTTTCACCGCTGCTGCCGAAAGCCTGGAATCCAGAATCCATCCCATGGCAATGGAAACAACGGGAGTGACCAGCGGCCGGATCAGCATGCGTCCGACCACAGAACCGTAGATTTTTTCCAGAAGGTTGTTCTGAAAGGAATCCTCCTCTGTAATATGCCCCATTCTGTCCGCTGTCCGGATCATAGATTACCACCTCTCTCCATGGAAAGCTTATAGAGATAATTGAACTTCCACCATCCTTCGTTGTAGAAAAGTACAAGAAGGACTGCCACAGAAACTACCGCAACAATGATCACCAGCTCCCTGTTGGTGGGCTTACGGAATTTAAAATCCAGGATAAACAGAAGTCCTACCGTCAGCATTGCAATATGAAGGAGCACTACAAACCATTTATACTCCGGAAAAAGCAGGGATACCACAAATAGAAGCGGCAGGACCACAGACATGGATGTGATGGGAAGTCCCTGATAATATTTTCGGTTTTCGGAGGTTTCATTCTGACGTTTTTCCTCCATAACATTGAAGTATGCCAGACGGATCAGGCCTGCCAGACCGTAAAATAAAAGAATAGCTATTCCGTAGATATGACACATTCCAAGCTTAAATCCCAGCACAATGGGAAGGATCCCGAAACAGACGATATCTGCAAGGGAATCGATCTGGATCCCGAAGCATTTCTCTTCCTCCGTTCTGTTCTTCTTGGTTCTTGCGATCTTTCCGTCAAACATATCGCACAGTCCGGAAAATGCAAGACAGCACACCGCTGCTGAAATATGGTCCGTCACAGCGCAGAAGATTCCGATCATGGAAGAAACTACGCTTATGTAAGTCATTATTACCGTATAATCATAAAATCCTATCATTTGCACACCTCTTTTTTCTTTTTCATGTCAGGCTATATTCACAGTCCCACAGGGACTTACCTGATCTGGGTCAAGCAGATCTCCGCGATCTGCATTCGATCAAATCTTTTCAGGATTCCTTTTTTCCGATAGTGAGCTGAGCCACCGCAGTAAACACCGCACTGATCAGCAGCTCTCCGTAATATCCCAGCCCTCTGCTAAGCACCATTCCCGGAAGCAGCAGGCCACCGAATACCGGACTGAAAATGGTAAGAAACAAAGTCTCACTAATTCCCATTCCTCCCGGAAGCGGCAGCATATCCACAGATACCGATATCACTGCCTGGAGAAAAAGGATATCCCAGAAACCGGTTCCATGGAGTCCAAAAGCCTGATATACGAACCAGGTTACTGCAAACAGTGCCATACGCTGGATAAAAGTGATCCCTATTACTTTAACGATCACCAGCGGATTATTCTTCAGATATGCCGCAGTATTTCGGTAAGTATCCATGGAAGCTTCCAGTTTTTTCAGCCGTCCCTCTTTTTTCCGTATCAGATGAAACCGTTCCAGAAGCTTCATTCCCTTCACCAGGATCGCTTTTGCAAAAAGCGGATGAAATACCAGAATGGTCATAAAAGTGACACAGAAAATATTCAGCATCAGTCCCAGATAAAACACCGGCAGGATTCCTTCCAGGTATTTGTGAAGAAATCCTCTTCCGAAAATTGCGATCCCAATACCGATCACCACAAGCACCAGCTTATAGGTAATCGTCACGATCATTAGTATCACCGTTGACACCGGAATGGAAATCTTCTCTTTTTTCATATAGTAGATCTGCATGGGCTGTCCACCGCTGGCGGATGGTGTGATACAGCTGAAAAAGAATCCTACAGACGAAAACAGAAAGCAGGTTCTTTTTTTCAGATGAATCCCGCTGGAACGCATCATATACCAGATAATGATGGATTCCCCCCAGATAAAAAATGCTACCAGTGCAATTCCCGGAAGCAGCCACCGTTTATCTGCCTATGTATGGCATCCATCATGGAAGACAGGTCTTCTCCGTGAAAAACGCCGTAGATAGTCAGGGCAAAAACTACTGCCAGGAACACTCCGTTAAATATGATCTTTTTTCTGCTCTTCATCACTTGACACCTTCTGTATAGCTGTTGATCTTCTTTTCAATTTTAGTTCCAAACCGTTCATAAATATGCCAGAGTTTTGTTTTCTGTCCCAGAATAAAGCATACCTGAGCCAGGATCACGCCACCTGCCACATCCACAAGTACATGCTGCTTGGTAAAAATGGTAGACAGAAAAACCAGCACAGCCAGTGTAAACGATACCCCCTTATACCATGTCGGAATTCTTTTCTGATCCTTGATCCCCAGAAAACAGAACCAGCTTACCAGACAATGGATAGATGGAAACAGGTTATCTGCCGCATCAATGGAATACAGCCAGCCGGCCAGCAGATCCCAGATCCCGTTTCCTTCGATCAACGGTCTTGTATTGGTAGTGGGATATGCCAGAAATATGATCAGACACACACAACGGGATATAATATCCGCAGTAAAAAAACGGTAAACCTGTTCCCGCTCCTGCCTTGCCGCAAGGATATAATTCACTGCCCAGAATACATAACAGCCAAAATAGATAATCAAAAACTGCGGCACAAATGGGAGCCGCAGATCAAGATTACTTTCTATATTGTGATGATACCAACTGCCTGCGATCGCCCTTGAACCGGAATATACAAGACAGTTAAATACAAATGAAAAAACAAGGGGGAAAAGCCCGTACGCAGGTACGATCCCTGTTACATATTTCCAAAAATGTTTCATAAATTCACGCCTCATTATTTTATTGATATCAGGAATAAAACATATTCTTCTCCTGCTAACATCTAATAGTCACAGTATAACAGTCGGGGCGTATGGTTTCAACTAAATATGGAAAGTTTAAGAATTGTTAAGATTTGAGTTCAGTTATTTTTTCTTTTTTTGTTCATACTTTTTTCAGAATGACGTCACAGAATGACCACAAAATATGAGTATATTATTAGATGTGCAAAGGGTACTACCTTTGATAACACTTTTTTCTTTTTCATACTGCCGGGGCTGCCTCCAAACAAAGCCCCGGCCTCCTTCCTTTTTATTTTCCCATTTTTTAATTATGCCATGCAAGACGTACACTGGATGGATGTACTTCTTTTGTCATCCAGTCCACATCGTTGGTGATCCAGTCCATAATCCCGAGCTGGCGTGTCTCCCATGCGATGGTTGCCTCTCTTGCTTCCGGCGTTTCTTCCACTTCCATAGTTGTGTCGATCTCATCATATCCAAAAATATATCCGCCTGCACTCCAGATGCTGAAGTTGCTGTCCGGGCCCGGATCTATTGTTTCGCCTCTCTGCGCCACAAGTCCGTCATGACGGGCTTTATATTCTTCCTCACAGCCGTCTTTTAATTTTGTCATGAACATTCTGTGGCGGATCAGCTCTTTGTTTTCTCTCACAACACCAAAATTATGATACATCAGGCGCATGTCTTTTCCAGGAGTAGAGATCCAGGTAAAGGTATCTCCGATCTTTTCAGTCAATGCTGCCTTTACTTTCTCCTCTTCCGGAGAGATCACCTCTCCGTCTGCATTTTCGTAATATCCGAAGATCAGGTCTGCCGCATTCCAGATGCTGAAATTATGGATGCCGTTACGGTCAAGATATGCAGTAAGCTCCGGCCAGATCTCGCCTAAGGTCTTACGGTAATCATTCATTTTTCCTTCTTTTACTTTCATTGCAAAAGCATGTCGTTCCATTTATGCTATCCTCCTGTTTTGATGATCCTGTGCTATGTTTTCCACTATGAGCAGATGTAGTTCTTCTGCCCTCATATGATTTGATTCTATCACTTTTATTTTGTTTTTACAATTATGAGGGCAGGATTTCCGATCACTGTTCACAGGTAATATCAGCAAAGCATGTTGCCTGACACAAAGTTATCCGTAACGATTCCCTGAGATGCTCAGGCAAGATACAACATGACCATCAGTGGCATGGTTATGATACTTACCAGCGTTGTCATTACATTGATGGTGCTGGCATAGACCGGGTCCTGATCGTAGAGCTGTGCCAGCTGTACAATCGTTGTTGCCGACGGTGTGATCACTGCCATCAGACTGATAAGCAGAATGGTTTTTCCATCCTTTACCATTGAAGCCAAGGGCAGATACTTCAAAAACAACAGTATAAGCAGTGGAGTCACCACCATTTTCAAGATCGTGATCAGATAGATCCTGGAATGGCTGAAAATATCTTTCCATTTTACCTCCGTCATGGTCATTCCAAGCATGATCATACATACAGGTCCCAGGGTGGCTGATATCTGGCTCATGGTGTTTCCAAGGATCACCGGCAATCTGATCTGCGTGAAGAACAGAACGATTCCAAGGATAATAGCGATCAGATTGATGTTGCAGAGGATTTTTTTCCAGTTGATGCCGGCCTTCGCCTCCATCAGTGACTGTCCGTGGGTCCACATCAGGATCATCTGCACACTCAGGAAAGCACTGGCATAGATCACCCATTTTTCACCAAGGACTACCGTTACAAGAGGGATCACCAGATTTCCGGAATTGGAATAGATGATGGATTCTTTTTCTACCACACTTAATTTCAGTGGCTTGCCGATGATCTGTACAAATACCAGAAGAAAAATATGGATCAGGATGGCCGCTGCCACTGCCAGAAGGAAGCCATTCCGGATGCTTCTGGAATATTCGATCTGAAAAGCATTGATCATTACGCAGGGCATGATGATGTAGATACAGATGACTGAAAGTGTCCTGCTGCTTTTTGCATCGATAAGTCCGCATTTTACCACTGTAAATCCACAGGACATCATCAGAAAAAATACGATGATCTGCTGCAATAATTGTAAAGTTATCATTTTTTCTCCCCTCCGAACGCGTCAGCTCTGTCCGATCTCTTTCAGGGCTGTCTGAAGCTGCGTGTCTTCTTTATGTGTAAGTTCTGTCCAGTCTGTGATGTCTCCGGAAAGCTCTGCTTCCACATCCGGAGTGATTCCTTTTTTGTTGATATCATTGCCCTTTGGCGTAAAATATTTTGCGATGGTGATCTTTACCGCACTGCCATCGGTAAGAGCTGGATGGTCTGCACCACGCCCTTCCCATAGGTAGTTGTTCCTACAATCGTTCCAATCCCGTAGTCCTTTACCGCCCCCGCAAAGATCTCCGATGCACTGGCACTGTTTCCGTTTACCAGAACAGCCAGCGGCATGTCCAGTTCATTTTTTCCGTCGCAGGTTTCCTCTTCCCTTTTTCCGTTTTTGTCCTCTGTATAGACGATCAGTCCTTCCGGAAGTATCTGGCGGAGTACGCCGCAGACTGCAGTAAGAAGGCCTCCCGGATTATCACGGAGATCCACAACCAGCTTCTTCATTCCCTGATCCTTCAGATCTGCAAATGCTTTTTTATACTGATCGCTGGTCACCTCAGAAAATTCGGAGATCCGGATATAGCCGGTGTCTTCGGAAAGCATCTCATGGGAAACGGTCTGAATCTCCACATCCCGGATCTCCACTTTGACATCCCGGGGTTTCTCTTCGTTTTCCCGCTGTATGGTCAGCGTTACGGAAGCTTTCTCACTGTCACGGACCATAGAAGCAATATCTGAAGTTTCTTTGTCTATAACATCAGCTCCATCTACTGCCTTGATCACATCTCCCTTTTTCAGTCCCGCCTGTTCTCCAGGGCCACCCTCATAAAGCTGTATGATCTTTGCCCCTCCGGTGTCATCCTTCTGAAGAACGGCACCGATCCCTACGTAGGAGCCTTCATTGGAAGTATTCAGCTCTTTATACTGTTCTGCTGTGTAATAGGTGGAGTACGGATCCTTCAGGCCGGCAAGCAGGCCAGCATAAAGCCCCTCACGCAGGTTGCTTTCGTCTTTTTCATCCAGATATTCTTCATCGATCAGTTCTTCCAGGTAATTCAGCTTCTGAACCGTTTTCACATCGGAAAGCGCATTGCCTTTCGGAAACAATACTTTCTGATAGCTGGCAAAACCAGCGCCTGTCACAACCAGCGTTGCTGCCACTCCAATGGCTATACCTTTTTTGAATTCTTTATTTTTCATATTTTTCCTTTCTTCTGCACAGCCGGCAAAGCCGATAAGATCACAGATTTTCTGTACTCCTCTGTGCGCCGTTCGGTTTTTATATACCGAAAACGGCTGCCGATATTCCGACAGCCGCTGTATATCTTATGATCACACATCATGCGGATACATAAGATTCTCTGCTATTTGGTTATACTCTGAGATGTTTTCTTGTTGTGAAAAAGCTTCCCAAAAGACCGATTCCCACACCAAGTCCAAGTCCCATGGGAACCAGACCCTCATAAATCTGCCAGATTGGAATGAAATCCACGATTCCTGTCAATACATTGAATTTTGTCAGAATAAACTCTACAGCGGAATTATACAGGAAAAACAGGCAGATCAGCGGTATCGCCGCACCGATCACACCGAGGATCATACCTTCCAGAAGGAATGGCAGTCGTACAAAAGCATCTGTAGCTCCTATGTATTTCATAATTCCGATTTCTTCCTTGCGGACAGAAATACCCATAGATACTGTATTGCTGATCAGGAATATGGAAATGATCAAAAGGATTGCGATCACGGCAATCGACACATAAGAAACCAGCTTGTTAATGGAACCAAGTGTCCTGGATGCCTGTTCAGACTGATTTACCTTCCGGACATGTTCCAGTCCCTGGATATAATTCACCAGTTCTGTCTGCTTGGTAATATCATTGAGATATACCTGATAATTGGATGAATTGGCAAGAGGGTTATCATCTTTAAATCCATCTGCCGCATCTTCATCTCCAAAATATTTCTGTTTGTATTCTTCCCATGCCTGATCTGCGGACTGATAATCCATCCTGCCACTTCCGGCCTGGACTGAATAGCATCGCCGATCGCCTGGATTTCTTCCTCTGAAGTGCCCTCATCAAAGAATACTGTGATCGGTACTTCTTCCTCCACCTTATGGGCAATATTACCGACGTTGTTCACGATGGAATAGAAAATGCCTACCAGAAAAATGCAGGCTGCCATTGTGATGATACATGCCAGGGAAAACATCCAGTTTCTTTTTATATTCTTAAATCCCTGCTTCAGGGTATACCAGATCGTACTAGGCCTCATGATATCCTCCTCTTTCTCATCGCTGATGATCTTGCCGTTGTGCATGGTGACTACTCGCTTGCGCATGGCATTGACGATGTCCTTATTGTGGGTGACGACCAGAACTGTGGTTCCTCTGTCATTGATCTGCTCCATCAGAGCCATGATCTCTTCGGAGGTTTTCGGATCCAGATTTCCGGTCGGCTCATCTGCCAGAAGGATGTCAGGGCGGTTTACCAGTGCTCTGGCAAGAGCAACTCTCTGCTGCTCACCACCGGAAAGCTCATCCGGGTATGCCTTATACTTTCCTGCAAGTCCTACCTCCTGGAGAACCTCCGGCACACGTTTGCGTATCACACGGGTAGGTCTTCCTATGACACGCTGCGCAAATGCTACATTCTCATATACATTACGGTCTTTTAAAAGACGGAAATCCTGAAATACTACCCCAAGCTTTCTGCGATACTTGGCAACGCGTCTGTGTTTCATCTTCTCCAGACGTTCCCCGCTGACTGTGATCGTTCCGCTGGTAGAATCCAGTTCTTTCATCAGAAGCTTGATCAGTGTGGATTTACCGGAGCCACTGCTTCCTACTACAAATACGAATTCCCCTTTATCAACATGTAAGTCGCATGATTCACAGCCGGAAGACCCGGGCCGTAAGATTTGCTCACATCTACAAGATCGATCATATATATCCTCCTCTATATTATAAAAGCATAATTTTCTTAATTTTTTCGTAACATTATTGTAATATATTTTCTGTTTAAATGCAAGAATAAATTTCCCGGTCCCTACAACGGTTACTGTTCACTCCGTTCTCAGTAACACGCTTCGCGATGCACAGAATTTATGCTGATCGCATAAATTCGCGCGATATGTCTCGGGTTTTCTGTGACCTTCGCTCACAAAAAAACACCTCGCGGGACATTACCAGTGAACAGTAAGCAACAGCCCTCTTCAAATTATTTATTTTAACGTAAAAATACCAAAATTACAATAGAGTCATGGATGTTATCTGTGAAGTTCATGTGAATTCGTTACTGTTCACTCCGTTCTCAGTAACACACTTCGTGAATGCTTCCAAACAGGAGGGACATTTACACAATATTCCATGATGAAAAACGCTCATACAAAAACTGCCGCCTATTCCGGGAAGGAATAAGCGGCAGTTTAAAAGTTCTAATATGTTGCCTTAATGTATCAAACTATCATCCTGCATTCCGAATGCTATTAATACTCTAAGGTTTCCATATATTTCATATATCGAACAACCATCAGCGCGATCTTAAATGTAATGGCATCCTCAAACACTCTCAGATCAAGGCCTGTACTCTTCTGGAGTTTATCCAGACGATATACCAGCGTATTTCTGTGGATATACAGCTGACGTGAAGTTTCAGATACGTTCAGACTGTTCTCAAAGAATTTATCGATGGTGACAAGTGTCTCCTCATCGAAATCATCCGGAGATTTGTTGTCAAAGATCTCTCGGATAAACATCTTACACAGAGGAATAGGCAGCTGATAGATCAGGCGTCCGATTCCAAGTGAGCTGTATGCGATAACTTCCCTGTCTCCGAAGAAGATCTTACCTACATCAAGGGCCATACGCGCTTCCTTGTAGGAACGTGAAACTTCTTTCAACTCATTGACAATGGTACCGTATGCCATATGGACATCCTCACCATCTTTATTCAGATCCAGAGTATCCATAATCGTATGAGCCAGCTTATCCATCTCCGGATAGCCCTCTCCCTCTTCCAGTTCCTTGACTATAATGATGCTCTTCTCATCAACAGCAGTGATAAAATCTCTGCTCTTTCCGCCAAAAAGGCTTTTCACGCTCTCTACAGAGCTGTGATCTTTCTCCTGGTTCAGTTCCAGGATCATAACTACACGACGGACATCTGCTTCAATATGAAGCTTCTTCGCTCTGTTGTAAATATCCACCAAAAGAAGATTATCAAGAAGAAGATTCTTGATAAAGCTGTCTTTGTCAAAACGCTCCTTGTACGCAACGATCAGATTCTGGATCTGGAAGCTGCAAGCTTGCCTACCATATAAGTATCCTCATCATCTCCGTGGCTACCAGGACATATTCCAACTGATAATCATCACAGACCTTAAAGTACTGAAATCCCTTGACAAGCTGGCTGTCCGCCTGGGATTCTACAAAAGCCTGGATATCTGCCGGCTGGATCTCAAAATCAGAAAAGGTAGACGCAAGTACCTTGCCGTCTGTGTCAATGACACAAAATTCCGTCCTTGATATTTCTTTAAGTCCCTCGAGCGTATTCTGTAACACCTGATTCGATATCATTCCGTTCAATCCCTTCTCACTTATGTGTATGCTTATCTTCTGTCTTTCCCTCTCTATCTATGGCTATTTTAATACAAAATCACCAAAAATGAAAGAGTAAAACTGAAAAAATTTACAAATTTTTGTTGAAATCCGCCTAATTTTTCTCTATAAAACCTTCTCCATGAACTTCTCTTGCATCGGAAACGATCACAAAAGCGTTGGGATCAATATCATCTACCAGCTCTTTCAGCTTCACAATTTCCTTTTTGTTTACCACACAGAAGATGATCGTCTTCTCCTGACCGGAATACATCCCCTTGCCACAGATCCCTGTCGCTCCGCGATCCAGGTCTTCCATAATGACTCTGGCAACCTCATCCGGCTTCTCCGTGACGATAAATGTCTGTTTGGAAAACTTCAGACCTTCGATCAGACTGTCGGATACTTTTGTTACCAGATAAACCGCAATGATGGCATACAGGGCCCGCTGGATACCGAACACATACATTCCCACGATCACAATAAGCCCATCAATAAACTGCATGATCTGTGCGATGGAATAATGACTTATATACTTCTGGATCAGTGCTGCCATCATATCCGTTCCGCCTGTGGTTCCCTGTCCAAGGAAAACCATTCCAATGCCGATTCCCAGGATCACACCACCGTATACAGCAGCCAGAAGGAGATCATCTCCCGCAATATTCCACACCGGCTGAATAGCAAGCCAGGTTGAGAGGGAGATCTCACCGACCAGAGCTTTTTTTACAAAGGAAAAGCCTTTGATCCGCCATCCCAGAAAAAACAGCGGGATGTTCAGCGTGATATTGGTAAGCCACAGTGGAACCCCGCCATCTACGATCCCACCGGTCCAGTGCTTCACCAGGATCGCAATACCGGAAAAGCCGCCTGTTACCAGCCCGGTTGCATCAAACACGGAATTGATGGCAAGTGCCATCAGCCCGGTTCCTACTATGATCAGAAGATAATCCAGATACCAGTCCTTTTTTTTCACAAGACTCATAAAGTGCTCCTTTCATTTTTTACAGCAATTCCCGGAATTTCTGTCTTGAAATGTCCTCAATATTTCTATTCCGCTGTGAAAATCCCGAAAATGCTATAGTATCATATGACAACTGCATCAGTTTCCCGCACTGACGTGTCATAAAAAGAACGGGACCGTACACTATTCTGCGTCCGTTCCCGTTCTCCATGCTATTTTTCTGTCTTTTTATTTATAAAATGAACAAATTCATAGCTTTCCATTATCTGAAAGTATTTTACGATTCTCGGATAAAGCGGTTCTGCCTTATCTCCGAAATGCTCTTTCACCAGCAGGGCAAGCTCCTGCACGGTTTTGGCTCCATCGATCTCAGGCCAGATAAAAGTTCCCATTTCATCAAGATGAACCTTGGAAAACCTTGGCTTGCCAAAAACCTTCTGCGCGATGGTATTGAACATACCCTTATTCTCTATCTCAAGAATGATCCGCTGCTTCAGGTCCCGGTGCCACCGGATCGACTGGTTTGTTTCCGGGATCAGATCAAGATAGTTGATATCCTGTTTCTTATCCTTTTTGTTTTTTCTCATCAGGCTTTCTTCTTTCTCCAGATAGAGAATTTAAGCAGTGACAGGATCATGATGATCATCAGCACAACACCGCCGATATTTCCAAGGTTTACAACGCCGGACATATCAAGACTGATACCGACAACTGCAAAGATCGCAAGAAGAATTCCAACAAGACCCTCGCCGGCATCATACCAGCACAGTACAGAGTACCATCTGTAGCCTGAGCTGTCTTGGTTTTTTCGTCAACGCCTTTTCTGCGGTCAAGTAATCCACGAACGATACCACCGATCATGATAGTTGCGTTCAGGTAGATTGGAAGGTAAAGACCGATTGCGAAAGGCATTACCGGGATACGGAGGATTTCAAGGCAGATTGCAAGGAATACACCTACAAATACAAGTCCCCATGGAAGGTTTCCGCCCATGATTCCCTCAACGATCATCTTCATAAGCTGAGCCTGCGGAGCAGGGATCTCTGCTGTACCGTAGCCCCATGCTGCATCCAGAAGATACAGAACACCGCCGATAGCAAGACCGGAAACAACAACACCGAGCATCTCACCCATCTGCTGCTTCTTAGGTGTGGCACCAAGAAGGTATCCTGTCTTAAGGTCCTGAGAGGTATCACCGGCGATTGCTGCGATGATACAGATAACAGAACCAACAGCGATCGCTGCTGTCATTCCGTCAATACCTGTTTTACCGGAGCTCTTGATCGCAAATGTAGCGATCAGAAGAGTAGCGATAGCCATACCGGAAACCGGGTTGTTGGAGCTTCCTACAAGACCTACCATACGGGAGGATACTGTTGCAAAGAAGAATCCAAAAACTACGATGATAACTGCACCAAGAAGAGTTACCGGGATTGCCGGAACGACCCAGATGATAAATACCATTGCAACAACACCGAGAAGGATGAACTGCATCGGAAGATCCTGTGCTGTTCTCTCTGTACTTGTGTTCTTGCTTCCCTTCATGCTCTTCATGGAGTCACGGAAGGTTGTAACGATCAGCGGCAGGGATTTGATCAGGGAAATGATACCACCTGTTGCGATAGCACCTGCGCCGATATATTTAACATAAGTAGACCAGATTGCTGCTGCTCCGCCGTTTGCGTAAAGCTGGGCAATGGTCGTTCCCTCTGCTGCCGGATACATCCATGTATCAGGTCCGAACAGGCAGATCAGCGGAATGATGACCATCCAGCCGATAAGAGAACCTGTAAACATGTAGGATGCGATCTTCGGTCCTACGATATAACCAACACCGAGAAGTGCCGGATAAACCTCCATACCGATCTCACCCTTGAAGGATTTAAATGCTGCAGAAACATCTGCCGGAAGAAGCTTCAGTCCATCAACAACAAATTTGAAGATGGCAGCAAGTCCCATACCGGAGAATACTGTGGAAGCATTTGCTCCGCCTTCCTCACCGGCAAGAAGAACGTCTGCGCAGGCAGTTCCTTCCGGATAGAGAAGAGTTGCATGCTCTTTAACAATGAGGGCATTACGAAGGGGTACCATGAAAAGTACACCAAGGATACCACCGCAAAGTGCGATCAGAGTGATCTCAACGATGCCTGGTTTGCTTGTAAGTCCTTCCTCTGCCCAGAGGAACAGTGCAGGCATGGTGAAGATAGCACCTGCTGCAAGAGACTCACCGGCTGAACCGATAGTCTGGACCATATTGCTCTCCAGAATGGAGTTTCTGCGAAGAATCACGCGGATAACACCCATGGAGATAACTGCCGCCGGAATGGAAGCAGATACTGTCATACCAACACGAAGACCAAGGTAAGCATTGGCTGCGCCGAAGATGACAGCAAGAATACATCCCATGATCACAGATGTAACTGTGAGCTCCGGAGTGATTTTCTCCGCAGGAATGTAAGGTTTGAACTCTGTGTTTTTGTTCATATTTCCTCTCCCTTTATCTAGTAAATTAGTAACGTTATATAGTATAGCAAATTTCGCAGTATTTTGCAAGAAATTATATCTGAGATATTATATATTATTTACAATTTTCTGTATAATTATAAGCAAATAATTGGTCACTATGCAGCTTTTATGCTAACATAGTGACCTTATTCCTTACAATTGAATATTATACATTTAAAATAAAATACTTTTTTTTTTCAGTTGTCCGTTTCCAGCTGTTTTGTCAGATATCGCCCTACGATCTTCGAGAAATTTCCGATATCACGGATATAGGCAAAATCCTTTCCAAAAATCTTCTTTTCCGCCGGAAGATCCTTCTCTTCGCCTGCAAATACCCCCAGAACACTGACGCCCTGGCTCCGAAGACGCCGCACCTCTGTTGCAGTATCTGAAATGGCATATTTTCCCTGATAAGGGGCCGGATTTTTTGCATTGGGGCGGTTTATGATCACATCGTAGGGGCGTCCGTCACTTAAGATGATCAGGATCTTTTTTTCCTCTTCCCTCTGCAAAAGACTGTATCCCGCTGCTTTTATGGCAAGCCCGTCCCGATTATTAGAGGAAGTCACATAATTGAAAATATCCTCATCTGCTGAAACCGGATCATCATATTCCCGGAACCTGTGCAGGATCGTATGATCCCAGAATGTGCAGTAGCTCATAACCCGATGAGGGATATCCACATTGCTCAGGGCAGAACTGATCATATAAGCCTGCAGTGCCACATCTCCCTGTCGACTCATCTGTGAACCACTGGCATCGATCAGTATATCCACCACAAAATCCGTATTGTCTCCACGAAGAATCCTCTTGAAAAGATTTGCCTCACCGCTTCTGCCTATACGCCACAGCCTGGAAGGAACGATAGTTCCCCGGTCTGATAGGACTTCCTGGTTTTCACTTCGGATCACCAGTGCTTTTTTCAGGAGTTCAGTCAATATGGCAATATTTCGTTTTGCAATTCTGTGCTTGTCATGATAGATCCATATGTTCTTATTACGCAGACGCTTTGCATACTGGTACTGATAATTATCACGAACCGGATTTTTCAGGATTCCTTCTGTAAAATACAGGCTGCAGTCTCCGTGTATTCCCCGGCACATAAGATGGTTCATTCTTTTTTCTTCCGCAGGTGTGAGATAGGTTTTTCCAAAATTCAGTTCCACATAGGTATGAGCTTTCTGAAGAGCTTCCTCTGAAATCACCGTGATCTTGTTTTTCACCTTACGTTTTTCTTCCATATCCTGTGTCAGCGAGGAATCTTCAATATCTGTCATCCGGTCTGTGAGCTTTTCCACATAATTTTCCAGAGCTTCCTCATACATCTCTTCATTAAGATAGTCTTCCCAGCCAAATTCCGTCAGTTCTTCCAGCGTCACCGCCATTACCCGTTCAAGGAACCGTTTTTCTTCTCAAAGTCCGGATCGATGACCGCATTATAGAGGCTGTCGATGATCCGAATCAGTTCCATGGTGTCTCCGCTTTCTGCACAGGCATAGATCTGATCCCGGAATGCAGACAGTTTTTTCTCCAGAGGCTGTACGCTTCCTGTAAGTACATCACGGAATACTGCAATTTTCAGCCTGTCTAATAGCTTATCGTAGGAAGGCAGGGTTTCATATTCCTGCTCCAGGATATCTTCCAGAGCTTTTTTTCTCATGCGGCGAACCCCGGGGCGCTCTTCACAGATCCGCTCTCCCACTGCCGCTTCGATACAGAGCTGTGTCAGCCCCGTCAGCTCCGTCTCAGAGGCATCCAGATATATTTTTTTTACAAGATAAAGACCAAGAAGATTTTTGTCAAAATATCTGGCAAAAGCCCCTGTTTGATCCCATCGTAAAGAGCGATCTCTTTTGAGCGGAGAAACAGCGATACATCCGGCTTCACATCCAGGGTATAGTCGCCGCTTACCGTCCAGAGGAGATTACGGATCCGGTTTTCCAGCTCCATCTTGTAATCTTCTATAGAAAGTTCTTCTGTCAGATCTTTATGCATAGACATCGTCCTTTGTCCACTCTTCCGGGATCCTTGTACGGACTACATCGTCCACGATCTCCTTTTCAAAAATATCGAAGGTTTTGTTCACCACTCCCATCTGCACTGCTGCCAAAGGAGAAAGTCCTGCACGAACAATCTTCATGGCAGCCAGAAGTCCTCGAAGATCCAGCGCTTTTGTGGAGATCTCACTGTTTACGGATTTCTTCTGAAGATCCATAAATACACCGATAAACTGTTCCACTGCCTTTTCCTTTGCCTCCGGGAACATTTTGCGGAAAATAAATCCCAGGGTTTCTTCTGTCTGCGCTGGCATATCGATCACCAGGAAACGCGAAACTAGAGCTTCGTTCAGCTCCTTTGTTCCTGCATATCCGTAGTTCATGGTTCCGATAAAACGTGCCGCAGGATGAAGGTCGATCCGGTCATAGCCCGGAACATCAATGGAGCGGCGATAGTCCAGAGTTGCATGAAGACAGAGACCGCATCGTTCTTTGCCATATTGATCTCATCCAGAATACCGAAGCCACCATACTCGGCACACTGATAGATGCTGCCCTTTCGGAGGCAGACTTCATTGTTTACAAAGGTATCCGTTCCGATCAGGTCTCCGCTGTTTGTATTGACATGGAAAGATACATTATAAACCGGGCGGCCAAAAGCATATGCCAGATTTTCTGCCAGGATATTTTTTCCCGTGGCCTTTGGGCCTGCAAGAAGAAGATTTTCTCCTTCCAAAAGTCCTGCAATGGCCATTTCCAGGATTTCTTTTCCGTAGAACGGTATAGACGGTCTGGTAACTCTGGCTGCAGCCCCCTCATCAACGTTATAATTTTTTCGAAATTCCTCGATGCCGTGGATCAGGCTTTCGGAAACGTTCTGTTCTTTTAAAAATTCTAATTCTATCATATATACTTACTCCTGAATCTGATTGAATACCGCAGATATCCTCATCCGCAGTTATTATATGATCCTATGACGGACAACAGCTTACAGATTCTTTCTCCGCCAGGTAAAAAACGGGACAGATCTTACATCTGTCCCGTCATTTGATCTCAAAGATGCCGCTTCACCCAGGAAACATCTCTTATTTCCTGTATTTTATTTAACCGATCATACCTCAAAGATCAGATCACCATAGGATGCATCGGCCACATATCTTTATCTACGATCATCTCAAGCTCATCTACAGGTTTTCTTAAAGCCCGCATTGCCGGTACCACGCTCTCTCTGAAGAATACAGCACGGTCACGTCCCTCTTCATGGGATTCCGACTCAGCGATCAGTCCGGAAAGCTTATCCATAGCTGTCTTGGTCTCAGCAAGAAGTGCGGAGGATTTTTCCAGAAGACTTGTCTGTACACTGACATCAAGCGCTGCGCTCACTGCCTTCACAGAATTGATGGACTCTGCAAGAACTGTTGTATAACGGATCACTGCAGGGATGATCTGCTTGGTAGCAATATCCACCATGGTCTTGGCCTCAATATTGATAGCCTTTGCATAGCCTTCATACTGGATCTCTGCTCTGGACTCAAGCTCTGCTCTTGTAAATACATTAAAGGATTCAAAAAGCTTCACAGCCTTGTCTGTAGTCAGTGCAGGAATGGCATCTACCATGGACGGAAGAATCGGAAGTCCACGTCTCTTTGCCTCTGCCTCCCACTCCGGTGCATATCCGTTTCCGTTGAATACAATACGCTGATGCTGGATCGCATACTCCTTGATCAGGTCATGTACTGCAGTATCAAAATCGTCTGCTGCTTCCAGACGGTCGCATGCATCGCGGAATACTTCTGCTGCAATCGTGTTCAGAACTACGTTGCACTCGGAAATGGAATCACGAGAACCAACCATACGGAACTCAAATTTGTTTCCTGTGAACGCAAACGGTGATGTTCTGTTTCGGTCTGTAGCATCCTTCATGAAATCCGGAAGTGTCTTAACACCGGTATCCAGGATCTCACCGGTCTTACTGTGTGTGGCGGTACCTGTGCTGATCAGCTGCTCCAGAACATCCTGAAGCTGCTCACCAAGGAATACGGAGATAACTGCCGGCGGTGCCTCGTTTCCTCCGAGACGTTCATCGTTTCCAACGTCTGCTGCGGACTCTCTCAGAAGATCTGCATGCTCATCAACGGCTTTCAGGATACAGGTGAGAACAAGAAGGAACTGGATATTCTCATGAGGAGTTTTTCCCGGCTCAAGAAGGTTGATCCCGTCATCCGTTGTCAGGGACCAGTTGTTGTGCTTACCGGAACCGTTAACTCCTGCAAACGGTTTCTCATGAAGCAGGCAGCGCATACCATGGCGGCTTGCAACTTTTTTGAGGATACGCATCATGATCTGGTTGTGATCTGCTGCAATATTTACCGGTGCGTAGATCGGTGCCAGCTCATGCTGTGCAGGTGCAACCTCATTGTGCTGTGTCTTTGCTGTTACGCCCAGCTTCCAGCACTCCTCGTTGACTTCCTTCATGTATGCGGAGATTCTCTGACGGATGGTTCCGAAATAGTGGTCATCCATCTCCTGTCCCTTCGGCGGCATAGCACCAAAAAGAGTTCTTCCTGTATAGATCAGATCTTTTCTCTGGAGCCATTTCTCCTTATCAACCAGGAAATATTCCTGCTCAGCTCCAACGGAAGGCGTTACTTTTTTTGATGTTGTATTTCCGAAAAGGCGGAGAAGTCGAAGTGCCTGTGTATTGATTGCTTCCATGGAACGAAGAAGCGGTGTTTTCTGGTCAAGTGCCTCTCCTGTGTAGGAGCAGAATGCAGTAGGGATACATAAGATCCCGCCGGCTGCGTCATGACGTACAAAGGCAGGTGATGTACAATCCCATGTTGTATAGCCTCTGGCCTCGAATGTTGCGCGAAGTCCTCCGGATGGGAATGAGGATGCATCCGGCTCACCCTTGATCAGCTCCTTGCCGGAAAAGCTTAAGAGTACCTTGCCGTCCTCTCTTGGCGCTGTGACAAATGCGTCATGCTTCTCGGCAGTAACGCCTGTCAGTGGCTGAAACCAGTGACAATAATGAGTAGCACCTTTCTCAATAGCCCATTCCTTCATCTCATGTGCAACCACATCAGCGATCTCCATGGACAGCTCCTTACCCTCTTCTATTGTCTTTTTCAGTTCGCGGTATACCTTCTTCGGCAAACGGTCCTGCATAACAGAATCGTTAAATACATCGCAGCCAAAGATTTCCTTTACGTTGATATAATCTCCCATTTCTTCCTCCTTTTCGTTCCTGTATATCCAGTCTTTCTTATGAGGAAAGACATTTTCACCTCTGTATGATCACCTTGTCTTCGGATACTCGGATCATTCTTCGCTCTTCTGGGTAATCTCCTTGATCTCCTGCATTTTCTGGTTCAGCCGGCTTTTTTTCTGTTTCTTACTGCTGGTAAGATAAAGGTTCATGGCCTCATGAAGATTATCGATCTCCACATGGGTCTGATCTCCACCGAACTCTCCATCCAGCGTCCACGGAACAGCCTCCTCTGACTCTATCACAACATGCGCAGACTTAAAAGAATAGATCAGATCTGTATTATCCTCTGCAGTAAGAAGCGCAGTCATGATCTCCTGAAGCTCCAGCGGATTCTTCGGATTGGTGATCAGTGTCACCTCAAACAGTCCGTCATTCATATCCACGTTTTTTCCGGTAAGATTCTTAAATCCGCCTACAGATCTGGAATTGCTGATCATACCGTAGATAAAATCATTCTCCACAGTCAGCTCATCGGAGGTTACCTTCAGATGATAGGATTTCACCTCAAAAAGCTGCTTCATCCCTTCCAGCACATAGGCAACATGTCCCAGGATATTTTTCAGATCCTGGTCTGTCTCATAGGAAACATTGGTAAACAGTCCAAACGCAGCCACATAGGCAAATGTCTGATTATTAAATTTACCGATGTCACAGTGATAGATCTGCTCCTCCATGATCATAGAGGCAGCTGCAGTCATACTCTTCGGCATAAACAGACTGTTGGCAAAATCATTGGTGCTTCCTGCAGGGATATACCCGATCGGTGTCTGGCTGCCCATTTCCACGATTCCGGTAACCACCTCATCCAGTGTACCGTCACCTCCACTGCAGGCAATCAGATCTACCTGATCTGCATATTCCTTCACCTGTTCATAAGCATCCTTCGGTCCCTGCGTGGCACGGATGATCACTTCGTACCCACCTTTATTAAAGATATCCACAATGTCCAGCAGATGCATCTTGATTCTTCCTTTTCCTGCTTTGGGGTTGAAAACAAAAAGCATTCTTTTTTTCATTATACAATCCTCATTTCCCGAAATGATTCGTTATGTCTATTCTTTTACTATGATAAAAAAAACGATGTAAAATGTCAATCTTAACTTTTCACATCTGGTCTTACCACAGGCAGCCGGAATTTTATAACAAAAAAAGTCCGAAAACCCAATAAAATTGAATCTTCAGACCTTTTGTTAAATAGCGAGAGGGGGATTCGAACCCTCGACACCACGGGTATGAACCGTGTGCTCTAGCCAACTGAGCTATCTCGCCATATTCTTTTGTAACATGGGACCTATAGGGCTCGAACCTATGACCCTCTGCTTGTAAGGCAGATGCTCTCCCAGCTGAGCTAAGATCCCATATACTTGCGAGTCGCTTGCGCAACTCGCTTTTGCTATTATATAATGAATCACATAAAAAAGTCAACACTTATTTTTGTGTTTCTGCATTTTTTTTAGGATTGCTATTTTCATCCGCTATTCTTCCAACAGCCGATCCACCAGTTTTACGCAGTCTGCTGCATCTTTCGAGTATCCGTCCGCTCCGATCTCATCTGCAAAACTTTCATTGATCGCCGCACCACCAATAACGATCTTGCTGTCGCATCCCATTTCTTTTGCCAATTCCACAACGTCTTTCATGCGCATCATCGTTGTTGTCATAAGGCTGACAGACCAATTACTTTTGCATGCTCTTTTAAAGCAGTCTCAACGATCAGCGAAGCCGGAACATCTTTTCCAAGGTCAATCACATTGTAGCCATAGTTTTTCAACATAAGAACAACAAGATTTTTTCCGATATCGTGAATATCTCCTTCTACTGTTGCAACTACAATTGTCGCCTTTTGTTCCGCATCATTCCGCTCTAACATTGGCTCTACGTATTCGATCGCCATCTTCATCGTGTTGGCAGAGGAGATCAGCTGTGGCAGGAAATATTTCTGTTTGTCAAACAGCACGCCAACTTCATTGATCGCCGGGATCAGATGATGGTTGATGATCTCATCCGGTTTTTCTCCGTCGGCAAGCGCCTTTTTCACCTCATCTAAAATGCCACCCTTATTTCCTTTTAAAACAGCTTCAAAAATAGCACTTCTTCCTTCCTGTGATCCAGGTTTTGCCTGATCATCCGCCGCCGCTTTTTTTACCGGGACAAGCACGCGCTCCTGACCTGCGTACTTTTCAGCGAGCATGTTCATACGCTCAATATAGCGGATATCACTCTCTTCTCTTGCAAGAAGCAGATCAGACGCAAATGCGGCATTCATCAATAATTCCTGCGATGGATTTGCAATAGCCATTGTAAGCCCATGTGCGATTGCCATCGTAAGGAACGCTGTATTCACATAAGTCCGCTCCGGCAGACCAAAAGAAATATTGGAAAGTCCACAGGCTGTTGGCAGTCCAAGTT
>ENA-OQAZ01000236-OQAZ01000236.1-human-gut-metagenome-genome-assembly--contig:-NODE-236-length-31414-cov-2.396075_pt1 | contig 31414 bp, 46 predicted proteins | sample MGYA00242737_ERZ504531 | MGnify/ENA primary metagenome ERZ504531 (study PRJEB26092, sample SAMD00036244) | human gut metagenome | host: Homo sapiens | study: EMG produced TPA metagenomics assembly of... | reverse complement strand
TGATGATCCGGTTCTTGCCGGAAAGCCCAGGTTCACGAGGCCGGAGAGCCCGGGGGAAGCTCGCTCGACTGATCCCGCCGCCTTTTTCCAGGATCCGCTGATAAAGCCATCTGTTGGAATTGGGATAACACACGTCCACTCCGCTTCCCAGCACTGCAAAAGTAGGAGTGTCCGTATCCAGTGCACCTTTATGCCCCTCTGCATCAATTCCTCTTGCCATTCCACTGATGATCTGGATTCCACTCTCCGCAAGTCTTTCCACAAAGCGAAGCGTCATTTTTTCACCATAGCTGCTACATCTTCTGGCACCCACCACCGCCACCGACGGGATTCCCTCCTGTGGCATCTCCCCGATAAAAAAGAGTGCATACGGCATTCCCGCAAGTTCTTCAAGCCGCTTCGGATAATTTTTCTGGCCACGGACTGCCATCTGAATTCCCCGGTCCACCGCTTTTTGATACGCTTCCCTCCAGTTCCTTTTTTTCTTACTTTCTTTCAGGATCTCCCACTCTTTTTCTGTAATTGTCTGTTCTCTGATTCCTTTTTCTTCTATATAATAGACTGCTTCCGCAGATCCGTTTTTTCTGCATAATTCACACTTCCTGCCACCGGTGATTCCTTCCACACACGCCAGCCAATATGTATACCACATTTCACTCATTTCTCTTATCCCCAGTATTCTTTATCCATAACCCGATACCCCAGTGCCTCTCGAAGTGTCGCAAGATCGATCTCCTCCTTTTCCTCCAGATCTGCGATTGTCCGTGCCACCTTCAACACCTTATGATAGCTCCTCACCGTCAGGTCATCACTTCATAAGCCTGGCGCATCATCCGTTCTTCCTCTTTCCCAAGATGACAGTATTTTTCAATTTCATTTTGTCCCATCTGTACATTTTTTGTCAGCTTTTCTTCCCGAAAACGTTCCATCTGACGCATTCTTGCAAGCATCACTTTTTCCCGCATGGCTCTGGAATCCATCCCTGTTTCCTTTCCGGTCAGTTCTTCATATTCGACCTTGGGTGCCTCCATGCAGATATCAATCCGATCCAGAAACGGCTGGCTCAACTTTCCCTGATAATTCCGGATCTGCCGAGCGTACAGGTGCATTGGGGACCAGGAGCCATTCCACAGGGACATGGATTCGTTGCAGCAACCAGCATAAAGTCTGCCGGAAAAATATAAGCTCCCTGCTGCCTTGCCAGATGAATGCATTTTTCTTCCAGCGGCTGCCTGAGCACCTCCAGAACACCTCTTGGGAACTCCGCCAGCTCATCCAGGAAAAGGACACCTCCATGCGCAAGTGTTGCTTCTCCCGGCGATGGGATTCGTCCGCCTCCGATGAGTGCTGCCCGCGTCACGGTATGATGGACCTCCCGGAACGGTCTCTGCCAGATCAGCGGATTCTCTCTTTTAAGCAGTCCAGCCGTACTGTAAATCCCCGTGATCTCCAGACTTTCTTCCCGGTCAAGCGGTGGTAGTATCGTCGGGATCCGTTTGGCAAGCATCGTCTTTCCGGAACCAGGCGGACCGACATAAAGCAGGTTATGTCCTCCTGCCACCGCCACCATCGTCGCTCTTTTTACTGCTTCCTGTCCCTGAATATCACTATAATCTATGTCCCATTCTTCCATTCCATGAGCCTCTTCTTTGTCACTTTTCTCCATCTGAGGCATATACTCACCCTTCAGCCATCTGCATACCTCCTCCAGAGTCTCTGCCCCAAAAATCTGTATTCCCTGCGCCAGCCTTCCCTCATCCTCATTTGACTTCGGAATCACACAACACCTAAAACCAGCCTTCTTTGCTTCAAGAACAATCGGAAGGATTCCCTCTACCGGCTGCAGCTTTCCATCCAGTCCGAGCTCTCCTGCAAGTAAAATATCCTCCACTGCTTTTTCCGGGAAAATCCCCATTGCCCCGAGTACTGCAACTGCAATTGGAAGATCAAATACCGATCCCTTCTTGCGGACACATGCCGGCGACAGATTGATTACAATCTTTTTCGCCGGCATGATATAACCGGCATTACGCATGGCAGTTCTTACCCGTTCTGCGGCTTCCTTTACCTCAGAAGACAGATATCCCACCATATGAAACATTGGAAGTCCGTTCCCTGCATCTGCCTCTACCTGCACAAATTCTACTTTCAGCCCCAGAATCGTTGCCGAATGTACCTTATAAAATCCCATATTAAATTCACCCTTGCCTTTCCCCGGCAAAAGTTCAGAAGTTTTATTTCAGAAAATGTATGGCGAAATGCATGAGTGATTTGCTAAAAGAAAAACCGATATCTTTTAGAAAATGTATCCTTATGATAGTATGGGTAGGGGATTTTGTCAAGATGATTGGGAGGGGAAATTTGTGGGAGTAGGTTGTGAGGTCATCGTGGGAGAATCATCTCTTTTGATTCTATTGTGCAAACCATTCCGAGAAGCCTCTGAAAGCGAAAATTGTGTCAGCAATGGCTTCCACAATTTTTGAGTCTTCTCTCCATTGCACAATAAGTGAATCGAAAGAGATGATTTTCCCACGACGACCGCCGTACTTTACTGGCAAAGTTTTGCCTTGCTGTATCATAGATGAGACAAAATGCCACTGCACAGGTGGGATGGAACCTGTGTGCAGTGGCATTTTCTAAATAAGCATTATTTGCTTAATCTTTGTTTCATGTATTCGTTGGCGTTTAATTCCAGGGTGTCTTCCAGTGGCGCAAGTGGTTCTATTTGACCGTATTTGCGTTCTAGGCAGTTTGTAATATAAATCACAGAGTACCGGGTTCTTTGGTAAAAGGGAGCCGTGTGAATAGGTTCCGAAGACATTTTTGTAGCGGGCTCCTTCGGTTTGGTCTTCTCCGTTGTTGCCGTAGCCTTTGAGCATTTTGCCGAGTGGTGATACGCCTTCACCCAGGTAGGTCTTGCCGGAATGATTTTCAAAGCCGACTACGACAGCTCCACTGCTCTCCGGGAGGGTCTCAAACATATAATTGCCGATCATACGCTCTTTTGATCCAACGGTATGAATGTTGATCGCGCCGGTAAAATCGAGCTGGACACCATCCCAGGTCTTATAATACTGGCCAAGCATCTGATAGCCTCCGCAGATTGCGAGGAAGGTCTTTTCATCTTCCACAGCCGCGCGGATCTCTGCTGCTTTTCCGGTCCCCAGGTCTTTCAGAAGGACTTCCTGTTCAAAATCCTGACCTCCGCCAATGAAGAAGATATCATAGCGGTTTGCATCCAGCGTTTCTCCGATCGAGCAGCCTTCTACATTGACCTTGATTCCCCGATCCTCCATACGACGTTTCATTGTGATGATATTGCCCCGGTCTCCATACAGATTAAGGATGTCCGGATAGAGATGACAGATATTCAGTTCCATAATTCCCTCCTTATTCGTAAAATGCCTTGATATCGGTATGCTTGCTGATCTCGCCGCGCAGATCAAACATAGCGGTATAAGTCGGCATAATAAATGTCGGTGTCTCATCCGCTCCGATTGCTTCTAAAAGGTTCTCATAGTCGCGGATCACTTCAATCCGTCCAGTGTCAAATCCTGCATATTTCAGGCGGAGCGCCATATCATCTGCACGGACTCCGGATACCAGAATACGGGTAAAGCGTGCGCTCTGGCGGGCAAGTGCTTCAAAATCCACATCCCAGATCCAGCTGATATCGGTTCCATCTGCATAACGGTCGTTCAGAAGGAACGCAATCTTGCACTCTTCCTCATCATTAGAGATCTGTTGATGACCTGATTGTACCCTGCCGGGTTCTTGACAAGCATCATACGTGCTTTAGACTTGCCAAGTTCAAACTGTTCCGCACGTCCGAAACCACACTCAAATCTGCTGAGTGCATCAACTGCTGTGTCTTCATCGATTCCAACAATCTCCGCAGCCGCAACACAAGCTGCCGCATTGTAAATATTGTAACCTCCCGGAAGATTAATGTGCACATCATGGCTATGCCCGAATGCATTTAACACGATATCCGAAGAATCTGCTCCGGTACGCACTACCTGCGTCACGCCAACCTGCGGTGTCTGCCGGTGATATCCACATTTCGGACAGCGGAAACCGCCAAGATGGCTGTAAGTTCTGTAATCGTATTCATATTCTGTCTTACAATGAATACAGTACACTGCATCAGACAATTCAAACGCTGTCTCTTTGTAAATCGGCACATCCACCCCGAACCATACAACCTTATTCGGTACATCATCTGCAAGAGATGACGTCAATGAACAGTCCGCGTTCAGGCACAGGGTTGCATCCGGTACGTGGGTAATTCCTTCGCGGATTGCATTCAACGTGTGGGTGATCTCCCCATATCTGTCCAACTGGTCACGGAAAATATTGTTGACTACCAGACACTCTACCGGCAGCATCTCACTGGTCTTACGGAACGCTGCCTCATCGCACTCGATCAGTGCGTGTGTGTAGGAACACTTGCCAGAAAGACTGCAGTGCTGTGCAAACACCGTAATGATCCCGGTCAGAAGATTGGCACCGGATTTATTTGCGAAGTACTTATATCCGGCTTCTTCAAATGCCTGCTCGATCATACGGGACGTGGTCGTCTTTCCATTGGTTCCGGTCACTACCGTAACCTTCACCCACGTGATAATTCCTTTAAAATATCTTTGTCAATTTTTAATGCGATCTTGCCCGGCAGGTTCGTTCCGCCTCGTCCCATCCGCCGCAGGACTGCATTGGATGTCTTACAGGCAAGTACCGCTAATCTTGTCCTTATTCCCATAATTTTTTCCTTTTCTCTCGTAATCTCATTTCTTTTGTAAAACATATCTGCTACTACATGATTCAACGCTCATTATAACGCATTTTCAGACGTACCACAAGCGCAAAATAACCCGAATGGAAAAGCACAGAACATTTCACTTTTACATACAATGTTAGTAACTCTATTTTGAGGTAATCGTATTGAAATCCTTTCCTCCGCCTCTTACTCCAAAAGAGGAATCCGAGCTTCTGAGACGCAGTGCAGACGGTGACAATGAGGCCCGTCATATTCTGATCGAGCGCAATCTCCGTCTGGTCGCTCATGTCATAAAAAAATATCAGCATCTGGAGGACGATACAGAAGATCTTCTGTCCATCGGAACCATCGGCCTTATCAAAGCAGTTTCCACCTTTAACCCGGACAAAAAAGCCCGGCTTGCCACCTACGCCTGCCGCTGCATCGAAAATGAACTTCTGATGATGCTGCGCACCAAGCGGAAGAGTAACCGGGAAACCTCCCTATACGAACCGATCGGTACAGACCGGGAAGGGAATGAGATCCGCCTGTATGATGTTATCGAATCTGATGAAGAAGATGCCTGTATGCAGCTTGCCCTGAAAAATGATATTTCTCTTCTCTATGAAAAACTGGAATCCGTTCTCACCGACCGCGAACAGCTGGTACTGAAAAAACGCTACGGTCTTTATGGTGAAAAAGAATATACCCAGAAAGAAGTTGCAGCTTCTCTTGGCATCTCACGTTCCTATGTTTCGCGAATTGAAAAAGGGGCGATTCAAAAACTCCGCCCCTGCTTTCTTCCTTCTCATTTTTAATTTTTGCCGGTCTAGATCCTGTCTGTCCATTTTAAAATTCATGATGCTTCTTTCACACCGGCAGACAGGACACTCTACTCAAACATTCCTATACCAAAAAGCAGAATGCCAAGTCCCAGAAAGACGCTACTTACAAGCACAAGCCCCAGCAGAGTTTTCTTTTTTTCTCTTGGCAGAAGTCCCCTGTCGTATCCCGGCTGTCCTTTATGGATCAGGTAATTCCCCGCATAAATCAGAAACGGTCCTGCCGAAGCATAAATAAAATACACCGCCACCATCACAAGCAAAATGCCTGTCGATGCCATAGCTTCTGCACTTTCCATCTGCTTTGAAGCCACACTGGAAGTAAGCTGTAAAGCAATGTCGGTAACGCATTATTGATCAGATGGAAGAACATGTTATAAAACATGTTATCCGTCTCGGCAAGCAGATATCCCATGGCGATTCCAAGCATCGCTGTCGGCACAAACCGCCAGAAACTTCCATGAAATGCACCGAACACTGCTGCACTGATCAGAATTGCCGGCCATGGACTCCTAAAGCCACGAAAACAGCTGAAAAGCCCGCCTCTGAATGCTATTTCCTCAAAAATCGCCGGCGTGACACAGATCAGAAGAAATGCAAGTCCAAACGGCAGTCCACCGGATAATTCACTCACACTTTCTGTAGCCCCACTCATCTGCTCCGGAAATACATAAAGCAGGATCGATGTCGGAATCATCGTGATCAGAAGGGTTCCGATCCACATCAGCAATGTTCCGACAGTCTTTGCGATCGTCGGTCTGTGAAATGGGAATGCACGCTTTACGTCTTCCCTGAAAAGCACTACTATTCCAAGTGCCAGCACTGCAAGAAGACCCTCATACATTGGAATTCCCCACTCACCAAAATAATAGACACAAAATCCGGAAAGCCAGAATATATCCACGCCGTACAGAAGGATCAGTACGATCGCCGCATATGGCTTCCACGTTTTTTTATTCATCTGCTTCCTCTTTTCTTCTGAGAATATCGTACTTGTCAGCCCTACCGGATAGTTCTACATACAGTACCTGCTTCGGATGTGGTGCACTCTCCTGTTCTTCTCCTTCTTCATTTACGATCCGTTTTACCTGAACCTCCACGTTATCTCCGTTCGGTTTCATGATCTCAATCGTCTCGCCCACCGAAAATTTATTTTTCTGTTCGATCTTCACCATACCGTCTTTAATCTCTTCTGTGATTCCAAGATATGTGTACTCCCGGATATAGGTGTTGCTGTCATAAATCTGTGCCTCTTCCGATGGTTTTCCAAAGAAAAATCCAGTTGTAAACTGCCGATAGGTACAATTCGAGATCTGGTCCAGATACCACGGCATATTCTTCCTGTAAAGCTCCGGATCTTTCTGATAATCATCAATTGCTTTCCGGTATGTTCTCGCTACAGTTGCCACATACAGAGCCGTTTTCATTCTTCCTTCGATCTTGAAGCTGTCAATCCCCGCATCGATAAGCTCCGGAATATGTTCGATCATACAGAGGTCTTTTGAATTGAAAATATACGTTCCTCTCTCATTTTCATAAACCGGCATATATTCTCCCGGACGGTTTCTTCCACAACAGAATATTTCCAGCGGCACGGATGGTGCATGCGCCATGGTTTGCATCCCTGCCTGTAAAGAAATTACTGAGCAGACATCTTCCGGAATAAGAAATACACATTGCACCGTGTACGAATGTCTCAATCTCCAGATCATCCGGGATATGTGCACGTATTTCTTTGATCTCACGCATGGAAAGTTCTCTTGCAGATACAACTCTGCTCGCCCCTTGTCTGTACCAGAACATATAAGTTGCATAATTTGTATTATTGGCCTGTGTACTCACATGTCTTTCAATTTCCGGACATACTTCTTTTGCGATCTCAAATACACCCGGATCAGCAATGATCAATGCATCCGGTTTTATTTCCTTTAACTCTTTAAAATATTCCCGCACGCCTTCCAGATCGTAGTTATGTGCCAGAATATTTGCAGTTACATATACTTTTACATCATGCTCATGTGCAAACCGGATTCCTTCCATCATATCTTCTTTGGAAAAGTTCTTTGCCTTTGCACGAAGTCCAAATGCTTCTCCTCCAATATAAACTGCATCTGCTCCAAATACGACTGCAGTCTTCAACACTTCCAGGCTGCTTGCCGGTATCAATAATTCAGGATGTCTTGACATTATTTTTTTTCCTTTTCTGTTACTGTTATCTCCTGTTTTTATTTTCGCACGCTCAGTGCCACTCCATCTCCCAGCGGAAGAATAGATGTCTCAAGCTCAGGATGATGTTTCAGAGTATACAGATACTCCCTCATCCGGCTATGGATCGTGCGGTCTCTTCTTTCCACCGCAAACCGTGACTCAATAATATCTCCATCCTGCAACACATTATCCGTGATCAGGATCCCTCCCGGCACAAGGAAACGCATCACCTGTTCTAAATATGCCGGATATTGTCCCTTTGCGGCATCCATAAACACAAAATCAAATCCTGCATCATCCGGCATGCCTTTCATAATCTCCAGTGCATCACCTTCAAGCAGCGTAATTTTCTGTTCCATACCTGCCCTGGCAAAATTGGCTCTGGCAATTGGAATCCTTTTTTCGTAATTTTCGATTGTTGTAATGTGACATTCCTCCGGAGAATATTTTCCCATCAGAATTGCCGAAAATCCAACTGCTGTCCCAATTTCAAGAATCTTTACCGGACGTTTGATCTCCAGCATTACTTTCAGAAAACTTTTTGTCTCTTTGCGGATGATCGGAACCATGTCCGCAAGGGCTTCCTGTTCGATCTCATCGAGAACGGGAATGTCCGCGCTTTCCAGAGAATGGAGGTAAGTCTCAGTCGTTCTTCTACTATCATATCTTCCTCTTTTCTTCCAAGGGAATTCTTATCCTATACATTTATCATAGAAGCGCAGACAAAGTTTATTTTCTTTTCAACTCTGACTGCGCTTCTTTATGCAGATATCTTCGCATCTGCTTATTTTCATAAAAATGCCACAGGCATCTTTATATTATACATCCATAATGATCGGAAGGATCATTGGTTTTCTCTTGGTTCTTTTCCAGATAAAGTCATTCATTGTGTCGCGAATCACAAGCTTAATCTTGCTCCAGTCAGCATGACGGCTCATCAGACATTTTTCAACCGCTTCCGTAACAACCTTCCGTGCCTCTTCCATCAGGCTTTCAGATTCACGTACATAAACAAATCCACGGGATACGATATCAGGTCCGGCAAGAAGCTGGTTGGTACGCTTTTCCAGTGTCAGAACAACAATCAGGATTCCGTCTTCTGCCAGATGCTGACGATCACGCAGTACAATATTACCGACATCACCAACACCGAGTCCATCTACCAGGATTTCTCCTGTGTGTACCTTATCTAAAACTTCTGCACTTTCATCATCCAGTGCGAGTACATCGCCTGACTTGAGGATGAAAATGTTGTCCTTCGGAATCCCAAGAGATTTGGCAATACCTGCGTTCGCTTTCAGATGACGGTATTCTCCGTGAACCGGAATTGCATATTTTGGTTTTACCAGTGAATAGATCAGCTTCAGCTCTTCCTGGCACGCATGTCCGGATACGTGCGTATCCTGGAAAATAACATTCGCTCCCTTTTCAGAGAGTTCATTGATGATATTCGATACCGCTTTTTCATTACCCGGGATCGGATTAGTAGCTTAAAATGATCGTGTCACCCGGCATGATCGAGATCTTCTTATGGATATCTGCTGCCATACGTGACAGAGCCGCCATAGATTCTCCCTGGCTTCCGGTTGTGATGATCGTTGTCTTCTCTCTTGGATAGTTTTTCAACTGATCTGTCTCGATCAGCGTATTCTCCGGCACATTCAAATAGCCAAGCTCTGATGCAACCGAAATGATATTTACCATACTGCGGCCTTCTACAACTACTTTACGTCCATACTTGTAAGACGTATTGATGATCTGCTGTACACGGTCTACATTCGAAGCGAAGGTTGCTACAATAATTCTTGTATTGGAGTGTTCGGCAAAAAGCCGGTCAAATGTAGCTCCCACTGTCCTTTCTGACTGTGTAAAACCAGGTCTCTCCGCATTGGTACTGTCTGACATCAATGCCAGTACCCCTTTCTTGCCAATTTCTGCAAAACGCTGCAGATCAATCGCATCACCAAATACCGGTGTATAATCTACCTTAAAGTCTCCGGTATGCACAACAATACCTGCCGGCGAATAGATTGCCAGTGCCGATGCATCCTGGATACTGTGGTTCGTCTTGATAAATTCAATTCTGAATTTTCCAAGATTGATCGACTGTCCATGGCGCACTACTTTTCTTTTAGTTGAGCGGAGAAGATTGTGCTCTGTGAGCTTTTTCTCGATAATTCCCATAGTCAGCTTTGTTGTATAAATCGGCAGATTAATCTCTTTAAGCACATAAGGAAGCGCTCCAATGTGATCCTCATGTCCATGTGTGATCACAAACCCCTTCACCTTATCCGCATTGCTCTTAAGGTAACTGATATCCGGGATTACAAGATCGATTCCGAGCATATCATCTTCCGGGAACGACAATCCGCAATCTACTACAATAATACTGTCTTCATATTCAAAGGCAGTGATATTCATTCCGATCTTTTCAAGGCCTCCAAGCGGAATTGATCTTAAGTTTTTGAGTTGCTTTTTTTCTTCAATCTCACACCTCCATATATTTTATGTATCTCATCCGTACATTTAATTATCGTAAAATTCGGAGTCCGCCTCTGTGTGCGAACCCCGTTCTTATCTGTCAGAAATATTCTTTTGACAGTTCCGTCTACACTTCAATCTCCACATCCTCCAGAAGCTCTTCGAACACCTTGAGTACGGCATTAAGCTCTACTTCCTCTTCTACCATCTCATAAACGCTGTCCTTCTCTTCCGGCGCACTTGTATCCTTCAAGATCAGCACTCTGCATCATCCTCTTCTGAATCTGCAACCAGAAGGTAAGTCACTCCATTCAGTCTGGTCTGCTCCACAACAAAAAATTCTTCTGCTTCGCCGCCTTCTCCGCATGTAAACGTTAATTTTTCATTCTTCATATACTTTCCCCTTATCGTCTGATTGTATTCCAAAGCCTGTTACTTTTGCATACCCAGAGAGTCCAGATATCCCTGCAATATAAATACAGCCGCGATCTGATCCACATACTGCTTGCGGTTCTCCCGCCTTACACCGGATTCCATAAGTGTCCGTTCCGCTTCCACCGTTGTAAGGCGCTCATCCCACATCACGATCTCAATGCCGGTACGCCGCTTCAGCATCTCTCCAAATTCCAGTGCCTTCTCTGCCCGTTCTCCGATATCATTATTCATATGTTTCGGAAAACCGATCACAAACTTCTCTACTCCATATTCGGTTGCAAGGCTCTCAATCCTTGCCAGTGTCTTCCGAAGCTTGTTCTCGTCCTTCCTCGTAACTGTCTCCACTGCCTGTGCCGTAATCCCCAGAGGATCACTTACAGCAACACCTACGGTCTTCGTACCATAATCAAGTCCCATTATCCGCATCATATCTTCAACCTACAGTTCATGTCTGATATAAGCTTTTAATAATTCTTCTACTATCTCATCCCGCTCAACCTTCATCACAAGGCTTCTTGCTCCGTTATAGCTGGTAATGTATGTAGGATCACCGGACATAATGTATCCTACAATCTGATTCACCGGATTATATCCTTTTTCCACCAGAGCATTATATACAATTTCCAGAATATCTTTTGCCTGGATCTGTGGTCCTGTCTCTACCTGAAAAAATTGTGTATTCGTTATATCTTTCATCTTACGACCTCCAATACTTCATATTCATTTTAATATAATCTATACAAAAATTCAATGCATAATTTGTGAAAGTGAAGTAAGTTCTATCTCTTTTAACTGATTGGTCCACCGGTCTGCCTGTTCCGGTTCGCATGGAACCCCAATCCGCAGATATTCCTTGGTGTGCCCTGTGACATAATTTTTCCCATCACGCTCTGTCATCTCTTCAAATAGAACTTCCACCTTTTTTCCAAGCCATCCTTCTTCATAGCGCTGCATTTTTTTGCGGTTCAGTTCCAGCATGATATTGCTTCTTCGCGTTTTTTCATGTTCCGGGATCTGCCCGTCCATCTTCGCAGCCTTCGTTCCCTGGCGCTTTGAATACTTAAATATATGAGTCTCATAAAAATTGATGCTGTCTACAAAGTCCCGGGAGGCTTCAAATTCTTCCTCTGATTCCTGCGGGAATCCTACGATCACATCGGTTGTCAGTGCCGGATTTTCAAAATACTTCCGGAGAAGCTCACATTTTTCCCGATATTCTGCCGCATCATATCTGCGGTTCATCCGTTTCAGGGTTGCATCACATCCGCTCTGCAGAGACAGGTGAAAATGCGGACATATCTTCGGCAGGCAAGCCAGTTCTTTTGCAAATTCTTCCGTCACGATACGCGGTTCCAGAGAACCCAGACGGATCCTTTTGATCCCTTCAACTCCATGTACCGCGCGGATCAGATCCAGGAGTCCTTCTGTCTGCTTTCCATTTTCATCTTTCCATTCCAGTCCGTAAGAACTGAGATGGATTCCGGTAAGTACCACTTCCTGATACCCATGTTCCGCAAGTGTACGCACCTCTTCCACTACGTCTTCTTTTTTCCTGCTGCGCACGCGTCCTCTCGCATAAGGAATGATGCAATAGGTACAGAACTGGTTGCAGCCATCCTGCACTTTCAGATATGCCCTTGTATGCTCTGCTGTCCGGGAAAGATGGAGGCTCTCATACTCGAAGGTATGGTTAATGTCAATGACCTCCTGCATCTGTTCCGGAATGTCTTCTTTAAAATATTCTTCCAGAAGGCGATCAGATCCTTTTTTTTATATTCCCGATTACAATATCTATATTCTCATCCAGCTCACCATATCCGCCTGCGCCTGCACATAACAGCCGGCCGCTACGATCACTGCATCAGGATTCTGTTTTCGGGCACGATGGATCATCTGTCTGGACTTGCGGTCTGCCATATTCGTCACCGAGCAGGTATTGATCACATAGACATCTGCCAGATCATGAAACGGTACGATCTCATATCCGTTCTTTTCCAGCAGTTCCTGCATCGCTTCTGTTTCATAAGCATTTACCTTACAGCCCAGGTTGTGTAATGCTGCTTTTTTCATAAATTCATCCTACTTCAATATTTATAACATTTAACGAAAATTTCATTCATTCTTCGGCGTTTTGTTCCTTGACTTTTTTATGTATAACTTTTAATATAACTATAGAAAATGAAATCAAGGAGGTGTGTTTTCAATGAAAACCGTACAAATTTCTTTAAATTCTATCGACAAAGTAAAATCATTCGTAAACGAAATCACAAAATACGATTACGATTTTGACCTGGTATCCGGAAGATATGTGATTGATGCAAAATCTATCATGGGTATCTTCAGTCTTGATCTTTCTAAACCGATCGATCTGAACATCCATGCTGAGAACCAGGATGCTGATAACATCATCGAACTTCTGAAACCATACTTAGTATAATAGAATGCGAAGTATCAGACGCAGTACATTTTCTGTACTGCGTCCTTTCTTTTTTTGAGGAGAGCCTGAAAAAGCTCCCCTTTTTCTTTTATTATTTTACGATGATCGTCTCCACAGTATTCACTGCTTCTGCAAACAGTTCATCAATCTTTTCACTTAAGTTTTCTTCTGATTTGCGGATCACTTCTACATTCGGTTTGGTTACCGGATGTTTTGCCACGAAGATCGTACAACAGTCTTCGTATGGAAGAATGGAAGTCTCATAGGTTCCGATCTTCTCTGAAATATCTACGATCTCCTGCTTGTCAAATCCGATCAGTGGCCGATATACCGGCAATGTACATACATCGTTGGTTGCCATCAGGCTCTGCATGGTCTGGCTTGCCACCTGTCCGATACTTTCACCGGTAATAAGTCCCAGGCATCCGTCTTCTTTTGCAAAATGCTCTGCAATCCGCATCATATAACGGCGCATGATGATCGTCAGTTCATCATGTGGGCATTTTTCATAGATATAAAGCTGGATATCGGTAAAGTTGACTACATGCAGCTTGATCGGTCCTGTATATTTGGAAACCTGCTTTGCAAGATCCACTACCTTCTGCTTAGCCCTCTCGCTGGTGTACGGCGGTGCATGGAAATAGGTTGCCTCCAGTCCGACGCCACGTTTGGAGATCATATAACCTGCAACCGGACTGTCGATTCCACCGGAAGCAGAAGCATCGCGGTTCCATTGGTCCCGATCGGCATACCGCCAGGTCCCGGAATGATCTCGGAATAGATATAAATCTCTTCTCTTACCTCTACATGAAGCAGTACATCCGGGTGGTGTACATCTACCCGGATTTCCGGGAATGCATACAGAATAGCTTCTCCGAGGTCATAATTGATCTCCATTGATTTCTTCGGATAGGTTTTCTTTGCACGACGGGACTCTACCTTAAATGTGATATTCTTATCCGGATAAACCTCATCCATGTATGCGATCACATCTTTTTTCAGTTCTTCAAATCCTTTATCCTCTACGCGGACAACCGGACAAATCCCTACAATTCCGAATACTCTTTTCAGAGCTTCTACCACTTCATCTCCGTCATAATCTCCGTCACAGTCCACATAAACTCTTCCTGTGCTTTGTAAGTATGGAATAATCCATCCAGGTCTTTTAACGAATGCCTGATCTGTCTTACCAGTGCATCCTCGAACATATAACGGTTCTTTCCTTTGATTCCGATTTCTCCATATTTTATCAAATAAGTCTGAAACTTCATTCTTTCCTCCTAATGGCGTGTGTACTTTCTAAGCATCGGTACACAATTATATAATGTTTCCAGCGTATAGTCAATTTCTTCTTCTGTAGTAAATTCTGACATACTGAATCTGAGCGTTGCGTCCAGATATTCTTTTCCGGCTCCGATTCCCTTTAGCACTCCGCTGATCGCCGGATGGTTGGATGCACATGCCGAACCGGATGATACATAAATCCCCTTCTCTTCCAGTGTATGAAGAAGAACCTCACTCCGGATTCCTGCAAATCCCACACTGATGATATGTGGTGCACTTGTTTCATCATAAAGTCCGTGGATCACAGTATGATCGATTTTCTGTACCCCTTCGATAAAGTGCTGTTTCAAGGCACGCATATGTGCCACCTTTTCATCCAGGTCTGTGTAAATCGTCTTTGCTGCCAGCCCGATTCCTGCAATCCCCGGTACGTTTTCTGTTCCGGAACGCATGTTTTTCTGCTGCTCGCCTCCGAAAATGATCGGTTTTACTTTTGCTTTTTCATTGATATAGATAAAACCGATTCCCTTCGTCCATGGATCTTATGTCCGCTTACAGAAAGCATATCGATTCCCATCTTTTTCGGGTAAATCTTATATTTTCCAAATCCCTGTACTGCATCCACATGGAACAGGATATTTTTATTATAAGCCTTTACGATCGCAGATGCTTCTGCAATCGGCTGAACCGATCCCACTTCGTTATTCACATACATGACCGATACCAGAATCGTCTCGTCACAGAGCGCTTCCTTTAACGCATCCAGCGGATCCGTCCATACTCATCAACCGGAAGATAGGTCACACGATAGCCCTCCTCCTCTTCCAGGTAACGCATGGTATTGAGAATTGCCGGATGTTCAATTGACTGGTGATCAGATGCTTGCCGGCACGGTGATTGGCACGTGCACCTCCGATCAATGCAAGGTTGTCACTTTCTGTTCCACCGGATGTGAAATAAAGTTCCTTTTCCTGCACCTTCAGAATCTTTGCAAGTGTCTCCTTCGCCTCACGGACATACGCTTCTGCATCCACACCTTTTTTATGCATGGAGGATGGATTGCCGTAATCCTCACACATCACTTTTCCAACTATATCCCGAACACACTCATAGGCTCTCGTTGTTGCTGAATTATCCAGATAAACTTCCATTTTTCTTTGTCTCCCAAACACTTCTTCTCTTTATCTTATGCAGTTCTTTTGCCTGCCGGTCTACTGTTCCAGTTCAAACATCAGTACAGCAAGCGTTGCAAGTCCGGCTGTCTCTGTCCGCAGGATCCGCCTGCCAGGGTGATGACCTTCGCCCCCATACTGACTGCTGCATCAACTTCTTCCGGTTCAAATCCACCCTCTGGTCCGATAAAAATCCCAACAGACTGTCCACTTTTAATCTGGCGGATCACTTCTCTTGTCACTTCCATACCACCTGCAAGTTCATACGGAAGCAACGTCACATCAAGCTCTTCTGCCATTTTCAGTGCTTCTTTATACGAAAGCGGCATGGTAACTTCCGGGATCCGGCTTCTTCCGGCCTGCTTTGCCGCACTTTCTGCGATGGAATTCCAACGGTCTGCTTTTTTCGCTGCTTTCTTATCATCCAGACGAACAACAGAACGCTTCATTGCTACAGGAATCACCTGATACACGCCAAGCTCCACCGCTTTTTGCACGATCAGCTCCATCTTGTCGCTTTTGGGAAGCCCCTGGAAAAGATACAGCTTTGACGCCGGTTCCGTGTCCGCTTCCATCTCTTCCAGAATATGCAGAACCGCCACATCTTCTTCATAGGCTTCCACCTCGCAAAGATAGGTTCTTCTTTCTCCGTCACTGATTTCAGCCTTTTCATGCAGCTTCATCCGGAGCACATTCTTCATATGATTAACATCTCCGCCTTCAATCCGGATCTTATCTCCGGAGATCTGCTGTGGTGTTACAAAAAAATGATGCATCTTTTCTGATCCTCTCTGCCTACGCTTTCGTTTCTTTTCTCGCTGTTACAGATACCCATTCTCCCTGATGATGAACCTCCAGGACCGTGAGTCCTGCTGCCTCTACCGCTGCTTTTACCGTCTCCTCCTTGTCTTCGATGATACCACTTGTCACGTAGATACCACCGTCTTTTAACTGGTTCACGATCACCGGTGTCAGCGGCACCAGTACGTCTGCAAGAATATTCGCCACAACGATATCATAGCATCCATAACCAACTTTATCCTGAACCGCTTTATCATCAATGATATTTCCGATCATTACTTCGTATTTATCCTTTGAAATACCGTTGACTTCCATATTTTCATAGGTTGCATCAATCGCACACGGATCCAGGTCTGTTCCTACAGAATACTTTGCACCGAACATCAGCGCCAGCATTCCAAGAATTCCACTTCCGCATCCTACATCCAGAATTCTGGTGTCCTCTGTCACATATTTGCGGAGCTGACGGATGCAGAGCTGTGTGGTCTCATGCATTCCGGTTCCGAATGCAGTTCCCGGATCGATATGCACGATCATCTTGCCTTCATCTTCCGGCTTTACTTCTTCCCAGGACGGAATGATCAGGATATCATCCACATAGAACTGGTGAAAATATTTTTTCCAGTTATTGACCCAGTCCACATCCTCTGTCTGGGATTCTTCTATCGTTCCTTCACCTACTTCCACATAGGCACGCATATCTTCCAGTTCATTTTTCACAGCTTCCAGAAGACTTTCTTTATCTTCATCTTCTTCCAGATAGAAACTGATATATGCGATGCCGTCATTGATTCCTGTCTCCGGAAGGATATCAACAAACATCTGCTCTTTTTCCGCCTGTGTCATCGGAATCTTATCCTCAATCTCGATTCCCTGTACACCAAGTCCATCAGCATACTACTGACAATGTCTTCTGCCTCGGTTGTTGTCTTTAATCTGAATTTATTCCACTTCATATTGGTTCTCCTTTTATTGTTGTCCAAGCAAATAATCAATAAACTGCTGTGCAGTACGTCCGCTTAATCCGCCATGGCTCAGTTCCCATTTGTTTGCCTCCAGAAGAAGCTTTTCCTCTTCCATCTCGACACCATAACGATCTGCAAGCGTGGTGACAATCTTCTGGAATTCTTTTTTATCCGGTTTTCCAAAATAAATGGTCACGCCGAATCTTGCTACCAGCGAAAGTTTCTCCTGTACGGTATCATTGGTGTGCAGTTCTTCATCTCTGTCGGCTTTATCTTTGAATGTCTCACGTACCAGATGTCTTCTGTTGGAAGTTGCATAGATCAGGATATTATCCGGTTTCTTCTCCAGACCGCCTTCGATCACCGCTTTCAGATATTTGTACTCAATCTCGAATTCTTCAAAAGAAAGATCATCCATATAAATAATAAATTTGTAATTCCGGTTCTTGATCTGTGCGATCACATCATTCAGGTCTTTGACTGATGCTTGTACACTTCGATCATACGAAGTCCCTGGTCATAATACTGGTTCAGGATTGCCTTGATCGAAGAAGATTTACCGGTTCCGGCATCACCAAAAAGCAGACAGTTATTAGCTTTTTTACCCTTTACAAATGCCTCGGTATTATCGATCAGTTTCTTCTTGGCAATGTCATAGCCACCAGATCATCCAGATGGACGTGTGTGATCTTGGTGATCGGCACGATCTGTGCTCCTTCTTCCGTATGCTCAATACGGAATGCCTTGTGAAGTCCGAAAGTTCCCACTCCGAATTCTTTGTAGAACTGGGTTACAGTTGTCTTAAATTCTTCTGCATCATCTGTCTGTGCAAGAGCTTTGCTTAAGTCGCAGATCCGGTCGCGAATCCTCTTGTTAAATACATGTCCCTTGGCATTGACCGGATGATATTCCTCAATCAGTTCCAGACTGTCTGTACCGAGCTTTTCACCCATCTCTTTCAGATCATATTCGAACAGTTCTTTGAAAATCTGAAAATCATGAAGGGCTGCTTTATTGACGCTTCCCTCTACCTCTCCTACCACTTCACAGGCTGTGCTGTAAGCATTCTCACTGTTGGCAAGCAGGAACGTCAGGAAGGTATGCCAGAGGTTTCCTTCAAATCCATAGTTTGCAGCCAGTTCGATCAGCTCATTTAAATTTTCGAAAAGAAGGCTCTTCAAATCCTCTTTATTATAATAATCATTATCTGCATTGTCGATCAGAAATGTCATGTCCCGAAGCAGATCTTCATGTTCCATATAACGATATAATATCAGTTCATTTGTTCTCATAGCCGTGTCCTCTCTTTTTCAGTCTAATAATTTCCAAGGATTTTCAGGTTCAATGCTTCTTCCCTGAGTCCACGGATCGCATTTTTCACTGCCGCATCTGCCAGATTTCCTTCAAAGTCCACAAAGAAACGATATTCCCAGCTTTTTCCTTCTACCGGTCGGGATTCAATCTTTGTCATGTTCAGGTCATTGTAAATAAAATGGGAAAGCAGATGGTACAACGATCCACTCTCATGCGGTATTTCAAAGCAAATACTGATCTTGGATGCATTTTTCAGGAATACCTTCTGGTTCGTGACAATGATAAATCTTGTACTGTTGTCAGATTCGTCATTGATCTCTCTTGCCAGAATATCCAGTCCGTAAAGCTCTGCTGCATATTCGTTGCAGACAGCTGCCTGCGTGGTATCCTGGTCTTCCATCATCTTCTTGGCCGCCATAGAAGTATTGGCAACACTGATCTGCTGCCAGGTTCCGTGTTCATCCAGAAAATGGGATGTCTGCATCAGTCCCTGTGGATGTGAATACACTCTTTCAATGCTGGAAAGTGTAGTTCCTTTCACTCCGGCAAGCATATGCTTAATCGGAAGGACCGTCTCTCCTACAATGTAATTTTCAAATTCCACCAGAAGGTCATACACCTGTGTCACCGGACCTGCGGAAGAATTTTCAATTGGAAGGACTGCATAATCTGCGCTTCCCTCTTCAATTGCTTCCATTGCATCACGGAATGACGGTACATGGAAGTTTTTCACATTTTTCCCAAAATATTTTAACATAGCTGCCTGGTTGTTGGCTCCTTCCACTCCCTGGAAAACCACACGTGCACCATCAAGATCCAGCTGATCCAGTCCGATAAAGGGAAGTCTTCCCAGAACTCCTTCCTCAGAAAGACGCTGATACTGCAGCTTTCTGCTCATGCTCATCAGCTGTTCAAAAAGCTCCCGGATCCCTTTTTTGTTAAAATCTGTGGACACCTTTTCCGCTACGGCTGCCAGTTTCTCATTCTCTCTTGTCTTATCAAATACTTTTCGTCCGTTCTTTATCTTATATTCTGCAACTCCTTCGCAGACCTTCATACGTCTCTCATAAAGCGTGGTGATCTGGTCATCGATCACATCCAGCTCTTTTCTCATCTCTTCCAGACTCTGCATTGTCCCACTCCTTATCGTTTTATCCTTATGTCTTTTTACGCTGACGTTACTAATTTTTCATTATAATATATTTTTTCTGTAAAATCTACATTTCTTCGCAAACCCGATCAGAAAAAACATGTAAAACTTTGTTGAAATGACCATGTTTTTGTTATATTATAGATAAAGAATATATGAAGCCGCACATTTTCTGCGGTTATTTTTAAGGAGGTTTCTTATGAGACATTTAATGAGTCCTTTAGATTTTTCTGTGGAAGAGCTCGATAAGCTTATGGATCTTGCAGGTGATATCGAAGCTCATCCGGAAAAATATGCACATGCTTGCGCAGGCAAAAAGCTTGCCACTTTATTCTATGAGCAAGTACCCGTACCCGACTGAGTCATGAAGCAGCAATGATGAATCTCGGTGGTAATGTACTTGGCTTTTCTTCGGCAGCTTCCAGCTCCGCTACCAAAGGGGAAAGCGTAGCAGATACGATCCGTATGGTTTCCTGCTATGCAGATATCTGTGCGATCAGACATCCAAAAGAAGGTGCACCGATGGTTGCAGCGCAGCACTCTTCAATCCCGGTGATCAACGCAGGTGATGGCGGACATCAGCATCCTACACAGACACTGACTGACCTTTTAACCATCCGTTCTCTAAAAGGACGTCTGAATAATCTGAAGATCGGACTCTGTGGAGACCTCAAATTCGGTCGTACCGTACATTCTCTGATCAATGCCCTGGTGCGTTATGAGAACATCGAGTTTGTACTTATTTCACCGGAGGAACTCCGTCTGCCAGGTTATGTACGCAAAGACGTACTGGATAAGAAAAATATCCCATATACAGAAGTAGAGCGCCTGGAGGATGCCCTTCCGGATCTCGATATCCTTTATATGACACGTGTTCAGAAGGAACGTTTCTTCAACGAGGAAGATTATGTCCGTATGAAAGATTTCTACATCCTGGACAAAGGGAAAATGGAACTTGCGCCAAAAGATATGCTGGTTCTCCATCCACTTCCGCGTGTCAACGAAATTTCTGTTGAAGTTGATGATGATCCAAGAGCTGTTTATTTCAAGCAGGTACAGTATGGTGTCTATATCCGTATGGCACTGATCCTGACACTTTTGGATATTCATGTAGATTAAGGGAGGCGAAAAACATGGTTGAAAATACACTGAACATTGGGAAAATTTCAGAGGGCTTCGTACTGGATCACATCAAAGCAGGAAAAAGCATGGATATCTACAAATATCTGAAACTTGATCAGCTTGACTGCTGCGTAGCCATCATCAAGAATGCCAAAAGTAACAAGATGGGTAAAAAGGATATCATCAAGATTGAATGCCCGATCGATATCATTGATCTGGATATCCTTGGTTTTATCGATCATAATATCACGGTAAACATTATCGAAGATTCCAAGATTGTTGAGAAAAAAGAACTGAAACTGCCATCTGAAATCAAGAATGTGATCAGATGCCACAATCCGAGATGTATTACTTCGATTGAACAGGGACTGGATCATGTGTTTGTACTGACTGATCCGGAGAACGAAGTGTATAGATGTAAATACTGTGAAGAGAAATACAACAGAAAGCGGGGCTAGCGTCGGCTTGTTAGACTAGGCGGACAGGTGCCACGCAAAGGACGCATGAAAAAAGAAATTTTTTCATGCGTCCTTTATTTTTTGTCTCCTTCGTACAGTAAGAAAGGAGATCTTGGTATTGCTCGTCCTGTTTTCTGCAATATGTTTGTCCGGCACAGCATACAGTGGATATTGACCGAATGCAGTCATAGATTTTCCGTCCATCCTTATCTTTTATCCAATAGCTTTTTATAAGAAAGATCAATCACAAACGCTCCAAGTGGCGCTGTCAGCACGATTGCAAGTACTGCCACCGTAAGTACCATATCCCCACAGGCAAATCCCAGCGAAAGCGGAATTCCTCCAATTGCTGCCTGCACGGTTGCTTTCGGTGTATACGCCATCATCACAAAGGCTTTTTCTTTTCCTCGAAGACTGGTTCCAAGCAGACATACAAATACACCCAGCATCCGGAACACCAATGCGCCTGCAATCAAAAGCACCGCCTTGATTCCAACCTTTCCCAGATACCCGATATTGACCGTTGCCCCCACCAGTACAAACAGGAACACCTCTGCTCCAACCCAGAGTTTTCCGTATTTTACAGAGATTCTTTTTGTAACAACCTCCCGTTTTTTCTGCAGTCCAATTCCAATAAACATAATTGCGATCAGTGCAGAAAATGTGATTGCAGTTGTCATTTTATCTTCGATCGTAACCAGCAGGAACGAAATACTCAAAATGATCAGAACCTTTGTGGTATCCCGAATATGAACTTTTTTAAAAAAGCATGCCAGCAGGACTCCGATCAGCAGTCCGATCGCAATTCCCAGAATGATCGATACCGGGATATTTACAAAGCTGATGACCGAAGCCCCTTTTCCCTGCATCATTCCAACAAAGGTAGAAAATAATACGATCACATAGACATCATCTACCGATGCTCCGGCAAGGATAAGCTGTGGGATTCCTTCCTTTACTCCATATCCTTCCTCCATCAGCTTTACCATTCTCGGCACCACAACCGCCGGTGAAACGGCCGCAAGCACTGCTCCCATAATTGCAGCTTCCAGCAAGGTGATTCCCATCAGTTTCGGTGCAATCAAAAGCATTCCCAGGAGTTCAAAGCTTGCAGGGACAAAGCACATCATCACTGCGGATCTTCCTATTTTCTTCAGTCCTGACAGATCCAGCCCAAGCCCTGCCCTTGTCAAAATGATAATCAGGGCAATTTTCCGGAGTTCGGATGAAATTCCAAGAATACTGCTGTCCAGCAGATTCAAAGCATATGGTCCGAGAACCACACCGGTCACCAACATCCCAAGCAAACCTGGCAATTTGATCTTCTGACAGATCCAACTCATACACATTCCAACAAGCAAGATCAGCGCAATACTTAATAACATAAAAAATACCTCCTATAGACGCAGAAAAACAAAAGCGAATATGTCTTCGAAACTTCTGGTATTTGTCCATAAAAATATTTCTCTTGATTTTAAAACAAATCCAGCATATTATCCAGATACAATTCCTCTCTTACATGCAGCTGATATTCCGGCTTTGTCATATAATACAGCAGAAATTCCAGGATCAGCGCACTTCCAAGTCCCCTGCCTTCGATCTTAAAATTTGTAAATCCCATCGGCAAATAGATATTTTTGATATCATCTACACTGATAAATCCCGGATTTGTCATTGCTTTTGAAAAACGATAGCCTTCCTTTGCATTTGGCGCAGTACACCGGTGTTCCTCTCCATCTTCTCCGAGATTCTTCCGGCTCACATCCTTATAACAGGCTTTCCGGTCCCTGCAGCCGAACCAACAACACTCATTACACAGGAATTCAACTTTATCCTTCTGACCTTCTGATAATGTATTCCATTTATCCAACATCTTATTCAGACGGAAATCCGGCACGACATATTGAAAATCTTCTCTCTGGATTTCCCGCAGACACTCCTGAAATTCGGTCAACACTTTCGTGGTAGATGAGACCAGATAGAACCCCGGATACTTCTTTTTCAAATAATCCACCAGCAGCTCTGAGTGCACGATCACACCGTTTTTCACACCTGTGCTTTTCTCAAATAACTGACAAAGCATATTGCATCTCTGATCGCAAGGTGCTCTTTCCTGAGCAGAGAATTACTAAAGGTCAGACGGGCAGAAATCCCGTACTTCTGCATAAGTGCAAGCACTTCTTCCGGCTCAGCTTCTCCTGCTTCCACACGTCCTCCGCCCCACAGGCAGTCTTCCGGGGCTCCATAAATGGAACCAATCTCACACCAGTCATAGAAATACTCCCTGTGTGTATAAAACAGCGGCAAAAAAAGTCTGTACAGTTCATAAAATTCAAACAAGCCCGGAAGATGGTAAGATGCTACATTTCCTCTTTCCCGACTTTGAAAACGATCATTCCTCATTTGACACTCCTACATAACTTTAATCCTCCTAAAATTACCATATTTTTCAAACGATTGTCAAAACGGATTATCACGTTTTTTTATTTTTCATTCCACTCAAAAAATCATTCACACAATACTACGATATCATAAAAATTAAAGTTTTTTAAAGGACACCGCAACAAAAAAAGAATCTATATCCTTCATGAATATGAGTACAGATTCTTTTCAAAATTTCTCAATTAAAAATAAAAAAGCAAGCAAAACGATAAGCCGGGTTATGTCGTGGACGTTCATCTATCCAGTTCTGCTGTTGCCAGCAGACTCAAGCGACCAACCTGAAGCATGACGGGCCGCCATACCACTTCTTTTCGGTCTTGCTTCGGATGGGGTTTACATATGCCCTGTGTGTTACCACCCAGGCGGTAGTCTCTTACACTGCCCTTCCAACCTTACCTGCATCTGCAGGCGGTATATTTCTGTTGCACTATCCTTAGAGTCACCTCTACCGGACGTTATCCGGCATCCTGCCCTGTGAAGCCCGGACTTTCCTCGTCTGCGGCCTTTCGGCACCTGCATCCGCGAACGTCTGTCTTACTTGCCTTAGATACTTTATCACATTTTTTTATCCGTGTAAAGGATTTCTTCTACACCCCAGGATCAACCTGCAGCTCATTTCCGTCTGCTGCCGTTGTCGCAAGAGTATCACAACGTTCATTCTGCGGGTGTCCATCATGCCCTTTTACCCAATTGAAGTTCACCTGGTGCGGCTTTTTCGCTTCCAGAAGACGCTTCCACAGGTCGGTATTCTTGACCGGCTCATTCTTCCCACGCTTCCAGCCTTTTTTGATCCATCCCTCAATCCAGTGCTGATTGAATGCATTGACCACATATTGAGAATCAGAATAAAGCTCTACCTCGCAAGGTCTGTTGAGCGCTTCCAGCCCCCGGATGACAGCCATCAGCTCCATCCGGTTATTGGTTGTCCGCACATAGCCGCCGGAAAGCTCTTTAACGTGAAGTTCTCCCTTCGGGTCTACATATTCCAGAACGACTCCATAACCGCCCGGTCCGTCCGGATTACCTCTTGCCGCTCCATCTGTATAAATACTGACTTTCATAAATTGTCTCCTTATAGTTCAAATACCTGTCCCATTTCCCGGATCCGCATGATCTTCTCCCGGTATGGTTCTGATACTTCCATTCCGATAAGTCGATCCTGCACCTCGTACTGCTTCCACATATGCATCGGAAATACAATCTTCGTATCCGTATGCCGCATATACCAGTCAAAGCCCCAGTAAAACTGCTCTTCCTGTCTCGGGTCAAGCACGACAAATGCAAGATCGATCTTCTCACCGGCCAGCGTTTCAATCTCCTTTTGATAATCGCCGCGCATCATCCGGTTATACGCATCATCTTCCTCTTCCCAGTACCACCAGTTCAGATCCCCTGCATGATAAATGATCCTGTCTTCGCATCTTACCAGAAAGGCAACCCCTTCATCGGTTGAGCGCAGACTTTTTACCTTTGTATCCCCGACAGTAATCTCATCCCTTTTTTCGCATGAAATGTTCCGATGCACGCTGCTCCTTTTTCGCAATTCTGATATCCTTCGGGAAAACATATTCCACATCCGGATACACATCCGCAAGCTTCAGGATCTCTCTGTTAAAATGATCCGGATGGGAATGGCTGGCAAATACCAACAGCTTCTTCGCCGGATCAAACTCCGGCATCGTTCCTTCATAATAGTCAAATAATAGAATATGGGATTCCAGTTCCACCGAAAATCCGCTGTGTCCGATATACGTCACCCTCATCTGTCTGCCTACTCCTCAACATCATCATGTTCACCGACTGCCGTCTCTGTCGCATAAACAATCTCCGGAAGAACATATTCCAGACACTCTTTAATGATCTTCGGACTTCCCGGAAGATTGACGATCAGGGATTTACCCCGGATACCTGCTGTTCCTCTCGTCAGCATTGCCCTTTTTCTGGTCCGTGTCATAAAAAGACGCATCGACTCTCCGATCCCCGGAATCTCCTTATCGACCACTGCCTTTGTCGCTTCCGGAACACAGTCCTCTTCTCTGCATCCGATCCCACCGATCGTAAGGATCAGATCTGCCATCTGTGCATCCGCGATCTTCGCAAGGATCTTGCGGATAACCTCCCTGTCATTTGGTACCGGCTGTACAAGCTCTGTCTTGAAGCTGACCTGATCGAGCACTCTTCGCACGATTGGCGAACACGTATCATCCTTCTGTTTTCTGTATATCATGGTGTCTGCTGATACAATTGCTACTTTCATAGATGTCCCTCTTTTCTTTTCTCCTCACGTATAGATTTCATGGTATCTTATATGACCATTCATTCCATGAAAATGTATCCCCTAACGTATAGACTTTAGTATAACATACTCTCGGATTGCCATGCAAGTTTCCTGCCGTCAAACGAATTGATTTAAGAAAAATTTTAGATAATGATGCAAACCATACCTCCGTTGCTGTCATTGACGATCTTCTGCATGGTGTCCTGCAGTTTTGCCTGACTTTCATCTCCGATCATGGCGATCTTGTTTCGCACGCCATCCATCACCAGCTCTTCGATCGATTTTCCGAAAATATTGGTTCCCCAGACTCCATCCGGCTCTTTGCCGCCTCGTTGATATAATTTACCAGATCCTTTGCCTGCTGCTCACTCCCCACGATCGGCGCGATATCGGTCTCAATGTTAGCTCGGATCATATGGATAGAAGGTGCTTCCGAACGGATCTTTACTCCGTATTTATTGCCCTGCCGGATTACCACTGGATCGTCCAGCCGGATTTCTTCTCTCGTCGCGCTGACTACACCGTAGCCTTTCATTTTAACCGAAGCAAGAGCATCTTTGACACTTTCATATTCTTTCTGGAGCATGGCAAGATTACGCACTGTATGAATCAGATCATATTCCCCGCTGATCTGCGTTCCGGTCAGATCACTTAACATTTCATAATAACAGCCATCTTCTACCTTGATTTCAACCGAGATCTCACCGGTATCCATGGACACACCTGTTACATTTACTGCATTTATGTAGGTACTCTGCTCCGGCTTCCGGATCTCCATCGCATCCCGGATTTCTCCGATTCTGCCCATGACTTCTCTTGCATAAGATACCAGCTCTTCCCGGACCTTGTGATCTGCTGTAAGTATTTCCACCCATTTTGGAAGGAAAAATTTTACTTCTGTGACCGGAAATGCAAAGAGTACATTTTCCATGATCCGGTGGATATCTTCTTCCCGTAGCTGTTCACAGTTGACCGGAAGTGCCGTTACCTGATATTCTTTCTGGATTTCTTCTGCCACGTTTTTTGCCTCTGCGCTGTACGGTTTCCGGGTATTGACCAAGACCACGAACGGCTTTCCAATGCTTTTCAGCTCCTGGATCGTTTTCTTTTCTGCCGCCCGGTAGCTGTTTCTTGGAAGCTCTCCGATACTTCCGTCTGTCGTCACAACAATCCCGATCGTGGAGTGGTCATGGATTACCTTTTTCGTCCCGATTTCTGCCGCCTTTGTAAACGGAATTTCTTTTTCGTTCCACGGCGTTTTCACCAGACGTTCTGCTCCATTTTCCATGTGACCGGCGGCTCCCTCCACCATATAGCCACACAATCGATCAGACGCACCAGCACACTCACATCCTTTGCGAGCTGGATTTCGGCAGCTTCTTTTGGCACAAATTTCGGCTCCGTTGTCATGATGCTCTTCCCTGACGCAGACTGCGGAAGCTCATCCACCGTCCGCTCTTTTGCATGCTCATCGGTCATTTTCGGCAGCACCAGCACATCCATAAAACGCTTGATAAAGGTTGATTTGCCACTCCGCACCGGTCCTACCACACCCAGATAGATCTCTCCATTCGTCCGGCACTGTATATCCTTGTATAAATCAAATGTATCCATACACTGTCCCCCTTTGATTGCTGATACAGTGTATGCGGGCTTTCCCCGGTTTAGAACAACTATACTGCCAGTTCACTTTTACTTTCTTGCCATCAATTTCAAAATCGGGTATGATAAATGGTAACAAAAAAGCGTATTACAGGCACGTAATGCCTTTCATTTATCAGAAAATCCTATCGGGATTTTCTTACAGTCAAAAAAGGAGGTATCCTATGCACGTAGGAAGAAAAGCACAAAAAAGAGAAAAAAAAAGCCATGTCTGTCTCCCTGTACGGGAATCTGTTTTTCGTTATCGTTGAGATCGTCATGGCAATCTACACCAGTTCCCAGGCAGTTCTTCTGGACGCAATCTATGACGGAGTCGAGTTCTGCATGCTCCTGCCGTCGCTTTTTCTGATTCCGCTACTTTACAAGCCATCCAATGAAAAGCACCCGTTCGGTTATATGCAGATTGAATCTATGTTTGTCGTTGTCAAGGGCATTACCATGACTGGCGTTACCGTCGGCTGATCCTGAACAATATCGAAATCATGATCCATGGTGGCAGAAAAGTCGCTTTTGATACCATTGCCTGGTTTGAATTATTTGCATTTTTTCTGGGAATTACCGTATCCATTTATCTCAAATATAAGAATCGTCTGATGGATTCCCCACTGATCACAATGGAAATGGAAGGCTGGGAGATCGACAGTATTGCCTCTTTCGGTATGGCAATTGCCTTCTTTCTTCCGGTTCTGCTGCCTTTTCCATGGTTCAGACCCATAACACCTTATCTTGACCAGATCATTACCGTCACCCTGTCCATCTTTATGCTGCCGACGCCGATAAAGACGGTAATAACCGGACTTCGGGATCTGTTCCTGATCCCGCCGGAAGAAGAGACTGTTGATGAAATTAAAGAAACGATCGAACCTGTCCTAAATGCCTATGGTTACAAAAAACTCTACTATGACATTCTCCGTACCGGAAGAAAGCTCTGGATCAGTGTTTACATCACCTTTGACAAAGATCTGGTTTCCATTACCCGGTTTAAGATCGTACAGAATTTCTGTATCCAGGCTCTTGCGAAAAAATATACGGATTTTTATTTTGAACTTCTGCCGGATATTGTGTTTACCACGGATGATGAGGCATTGACCAATCATATCGTAAACCAATCGGAAGAAGTGGATCAGAATACAAAATTTGCAGACTGAATTATCTGATCTTTATTCTTTAAAAATACTCATTTTCCAAGAAAAGCTGCCTTAATCGGCAGCTTTTCCTTTAAATTCTTTGATTGGATTCTTGATAAATTTTATGTACTGCTTTCTCAGCCATTCGATCAGCTTCGTCAGATACCAAAGTACCGGCTCGGTCGCAATCGAGAATATTACAAAAAGCATAATGCATTTTCTGGACATTCCCGTAATCGCAAATAACTGTGGCAGGAAGATACTGCATCCTAACAGTCCGATCACGCATCCGATCCAGACGATCATACGCAGTGCATTCATCGGCTGGCAGATCCGGTAAAGGATCATGAATCCGACAATTGCAAGCAGCATCGTCGCCGCCGTAGAAATATCTTTGGATGCAACTCCGAACGTCTGTCCAAATACAACCAGCGCACCAACCGCAAGTACATCCGTAAGTCCTGCCGGAAGTGCCTTTAAGAACACATTGGTCAGGAAGTGTCCCTTAATGATATCCCGGTTCGGCTGCAGTGCCAGGAAGAATGCCGGAATACCGATCGTATACATGCTGATCAGCGATACCTGGGATGGCTCCAGCGGATAGGTAATCATAAAGACTGCCGAGAAAATTGCAAGCAGGAAGGAAAAAATATTCTTCACCAGGAACAGACTTGCTGAACGCTGAATGTTATTGACAACTCTTCTTCCTTCCAGAACAACCTCCGGCATCCTTGAAAAATCGGATTCCAGAAGTACCACCTGGGACGCCTGGACCGCCGCATCGCTTCCTGATGCCATCGCCACCGAACAGTCTGCATCCTTCAGGGCAAGTACATCATTAACACCATCACCGGTCATAGCGACCGTCATTCCCTGCTTTTTCAGTGCCTGCACAAACTGTCTTTTCTGTTCCGGAATTACTCTTCCGAAGACCGTATATTTGCTCACCGCAAGGGCAATCTCTTCTTCGGTCTTTAATGTTCCCGCATCCACGTAATTCTCTGCGCCTTCAATTCCGGCCTGCTTCGCAGTCTCCGATACGGTGATCGGATTATCACCCGAAATAACTTTTATCGCAACACCCTGGTCCGCAAAATATTTGAAAGTCGCAGGCGCTTCTTCCCTGACTTTATTGAGAAGGAGGACATAACCAAGCGGCGTTACCGTTCCAGTCAGCGGCTTACCATCCGGCTCTCCATCATAGCTTCCAAATACCAGTACACGGAACCCCCTGGACGTATACTGCTCTATTCTTCCCTGATACTTTGTATAATCCTCACGCAGGACAAATTCCGGTGCACCAAGCACATATGCCTGATCTTTGAAAATTACTCCGCTGTATTTGACCGTGGAAGAAAAAGGAATCACTTTTTCCGGCACTTTATCTGAATGCTCTGTAAAATGTTCTTGCATCGCATGCATCGTGCTGTTATCCGCGTCCATTCCTTTGACAAAATCGCCGATCATCCGGTTCAGATCCGGCATCTTTTCTTCGTCATAGGCCTTGGCTTTCACCACTTCACTGACACACATACTGTCTTCTGTGATCGTACCTGTCTTGTCAACACAAAGCACATTTACCCGCGCCAGAGTCTCGATACTCTTCATATCATGGAGCAATACCTTTTTCGATGCAAGACGCATTGCACTTACCGCAAGTGCCACGCTTGCAAGAAGATATAATCCTTCCGGGATCATGCCGATCACTGCAGCAACCATGGAGATAATACTCTGCCGGAAGCTGTCGTGATTATAGAAATAACTCTGCACAAACAAAATGATTCCTATCGGGATCAGTGCGATTCCGACCATTTTTACCAGCTTGTCCAGGGAACGGATCATCTCCGACTGTTCCCCCTGCTGCATGGCTTTTGCTTCCAGAGTCAGCTGTGAAATATAGGAATCCGCTCCAACCTTGTCCAGGCGTGCATGACAGCTTCCTGATACCACAAAACTACCTGACATCAGACGGTCTCCACGCTTTTTCGTGATCTCATCAGATTCACCGGTAAGTAAAGATTCATTGACCTGAACCTCGCCAGCCTCAACAACCGCATCTGCACAGATCTGGTTCCCTGCACGAAATACAACAATGTCGTCCACAACCAGCTGATCCGCCTCCAGATTCAGCGATACCCCTCCACGGATTACTTCTGCGTGCGGTGCATTCAGCATGGTCAGTCTATCCAGTACTTTCTTGGAACGGATCTCCTGAATGATCCCGATCAGTGTATTGCAGATGATGACCGGCAGGAATGTCAGATTTCGAAAAGAACCTACCAGGCACAGCAGAATCGCCAGAATCAGAAAGATCAGGTTGAAATAGGTAAATATATTATTATGAACAATCTCTTTTGTCGTAAGTCCCGGTGGAGCAACCTCATCATTGGTCCAGCCATTCTCTTCCCTTATCCGAATCTGCTCGGGATTAAGACCTACCCGGTAGTCTGGAACCACACGCTGGATCTCGCCGCGAACGA
>ENA-OQAZ01000235-OQAZ01000235.1-human-gut-metagenome-genome-assembly--contig:-NODE-235-length-31421-cov-4.247619_pt1 | contig 31421 bp, 47 predicted proteins | sample MGYA00242737_ERZ504531 | MGnify/ENA primary metagenome ERZ504531 (study PRJEB26092, sample SAMD00036244) | human gut metagenome | host: Homo sapiens | study: EMG produced TPA metagenomics assembly of... | reverse complement strand
ATATAATTCAATAAATTAGTAATTTAGCAGCCGCAAAGGTAGATATTATTTTCGATATAGGCGAGTATTATTTCATTAAATATCCCTCTAACAAATATAAAAACGGCTGCCACCTGACGGTGTACAGCCGTTTATTCTTTAATAATCCGTTAGCAGAATTCATTCAGACTTCATTGCACAGCCCTCCTTCTTAAAAAAGGTCTGCAAGGGTAAAACTTGTGCAATACCATTCCGGCCGGATCAGCAATACATATTGACGATGGCTTCGTACAATTCCTGTTTACCGCTTACTTGCTTGGGCTCACCATTCTGCTTAGCATAAGCCACTACATCTTCCAGTGTCAGCTTGCCTTCTTCAAATTCTTTGCCTTTGCCACTGTCGAATGAAGCATAGCGGTCTGACAACATCTTGCAGTAAGGAGATTCATTAAGCAAAGCAGCAGCACTTTCCAATGCACGCGCCATAGCATCCATACCTGCAATATGAGCGATAAAGATATCTTCCAGATCAGTAGAGTTGCGACGTGTCTTGGCATCGAAGTTGGTACCGCCATTACCCAAACCGCCGTTGCGGATAATCTGCATCATGGCCTGGGTCAGTTCGTAATTGTCGATAGGGAACTGGTCTGTATCCCATCCGTTCTGATAATCGCCACGGTTAGCGTCAATAGATCCCAACATTCCGTTATCTACCGCAACAGCCAGTTCATGTTCAAATGTATGACCAGCCAACGTAGCATGATTCACTTCAATGTTCACCTTGAAATCCTTGTCCAGCCCGTGAGTTTTCAAGAACCCTACCACAGTTTCGGTATCCACATCATATTGATGCTTAGTCGGCTCCATCGGTTTGGGTTCAATCAGGAAGGTACCTGTAAACCCTTTGCTCCGGGCATAATCGCGGGCGATGGTCAACATCTGAGCCAGATGTTCTTTCTCACGCTTCTGATCTGTATTCAATAAAGACATATACCCTTCACGTCCACCCCAGAACACGTAATTGGAGCCACCCAGTTCGATGGTAGCGTCAATAGCGTTCTTTATCTGGACAGCAGCGCGGGCAACCACATCAAATTCGGGGTTTGTAGCAGCCCCGTTCATATAGCGTGCATGACCAAAAACATTTGCCGTACCCCATAACAATTTGATTCCGGTTTCAGCCTGTTTCTGTTTGGCATAAGCAACTATCTCTTTCAGATTCGCTTCATATTCCTCGATTGTATCGGCTTCCTCACACAAGTCCACATCATGGAAACAATAATATTCGATTCCCATTTTCTGCATGAATTCAAAGCCGGCATCCATCTTATTCTTGGCAGCCTGCACCTTATCGGCATCACCGTTCCAAGGGAATTTCTTTGTTCCGCCGCCAAACTGGTCACCGCCCTCGGCACACAACGTATGCCACCATGCCATAGCAAACTTCAACCAGTCTTTCATCTTCTTTCCGTTAATTACCTTTTCAGCATCATAATAACGGAACGCCATCGGGTTCTTACTTTCCTTACCTTCAAATTTAATCTTTCCTATACCGGGAAAATACTCTTTTGTAGCCATAATTCTTTACTTATTTTAATAACTTGTTCTAATTTATCTACTATCTTTTTTCAACACGCAAGCGGATAGCCATTTCTTTATCCGAAGGTCCTTAAAAGGCAGCCATCGCTCTCTCCAGATTGGATTTCCAGCGGGCATACGCATCATCGTAAGCAGTACGCTGTGCCACATCAGGCTCTATCACCTCCAGTTTTTCCAATGTGGCAAATGCCTCGTTGTTATCTTTATAAACACCCGCGCCTATGCCGGCCCCCTTGGCGGCGCCCACCGATCCATCCGTGTCATACAGTTCGATTACAGCCCCTGTCACTCCCGCCAACGTTTCGCGGAAGATAGGACTGAGAAACATATTGGCATGTCCGGCATGAATCTTCTGTACAGGGATACCCATCTGCTCCATGATATCAATGCCGTATTTAAACGAGAACACGATCCCTTCCTGTGCGGCACGAACAATATGCTGCTTTCCATGCAGGTTAAAATTAACTCCACATATAGAGCATCCTGTCTCTTTATTTTCCAGCATACGCTCCGCCCCGTTGCCAAAAGGAAGAATACTTACTCCGGCACTGCCGACAGGAGCCTGTGCCGCCAGCCTGTTCATATCACTATAAGAAATACCTTCGGGAGCCACATTACGTTTCACCCACGAATTCAATATACCGGTACCATTGATACACAACAACACTCCCAGACGGGTCTGCTCGGCAGTATGATTTACATGGGCAAAAGTATTCACCCGGGATTTCGGATCATAATTCACCTCACCGTTCACGCCATATACCACTCCCGATGTTCCTGCCGTAGAAGCAATCTCTCCCGGATTGAACACATTGAGCGACAAAGCATTATTAGGCTGGTCTCCGGCGCGATAGGTTACAGGAATTCCCTCTTTCAGGCCCAATTCTTTGGCAGCCCATGCATTTACACGCCCCTGCTCGCCAAAAGTCGGTTTGATATCAGCTATCAGCGAACGGTCGAATCCATAATAATCCATCAGGAAGCCCGCGACATCATTTGCCTGAAAATCCCAGAACATCCCTTCGGACAAACCGGACACCGTGGTACAAATATCCCCCGTCAGTTTCATAGCGATATAATCGCCGGGCAGCATTATTTTATAAATACGTTCGTACACAGCAGGCTCATTCTCTTTAATCCATGCCAGTTTGGAAGCGGTAAAATTCCCCGGAGAGTTCAGCAGATGAGAAAGACATTGCGTTTCCCCCAATGCCTCAAACGCTTTCTGCCCGTATGGAACCGCCCGTGAGTCACACCATATAATAGCCGGACGTAATACATTTTGCCCTTTATCCACACAAACCAGTCCGTGCATCTGATAAGAGATACCGATAGCGGCAATTCCATCCGGACCGATCCCACTCCCGGCCATGACAGCCTGAGTTGACAATTTCAGATTTTCCCACCAATTTTGCGGATCCTGCTCAGCCCATCCGGGGCGGGCAGCCATAATAGCAGCCTCTGTTTTAGGAAAGAATGCAGAAGAAACACACTTTCCGGTCTCTGCATTTACCAAACTCGCCTTTACCGACGAACTGCCAATATCATAACCTAATAGGTACATTTAAATTGAAAATTAAGAATTTTAAAATAATAGTCTCTGTCCCGATGCATCAGCATTATCCTTCCAAGGAAAGGCCGGTGAAGAATCCCAAAGCATGTACCGATTCCCCGAAACGACCAGGCGGAGTATTCTCACAGCAATCACAACAAGGCTAAAGTTATCTGTCTGTTATCACTTCGTTCCCGACTTATTATATATTGAACGGTCGAACTTATAGAAGCGTGCCGCCCTGTGGCATACACCTACCTGTTTTTCTTCCAAAGGTACTACATATGGCATCAACGCTATCTTCTTATGGAAGTTCCTTACGTCAAACACCTTATCATAAATCAACTGATAGACAGTCCGCAACTGGGCCGCCGTAAACTTCCGGGGAAGCAAGTCGAACATTGCGGAAGGAGCATATTCCACATAATGGCGTATATGCACCAATGCATCCTGCAAAATCTGGAAATGGTCGAACGCCAGGCTTTTCACCTCCGTCACAGGTGTCCAGCAAGCATCGTATTTATCAGACAGCTGTTCGAACCGTCTGTCAATCTTCACCAGTGTCAGGTAAGCGATAGTCACAATGCGGTCTATTTTCTTCTCGTCCAAACGATGAAAACGTTCCAGCCACAGCACATCCTTAGGGTTACGGGTACGGTCTTTCGATCCATACGCCTTAAACTGGGTAAGCTTCACATTCTTCAGGCCCGTCAACTCATTCAACACCCGCTTGGCCGCCTCATCCAGATCCTCATCGTCATAGATAAGGCTGCCCGGCAACTTCATGTTATTATATCCGTCCTCGGACTGTTTCCCCACCTGCCTTACCAACAGGACACGGAACTGCTCTCCATCAAAACCAATCAGCACACAGTCCACAGATACATGTAAATTAATCGTCTGGTTTATTTCCGACATAGTAATATGGCTTTTATCATTTCCGGCAGCAAAGATAAATACTATTTTTCGAATTACACAAAACAATATATTTATTTTTATTATGTTCCAAAACACTATTTTTCAATATAATAAATATCATCCATCATACAATATCACATCTTAATCTTATCATATACACTACAATATATAATGTACAGGAGTTGTCCCGTCTTCTTTTTTCCCTTTTTCCAAAGGGCTTTTATTCCATTCAATCCCCTATTTCAGACACTTGGTTAAGGAAAAGCAATCTTTACGCCAAAAAATTAATAGAATAAAGTTGTTTATTCCCAATAATTTTCTTTACTTTTGCCCATTAAAATCTAAAGATTACTCTATGAGAAAGAAAATTTTGGTCTTGGACGACAAAATAGCAATTGCAAAAGTCCTTTCAATCTATCTGGCCAGTGATTATGATTGTATTTGGTTACCGAATGGCATCGAAGGGGTAAAATGGCTTCAGGAAGGTAACATACCAGATTTGATTATATCAGATATCCGTATGCCCGAAATGCGTGGAGACGAGTTTCTGGAATGGATAAAATCCAATCAGTTATTCAAACACATTCCGGTGGTTATGCTAAGCAGCGAAGACAGTACCACAGAACGCATCCGCCTGTTACAAGAAGGCGCGGAAGACTATATTGTCAAACCTTTCAATCCCATGGAGTTAAAAGTAAGAATTAAGAAAATCATTGAGTAAATCAGCATGACCTTTCTGCTTTATATAGGAAAGAACAAGGATTTTTTGCGCAAATTCAGCAAGCTCGAAAATGTCCAGATGATTTATGCCCAAAACTACCAGGATGCCATTACAATTTGTATCAGACTGAAAGTACGTGAGAACATCATTGTCCTTCACGAACAAGGGGAGATGAACGGAGATATTGAACAGATCGGTGCTTTCAGGAAAAAGTTCTATCAGGCATATGTCGTACTCATTACGGACAGGCTGACTCCCGAAGCCAGCAAAGTCTATCTGAACAGCGGAATAAACGATACCGTCAGTTTGAACATCACCACCGCCCGGTTAAGGCAGAAAATAGACATCATCAATAAACGGCAGGAACTGCTATATGCACATAACCGGAAGAAAAAAGACGTGAGGCATTTTATCCTTCCCCAATGGAAGCGCTGCTTCGATATCCTTTTCTCCGGTGCAGCGTTAGTCTTCCTGTCCCCAGTCTTTCTGCTGATTGCCATAGCCATACGTATGGAAAGCAAAGGACCTGTTATTTACAAATCCAAACGGGTAGGAACGAATTATACCATTTTTAATTTCCTGAAATTCCGTTCCATGTATACGGACGCCGATAAAAAGCTGAAAGACCTTGCCGGTCAGAACCAGTACCAGCCGGAAGGCACTCCGGAGATTGCCAAAGATTTCTCGATGGAAGAATTAGGAGGACTGATGTTTGGAGATGACGGTGTTATAGATAACGGCGGAATGCTGGTTTCCGATGACTTCATCATTCCGGAAGAAGAGTTTATTTCCAGACAAAACGCACTGGATGAAAGTCCTTTCATAAAAATAGAAAAAGACCCGCGGGTTACCAAGGTAGGACGCGTTTTACGAAAATACAGCCTGGATGAGTTACCTCAACTGGTCAACATCTTGAAAGGCGACATGTCTGTGGTGGGGAACCGTCCTCTTCCACTCTATGAAGCCGAACGCCTGACAAACGATGAAAGTATCGAACGCTTCATGGCGCCTGCCGGGCTGACCGGCTTGTGGCAGGTGGAAAAACGGGGGGATGCCGGAAAATTATCCGCTAAAGAACGCAAAGAATTAGATTTGAAATACGGTAGAGAATTCTCCTTTTTCCTGGATATGAAAATCCTGTTCAAGACTTTGACAGCTTTTGTCCAAAAAGGAGATGTTTAAATAATTTGTTTTAGGAATAAAAAGGGGATTTATTATATGGGTAAAGTATGTCTTTTTGTCATCTGTATGTATTGTTCTATCCACCATTTAAGCGCACAACAGGAAGAGCAGCAAACACAACCGGTACAACAACCTCTTGTGACACAGGATGATATATTGGGGAATATGAATGTGGATTATGCAAAGATAAAGCTGCCTCCGTTAAGTGTCCTTTATGAGAATGCACGCAGCACTCCAAGCTTACAGATTTTAGAGAAGGAGAAACAGTTACAGAAAAAGTTACTATCGAAAGAGAAAAGGAACTGGCTGGGGTTTATCCATGCCGGCGGAAGTGCTTCTTACGGTATAGCAGACAATGTGGCCAGCAATACGGATGTCAACACCCCACTTATTTACAGGTATGTAGGTACAGAACAGACTTCGTGGAATGTGGGAGGCGGCATCAGTATTCCTTTTGAAAAGCTGTTCGACCTCCGGGGAGGAATCAAGCGCCAGCGAATCCAGGTGGATATTGCCGAGTTAAGAAAACAGGAAGCATACGAAACCCTTAAAATACAAATAGCTCATTTATATGTCCAGATTTTATCCAATATAGAAACATTGCAAAGATCAGCTGAAAATATAGCTTTATATAAAGGCGCATCGGCTGTTGCAGAACAGGAATATAGAAACAGACGTACCTCTATTCATGATGTGGCCAAGACTAAAGAACAGGAATTTGCCGCTAATCAAGACTTTGCCTTACTACGCTCTACTATTAACGACCAGCTGCTGACCCTTGAAATAATCTCCCACACCCCCATCCTGACCATACAAGGAGAAAAGGACGTTCAAGAAACAACGATACAGGAACAGGAAGAAAACAAGAGGCAAAGTAAGAAAAAAGACAAAAAGGAATAAGAAGCATGGAATTATTTAAATACATAGTCAAGTTTATCTACCGTATCCGTTGGTGGATGGTTATATTTCCATGTATAGCCGGTATCATAGCATGGTTTCTTACCAGAAATCTGGAAAAAACGTATGATGTGAAAACCACCATCTTTACAGGAATCATCTCCGGATACAACGTAGATGCCACCGATACCCGGAACGCCACCGTGCACATGAGTAATTTAATGAATATCATTACAACGGAACGCACACTAAAAATAGTATCTCTGAAACTGCTTGCCCGCTGTCTGGTCTATGGAGATGCCGAAAGAAACACCAGTTATATTTCAGCCATACACTACCAGCAGCTGGTTTCCGGTATTCCACGAGAGTTACAGGCATTGATAGACAAGCAAAACGAAGAGAAGACCTATCATAATCTGGTAGCTTTTGAACGCCCGTCCGTCAATAATTTCATCTACCAACTACTCAATTATACCACCTTATTTCAGCGTACCTCTACTCTCACAACATATAAAAGTAGCCAGGTTGGGAAACAGTGATATGATCGAGATTGCTTATAGTGCCAACGATCCGGGAATAGCTTATAACACACTTGAGATTCTGAATGAAGAGTTTGTCAAACAATACCATGAACTACGCTATGGAGAAACAAACAATGTGATCAAGTTCTTTCAAGAAGAACTGGCCAGATTGGGCAAAATGCTGACTGCCGCCGAGGATTCTTTAATCGAGTACAATATAGAAAACCGCATCATCAACTACGGAGAACAAACCAAACAGGTGGCAAGCATGGACGCTACTTACCGGATGATGGACAATGATTTGCTTGTCAATTATTCCACCAGTAAGGCGTTGATCGATTTCTATGAATATAAATTAGGTGATGTAGCCAAATTGATCCGTACCAACAATGAGTTTATGGACAAACTTCATCAAATGTCCCAATTGAACACCCAGATCTCAACCATGGAAATCACTCCGGACGAAAAGAACCGGAAAAAGCTGGAAGAACAAAAAAACATGTTAAGTAACGCCGAACAAAACATCAACAATCTTGCCCTGAAACTAAGTGCCGAAGCCGCAAGTACAAACAATGTATCTTATGAGACACTCATCAGCCAATGGCTTGACCAAGTAGTTCTTGCCGAAAAGACTAAAGCCCAAATGGAAGCACGAGATATAATGAGAGAGAATTTAAATAAAGATTTCCTTTATTTCTCCCCCATCGGCGCTACCCTGGGCCGGAAAGAAAGGCATATCGGCTTTGTGGAAAGCAACTATATGTCTACCATGGGAGCCTTGAATGCAGCCATCTTGCGACAAAAGAACCTGGAAATGACCTCGGCTTCATTAAAAATCATGAATCCGCCCCTGTTTCCACTGACCTCCTCCCCCACCAATGCACGCATGATTATACTTGCATCCATACTGGGGACTTTACTTTTCATCATTGGCTATTTTCTGATTATCGAAATACTGGACCGTACCCTCAGAGACAAAATACGTACAGAACGAATCACCGGAGGAACAGTTATCGGCGCATATCCTAAAGAAAGCAAGTTAAGATACAGACGTTATAATAAAGCCATAAACGAAATGGCCGTCAAGCAACTCAGCACCGCTTTATTGCCTCATCTAAATACACAGGAACAGCGGGTCATCAATCTGTTAAGTACAGAAGAGAAAGACGGAAAGACCCATGTCGCCCGCCTGATAGAGGAATACTGGAGCAGCATCGGTCTAAACGTCCGCCGCATTACATACGATGAAGATTTTCTAAGCGAAGACAGCCAATATGTACAGGCAAACAATTTGAAAGAACTATGTCCCGATCTGGAAAAGGATGAAATACTTCTAATCGAACACCCGGTCCTGAAAAGCAATCCTCTGCCTCCGGCTTTGTTAAATGAAGCATCCATCAATCTGCTGGTTGTCCGTGCCAACCGTACTTGGAAAAATACGGATCAGGCACTGTATGAGCATTTGTTACAAGTTAAACAAAAAGAAGTACCCCTCCTTTTCTATCTGACACAAGCAGACAGAAATACAGTGGAAGACTTTACAGGACAATTACCTCCTTACACGAACTTTAAGAATATGGAATACAGGCTGTTCCAACTCGGACTGACCGCCATTGAATACAAAGGAAAATAGATAATGATAGCAAAAGAAATAAATATAACCCATACAGGTCAAATTCTGGCCAGCTTCATTATCGGACTGTGCTTATGCCTATGGACAGCCCTCAACATGAAGCCCTCCATAGGAGTTGCAATAGGGTTCATACCTTTTGCCACGCTTTTTATCTTCATATGCATAAACAGACCCGTCATTCTGCTGGCCATCACCTTTATGCTGAATTACCTGATAATGGGAATTAACAGATATCATTCCATCCCTATTGCCATTACCAATATCTTTGATTTGCTCTACGGCATCATGTTGGCCCTTATTCTTCTGAAACAGTTGCAAAGCAATCATCATTCAGAAGAATACTGAACGTCTATACCTGCATCACATTGGTCTGGCTGCTATATTGTATCATCAACATAGGTAATGGTATAACCGGTGAATTTTACATGGAAGCATGGCTTCGTATTTTAAGACCCTGGGCCTTATACCCTATTCTGACCTGTATTATTCTATCCATACACTGCAATCGCTACACTTTTATCCATTACTTTTTAATACTATGGGGTATCATGACCCTACTGGCTGCCGCAAAAGGATATTGGCAAAAGAACAAAGGTTTTGACAGTACCGAGCTAAGCTGGTTGTGGGCCTACGGAGCACGTACCCATTTTATCCATTCCGGCATCCGCTATTTCTCATTTTTCACTGACGCGGGTCTTTTCGGTGCCAGCATGGGATTATCCTGCACTGTTTTCACGCTTACTTTTTTCTATACAAAGAACCTATTTCTCAGACTCTTCTATTTAATAGTGGGTATGGCAGGATTTTATGGTCTGTTAATATCGGGAACCCGATCGGCCATAGCTGTACCCATTGCAGGGCTGGGGCTCTTTCTGTTCCTGTCTAAAAGTTGGAAAATAGGCATCATCTCCTTTATCCTGCTTGCCGGAGGGATAGGAATGCTGAAATATACCAAGATCGGAGAGAACAATAAGTTGATCCGTCGTATGCGTACTGTCTGAGCCGCAGCTAATTATCGTTGCTTTTCAACGAGTTCTATAATATTGTACAACTATTTGTTCACACTATTTTTTCTATTGAAATTTATAATCTAAAATATATTTTTCAATCCTAGCAGTCTCTAAATGATCACTTGATGAATTTATTTTATACTCTATTGTCATTCTACTAGGCTTATTCCCTTTCTCCAATTCAAATCGGCTAATTGCAGGCGCTATATCAAACGCACAATATTGTACAGTATATGATGTTCTTATCCTATATTCATCATCCGAAACATTATGTAATAAACACAACACCAAATTACTATCAGAATTTCCATTAGAATCATACACCAACATAAAAGAATGCCGTTTTAATTCTTCTTGTATCGCATCAGTCGTACTAGCAACATATACCCAGAAAAACATAGGAATAATTATAGTATGTTCATCAAAAAATACAGGTTTAACTTCATTATAATTAGATGAATAAAAAGGAGCATTTGAAGGGTACGTATCAACACTCTCAAATCCAATTGGCAATTCACTTATACAAACAGGATCACTCAAAAGCTCTACATGTATTTCTTTCTTTTCTATATCAAACATAGAATCTTTATATTGACCAGCAATATAATACATATCCCCAGGTGTAGAGAAAGTCGAAATAGCTGTGGGTATTAATTTATACCCATCCGCAGTTTTAAATGTAGCAGGAAAAGAATTTATAGCTTTTGCAAAAGTTATAAAAGTTTTCCAACCCTCTTCATCTTTATTACCATCATTTTCTTGCCTAGTCAAAATTACTTCCTTACTTACTCTTTTTCCTTCAGAATAATAATAAAAAATAAGAGTAGCGTGTTCACACTGTACTTTGTTTATCTCACGACCATAAGTTATTTTAATGGTACCATCTCCATCACCTGCAAGTGGAGTAACATCCAAATCAATAATTGGTATTTCGTCATTTTCAACAAGTATCGTCCACTTCGTATTGGAAGCAATATTTATGTAAGCTGTACCACCTTCTTCCTTTAATAAAACACGGTCGGTATTAGCTTCCAAATATACTTCAACATTCTCAGGTTGGCTATCTGAGTTCGAACACCCTACAATTAAAAGCAGACACAACCAAAGACCTATACAGCTTAAACCCTTTCTCATTTCCGTTCCATTAAAACACTTATCAACCTTTCCTTTTCTGCAAGAAGTTCCTCTAAATGTTTCACTTTTTCTTGCAAAACAGCAATATCCATGTTGCCATTCACCACATCCCCATGGATTGAAGCCGGTGAGAAATCACCATGAGTTAAAACTTGCTCAACTTTTGCTGTCTCTTCCCCTGTGAGAAGCCAACGAGCGTCCACATTAAGTACATTGACGATTTTAGCAATCATATCAACGGAAGGTTTAGACGCTCTTTGCTTTCCTAAATAATTAGATATACTTGTTGGCACGATTCCAATGGCTTTTGCAAAAGCAGCTTTATTGCCATCAAATTTTTCATTGACAATCCATTGCAGCCTGTCGTTTATGGTCTCCATGTTTTAATAATAGTTAATTTACTTGTTAAATCAGTATATTTACTCTTATAATCAAGTAGATTGATTATCTTTGCAGCATAAAGTTAAACAATAAACCATAAACCTCAAAGAAAATGGCAGAAAATCAAGTAAAAGTACGTCCAGCTTTAACGGATTTGAAAGTAGGCGGAGAGATTACTTTCCCCATAGCGAAAACCAAGAGTGTGCGTGCCCAGGCGTCTGACCTCGGGTTAATTCTCGACCGCAAGTATCAAACAGAGACAGATCGCGAAAAACGTACAATAACAGTAACCCGATTAAAATAATCCATAAATAGCAAAGAAGTAATGAGAAGTATACTAGAATCACTAAGAGATAAAGTTGAGAATGGTTCAATAACAATCAGAGAAGCGGCAATTGCACTACATAAAGCCGGTTGGACAAACTTCATCGACATAAATGCAACCAATGCATTGCTTTTCAATCGTGAAAGAAATCACTAGATAAATACAATGTGTACGTAAAAAATTAAATTATGAATTTCAACAGAGTCACTAAACAAATCGTCGTTTTTGTAGCAGGCTTCATCATGTTCCTCTGCTTACTTGGTATAGCAGGTACCACTGATCGTACAGAACAAATAGTTTATGCTATGCCACAAGAGGCATACGAGGCTATATATCTGAAACTCGGTAATGGATGCACCGACCGCCAAATAGCCGATGAATATATGGCCAATAAACAATATTACGATGCATTGTCACAATAATCAAAGAAAGTAACACTCTATGTTCACACTTGATTTCACAGATAAATCTGTCACTTATGACACATTCATCCACGATGTTGCTACATCAGTGGTTCGAATGCTTGCTGACACACGCAACGATCCCGAAATGGTTAGCCAGCGACAAGCATACGCAATGTTCGGTCGCGGCAATGTGGATAGATGGCGCAAGCAGGGTAAGATAAATCCCTGTAAGCGCCCGGGCAAAGTTGAATATCGCACAGTAGAGTTACGCGTCCTTCAACAAAAACAACAAGACTATTTCAAATGACAACCAGATCCGATAGTGTAGGAAGCACATCAATAGAAAGTAGTAGTTCAAATCTGCTTCGGATCACAAAAGCAAACTGTATTATAAACCTTTTAAATTTTTAATTATGAGCAATGCTATTTCATTGGCTAAAGAGTTGCAAGAAATGAAAGCAACCGAAGTAATACGTAACGAACGTGTACGTAGCCAGTTCATCAGCGTGTACAATTCCATTTGGAAAGAGGGAGGTGAACAGGTCTACGAGCGAGAGGCTATCTATTTCAACCAACAGCTTCGAGACAAATCAAACCTCCGTGAATGTTCCGGGACTTCTATCTTCTACGCATTCATCGACCTTGCGGTAAAGGGGCTAACCCTTGCCACGGGAGCACAGGCTCTCTGTTACCTCATCCCTCGTTCTGTAAAGATAGGAACGAACGACAAGGGTAGCGATGTATGGGAAAAAGTTTGCAATCTTACCATTTCCGGCTACGGAGAACTGGTACTCCGCAAAAATGCCGGACAGATACGCCACTCCGACAATCCTATCATCGTCTACGAAGGCGACAGTTTCCAATATGGCGAACAGAACGGACAAAAAGTAGTAAACTACATGTCCGCATTTCCCCGTAAGTCGAATAAGATCATCGCCTGCTTCATGAAAATCACCCGTGCAGATGGCTCTATCGACTACTCCGTCATGACGGAACAGGATTGGATGCGCCTGAAAGGATATTCCGACAAGCAGAACACCTATTTCGACCGCAAAGAAAACAAATGGGTAACAAGACCCAATGAACTCTACGACAAGGACGGTCAGATAGATACGGGGTTCCTTATAGCAAAGTGTATCAAACACGCTTTCAAGACTTATCCTAAAATCAATATCGGCAAAGGTTCAGTCATGGAATCTGACATAATTGATAACCCGCAAGGAGGTTCGATCCTTACAGTGGAATTGACACCACGCAACCCGAACCACAGGAAAAGCAGGAAGAACAGCATTTTGCACCTCAACCTGATATGTCGGCAGGGGTAACTATTGACCCAGCAAGTCAAGGAGATAACGATGATACTTTCTAACCTTAATACATTGTACATATGTCTTCAGAATTAGTAATCATCAAGCAGGAAAATATACAGACCATAGTGTCTGCTGCTCCACAATCATATAGTGACAACAAGCTGTCATGTGAAAGATGTATCAGTGCCGGGCAATCCATACTCAATACCATTACAACTAATGGTGGAATGACTGACGAACTTGATAAAGAGGCAGCTCTTTTCATCGAAAAAGCACGTAAAACAGTCAAGAAGATGAACGAAAAACGTTCGCCTGTCACAAAACTTTTTGATGACATCCGTCGAGAGTTTACGGTAATAGAGAATGCTATTGACCCCACCAAAGTTGATACTATCCCCTATAAACTCCAACAATACCGTAACCAATATGCAGCAAAGAAACGTGCCGAAGAAGAAAAACGCCGTCAGGAAGAGTACAAACGTCAACAAGCGGAACAAGCCCGTGTAAAATTGAGACAAGACATTGAAGGGGATTTTAAGGCACAATTCCAAACATATCTCAATCAATCCATCAATTGGCTCACTACAAAGGATAACAGTGTTACGCTCGAGAACTATAACACAGTGTACAGTGAGGTAAAGAACTTTTCGGTTTCTCTTCCTGCTGACTGGTTACATAATCTCCATACTCTCATCCGTATACCTGCCAATATTTCGGTAGACGAGCTTCGACAATTTGAAACTGACACAAAGGAACGCCTTGGTAAGCAATTTACCGAACAATACACTGCAGAAATCCAAGACAACAAGGATTTCATTCTTGACCGTATGCCCTCAAAGAAAGCAAACCTCGAACGTATGGCACAAGCTGATGCGGCCGAAGCTGCACGTGTCAAAGCTGAAATGGAAGAACGCCAACGAAAGGAAGCCGAAGAGCGAGAGGCAGAACGCAAACGCAAAGAAGAGGAAGAAAAGCAAAAGGCGGAAATGGCACGCCAGCAAGCTGAAATGAACGGATTATTTTCTGAACAGGCTTCTATGCAGAATTATCAGCCCAAAGTAAAAGTCACTCAAAAAATAGAGTTACTTAATCCTGAAGGTATCATGCCAATACTCTCAATGTGGTGGAGTAAAGAAGGGTGCACACTTTCGGTTGAAGAGTTGAGTAAGTTATTCAAGAAACAAATTACGTTCTGTGAAAAACTGGCTAACAAGGATAGTGTCTATATTGAAAATGAGAGTGTACAATATATTGACGATGTGAAAGCAAAGTAACCATGAGTCACAATCCCGATACATATTACAATCGTAGTGAGGTTAGTAACTCTGACCTCACCGAACTAAAAAACATTCTCCATCCTCGGATGCAATTCGGTGATAAAGAAGCTGCATTTCGTTTCGGTTCGTTGGTAGATGCAATTATTACCGAACCTGCACGAGTGGACTACTACCGCCTGACAGTAGATGATGAACAATATACCGAAGATGAGTTCCGGCATGCACAAGAAATGCTAAAGGCACTTCGCATGGAAGCACGCGTGATGAGTTTCTTTTTAAAGTGCTTGGATATGCCGAAACACAGCGTTTCATGGTAAACACACAACAACAATTTACTTATTGTGGTTTCCCCTTTTCGCTTGATACACGATGTAAGTGGGATTGGTGGCTCGGCCTTTTTGGCGGTGATCTTAAAACCACATTTGCCTCAACACAGCAACAGTTTGAAGAAGCGATTGACTTCTTCGATTGGGACAGGAGTCGTGCTTGGTATATGGACATTGCAGGTTCCAACCGTGATTTCATTTATGCTATCAGCAAAAAGAACTGCAAAGTATTCAAGAAGTTCATCAATCGGGATGATAAAGTCTACAACCGTGGACGCGAGAAATATGAAGAATTGGCTTTCCAATACTGGTGTTTAACTCCACAAGACAATTAACAATGGACATATATTGCAAAGTAACTCAATATGGATTAGTTCCTCTGTATAATACAGACCTCGAACTAAAGAAACACTTGAAGATTGGTAATGTAGTCAAGTGTAAGGTAAGCAATCCACGCAATTATGAGCACCACAAAAAGTTTTTCGCTTTGGTACGCCTTACTTTCGACAATTTGCCCCTGCCATTAGTCGAGAAGTGGCACATACATAATGAACAAGATATGCTTCGCCGATTCAAACGTGACCTTGGTTACTTCACTAATACTCTCAATGAATATGGTGAACATGAAATAGAGTATCTCAGTATATCGTTTGCCGCCATGGAACAACACGAATTTGAGAAATTCTATAACCAATGTATTGACCTTGTTCTCAACAAGTACATCAAAGGTATTGACAAAGATGATTTAATCACAGAAATAGAAGAATTCAAATGAAACCACAGGTAGGACAATATCATTACACTCCACACGGACGAGGATTCCGCATATACCGCTATACAGAGGTAACAGATAGCTTTCAGTCAGCCTCTCCGGTACTTAGTGAGCCAATCTTCTACGATCGTGAGAAAGCAAAGAAACGTGTTTATGAACTTAATGGTTGGAAATACAACAATGAACGGACTCAAACATCATCTGCGCGTTGAACCATACGACTATCAACGTGAAGGTATAGTTTATGGACTGGAACACCGCCGTCTTATTATCGGTGACGAACCGGGATTAGGAAAGACATTGCAAAGTATCGGCATTGTTGATACAGCCAATGCATATCCTTGTCTTGTTATCTGCCCGTCCTCGCTCAAAATCAACTGGCAACGCGAGTTCGAGAAATTCACGGATAAATCCGCGGTCGTTCTTGACAATGCTGTACGTACAACATGGAATTACTTGTTATCTATGGGAGTGCATCAGGTAGCAGTAGTAAATTACGAAAGTTTGCGCAAATATTTTGTTTGGGACATCAAAGCGGAAAGTAAGCAGTTCCGTCTCAAAGATGTTGTATTCTGTCCTCAAATACAGATGTTCAAATCAATCATCATCGACGAAAGCCATCGTGTGAAAGACCCGTCTGCACAGCAAACAATCTTTACCAAAGGTTTGTCTGTTGGCAAGGAATGGATAATACTCCTGTCAGGTACCCCCGTTGTCAACCGTCCGGAGGATTTGATAGCGCAACTTTCTATCATGAACAGATTAAACGACTTTGGCGGTCGCGGAAAATTCATAGCTGACTATTGCACTGACCTGAAAGACAAGGATGCGGAACCGGCTGTACCACTTTCCGAACTATCTCGGCAACTCTATGATACTTGCATGATACGCCGTGAAAAAGCAAAGGTACTTCCCCAGCTACCTGACAAAACACGAGTAGACCTGTATGTCGATATATCCAACAGTGCCGAATACAATCTTGCAGCTTCCGATCTCGCTACATACCTACAAGAATATACAGAATGTACAGATTGGGAAATACGCCGCAAGATGCGTATGGAAGCACTTGTGAAGTTCATGACACTTCGTTCCTTAGCCACCAAAGGGAAAATAGCACAAGCTGTTGACTTTATCAAGACATTCCTTGACAGTGGCAAAAAACTGATTGTGTTCTGCTCGCTTCATGAGATTGTGGATGAACTACAAAGGGTATTTCCGAAAGCCGTCACGGTTACAGGGCGCGATAGCGCAATAAACAAACAGGCTTCTGTGGATGCTTTCCAAAACAACCCAAATGTGCAGCTCATCATCTGTTCCATTAAAGCAGCCGGCGTTGGTCTCACACTCACAGCTTCCTCAAATGTAGCCTTCATTGAACTTGCATGGACATATGCAGATTGCTGTCAATGTGAAGACCGTGCACACCGTATAGGGCAAAAGGACAATGTAACCTGTTATTATCTGCTTGGTCGTGGTACAATCGACCATACGATATACTCTCTTATTCACCGTAAGAAATCCATCGCATCCGAGATTATGAACTCTGACGATGATATTCCGACCGATGAAATGTATTTCAATGAATTGGTCAAATCATTCTTAACAGCATCGGGATAATGGAAGTATGCAAAACAGATATGCAGAAAATTATCAAATATCTTGATGATGCTGCAATAATGTATGACAATCATCCCGGACAACGTAATGTATGTCGCGCATGGGTAATAAGACAACTAATAAAAAAACTGAATAAAAAATTAGTAGTAACCAATAAATAAAGTAATATGAAAACCTGCTTCGATGTAATATTTGTGATTTTAAATGTCATCCTCTTTGCTATTAACTTTCATTGTACCTTAGAATCCAATTCATTTAAGTCATGTACCTATGCCATCTTAGGAATGACTTTTGCCATTGCAGCTATAATTCTAATCGTAACAAATAAATAACACTGAAATGAGCTTAGATGATTTTTTAGAAAAGTTTGAAGAAGCATTAGACCAATGCGACAGAGATGAAGACGTCAATGTCACTATACAAGTTCCACCTGGAACAAAATGTTGGGAAAACTCTTGGACTCAATTTGAAGTAAACTGCATCAGTACTGATGGAACTACAATTTATTTACAATGTTCATAGTTGAATAGAATATGAAGAAAATAGATTTAAACAAGTTAAGAGACAAAGCATATAAAACCGCTTGTGAACATGGCCTCCACGATCAAGAATTGAGTAACGAGCACTGTCTTTGCCTTGTAATATCCGAACTCATGAAAGCTGTGGAAGCCGATAGAAAAAGAAAATACTTCAAAGGAAAAATAATGTTTGAACGTGATTTTAATCTTTACTCTGCATTAGTAGAAGAGAACGTACGTTATAGAAATGCCTTTGAAAAACATATCAAAGATACAGTAGGAGATAAGTTAGCTGATACTGTAATCCGCTTACTGGATTTGGCTGGATTGCGAAATCTGAATCTTAACAGGTTTGCACTTGTCAATGTGGTATCCAAGAAGAAAACCTTTACGGAGAATATTCATTCCATTGTAAAAGATATTACAAATTATAAATACACATTGGAAGAGCTGGTTAATTATGCGATTACACAAGTATTCGTATTGTCGGATATACTTGATATTGATTTGCTCTGGCACATAGAACACAAAATGAAGTATAACGAACTCCGTGAAGATATGTACGGGAAGAAGTACTAACCCACAGAATAAATAAATGCTATGGATAAATTTTATATGGTATTTGTAGAAGGATGCGCCACGCCTACCTACAAACATGAGAATTTGGAAAGCGCCGAAAATGAAGCGAAAAGACTTGCCACTCTTCTTAAGAAGAAAGCATACGTTTTATGTACAATAAAATCAGTTGAAGATACTCAGTACAAAATAGAGGATTGTAGACCTAACGGAAGTGATTTACCATTTTAATAAAAATACAGCAATGAAAAAAAATGAAATCGTTGAACACGTCATCAACAATACGACTATTAGTCGTTCACAAGCTATTCAAGCCGTAGATTGTGTTTTTGATGCTATTGAAAATTCTCTTTGTAGAGGTGAAAGTGTTTATATCCGTGGTTTTGCCACAATTAAGGCATACACCTCCAAAAGAAAGAAAGCACGGAATATTAGCAAGGGAACAACAGTTGTTATTCCATCTCAACGCTCTGCTAAGCTCATCATTAGTAAACAACTTAAAGCTCAAATGAACAGATGATGCACACATGGTTTGAATGTAAAATCCGTTACGAAAAGGTAATGGAAAACGGAATGAACAAGAAGGTTACAGAACCTTATCTTGTCGATGCACTTAGCTTTACAGAAGCCGAAGCACGAATCATCGAAGAAATGACCCCATTTATCTCTGGAGAATTTACTATATCAGATATTAAACGTGCCAACTATAGTGAACTTTTCCCCAGTGACGAAGAAAGTGCCGACCGCTGGTTCAAATGCAAACTTATTTTCATCACGCTGGATGATAAAAGCGGTGCGGAAAAAAAGGCTTCCACTCAAGTATTGGTACAAGCTGCCGACTTGCGTGATGCAGTGAAAAAGCTGGATGAAGGAATGAAAGGAACCATGGCAGATTATCAAATTGCATCTGTTGCTGAAACCGCTATCATGGATGTTTACCCGTATTCTGCCGAAGAATCCATAACAGATACCATCAGCGAAAATGCCAACTCCCCTATTGTACGCAATTTCATCCAATCACTTCCTGAAGGTTGTAAGACAACAATAACAGTTGGAGGAAAGAAAGTCGTAGTCGACAAAACAGGAAAGGACACCATTGTTACACCTAAAAATGAAAACAGCCATGACATTGGAAGAGATGCTCTCAAAGGAAAGAAAACAAAAAAAGAAGCAAAAACATAACGATGAGGAACACCGCATACAATGCGCTTGTGTAAAATACTTCAATTTGAGGTATCCGAAGTTGAAAGGTCGACTATTCGCCGTACCAAATGGTGGTAGACGTGATGCTGTAACAGCATCAAAACTTAAAGCCGAGGGTGTAATAGCCGGTGTATCCGACCTGATCCTATTGAAAAGCAATCGTGATTACGGTGCGCTACTCATTGAAATGAAAAAGAAAGGTGGCTATCAATCCCCATCGCAAAAACAATGGCAAAAGATGATCTGTGAAAACAGAGAATACAAATATGTTGTATGCCATTCGCTAGATGATTTCATTCGTGAGGTGGATGAGTTTCTAAAAAATGCAGAATTATGGGACGAAATGTAAAAAAAGGGCTCGACTATTTTCCTTTTGATGTTGACTTTTTTCAGGACATAAAAATAAGGAAACTGATCAAGTATCAGCGTGGCAAGGCTGTCACTGTATATGCTCTCCTGCTTTGTCTTATCTATAAGAATGGGTATTACATGTTGTGGGACGAAGAGTTGCCCTTCATATTATCGGAACAAACCGGTTTTGAAGAAGCGTATATACAAGAAGTCGTCAAATGTTGCCTGGCACTAGGGTTGTTTTCTAAAGAACTCTTTGATAAGGAAAAAGTTCTCACTTCAATCGGAATACAAGAACGCTATAAACGAATATGTGATGATTGCAGAAGAAAGTGTGAATTTTCAGAGTTTAATCTTATTTCTTCCGAAGATAAACGCATTTCTTCCGAAGAAAAGCCCAAAAACTCCGCAGAAAGTACACAAATAAAAGAAAAGGAAATAAAAGAAAAGAAATACCTCCTCAAACTCCCCCTAACGGGGTCGTTTCGTCGGACAGAGGAGGAAGAATAACTTCGTCTCCTTCTTCTGAAAAATATTTTGATATTAAGGCAGAATTGCGTGGTAAACCGGGTATAACAGAAAATGACATATGGGAAGCTATGCGCCTTGCCGAAAACGGTAAAGAATCATCTATCGGCACGGGACTCATCAAGCAATGGTTAGATAATCCCTCAATGTGTGACTTCTATATAATCATCCAAAATCTACAGAGAATGGAGCGTGAAGGACAAATAAGGGTGATGTCTCATGAAAACTACTTTGTGTATGTTTTTCTGCTAATGAACCTGACAAAATCCGATGCTGATTCAGTTCGCCTATATATCCAAGACCCGACACTGTTCGAAGAATGTAAAAAGCTGATTGCCGAAATTAAAAAAGGCGGCATCAACCAGCCCGGCAGATTCTTGCTCAAAAAGTTGAGAGAATGTCAAATGAGTATTAATAAACAAAATCTAAAATGAAATTAGTTCATGGCAGTTTATTCAGCGGCTTTGATGCCCCTAGCGTTGCAGCTTCATGGATGGGCTGGAAAAATGCCTTTCACTGTGAGATAAACCCTTTTTGCAATGAGATACTAAAATATTGGTTCCCCAATTCTGAACATTATGAAGATATTACCAAAACAGACTTTAGTCAATGGAAAGGAAGAATCGATGTCCTCACAGGCGGATTTCCTTGCCAGCCTTTCTCCCTCGCAGGTCAGAGAAAGGGAGCGGATGATAACCGTTATCTCTGGCCACACATGCTCCGTGCTATACGAGAAATCCGACCCGCTTGGGTTATTGGTGAAAACGTTGCTGGAATCCTCACAATGGTTCAGCCCGGCAAGGAGACTGAAGTGGGAAGCCAAACCTCTCTTTCGGAGAAGATAACCGAAAAAGAATATTGCTACGACAAGAGTATGTTGTCGAAACCATCTGTAAAGACCTTGAGCGAGAAGGATATTCCGTCCAACCGTTGCTTATTCCGGCTTGTGCCGTCGGAGCGCCCCACAGAAGAGACAGGGTATGGCTTGTTGCCACTGTGCAGACTCAAGGACTGAAGATGTGCGACGAGAACGGGAAGACAAGGTTCTATCCGATGGAATTGCTCCCGACACCAATGGCAAGCGATGCAACAACCGGAGCGATAATTGGAAAGAACGACCATTTTATTACAACAGGAAACGGAACTCCGAGGAAGATCAATCAAAACGGGATAAACGGAAGTGTAGGACTTGCAAGAATGGTTCAGTTGCTTCCGACTCCCAATGCTCGGGAAGCGGACAAATACAGCAAAAAATACAATCCAAACAGTCAGATGGGAACAGCTCTGACCGCAATGGCAGTGAATGGGATGTTACCTACTCCGATACGTCGAGATTATCAACCCTCCGTCTCCCCTCAAACACTGAAACGGAAGGATGGAAAGATGAGAACGGACAGCCTCTGCAATCTTCCAGTAATGCTAGGGGAACATTGCTTACAGAATGGTGGCAGAACTTCCCAACTCAATCCCCTGTTTGTCGAGGAAATGATGGGGTTCCCTTTAATGTGGACAACCTTACCATTCCTTTCACAAAATGGAGACAGGAATCAATTAAAGGATATGGAAACGCCATAGTTCCGCAGGTGATTCTTGAAATTTTCAAAGCGATTGAAGAAATAGAACAATTAGAGTAAAACAAAGTAGATATAAACTAAAATGTACCTCCGTCGATTGTTATTGATTCAATCTCTCCATTAGTATCTTTTTTAATATTAAGAGCTTTTTCAAGATTGGAAATTTGAGTCTTTAATTCCTTATTGCCTTTATAAGACTGATATGTTCTGTAAATAGTTATTGCAGTAGAAAATAAAATGCCCCCAATGGTAATATATACGCACTTAATAAACAGACCTAATACGGATATTAATAACGAGACCGACAAAAGGAGAAAAAACACTTTATAAGTTTTTATAAATTCCATAAATATAAGTTTTTAATGATGAGTGGCAAATATACGAATAATTATGATAATTGCATGGTTTTCTTGCGGAGTAACATCCGCAGTCGCTTGTAAGATAGCGTTGAGTCTGTACGAAAATGTACAACTCTACTACATTGAAACTGGCTCCGGTCATCCTGATAATACTCGCTTTCTTGCAGATTGTGAAAAGTGGTACAATCAACCTATCCACATTATCCGGAGTGATAAGTACTCCTGCGTGTCTGATGTATTGCGAAAAGGGTATATTAACGGCGCGCATGGTGCAGCTTGCACTCTCGAACTGAAAAAGAAAGTTCGGTATAAGTTAGAAAAGGAACTTGGTTCTTGGGACGGACAAGTTTGGGGATTTGATTACGATCCAAAAGAGATTAACCGGGCTATCCGATTAAAGCAGCAGTACCCGAACACAAAGCCAGTATTCCCGCTTATTGAAAAGCAGATTACAAAGCCGGATGCAATGGGTATGCTTTGGAAAGCTGGGATTAAACAGCCTGTAATGTATTCGATGGGTTACAATAACAACAACTGCATCGGTTGCGTGAAAGGTGGTATGGGATACTGGAACAAGATACGGAAGGATTTCCCGGATGTATTCAATGAGATAGCGCAGATTGAACGCGATGTAGGTGCAACATGCCTAAAGGATAAAGACGGTCGCATCTTCTTGGACGAACTACCAACATGGCGAGGTGATCCAGTGGAAGAGATTATACCGGATTGTTCTCTTATCTGCCAGATAGAGTTTCAAGAGATACTTGATCGACAGGTAGAGCGAGTTTTGAAAGGAGAAATTAGTATTAACGATGTAGCCTAATTAGGCTCAAAACAAGAATAGTAATGAATAAAACTCAAAAGGAATTGTTAGCAAGGCTTATGACTGTCACAAATAGCCTTGGAGGATCGCTTGACGGAACTGCGACCTGTGAACAAAAATATATTGATAGACAACGTGCTCACATGCTCTCATACAAGGTCATATATGGTTTATTTGGCGATAATCCTAATAATCCATATCGTGAAGATGATATAAATAATGCCTATAAAGCTATTGAGGAAATGGAGAAACTGGAACAAAAGGTATATCCTGACCGGAGTGGCTTTTTGAAGGATGAAGAAAAATAATAACACTAAAAATCAGATACAGAAATGAAACTATTGAATGATTTTTTATGGTGGTTGTCTGTTGGTGGCATACTAAATCGTTATTGGTCTGCAATTGAATATGCTTGTTGGGACAAGAAAATATTGCAATCTGATTTCATCAAACAAATGGATGTTAACAAGCCGGAAACTCTATTTGATTTGCCTATAAAGTGTGGCTTTAGCTTCTTCAAAGAAGCTAAAGAAAAGTATATTAATTATTTAAAAGAAAACAAGAAAGGAACTAAAGTATGAAAAGTCTAGGAACACCCCAGCATATCATGTGGCTTACTTACCTTGATTGTAAGAAGCGAACCAAGAAGGAAATAAAGTTCCCGAAAGAAACAAAAGGTATTTCGCATGATGAAGAACTAGTACACTTTATGCTAGAGAATAGCAGTATCACTGAAAGGCAAGGTGAGCGTTCTTATCATCGTGTGTATGATGCGATAGATGTTATATGTAAGCAACTTTGCCCCGGTCACTGGTGTACCCGCACGCATTGCAAAAATTACAGCCGTAGACACGCATACAATTGCAATAAGACACGCCCAACAGTCTGCAAGGAGTATAAGGTTTATATGGAGAAAAAGAAACTACGTGAAGAAAAAGAGAATGTCTAGCCTAAAATAAATAGGTATGAGTGGAAACAAAGATAAATTAATAGCTTTCAATTATTTCGGAGGTAAGTTTACCTGGTTAGAATATTTATATAAATATTTTCCAGATAACTTTACTCATTTAGTGGATCTCTTCGCTGGAAGTATGGTAGTATCTCTCAATTATAACGGTAAAGTGATTAAAACCGCCAATGAGTTAAATGCAGATATAACAAACTTCTTTGCAGTTTTAAGAGATCATGAACCAGAACTTATCAGGTTATTACTCTTAACCCCCTGTTCCGAACTTGAATACAAAAATTCATGGGAACCATCTGCAGATAAAATAGAGCAAGCCCGTAGGTTTTATGTTCGTGTCAGACAATCCTTCTTTGGTCTTGGAGCACAACGAAAAAATAAAGGATGGCACATGGCAAAGAAGCATGTTAATTGCCAAGGTGGGGAAACCGTATCTCGCTGGAACAATGCTATTGAAAAACTACATGAGGTAGCAGAAGTTATCAGATCCAACTTTCAAATTCTGAATTTAGATTATTCTGCTTGTATTGACAAGATCGACTTCCCCGGAGCTTTCTTTTATGTTGATCCACCTTACCCACTTGAATGCCGAGCTTCCTCGAAGGATTATAAGTTTGAATTTTCAAACGATCAACACCGAGAACTATCCAGACGGTTACATTCTATTAGAGGAAAGGCAATGATAAGTAGTTACGATTGCCCTCTTATGCAAGAATTGTATGGAGATTGGACTATGATAAAGTTTCCCAAAAAGAAAAACAATATTAGATCCGGTGAAGTACAAGAAGTGATTTGGATAAATTATAAACCAAGATCTACTCAAAGTATTTTTGAGTAGGTTCAAAACAAGAACAGATATGAGCAGAACTCCTAAATCAAACAGAGTCTGGAATAAACAAGAGAAACAAATAGTTAGGCTTCTTTATCGCAAAGGGCTTTTATCAAATATGCCTAATTTATATTGGGCGTCATATAGAGAGACAGGAAAGCGGTATAAAAACAAAGGTTCATCTTTTATCTGGCGTGGCTATCTTGATGAGGTTTATTATTGTACTTGGAACTATTGGGGAGAATGTGACGAACATCCTTTAATTGATGAAATTATAGATAATCTGATAGAAAAAGGTATTCCTGATAGCGTCTTTGAAGATTGCGGATATGATTATTACAAAGCCATAAAACATTCTTCATTTCAATACAAAGGGCGCAGGTGGTTCATTAAATATCTTAAAGGACTTCCTACTGTTAGATGTGATTCAAAGATAAATAAATTGTTGAAAATTAATGATTAAATATGAGCAAGAAAATGATTAGCCTTATGGTGTAAAAGTAAACATGGTATGCGCCAGTTGTGAATACTGTAAAATGCAGAGGGTTCCAGCACCGACTTATTGGAGAAACAAATGTCTCAAAAATAATAAATGGCTTACCAATACAAGTTCTTTTTGTGATTCTTATAAAATGGGAGAGTTCTTTGTAGCAAGAGGCTATCAAGAAATCAAACAATAATCCAAATAAAATAAAGAAATGAAAGCAATAACAATAAAACAACCGTGGGCCTCTTTGATAGTCCACGGTTTTAAAAACATCGAGAACCGTACTTGGGCGTGTCCAGAGAAATACATAGGGCATAGAGTGTTAATCCATGCAAGTGGAAAACCTGTAGAAATGAGAAATCCCAATAGTGTATTTACAAAAACTCAATGGGATAGTCTGCCTGTTGAGTTTCAACGAAAAATAATATGTGCAGAGGACATTGTCAATTCTGCTATCATTGGAAGTGTGGAAATAATTGGATGCTCAATCAATCATCCTTCTAAATGGGCAGAGAAAACAGATGCTAGTAAAGGCTATTATGAAAATCCTATTTATAACTGGATATTAGCTAATCCCATATTATTTCCAGAACCAATACCGGCTAAAGGTAAACTATCTTTTTGGGAATACGATAAAATTCAGGAACCCGTGTCAGATGGCGACCACAATGTTTGCATGTGTCGTATATGTGTTGATGAAAAAGTTCAGGTGATGAGTATGGGAAAATATTTCGTATGTAAATATTGTGGTGGACGTTGGTACAAGTAAATTCAAATCAATATAAGTATGAACAAAAAAGAAATCATACAAGCCATTAGAACCTTTAAGAAAGTCCTAAAAAAAGGTAGTCCTAAAACTGTATGGAACTCCTGTTGCTGGGACATTCACAAAAAGCGATATACTGTTGATGAGATAGCTGCCCGTTTTTTGCGGAGGAAAGGTTATAATGTACAAATTGACATATCCGATAATACAGAATGTCCCTCTTATTCGTTCGGCTACATACGATTCTATCGTTATGTGAGAATCTGTTTTAACCAATATCAAAACAAGAAATAATGAGAAAAATGCTATTAATATGTGTTATTCTTGCTCTAACAGTAGGATGTAACACAAAGAAAGTCCCATATGTGACTTTCAAGAGAGAATATAAAGAAAACCGCTTTACAAAACAATTTCAGGAAGCGGATTCGATGTTTAAAGAACAATACAAATATAAGAAATAATGGATGCAAAAACACTCTTTACCAAAGTTGTCCAGATGCGCAAAGCGCAAAAAGAATATTTCAAATGTCGTACTCAAGCTAATTTACGAATTTGCAAAGCACTCGAAGCCGAGATTGACCGAGAGATTGAACGTGTTAATAGCATCATCCCTCCTCCCAAACAACCGGAACAAAAGAATTTATTCACAGATTAAAACCAATAGATTATGAATTCAACAGTATTAAAAGAAATCATTGCGTTCCTCTTCGGACGCAAATATTATGCCAATATTGTAGCTACCAAAGGTACAACCAAACAAGAAATCTGTTCTTACATTTTTGCAACAAAAGAAGCCGCTAACCGGCATCGATTGGAAATCGAAACAACCTTATCGTTTACCTTTGTCGAAACGGTTACCTTTCGTTCGCGTCGAGTGCATCTCAATACGTCAGTAAAAAGTTAAACTACAAAAGCTAATCATTCATCATACTTTCGTACTATGATTATCAGTAAGTTAAAATTATGGTGGCAATCACTGCTGTATTATGTGATTGCCGATCCTACAGACAACTCTATAACGCTTTCCAAACGCTTGTTCTTGCATATCAAGAATAATGCCAGGAAGAGTGATGCAGCGCGTGTATTCGTTTTCCGTATTTCCGGAAATGACACATTCGGTTTTTCTATCAATCCAGATATTAAACAACCAACCCAAATGTGTGATATTCAATACAACGACAAGTATAAATGTATAGGATTTGAAACGCTCTGCCCGTCAGTTGGTCGCATTCTTTATGAATATGGATTATCTGATAGTTGCCGGATTAAATTGTCCGTATCAATTCAGAAAACTCCACAAGGAAAAACTTATTATAAATTCGACAAGCCAAATGCAAAGTATATTAGGAAACACCCGAAAAGCTGATATCACCTTTTACGCATCAGGAAGGATAGATATTAGTGCTCGCGTCGCAAAACATCTCCAGCTCTCACGCGGAGATGTTTTGGACATAATGATTGACCAAGATGAATTTTACCTTTACGTTAGACTTCGTTCACCAAACGGGAGGCATGAAGCAATGGTATTCCCAACAAATAAGGCAGGAAATCATTTCAGAACTTCATCAAGCAGACTTTGTACAGCAATTCTCCAAGAATGCAAAACAACAGATAAAGTAAAATTATGTGTAGGAGAACCAACGGAAAACGAATACGGTAAACTATTACCAATTATCACTAAATACCTTTTGTAATATGATAAAAGAGATTAAGTACAATGGATATTCTGCCAATCCATCAGATTACGAATGTGCAGATGGTGACTTGTCAGTTGCAATGAATCTTATTCCTGAAGATGGAGTATTAAAAGGCATTCAAAAGCTCAATGTTTATTCACTCTCCCACAAGGGAAAAAAGTAATATACATACACAACATCTCGGTATATAAACATTACATAATTTACGATACAGAATTCGCCGCCTTACAATGGTTATCCTCTAACGACACTGATAAGCAACCCGAAGATATAGTATCTATTTCTGGAGAACTCTATCAGGTAACATCACTTGGAAACACATTAATCATACTCACTTCTGAGGGCATAATTTATGCCCTCTACAAGTCAGGAACCTACGTACTCATGGGAAGTAATCCGGTATTTCCATCGCTCTCCTTCCGACTAAAAGCATCTATGGGAAACTCTGATATGTTATCTGCTAGTTTCCCCGGTTTTAGTATGGGGGGAATTATGGGACAGTATCTTCTCTCACCAGAAGCTAGCCAAGCTGTAAGAGACACCGTTCTGGCATATACCAATAAATATACCGCCGATGCAAAAACAGCAGGGTCATTCCAATATCCGTTCATGATAAGATATGCTTACCGTATGTACGACGGAACACTCAACTACATTTCACCTCCAATTAAAATCTACCCGTCATACGGCATACCTTATCTCATACATTATACAGGTTATGAAATGAATAATGGTCTATACACCAAATTCAATATGGTCGTATCATATGTTGCATCAAAATTATATTATGAGATAACAAACATTGATGAAGTAAAAGAATCCATATCCGAATGGGGAGAATTAGTTAGAAGTATTGATATATTCATCACTCCCCCACTCTATACAGTCGATCAGGATAATATGTGTAAATCAATATCTCCATACGGATTTTTGGGACCTTTTGGCGGTTCTGGTGCATTTTTAGAGTATTGCGCTAATTCCGGAAATGAAAATGTTAACGGGAAATTAATATATCGGCTTCACAACGCACGTGAATCAATCAATACTGACTCTTTATTTTTTGGAATGTCAGGTAAATCACTTGTAGATGATGACTCTTCATTACCTTTCTACCTTATCTCTTCCATTGACGTAAAAAAAATACAATCAGGAGAGAACATTGTTTCTATTGAAAATGGGGCTCTCAATTCACTTGAGGCAAAAGAAGTAATGGAGGGTGACAGCAATTTAACCGGAACAATTGTTGCTAAGTATGCATTTCCATACAACGCACGCCTAAATCTGACTGGAGTAACTATTATCCCTCCGACATTCCCACTTGAATCTTGTTTTCAATATGCTAATGGAGAGTATGATAACGAAACTAAAAAAGCCGTTGAGAAAACATATTCTTATAAAGCATACATCTTCATTGAAGCCGAGAAACGAAAAGTATGGTACAGTTTCTTTCCGGTATACCAATGAATATAGTTAATCCATACTTCTTTTATCCCAATATCAATGCAAAAGAGCTTATTATTGAGCGTATAGATAACAATGGAGTAAAATCCTATTCATATAGCAAATTACATAAACATGAAACACTTAACGGAGTATACGGAAGTATCAACACAAGTTTCTCTAGTACCCCCGATATGAGCCTTATTACTGATACAGAAATCGGAATCCCATATCTAAATAAAATATATACTTCTGATGTAAACGATCCTTTTTCATTTCCCGCTCTCGGAGTCTGCACTGTTGGAACAGGTACAATCATTGGACTCAGTTCAGCCGCAAAGGCTTTATCACAAGGCCAATTTGGTCAATTTCCTCTTTACTGTTTCTCTACTGATGGAATTTGGGCTCTCGAGGTTTCTTCTACCGGTTCCTATTCTGCCCGCCAGCCTATCACACGTGATGTGTGTATTAATTCCGATAGTATAACCCAGATTGATAATGCTGTACTATTTGCGACTGACCGTGGTATTATGCTTATTAGCGGTTCTACAAGCCAATGTATTTCGGATATTTTGGACAGTGAATTGGCTTTCTCTATCAATTCTTTACCCCATTTGAATAAATTGGTTAATAATACAAGATTTAATTCAACAGACTTTCAATTTCTAACTTTCCGCGAATTTCTAAAAACATGTAGGATGATTTACGACTATATACACCAGCGTATCATCATTCACACCCCATCATGCACCTATGCCTACTTATATTCAATGGATAGTAAGCAATGGGGAATGATGCATAGTAACATCATGAGTGGTTTAAACTCCTATCCTGACGCACTCGCTATGACTTCAGATAATGATCTCGTCAATTTCTCACAACCTGATGACACAATAGAAGCTATTACTGCATTAGCTGTCACTCGTCCGTTCAAAATAGATGATCCAAACATGTTCAAAACGATAGACACCATCATACAACGCGGATATTTCAAGAGTAGCCATGTCTCACAAGTTCTGTATGGCTCAAATGATTTATTCAACTGGCATGCAGTATGGAGTAGTACCGATAAATATATGCGAGGTTTCCATGGCACACCATACAAAACATTCCGACTTGTACTAATATGCAAACTAGACAAATCTGAAAGTTTATTGGGATTTACCGTTCAATTCAGCCCCCGTATGCTTAATAAACCAAGATAACTTACATAGGTTAGTTTTTCATATTAAGGTTAAGAAAGATTGTTAGTAAAAAAGCCGGAATGCGTGATGCACTCCGGCTCTTCCTTTTATCAGAAAGGTTTCAACTTTCGTTTTATTTTGCCTTTCCGTGAAACAAGGGAAGTCTGTATCTTGATTCGGATATTTCGGGCTTTATCTTCCCAATTGGCTTGGCTGCGGGATTTGTTATGCTCATCCAGTCGGCAAGAACCTTGCAGACATATATTCGTGTATCAGATGTTTCAGCAACTTCACGGTAGACAATGAAAATTCCACGGGCAAAACAAGGGTTATGAGATATTCTTCCGGCACGGTCATAACATTATCAAGGGGTTCCTGCTTATCGGAAATTTCTTCTTTCGTATAAGGAAACAACATTTCCACGCATTCAGAATGCGCGAGGTTAAGTATTCTCGTAACTCTGTCCACATTACCGTCCTGACCGATGTCGAATACTTGATGTCTGGCGTGTTCATCTTCCGCTTGCATAATGTCGCCCTCTACAAAAGAATAATTCTCCGCATC
>ENA-OQAZ01000233-OQAZ01000233.1-human-gut-metagenome-genome-assembly--contig:-NODE-233-length-31440-cov-4.091783_pt1 | contig 31440 bp, 33 predicted proteins | sample MGYA00242737_ERZ504531 | MGnify/ENA primary metagenome ERZ504531 (study PRJEB26092, sample SAMD00036244) | human gut metagenome | host: Homo sapiens | study: EMG produced TPA metagenomics assembly of... | reverse complement strand
TGTATTAAAAATACTCGGAAAAATTATTCCTACTGCTATCTTCGTCCTGTTGTTGCCATTCTCCATTATTTACATGGCAATAAGCAAAGTCTGCTCTTTCATCCGAAAATTCTTTCCCCGATAAAGCGTACCGGAAACAAGAATGCAGCTTGCAGATATCTTGTACGTGTATGTTTCTCCTTATACATCTATAAACGAAACGCAAATTCATCTTATCAACCAGTTCGGATAATAGTGCATCCTATTCATTGCCGTTTGGTGAACAAAGCCACCACACGTAAAGCCGATGCCTTGGTAACCCATCTTTTTTACCTTAAGCAGAAACTTTTCCTGCATCAAGGCCCCCATACCTACTATCAGAAAATCCGGATTTAATTCGACTATATGAGAAGCTTCCTTATTCATTTCAGCATCCGAAGAGAAATATCCGTTCCTGAACCCTGCAATGCGTAACTCCGGATACTGCTCTTGAAATATCCTCACAGAACACTCCACTTGTTCTTGACCCGAGGCTACGATATAGAGCGTTTTACGGCTTTCCATGAGGTAATTCAACAATTCGGGAGCAAGGGAGGTCATATCAAAACTACGTCTGGTCACTCGCTTTCCGTATACTAATCTTATGGCAGAAACCAGTAAAGAGCCATCGGCAAAAATACCATCGAATTGTTCAAATAGGGATTTGTTTTCTAAAGCTATGAGGTAAGATACGGGGTTGAGAAAGGTGTAAATTCTGTTTTTCGTTTCGAAAAGTTCGGGAGACGTCCATTTCTCTGTTTGCAAGATGTGATTGACTAAGAGAGATGTCATATTTTATACTACAAGTTTTTGTAAATTCTCATGAGGTTTTCCGCCTCCGTTTCTATATTATAACCCGCTTTAGTGATAAGTTCAGTATTTCTTTCGCAACGTTCTTGACGAGACAATTCGTATTTAACATTACCGAGATATTCCGCCCAATAGTCAGCACCTTTACTTAAAGGTAATTGAATTACATCTTCACCTATGTTTACCATTTTAGTTACAGCATCCGAAATAATGCATGGTAGGCCTGATGCCTGTGCTTCTACCACAGATAATGGCATACCTTCATAAATAGAAGGAAAAAGAAAAATATCCATTGCTTGTAACACATCTGAGATATCAGAACGCAATCCAGCCAATATTACACAATCATTCACTTTGTTCTTATCTATCGCCGCTTCTACAAGATGACGTAACTCACCATCACCAATCAGCAATAATTTTGACTTTGGCTGCAAGGCATGATATTTAGCAAATACTTCAATAAGAAAGGAGTGATTTTTTGCTTCCATGAACTTACCAATATGCCCTATCACATATTCATCATCACCAAAACCAAAGTTATGGCGCATTATTAATCTTTTCACTACATCAAATTTAAAACGCTTCGCATTTATAGCATTACGCAATGTAATAAACCATTCTTGCCATAAAGCCATTCTCCAGCTTCATCAGAGCAAGCAACAGCTTGAGTAAAAGAACGTCTATAGAGAGACAAAAACAACTGATTTAAAAGATTATGTTGAGATCTACTACTATGATTATGTATAATCCGTATTTTTATTCCTGCCCATATTGCCGCCTGTAATTCCATCACTGCCATAGCACTATTGGCATGCACATGTATTGCGTCATAGCTCGGCATAATTTCTTCAATGCAAAAAAATATGCCAACATTTTTGCGATCAGACAACTGATAATATTCACTACCACTGGCATGTATTTCATCAAGCAGAACTTGTGGCGGATTATTAGTGGAAGCAAAGTCTATCTTCACCTCCTCTTTATTCATCATGCGGTAATAGTTCATCATCACTGTAGTCAGCCCCCCTGTAGGAACAAAAGCTGTAGTAATCACAACAAGAATATTCTTCATTTTTTATTTTATTATGCCTACCAAATCTAATATATGTTGGCAGAAATTTCCGTCACGGTATTCATTCACCAATTCATTCACCCGCTTTCTCTCTTCTTTATAAAAGTCTGTATTCGTCAAAAGGCAATCTATAAACTCATAAAGATTCTTCAAATTCCGAATCCTATATCCAGGCTTGTAACCTTGCGGATCATCAACAGCAAACCCACGCACATCTGAATAATCCTCCAAGTCATCTTCTGTAAATGCAATGGGACGGTCTAAAAGTAAATAATCATAAAATATGGATGAATAATCTGTGATCAATGCATCACATTGAGTCATAAATTTATAAAGATCCATACCACGTTTTACAAATTCTGCATGACTAAGCAGTATGAAATTACTCATTTCCATCATATCATATTTATCTAAGTCTTGAACTGGATGTAACTTTACAACTATCTTTACTCCCTTTTCTTTCAAATAATCATTAATCTTAATAAAATCTTCACTATGCAATATCGGAACTATCTTAGCGTCTTCTACATCTTGATAGCCCATTTTGCTAGAATATCTAAAAGTAGGTGCCCATAATACCAACTTTTTATAATCCCCAAAATCATATTCGGGCCATGATTTATATAAAATGTCATTGCGAGGTTGTCCTCCTATTAGCACATGATCCAATGGCATAGAGAAATATCTGCTCCATATCTTGGCAAAGGTTCTTGAAGTAGCTACAGAAAAAGAATAATATTGATGTTTCCAAGAATGCCCCTTCAACATACCTGCATCAGCCGCCTTATAAGGGCTTCCATGCCATAGTTGAATAGTCTTTTGGTTGATTCCTGGCACTATAGGTATCTTCCCAAAGCTATAAAACACATATCCTGCAAAGAAATAATAAAAAAATCCCTTCACGCAACTAACAAATTTCACATTGGGGATATTAACAAAAGACCACCGCTTAAAATCATTACAGCAACAAATTATTTCATATTGTTCATTATATTTTTGCTCTATCAAATAGTCATAAAGCGACTTGACATTATCACGAAATCCCATGTTAGAATACAATATTATTTTTCGTTTGTCATGTCTGATTCGCTTATTGATTATAGAAACCACCCCAAATACATAGGTCTGAAAAATCTTTTTCAATTTTGGATTAGAAATCATAGATTGCCTGCTTCTTTGATTGTTGCTAACATTTTATCTTTCATACAACCCTTCAATTGCCAACCCCAACGCCTCCAGTTTCTTTGTAGAAAAGACAGATTTTGTTACAACATTAAAAGATTTCTTTTCCATATCTTCCGGCAGAATTGTAATCACCTTTTCTCCACCCAACTGAGCAATTAATTCGGCCAATTCTCTAATAGAAATATTGGAACTGGCATCCGCTATATTATATGCTTGCTGAGTCTCACCTTTTAATAAAATATAAAGTAAAGCAGATACGCAATCTACAACATAACACCATGACCGATATTGTTCTCCTGTACTTTTCATCACAATATTTTCCTTTCGAAGCACATTACGAATAAATTGAGCGTACACACGGTTATCGGATTCTGTAAATCCTGGTCCGTAAACATGACAAGGACGTGCTATTACAACATCTATGCCATATTCTGCGCCATAAGATATACACAATGTTTCTGCCGCTCTTTTACTTGAAGGATAGCATGAACGAAGTGAAGTACAATCAACATATCCGCTATAATTCTCTGTAAATACTCTTCCATCGCCTTCACCATATACTTCTCCCGAAGAAATGTAGAGCAAACGTTTTATACCATGTTGTATGCCATAACCCATCAAATTATCCACCCCGTTAATATTACCTTTTATGACTTCTACAGGATGTTTAATAAATTCCTCCGGATATGCTCCACTAGCAGCATGAATAATATACTGAAAATTTACATCATATTCCAAAGGATGCGCCACATCGTATTTCACAAAATGGAAGGAGTTGTCATCAGCATATTTCAGAAAACGCCTTCCTGCTCTTTCCTCATTTCTTCCAGATGCATATACATTATAATTTCTGCCTTTATGAGCCATCAATACATCCACAAGACATCCCCCAATCAAGCCTGTTGCTCCGGTTACTAAAATATTACAGCCACTCAACTTATTCCACGGCAACAAAAGAGCGGCAGCTTTCTTTATATCATCTTGGTATGCCATATTATTTCTATTTCAACCATTTATCCTTATCTGTATGCATCAAAGCCTTTAAGATTTCCAAGTCTTCTACTGTCGTAATCTTTATATTCTTCTCAGAACCAGGCACAATATGCATTTCAATATTCTCATCAAGTTCCGCCAACAAAGTGCAAGAAGCTACAGAATTTACAATACCTTTTTTATAAGCTGATTCATGTGCCCTAATTATATTCTTCAATCGAAAAGTTTGCGGAGTCTGAGTGCGAATAAGAGTATCACGCGGAATACTTGTTGTAGAAGTAAATCCATCTCCGCTTTCCAATATAGCTTCTCGGCATTGAATACCTGTAATAGCATAGCCATAAGCTTTGCAAATTGCGATATTTGAGGAAATTATCTCTTGACTAAGCAGTGGGCGTACACCATCATGAATAAGAACAAGATCCTCATCATTACATCCCATTTCTTTCAATCCGTAAACTCCATTATGAATACTTTCCATACCTGTGTTTCCACCAGGAAATATCCACTTTAATTTATCAATCATAAATTGATTAGCGTACGATTGTAAAACAGTTTCCCAACCGTTCAAGCACACCACTGCTATTGCAGAAACATCAGGATGTTGTTGAAAACATTGCATTGTCCGAATGATAATAGGAACTCCATCGACATGCATAAATTGTTTAGGGATATCTTGTCCCATACGATTTCCTGAACCGCCTGCTATTAATAATGCTATATTCATCTAGTTAATTTTATTTATAATTATATTCAAACACAAAAATTATCTTTTAAACATTAATCTTTTACGACTTCATACTCATTATTTCCTATTAGCGCAGCTGTTAAAGCAAATTTTGTGGCGCCATACATCTTTCCATATTGATAAGAATATGATTTCTCTGCTTTTGTTATTATCATAAAATCAAGAAAAGTCTTTAAATGCACTTCATAATCATCAACCACGCATAGTCCATATGCTCTAATCTGCCTGGAATAACATAAACATACGACAAGGACTTCACAAGCTTCAAGAAATACGGAGAATCTGTTGTTACTACTATTTTATAACATTGAGGATGACGCATATGTAGTTGTTCCAAACACGCTAGGCTTTTTTTGATATAATATCTTTTTTCTTCCACTGTTAACTCTTCCCCAAAACCTGCATGATCTTTAAAATCCCCCAAAATACCGATGAAACGGAATGACACAGTGATGTATTTACCACCTATTTCCTGCAAACATTGACTGATAGCCTGCTCCAAACGGGGAGCAGGCTTAAATAGTTCTTGAAAAAAAGCTGGATATAAATCCTCACGTTGAGTAATAGAACTATATACATGACAAATGGGCTTCTTGAAATCCAGCAGACTGAAATAATCAGCTTGATGCCCACTCATCCCTACATAATTATTAAAGAAACGAAAATCAACAACCTTCTTGTCATGTGTCAAATCGGCTTCGTCAGCTACCCAATTTTCATGTACAGGCATCAGATAATCTTCTAACTTGAACGGATAATTCCAAGCTACTTTAAAAGTATATCCTCTTTGTTTGCAATAATAATATATAGAAAACAAGCCTCTTAAACGGTCGCTCAAACCACCATGAGGTGTCTTTCCATCAATAATAAAAACCACACGAGGGGGAGAGATAAACGACTCATTACCATGCGTCTTAGAATCAGCCGTATACACTTTCCTAAAAGTCACACATACTTTACAGCCATTTGCAGCCTCGCTGTGTTTTTTCGCCCTATTAAACGAATCAATTTTTGAAATATACTATGTCTAGTCATAATCTACATTTTCTCAAAAGAAAGCTGATACTATTTTTATCTTAGATCTTATGATATATGCAATAAATTGTATATTTTACGGACTATCAACATTTTTTTCAACCTGCGCATAAAGGTATCATCAAGCTTTACATCCACCCATGAACCAGCCATCATGTGAATAGCAACACTCCCAAATCTAGCAGTAGGATAACTGGCAAATACTCCCGAATCAAAAAGACACACTTTATCTTTCAACATCTGCTTCTTATCCCTATATTTTAGTCCTCGTTTTTCCATGAGCCAGGAATAGATAACTGGAGCAGGTGTTTGATCAAACTCTCCTTGCTCATTTACAAACTGATGAGTATGATAATAATCCAATAATTCCTTTGTAAAAGGATGCCCTTTTTCACTACCTATAATAGCAGCCTGAATACCAAGGCCAACAACTTTTCTTACACTTTCTCTGCGTTTGTAGTCTAAGGTTATACTGTCCTTTAATTCTTTTTTGTAAGTGTGATTATACTCCATAGAAGATACAAAACCATAATTCAAAAATGTATCAAATTTTTTATTTACAATCACATCGGAATCAAGATAGAATCCCCCTTCAGTAAATAATGCATAAGCCCGGATATAATCGGCACAAAACGCCCATTTCTTTTGTGCATAAGCATCTTCTACCCATTTTACACTATGAATATCAAAAGCCTTTTTATCCCATTTTTTTATTCTGTACTCTGGCATCACTTTTCTCCATCCATCTATATACTTTTGAATATTGGCAGGAATAGGTTCATCACTCAGCCAACAATAATGTATTGTCTTTGGAATCATATTTATTTTTTTGATTTTTAAACGCAAAAGCAAAAAGGTATACTTGTGCAATAGCAGTACTTCCTACAGCCAAAGAATTTGAAGAGGAAACAAGCGATAAGAACAAAATACAAATAACCCAAGCATTAAATTTCCCATAAGGTATTAACCACTTATGAAACAAAGGGATAAAAAAAAGAATCATAGCAAATGTTTGCAGAATACCATATCGAAAAATAAAAATAATCCACGGATTCTCAATAATAAGATAATCCAAACCAGCCATCGCTTGAATATATATAATATCCTCATAAGGAATTCCGACAAACATAAATTCCCTATAATCCACAACCTGAAAAATATCTAAGATTTCTGTTCTTGCCATTGAACTGGCATCTCCATATAATCCTAAATCAAGCAAACGCCCTCCAAAACTTGTATTGAATAGCATATAAAGAAAGACAGCGCTTGTCAATCCTATACACAATACATATTTTATCCGATGACGAGAGTATATCATATTTTTATAATTCAACAAAATATATACAACGGCTGACAGGACAATAGAGAAACGTGAATTAAAACATAACAGAGCCAACATACCTATACTCCATAACAAATTTTTTTTCTTTATTGAGAACTCATTTTGTAAAAGAATAAATGGCATCATTAAAGACAATATACAAGAATTAGACAAAGGATGTCCCCATAACCCACAACTCCTAAACTCATAGGAATCTATTCTACCAACAAAAGCATCTTCATTTTCCATATTGCCGAAAAAATGAAACATCATAATTTTTTCCACAATAGCAATAAAACATTCTAAATAGAAGAATATCATCACAATATATCGAACTTCCATCTGCATACGTTTATTCTGAAACAAAGAGAAAAGACAAGATAAACATACCGGAAATACAATAGCTGAAATATAATTAGTAATTTGATATTCTCCCTTGATGATCATATTTACATATAACATTATTGCTATTACAATGAATATATGTTTCTCTGGATTGGGTATTGTCATTTTATGAACATATATAAAGAAACAGAAAAACAACAATATTACACCAATTCCCAATTTAAATACAGGCTTATGTTTATCAGACTAGAATAGCCTATGACAGACAAAAGATTTCCTGTCAAAACCAAAAAAGAAAATATACCCCAAAGCAATAATCTAGAATACTTTTTACTATAACTCATCATATCCATCTAATTATACAACCAAAAATATTTTTTATTTTCTGTTTGTATCTTCCAGCCATTCGTTTCCATGAAGCTAGATATAGCTGGCCCCAAATATGAATAAAATAATTATTGAAAGAAACTACTACATAAGATTTTCTCAAATCTAAGTCCTTAGAATACAATCGTAAAACATTATTCTCATTCAAAAAAGATTCAACTGCTAGAGTTGCATCATATTGATGAACTAAACTCTGAATATCTTTTGTTGCAATAAGTGACATTGTATTATAAACAACATAATGATACAAAGCAGTATCAACACAAACTATGCTTGTTGCATAAAACAGATACTTAACACAGAATACATAGTCCTCACCTCCTTTATATCCTAAAGGAAAAACGATTTCATTATTTATTGCTATCAATCTTCTGAAAAAGAAGCGCCAAATAACTCCCCAATTACTGCCTATCACATCTTGCAGACATTCTTCTCTTGATTTATATGTGAAATAACGTACAGTATAGCGTGATATACTTTCACAATAAAATCCGAAAGAAATCGCATCCGCATTAGAAGTGATAGCTGTATGATATAGCAATGTGATTGAATCTGGTTCTATCCAATCATCACTGTCTATATACCAAATATATTCACCATTCGCCTCTGCCAATAAAAGGTTGCGAGCTGCCGCAACACCAACATTGTACTTCCCAGAAATAATTCTAACCTGATCTCTTCTATTAGGATATTTTCTCAAACAGGATTCTATCACCTGTACACTCCTATCGGGTGAACAATCATCATAAAATATAAATTCTACGTCCTCAAAAGTTTGACTGAATAACGAATCTGCACATTTGTATACAAAATTCTCGCATTTATATACAGGTACTAATATTGAAACTTGTACCATATCACCAATGTATAATTCTAAATATTGTATTTATTATGTAATAGCATATTCTATTTTTACATATATTAATTATCAAATATTTAAGTTTCTTTTGACGTAAGACCAATTCCGGATAAAGTTCTAAATATTTGCGATAAGATAATTTTCCATATCGCAAATATCCCATTTTACAGAGATTTTATTACACTGCAACCAACTAGCAGGCTGCTTAGGAATAATATTTTGTATTACATTAATATAATGTTCTTCATTTAATACTTTTTTCAATGACTTTGAATGTGTCAAGGAAATACTGTTAATGCAATAATGATAAAAAGATTCCCCTATATAAATAATTTTCACATTTGATATTTTCATTACCAGTTCACATAGAAAGCACAAATCCTCACAAAAATTTAATTGATGATTAAAAGCAATACTTGCATTATCAATAGCTGCTTTTTTTACTAACTTATGACATAATCCACCAAAGACACGACCTGTAAACAAATCTTCAATAAGATTTCCTGTATATCGCTGCCTAACGATTTTTACATTATTCTTTGAATTAACATAAAAATCAGAAATTACAATATCAGCATTTTTATCCTCAGCTATTAAAAAAAAGTTTTTCAAAACAATCCTGTTCTATCCAATCATCGCTGTCTATAAACTGAATATATTTTCCTTTTGCAATATTAAGACCATATTGTCTAGCCCCACTAACTCCATTATTATCTGTATGAAAAGCACTGACACGCTTGTCAGCTATTGCATATTCATCACAAAATAGCCCTGACAAATCAGAACTTCCATCATCAATCAGCAATAACTCAAAATCAGAAAATGATTGAGAAAGTATACTATCCACACAACGCTTTAAGTACTTTTCCGCATTATAGACAGGTACAATTACTGAAATTATAACTTCGCTTGATTTCATTACTAGACATTTAATATATAATTACACTATTCTAACTTAAGCACCTAATATTTGTCAATTGGATATTTTTAAATTCTCTCTTCCTAAAATCTAATATTTGATAATCTTTTGCTTTTAATCCACAACATATATTTTCTTTTCAATATTCTCTTTTCCACAACAGATAAATTCAGATATACCATAATTAATGTACACAATGGACAAGACAAAATTATAAACACAGCACTGTATAAATGAGAGGGAAGATATAAATAAAGTCCAATAGGAACTAAAGAAGAACAAAAAGAGACCTTTAATATCGGCTTTATTACATTTATCAAGTAGTCATGTTTATTCATCTTTATCATTGGACATACTACCCACACTCTCACAAATTGAGCTATTATTTCTATCAATAAATGTACAATAAACACTGTTCTAGGCAGCATTCCTAATTTCAAACATAAATATGCAACAGGAAATATCAACAGCAACACCCCTCCCTCTAACATTTGAAACCTCTTTATTTTACCTGTTGCATGAACTGAAACAATCATAGGATTAGACAATGCATTACACAAAGTGATAATTAACATTATCCGAACAAAAGGAATTGTATAATCAGGTACAATTCCAAGCCATATAGATAGTATAAATCTACTCTCTAAAAAAACAGGAAAGGACAGCAAAAAGAGTAAATAAAACGAATAACGTGAACTCGCAAAGACCAATTCATGCATATAACTATAATCCCCTATTGCATAAGATTTTGTTATTTGAGGATTCAAAGCCATTTGAAAATTGCGACAAAAATTTGATACAGCTAATTGAACTTGCACTGCAAGACCTCTCGCAGCATTCACTACCGGATTAAAAAACATATTCAAAAGAAGATTCAAGCCTTGAGTATAGCCCATAACAGCTAAATTGCCATTCATTGTCCAACCAGCAAATAATAGCATTCTAGAAAACAGCTTTTTATCTCTTGTCCATACAAAATGAGACTCTCGAAAATGTTTCTTACAATATGTACTATATACCAGGCAAACAAATATTTGAATAATAAAAGTGAGTACTACATATAATTTCAATTTATCATAATGGAACACAACAAGTACATATACGATAATAAGTTTCAAAATAACTTCCAAAACAGAAATATATGCAAAAGCGCCCATTTTTTCGTGAGCTATAATCACTGCATTATAAGGTACACTCATAATCATTACAACCGCTGTCAAAACAGCAAATTGAAAAACCCAAAATGCGGCATCCATCCGTTCTATTGGAATAATCATTTTATGATAAAAGAACCAAAGACCTATTGTTTCTGCTAAAAGAATTATAACCAAACGAAATAATGCCATGTATTATAACACTCATACTAAACACTTTTGATAATTCTTTTTCTTCTCCTCTACCTAAAGCAAAAGTTATAAAACGTTGGGTGCTTCCCGTCATTGCACTGTTTATAAAACTAAACATAGTTACTGCCCCACCCACAACATTATAAATACCATAATCCTCCACACCGAGCGTAACCAAAATCACACGGCTGGTATAAAGATTTACAGCCATCATAAAAAGCATACGAAAATAAAGTAATAGAGTATTTTTAGCTATTCTTTTATTATTTTGCTGAGATAAAGCAGACATTTTCAATTATAAAAAAGCACATTAAAATATTATGTCTATAATAGACAAGTCCCGTAATATGTATCCTAATTCTATTAATATATTCAAATCACTTGAAAGATATATATCTTCCACCTGCAACATTACTAAGCTTACAGCCCACACATTAGTAACGTATCACCCCACATGTTACTAACCTTCCGGCATACACGTTACTAACCCTTAAAAGATCCTGTTCTTTTCCGAAAAGAACAAGGTCTTTAAAAAAAAGAACAGGACGTTTTCATTGAAAGAACAAGAGCTTTTTAAAATTTGACCTGTTGTTTTTTCCATAACGGTATCTACATGCCGAAACGCCTTACTTTTCCTTCAGATCTTTCAGCCACTCCGCAAACACCCTGCCTGTCGACATTCCGGCTGAAGGATATGCATTGTGAAATGTTTCAGCCGGAAAATATCCTTCAGGAAAAACGATTCCCTAAGAATCGGAGAAAGATTAGTTCGGCTGAAACATTCCAACCCCCAGCTGAAGGATTCCTGAACCCAATCCTTCAGCCGGAATGCCCACGGGTAGGGCGTTTGCGAGCAGGCTGAAGCTTTTGAAGGATTTTTCAGGGTATTCCCTATAGAGCATGACGAATGACCATATTCCATTGAAAAAAGTAAGATATCTTCGTAAGCAAAGTAAGATATGTTCCCAAGCAAAGTAACACCACTTACTTGGTCCACGAAGTCCGCATACTTTTCTTTACAACAAAACAGACCTCACAGCCATCTCATGCCAATGACGATAATCCCCCATCGGCAAAACATGCTCCGACCACACTTTCCGGTAAATTCCATCGTGCAAAATAATGTACTCACCCAAACAGCCCTCCGCCTCATCGGCAGGAACAGAAACCATCACCACATATTCCACACAATCCGGGACACGAAACAAAGTCAGCTCACTTTTAGAAAACAAACCGCTCAACCTACAGGCGGAACACTCGAAAGCCACCCAATACGCGCCAATGTCATACAGATGAATGAATTTATCATTATTCTTTTCCCTGGTTAAAATTTCCTTATACTGATTCTGAATCAGCTGCCGGAGCCGGATGCTGACGGCATGAATGTGGTTCTACACATTATTATACATAAGATTTATATTATCAGATCGTTTACTTCCCCATTAATCAGGGGATAACAATGTTTAACGTAGCAAATGAAGTCATCTCTTCTTCGGCTCTTCTATCACTTCTATCAAGTCCGGCGAAAGCGTCGCCATGGCCATGGCTATCACCCCTTGCAGACTGATAACCACACGACGGTCTCTCGCACCTTTCACCTTTACAAACACCCCCTCGTAGCCTCGAAGTCACCACCCGTAATACGAACTTCGTACCTTTACGCAGGTTCACCTCATCGGGACTGAAGAAGATAAGATGCTCGTCATACGTTCCAGCCACAGCGATAAACTGCCTCATCTGATCATCGGGCACAATGATTTTCTGCCCGTTGCGGATATCAATCATATATTGAAAATACGGAAGTTTGAACTTCACCTTCTGAAGTTCGGACTGGACGGAATGAACAAATATCAGATCACTGATAACGGGAACCAGCTCACGCCTCTTGCGCCCGTTCCTTATACGAACTTCGTAACGCATGGGAATGAAATTGTTGATTCCTTCTTTATCCAACAAAGCCTTGATCTGCATCCCCCGGCGATAAGTGGCACGCATGGCAAACCATTGCATTTTTTCACTTGAAAGCATAGTTATGGAGCTTTGAAGTACAGATATATATCTGCAATTCAATCAATTACGAGAAGTTTCGTAAAATACAAGAGGAATCGGCCTCTTGTGATTAAGCTGACCAAAGAAAAGCTATTTCAACAAATGGAGGATGGGAATCCGCACGATGTAGATGCAGCCTGTCGGGTCAACCGATGACCTTCCGCAGATTCCCGAACCGGACGGTTCTTATGTGTTAAATCAGAATTTGTAATACCTATATATAAAAAAAAGCGCGGGAATCTGTACCTGTTACTCGTCCCGCCCTACAAGGCTTCGCATTGCCCAATCCAGTCTGAACGAGCAACGCAGAAGCCCACGCCGATATGTATAATGACACTTGAATGCACCTTTGACCGGCAAAGGCGCACCAAGGATATAAACATACCCCGCAGACACCTACTGTTGCTTTGTTTTGGCTGGATTTTAGAATTTGCGAAGTTCTGTAGAGCCAAGAACAAAACGTCAAGTAAACGTCTTTTCTATATATGTATATTTCCCACCTCCCTAACTTCCTTGCGGAAGTACCGGCGTGGAAAACGTGGCAAAGATAGCAATTTAATAAATAGGACGAAAATATATTCCGCTATTTTTAGTGATGTTTCTTGATTACTCAAAAACAAACAAGAAACAGATTATCGGTATACTTACCTTGATGCAAATTCTTCCGGACGCATCATCGCCCAGATGGTAAGATATAAGATACAGCAAACAAGGCTACCTGGTACTCGGTACATGCCTACCCTGCCTGCATCATATGCTTGCCCGGTTCTTGGTATGAGCTTGGCTTGTTCACCGCATCTCCCTGACGGATGCAAAAACGTCACGCAGCAACATAGCCGTATTTGTTTATTCTAGCCATATCTTCCTTATATTTAATTATCTTTCTGTTGAAACTATGATTGTGGAAAAATTAACATAAAAAAGGCGTGAAACCAAATGGAATCACACCTAAACTATTATTAAGAGATTAATCAAACGGCAAGTAATTCTTTTCCCAAAAGATGGAGAGCTCTTTAATCTGCATCTTCCTTATATCACTCGGCTTTTTAATACCATAGATATACTTGGAAAGAAGACTCTTGTTTATTCCCATACTACGTGCAACCTCTGACACATTTAGTTGAGGGAAACGTTTAAATATCATTGCTATCTCATTTTCATAATCCGGCTCCGCTGTATCGAAAAAACTGGATATATGAATATCCTCATCCAATGATTCCCAACGAACATCGTCACCAAAGTTTCCTATCTTGAAATCAAGGCGCTCTCTGTCACTTGCATCCTTCAGCAAAGGGAATGCCTCTAAGGGACGGCTGAAAGTTTCTCCACCATCCGTTTTCATATAAATGCGGTTAGCATCAAACCAAATGTCTTTTATTGTATCCATAACTTTCAGTTTTAATAATCATTCTCCATGATATTTTTAATTTTACTAATACAATATAGGGATAAATATTTATCCCCACAAATAAATAAGCAAAAAAATAGCGACAACTCTTTTCGAACCACCGTTCCATAACCTATGATGTACAAAGGAACTGATTTCCCTCCTGTTTTCCTAACAATCATCATCCGGCACACGGGTTCTTGCGTGTCAGAGCAGAGCTGCCATTTAATTGGAAAGATAATAATTATCTAAAGAATATATTTGTAGTTAAAAAGTTTCCTACACAAGAAACTTTATCTATTTTTGTGGTATGAATACGAATTTGCAAAAAATAGGAGAACTTTTGGCCCAATGCCGAAAAAACAAAGGATTGACACAAGAAGAAGTCGGGGTGATGATTGGCGTCCAAAAAGCAATGGTTTCCAAAGTGGAAAACGGTCTGTGTGTTAATTTTGGCACTGTCAACCGCATAGCGGAGGCGTTGGGTGTCGAACCGGTAGTGGCGCTCAAGTCCAAAAAGAAAGCGGACAAGAACCTAATCGATTATGTAATGACGGTCATTGTCGAATTTGCGCGCCGTCACGATTTGACAATCCGGGAGGCAAGCAATTATATCAGACGTTTCAAAGGCATTGATTTTCTCACCGAATTTTACGATGTGGAACACACGCTTTCTTTTAACGACTGTGTGGATGACCTGACCATCGTCTGCCAAAACAATGGAGGAACATTGCGATGATACTTTACCACGGTTCAAATACGGCAATCGACGGCATCGACCTCAACAGATGCCGCCCCTATAAGGATTTCGGCAGAGGATTTTACCTGACCGACATTAGGGAACAGGCCCAAAGGATGGCCGCAAGAACAGCGCGGATGTTCAGCGGAAACCCCACTCTGACTATGTTTGAGTTTGACCTCGAAGAAGCGCAGTCGAGCGAATTGAAAGTCAAGGTTTTCAAGGAGCCAGACTGGGAATGGGCACGTTTTGTCATGTCGAACCGCGATATAAACACTACTCAGCCTTGCCACGATTACGATATCGTAATTGGCCCTGTTGCCGATGATACCATTGCGCGCTTGCTACGTTTATACACCGAGAATTTTATTAACGAAGAACAACTATTGCACGAACTGACATTTTCGAAAGTGACTTCACAATATTTCTTTCACTCAGAGGCAGCGATTAAAATGCTGAAACGACTATGAACACGAATACCGCAAAATTCCTCTTTGAAGGAATATCCGCCGATGTAGTCCGTTACTTGGTGGAACGTAATGATATGGATTTGCAGGAAGCCATCTCCACATTCCACAATTCGGAGACATTCGTCAAACTGGAAGACTTCTCCACCGGCCTGTATATCGAAAGCCCGGCATACGTCTATGACCTGCTGATGTCGGAACTGAAAAACGGAAAGCTGGTGCAATAACAATAGGGCATTATTTATCTTCTGGTCATTTTATTCTTCAATCCATCCTACAATTTCCTGTGAAAGCGGACTGGTAGTAGAGCCGATTGAGGCAACCCATCTACCATTTTCATCAATCAGAAACTTATGAAAGTTCCACCCTATCTTAGCATCCGAAACCCCGTTTTCACTTTTATGCGTTAGCCATTGATAAAGGGGAGCTATATCTTTCCCCTTTACAGATATTTTAGCCATCATAGGAAAAGTCACTCCATAATTCAACGTACAAAACTCCTTGATTTCTTCATTCGTTCCGGGTTCCTGATGCAGGAAATTATTGGCAGGAAATCCGATAACGACAAAAACATCTTTTCCATATTTTTCATACAACTCCTCCAACTTGGCGTATTGGGGAGTGAAACCGCATTTAGATGCCACATTGACTACCAATACTTTCTTACCCTTGAATGTGGAAAGTGGCAAGTCCTTCCCGTCAATAGTCTTGACCGTAAAGTCATAAAAACTTTTTTTGCTGTGCACCAGCTACCGATGTAATCATGGTTACAATTATGCTTAATATAAATGTTTTCATTTGAAATGCTATTTTATAATAGAACAATTCATGAAATTGAAAAGTTTTCTCTGAAAGAAAAGATTGGCGGATACCTATCGGACAGCTTCCTCCATGTTACCAAAAAGAAAGAACCTTTGTTTTTTGGAGAAGCAGGGAAAAGAAAGTATCTTTGTATGCTATACATATCTCTTTTACCAGAGTTTATTCATAAAAAAACAATATAACTAATGGAATATGCACCTTCAAACAGGAAACGATTGCCATACGGTATGATGAACTTTGCAGACATCCGTTTCGACAATTATTATTATGTGGACAAAACCGCCTTCATCCCACTGATAGAACAGTCGGACCGGTTTTTCTTCTTCATCCGTCCCCGGCGATTTGGCAAAAGTCTGACCTTGAGCATGCTGCAACATTATTATGATGTACGCACCCGCGATAAGTTTGACGCCCTGTTCGGAGACTCTACATAGGAAAGCACCCCACGCCGGACCGCAACACCTATCTGGTGCTGAAACTCAATTTTTCCGGTATCAGCGGGGAATTGCACAACTACCGTCAAGGGCTGGACGCACATTGCCAGACCATGTTCGACTATTTCTGCGATATCTATGCCGACTATCTCCCACAAGGTATCAAGGAGAAGCTGGATGAAAAATCAGGAGCGGTAGAACAATTGGAATATCTGTTTACGGAGTGCAACAAGACTGAGCAGAAAATTTATCTTTTTATCGATGAGTATGACCACTTTACCAATGCCATTCTCTCCGATGCCGAAAGCCTGCACCGATACACTGAAGAGACACACAAAGAGGGTTACCTGCGCGCATTCTTCAACAAAGTGAAAGCCGGAACAGATTCCTGCATCAAGCGTTGCTTCATTACCGGAGTAAGCCCCGTAACCATGGATGATCTCACCAGCGGATTCAATATAGGTAATTACTCACTCTCACCGGAGTTCAACGAAATGACAGGATTCACGGAAAAGGAAGTGCGTGAGATGCTGACGTATTATTCCACAAACAGTCCGTTCAACCATACCGTCGGCCAACTGATAGATATCATGAAGCCCTGGTATGCCAACTACTGCTTCGCACCGGAATGCTACGGAGAAACTACCCTGTACAATTCCAACATGGTTCTCTATTTTGTCAAAAACTATATTCTGCGCGGCAAAGCGCCACAGAAAATGATAGAAAGCAACATACGCATAGACTACGAAAAACTCCGGATGCTGATTCGCAAGGACAAGGAGTTTGCTCATGATGCCTCCATCATACAAACCCTGGTAAGTCAAGGATATATCACCGGAGAACTGAAGGATAGCTTTCCGGCTGCGAATATTGTCGATCCGGACAATTTCGTGAGTCTGCTCTATTATTTCGGCATGCTTACCATCAGTGGAATGCATAAAGGAAAAAACAAACTCACCATTCCCAATCAGGTAGTGGAAGAGCAACTATACACCTATTTGCTGAATACATACAATGAGGCCGACCTTAGTTTCAGCAGTTATGAGAAAGACGAACTGGCCTCGGCTTTGGCATACGATGGTAACTGGCAGGCCTACTTCGGTTACATAGCCGACTGTCTGAAACGCTACGCCTCACAACGCGACAAACAGAAAGGAGAGTTTTTCGTACATGGATTCACACTGGCCATGACAGCGCAAAACCGCTTCTACCGTCCTATTTCCGAAGCGGATACACAAGAAGGATACGCTGATCTTTTCCTGTGTCCTTTGCTGGAAATCTATCCGGATATGAAGCACAGTTATATCATAGAGTTGAAATATGCCAAATACAAAGACTCTGAGAGCCGTGTGGAAGAACTGAGGCTGGAAGGGATCGCTCAGGCAAATCGTTATGCTGATTCCTACCGGGTGAAGAATGCTGTGGGCACCACACAGCTACACAAAATAGTAGTGGTCTATAAAGGAATGGAAATGAGAGTGTGTGAAGAAATAGTACCTTTGCATGAAACGTACAACTAAAGATATCTTTAAAGGAAAAAGAAGCTACAACGACTTATGAGCAAACAAGGAACCATCATTGTGGTAGATGATAACAAAGGAGTGCTGTCGGCAGTAAAGCTATTGCTGAAAAATCATTTCGAACATATCGTCACACTGCCCTCACCCATCACACTGCCCGCTGCGTTACGTGAAGAAAACGCGCAAGTGGTGCTGCTGGATATGAATTTCAGCAGCGGACTGAATACCGGGAATGAAGGTCTGTACTGGTTACACGAGATAAAGAAAATACACCCCTCCCTGCCGTAGTACTTTTCACAGCCTATGCTGACATAGACCTGGCAGTGCGCGGCATCAAGGAAGGAGCAACAGACTTCATCGTCAAGCCTTGGGACAATGCCCGGCTGATAGAAACCTTGCTGTCTGCCTGCCGCAATTCCTCCAAGAACAAGAAGAGAGCGGAAATCCCTAAAACCGTATCTTCTATGTATTGGGGAGAAAGCAATGCCATGAAGCAACTGCGGACGCTGATAGAGAAAGTGGCGCAAACGGATGCCAATATTCTGATTACAGGAGAGAACGGCACAGGAAAAGAAATGCTGGCGCGGGAAATACACGCCTTGTCCAACCGATACCGGCGGGATATGATAACGGTGGACATGGGTGCCATCACCGAATCCCTGTTCGAAAGCGAACTGTTCGGCCATAAAAAAGGCTCGTTTACCGATGCCCATACCGACCGTGCTGGTAAATTTGAAGCCGCCCATGAAGGGACTTTGTTTCTGGACGAAATAGGCAACCTGCCCTATCACCTGCAATCCAAACTACTCACCGCCATTCAGAGCCGGAGCGTGGTGCGAGTAGGAAGCAACGAACCGATACCTGTCAACATACGTTTGATTTGCGCCACCAATTGTGATTTGGAAGAGATGGTGGCCAAAGGCAAATTCCGCGAAGATTTGCTTTACCGCATCAATACCATCCACATCGAGATTCCCCCTCTGCGGGAACGCAAAGAAGATATTATCCCTTTGGCCGAACGCTTTATAGACCGGTTCTGCAAACAATATGACAAAGGAAATATCCTTCTTTCTACCGGTGCGCAAGAAAAGTTACGGACATATCCGTGGTATGGAAACATACGCGAACTGGAACATGCCGTAGAGAAAGCGGTCATTATCAATGAAGACGGTATATTGAGTGAGGAACATTTTCATTTTCCCCGAAAAATAGCGGCTCCTGCGACAGAAACAAGTGTCTCTACACTGGAAGAGATGGAATTGCAAATGATTCAGAAAGCGATAGAGAAATGCAACGGAAACCTCTCGGCTGTAGCGGCACAGTTGGGAATTACCCGGCAGACGCTTTATAATAAGATGAAAAAATTCGGATTATGACCTATTATCTCATCTCATTCTTCACGATGGGTCAGGATGACAAAACAAATAACAATAATCTATTTTTAAACAGGAACTAAAGGAACATTCAAACGAAATAATAAATAATTAAGCTGTGAAACAATTCTTCTTCCGCCTATTTACCGTACTGATTCTAGCCATTGCCTGCACCTTACTAATCCAGCAGCGCAACTGGTTGTGGCTATGCGTAATCGTACCTTCATTCCTCGTTTCCATAGGCTGGTTTTACCGCCTGTACACTTTTAATACCCGGAAGATAGCCTTTCTGCTCGACGCCATCGAAAACGACGACCCCGCTGTTCGTTTTTATGAACATGCCTCCCCTGGCGATTCTTCCATGGTCAATGTCATGCTGAACCGTATCGCACGTATTTTGTACAATGTAAAACAGGAAACGGCACAACGCGAGAAGTATTATGAGCTCATCATGGACTTTGTAGAAACCGGCATAGTGGTACTGAACAGCAAAGGCTCCGTTTATCAAAAGAACAAAGAGGCCATGAATCTGTTGGGGCTGGATGTTCTGACTCATGTCAAACAACTCTCCCGCATCTCGGACGAACTGATGACTGCTTTGGAAAAAGCAGTTCCGGGTGACAAGCTGCAAATTCAGTTCAATACGGAACGGGGAACGGTACATCTTGCCTTACGGGTGTCCGGCATCCGTATCAAAGACGAGGAACTCCGCATTATTGCCTTGAGTGATATCAATCGGGAATTGGATGAACGGGAAATAGATTCATGGATACGCCTTACCCGCGTGCTGACACACGAAATTATGAATTCCCTGACCCCGGTGACTTCCCTCAGCGAAACACTGCTGGCTCTTCCCGGAGCAGAAAATGAAGAAATGAAACAAGGGCTGGAAACGATTCACTCTACAGGTAAAGGATTGATAAATTTTGTCATGTCTTATCGCAAACTGACACGACTGCCATCACCTGAACCATCGCTGTTCTATGTCCGTCCTTTCCTGGAACGGATGATCCGGCTGGCACAGCACCAGCATCCATGCCCCAACATTACCCTTTCCATCCTCGAAGCCCGGGAAGACCTGATAGTCTTTGCCGACGAGAACCTGATAGCCCAAGTGGTTACGAATCTGCTGAAAAATGCGATTCAAGCCATAGGTAACGCTCCCGACGGAAAGATCACCTTGAAAGCTTATTGTGATCCGCAAGAAAGTATCCGTATAGAGATAGCCAACAACGGTCCCGCCATTCCTCCCGATGCAGCCGGACAAATTTTTGTACCTTTCTTCACGACCAAAGAGGAAGGAAGCGGCATCGGACTGAGCCTGAGCAAACAAATCATGAGACTGAGCGGTGGCACACTGACCCTGCTGCCTTACAAGGAAAAGGGACAGGCCACTGTTTTTGTGCTGGTTTTTAATTAAAAATAAAAATGTACTAATGTGTCAGCCAATTACCATCCGGTACACAGCGCAGCCATTAGCAAATTAGCAAATTATGTAAAATGAAACATTCTCCTGAATTATTAGTTTATAAAGCCTCTGCCGGTTCGGGAAAAACATTCACACTGGCCGTGGAATATATAAAACTGCTGATACAGAACCCACGGGCATACCGTAATATACTGGCTGTGACTTTTACCAACAAGGCCACTACCGAAATGAAAGAGCGGATTCTGAGCCAGCTATACGGAATATGGATAAAGGATAAGGATTCTGATCCCTATTTACAGAAAATCACAGAAGAACTGGAAATGCCCCAAGAAGACATAAGGACAGCCGCCGGTACGGCACTGCACTACATGATACACGATTACAGCCGCTTCCGGGTGGAAACCATTGACTCATTCTTCCAGTCGGTGATGCGCAATTTGGCACGGGAGCTGGAATTGGGTGCCAATCTGAATATCGAACTGAACAATATGGAGGTACTGAGTGATGCCGTGGACTCCATGATAGAAAAGCTGGACCGACAATCTCCCGTACTCTATTGGCTGTTGGAATACATAGAAGAAAGAATAGCCGATGACAAGAGGTGGAATGTTTCCGGTGAGATAAAGAATTTCGGACGAAATATCTTCGATAGAGATATATAGAAAAAGGAAACGGACTACGGGAAAAATTACGGGACAAAGACTGTATCAAGAATTACCGCGAAACGCTGCAAGCCATTTTGGAAGAGGTGCAGGAACAAATGAAAGGATTTGCCGACCAATTCTTCGGAATATTGGATACAAACGGGGTGAAAGTAGAAGATTTGAAAAACGGCTCCCGAGGTATAGCCAGCTATTTTAATAAATTACAATCGGGTAAACTGGATGACAGTGTCCGCAATGTAACAGTGGAAAAATGTCTGGACTGCCCCGACGAATGGGTGAAAAAAACCTCCCCCATACGCAACGCTATCCTAGGTCTGGCAGAAAAAGAACTGATTCCTCTGCTGAATGAATCGGAAAAATACAGAAGCCGGAACAATATGCTGGCCAATTCCTGCCAACTCTCCCTGCGCCACGTAAACAATATCCGTCTGCTGGCCAATATAGACGAAGAGGTACGCGAATTGAACCATGAAAACAACCGCTTCCTGCTGTCGGATACCAACGCGTTGCTTCATAACCTGGTAAAAGAAGGAGATTCCTCGTTTGTATTCGAAAAGATAGGAACAACCATACGCAACGTAATGATCGATGAATTTCAGGATACTTCGCGTATGCAATGGGATAATTTCCGTCTGTTGCTGCTCGAAGGTTTGTCTCAGGGAGCAGACAGCTTGATTGTAGGAGACGTGAAACAATCCATCTACCGCTGGAGAAACGGTGACTGGGGCATACTGAACGGATTGAAAACAAACATCGAAGCCTTTCCCGTCAAAGTAAAGACACTGACCACCAATCGCCGGAGTGCCGCAAACATCATTCACTTCAACAACGAAGTGTTTACAGCCGCCTGCGAGGTGTTGAACAACATTTACAAGGAAGAACAAAAAAAGGAATGCAAGGAACTGAAGGAAGCCTACAACGACGTGTGTCAGGAAACATACAAAGATCCCGGAAAAGGGTATGTCAAAGTGGAATTTCTATCGGATACGGAAGACATGACCTATATGGAAAACACCCTGCACCACCTAGGAGAAGAAGTGGAGCTGCTTGTGGCGCAGGGCGTGCAACTGAAAGATATTGCCATCCTGGTGCGCAAGAACAGAAGCATTCCTTTAATAGCCGATTACTTCGACAAGAACACCTCTTACAAAATCGTATCCGATGAGGCATTCCGACTGGATGCCTCACTGGCGGTATGTATGATAATGGATGGCCTGCGCTACTTGTCACAACCCGAAAACCGGATTGCCAAGCGCAACTGGCTGCTGCCTATCAGAATGAAGTATTACATAAAGGAATAGACCTCAACACTCTATTGCTGAACGGAATAGATGATTATCTGCCATTCGATTTCATAAAAGAAGCGGAGCAACTTCGCCTCATGCCACTGTATGAGCTGATGGAAAAACTTTTCAATCTGTTCCAGATGTCCTGCATCGAACAACAGGATGCCTATCTGTGCGCCTTCTTTGATGCCGTGACGGAATATCTGCAAAGCAATTCTTCCGAATTATCCGCTTTTATCACCTACTGGGAAGAAAAACTAGGCAGCAAGACCATCCCTTCCGGCGAGGTGGAAGGAATTCGCATTCTCTCCATCCACAAGTCCAAAGGATTGGAATACCATACCGTACTGCTACCCTTCTGCGACTGGAAAATGGAGAATGAGACTTACAATCATCTGGTATGGTGTGCTCCCCGGCAAGCTCCGTTTAGCGATCTTGACATTGTTCCCATCAACTATTCCACAGCCATGCAGCAATCCATTTATCGGGAAGAGTTCCTGAATGAACGCTTGCAATTATGGGTGGATAATCTGAACCTGCTTTATGTGGCATTTACCCGTGCCAAAAAGAACTTGATTATATATGGAAAGGCGGAACAGAAAGGAACGGTATCCGAATTGTTGGGAAGTGCCTTATCCGACATGACCGGAAAGAGCTATGCCACCGGAGAAGAAATATACGAACTGGGAACGCTCTATCTCTCATCTCACGAAGAGGAAAAACAAGTATCCGGCAACAAGCTGCTGACTGTAGCCCAACGTTTGCCTATCCATCTGGAAACGCTGGAAACCAACATCGAATTCAAACAGTCCAACCGTTCTGCCGAATTTATCCGGGGAGAAGAGGAAACGGAAGACAAATACATCCGGCAAGGACAGTTGTTGCATAATCTGTTCTCCGTAATCCGTACCACGGACGATGTGCCTCCCGCCATAGAACGCCTGCGTTTCGAAGGAATCATAGAGTCGGCACAACAGGAAGAACAGATACGAAAACTCACCGAATGGGCTTTGAAGCATCCGCTGGTCAAAGAATGGTATTCGGGCCGCTGGGAACTATACAATGAGTGTGCCATTATTTATCGGGAAAAAGGAGTGCTGCAAACCCGCCGTCCAGACCGCGTGATGATGAAAGACGGAGAGGTGATTGTGGTGGACTTTAAATTCGGTAAAAAGCGGAAAGCTTACAACAAGCAGGTGAAAGAATATATGGATTTATTATCAGATATGGGATATGAGCATATCCGTGGCTATTTATGGTATGTATTTAACAACGAACTGGAGGAAATAGAATAATGGAAAGCTTTTTGAAACTGGTAGCAGCCGATTTATATAAACATACGAAAGGAAACCTGGCACATACAGCCGTGGTTTTTCCTAACAAACGTGCCGGACTTTTCTTTAATGAGTATCTCGCCCAAGAGTCGGATTCACCTATTTGGTCGCCCGCATACGTCAGCATCAGCGAATTGTTCCGTAGCCTTTCTCCGTGGGAAGTGGGTGATCCGGTAAAACTGGTATGCGAACTTTATAAGATATTCCGACGGGAAACTCAAAGTACGGAAACACTGGATGATTTTTATTTTTGGGGAGAAATGCTGATCAGTGATTTTGACGATGCCGACAAAAATAAAGTGGATACCGACAAACTGTTTTCCAATTTACAGGATCTGCGCAACATAATGGACGACTACACCTTCATTGACGATGAGCAGGAAGAAGCTATCCGGCAGTTCTTCCAGAACTTCTCCATCGAACGGAGAACAGCGCTGAAAGAACGGTTTATCTCTTTATGGGACGTATTGGGAAACATCTACAAAGGGTTCCGTGAATCCTTAGCTTCTCAAAACATTGCCTACGAAGGAATGATGTACCGCCACGTCATAGAGCATCTGGATGTGGACAAACTTCCATACGAGAAATATGTTTTTGTAGGATTTAATGTACTGAACAAAGTAGAACATACGTTGTTCACCCAATTGAAAGATGCCGGGAAAGCTGTTTTTTATTGGGATTACGACGAATTTTATATGAAGGAAAACAGACAAGCCGTCACCCATGAAGCCGGAGAGTTTATCCGCCGGAACTTACGCGACTTTCCTTCTCCTTTGTCCGGTGAGTTATTCAAAAATCTCTCGAAACCTAAAGAGGTACACTACATCGCATCTTCTACTGAAAATGCACAAGCCCGTTACCTGCCTCAATGGATACGAAACAATCTGACTACACCGGAAAAGGAAACCGCAGTCGTATTGTGTAACGAAGCATTGCTTCAGCCGGTCCTCCATTCATTGCCGGCAGAAGTAAAACATGTCAATATCACCATGGGATTTCCGTTATCGCAAACTCCTGTATATAGTTTCCTCATCGCCTTACTGGAATTGCATACCCACGGATTTAATTTCAAAAGCGGCCGCTACACGTTTCAATCGGTTGTTACACTGTTAAAACACCCCTATACCCGCCAACTCACCGGTCAAGCCGAATTGTTGGAAAAAGAACTGACCCGGAACAACCGTTTCTATCCGTTACCCGGCGAATTGGGTAAAGATGAATTCCTTACCCGGCTTTTCACTCCGCTTTCCGGAAACCTGAATCTGTGCATACGCCTGTCCGAAACTTTGCAGCAAGTGGCAGGCATTTACCAGGCAAACACTTCCGGTACCGAGGACACAGATGCATTCAACCAACTTTACCGGGAGTCGCTTTTCAAAGCCTATACCACCATCAACCGGTTCCGCACACTGATAGAAGAAGATGAATTAACCGTACAGAGCGAAACATTCCGGCGATTGCTGGTCAAGGTCTTGTCAGCGACCAATATTCCATTCCATGGCGAACCGGCCATTGGTATGCAGGTCATGGGGGTATTGGAAACACGTAACCTGGATTTCCGCCACTTGGTATTACTATCGGTCAACGAAGGGCAGCTTCCCAAATCGGGAGGAGACTCTTCCTTTATTCCTTACAACCTGCGCAAAGCTTTCGGAATGACCATCATAGAGCATAAGATTGCCGTATATGCATACTATTTCTATCGTCTGCTGCAACGGGCAGAAAGGATTACCTTGATGTACAATACCAGTTCGGACGGACTGAACCGCGGCGAATGGAGCGTTTCATGCTGCAATTCCTGATTGAATGGCCTCACCCCATCACACGTCAGTTTCTGGAGACCGGACAGTCCCCCCAAGGCACCTCGCCTATCACTGTAGAAAAGACCCCGGATGTCATGCGCCGGATGCAAAGCCTGTTTGATGTCCGTGCCAATCCCAAAGCAAAATTTTCTCCATCAGCCTTGAATTATTACCTGGATTGTCCTTTAAAATTTTATTATAGGTATGTAGCCGGCCTCTCCGCCCCCGATGAAGTGAGTGCAGAAATAGATTCTGCCACATTCGGAAGTATTTTCCATTATGCAGCCGAACATATTTATAAAGACCTGACCACTCATGGCAAAGTCATTAATAAGGAAGCATTGGAAACGTTGCTACGCAATGAAGTGAAGCTGCAAGATTATGTGGATACAGCATTCAAGAAATTATTCTTTAATGTTCCGCAAAACGAGAAACCGGAATATAACGGCGTACAACTTATCAACTCTGCCGTTATTGCAAGATATTTAAAACAACTTTTACAAAATGATTTACGTTACGCTCCCTTCACTTTTATTGCATCGGAAATGGAAGTGGATGAACCCATCGACATACAAACACCCAAAGGAGTCATAAAATCACGTATCGGGGGAATTATTGACCGTATGGACAGCAAGGATGGCACACTCCGTATTGTGGACTACAAGACAGGCGGTGATGCAGACACCCCACCCCATGTGGAATCTCTGTTTATTCCGGACAAGAAACGTTCCAACTATGTATTCCAGACGTTCCTGTATGCCGCCATCATGTGCCGCAAGCAACCAACGATGAAGATAGCTCCGGCCCTTCTCTATATTCATCGGGCCGCTACAGAAACCTATTCTCCCGTTATACAAATGGGCGAGCCACGAAAGCCTAAAGAGGCTGTGGAAGATTTCAGTAAATATGAAAAAGAATACCGTGAACGACTTCAAGGATTATTAGAAGAGATATTTAATCCGGAAAAATCATTTACCCAAACAGAAATCATAGAAAAATGTACCTATTGTGATTTCAAGGCACTATGTAAAAGATAGACTATAGTGGTTAGTGGTTAATACCTGCGGCATGACAGCGCAGTCCACTAATCACTAACCACTGATCTGCCACACTATTCCAACGCTCTCTGTCTGCAAAAGCATCCACAGAATTTATCTTCCACATTCTCTATCGGTGCTTTGAAAATACCATAGACGGAAGACCCCGAGCCACTCATGGCGGCATACACTGCCCCCAAATCATACAATTCATCTTTGATAGCAGCAATCTCAGGGAACTTTTTGAAGACACTATCTTCAAAATCATTCTTCATACTGTTTTTCCATGTTTCCATAGGTTGCTTTACAATTTCTTTCAAAGAAACAGCCGGACGCACAGGCTTTATTTCGGCAAACGCATCCCGGGTGGACACAAAGATATCAGGTTTAATCAAAATTATATGGTATCCCTTTAATGACAATTCCACAGGCTCGAACAGATTCCCTATTCCGGTAGCGAAAACAGGTTTGTTCCGAATGAAAAAAGCACAGTCTGCCCCTAGTTTTACCGCATATTCCTCCATCCGTTCCGTACTGAGTCCCAATGAAAATTTATCATTCAGAAGCTTTATCATACAAGCGGCATCTGATGATCCGCCACCTAGTCCGGCACCCGCCGGTATATGCTTGTACATGTGTATATCTACCGGCAACAGTCCGGGATAGTCTTTTTTTAATAACTTGTAGGCTTTTACTACCAGATTATCTTCGGGTTCACCCTCCAAAGGAGATCCGCTTATGTGTAAAGTGTATTCTTTGTCATTGTTTTCCCGCCGCGTCACTTCCAGAGCGTCTTGCAGGTTTATCGGATAAAATATGGTTTCCAGATTGTGGTATCCATCCGGGCGCTTTTCTACAATATTAAGTCCCAAATTAATCTTTGCATTAGGAAATGTAATCATATTCTGTTCTTTAAATAGCTATTTTTAGTGTGTTTCGTTAGATTGTTGCCCGTTCTACAAAGATGCACGCCATCTTTTATCCGGACAGAGCGCCAAATATAGAACAAACTTTTCATTTTACCATATAAAAAAACCATTTACTGTCCAGATTGTTCATTTCTCCGTAGATTCAGGTTCATATTTCTTTTATTATTTTTGGGAATGGACGAGTGTCCAACTCAGCAAAAAGTTCTATCTTTGCCCTACTTTAAACAGACGACAATGGCAGAAACGAGAAAAATGACACGTACTCCCAAAACTTCGAAAGCAAAGCCTGTTGACGAATACGGACATTTACAGCCTCAGGCACCTGAGCTGGAGGAAGCTGTATTGGGAGCCTTAATGATAGAAAAAGATGCTTACTCATTAGTAAGTGAGATTCTTCGTCCCGAATCTTTTTATGAACGCCGTCACCAACTTATTTATTCGGCTATTACCTCTTTGGCTTTACGCCAGCAACCAGTCGATATCTTGACTGTGGCCGAACAATTACGCAGCACCGGTGAACTGGAAGATGCAGGCGGTCCTTTTTACATAACACAGCTAAGCGGCAAGGTAGCCTCTTCCGCACACATAGAATATCACGCACGTATCATGCGCAGAAGTTTCTTGCACGCGAACTGATTACCTTTACCAGCAACATCCAGACAAAGGCTTTCGACGAAACCCAAGACGTGGACGACCTGATGCAGGAAGCGGAAGGAAAACTGTTCGAAATCTCGCAACAGAACATGAAGAAGGATTATACGCAAATCAACCCTGTCATTCAGGAAGCGTATGAGATGCTTCAAAAAGCGGCGGCACGAACGGACGGCTGAGTGGTCTGGAAAGCGGTTTCCATGCATTGGACAAAATGACCTCGGGCTGGCAAAATTCCGACCTGGTGATTATTGCCGCCCGCCCCGCTATGGGTAAAACGGCTTTTGTGCTTTCCATGGCAAAGAACATGGCGGTAAATGCGAAAATCCCTGTGGCTTTGTTCTCTCTTGAAATGTCCAACGTACAGTTGGTCAACCGTATGATTGTCAACGTGTGCGAAATTCCGGGTGAGAAAATCAAGAGTGGTCAGTTGGCTCCGTATGAATGGGGACAATTGGATTATAAAATAAAAGAATTATACGATGCTCCGATGTATGTGGATGACACACCATCTTGTCCGTCTTTGAATTACGCACCAAAGCACGACGGCTTGTACGCGAGCATGGAGTAAAAATCATTATCATTGACTACCTTCAGTTAATGAATGCCAGCGGAATGTCATTCGGTAGCCGTCAGGAAGAGGTCAGTACCATTTCACGTTCACTGAAGGGGTTAGCCAAAGAACTGAACATCCCCATCATCGCACTGAGCCAGCTGAACCGTGGTGTGGAAAGTCGTGAGGGTATTGACGGAAAACGCCCCCAGCTCAGTGACCTCCGTGAATCCGGAGCTATTGAGCAGGATGCCGATATGGTATGCTTTATCCACCGCCCGGAATACTATAAAATCTACTCGGATGAAAAAGGGAACGACTTGCACGGTATGGCAGAAATCATTATCGCCAAGCACCGTAACGGTGCCGTAGGTGATGTACTGCTGCGTTTCCGTGGCGAATTCGCCCGCTTCCAGAATCCGGACGATGATGTCATCGTGCCTATGCCGGGTGAGGCACCGGGTATTATCCGTTCCAAAATGAACGGTGGCGGCAACAGTGTACCTCCCCCATCTCCTGATGCCGCACCTGCCGACAATAATCCGTTCGGAGCCCCTATTCCCGAAGGACCTTTACCGTTCTGACATTTATTTATCCCTCACAGAATTAACACGGATTATTTCCCTCAAAGAAAAATCTGTGTTAATCTGAGTAATCTGTGATGGATAAATAACAGGATAAAAGAAAATAATTACTAAATTTGCAGGTCATTTGGAAATACATAAAAAATATCATATATGAATATCTCTTATAATTGGCTGAAAGAATACGTCAACTTCGATTTGACACCGGATGAAGTGGCCGAGGCGCTGACTTCCATCGGTTTGGAAACCGGAGGCGTAGAAGAAGTCCAAACAATTAAAGGTGGTCTGGAAGGTATTGTCATCGGCGAAGTGCTGACTTGCGAACCTCATCCCAATTCAGACCACATGCATGTTACTACTGTGAATTTGGGACAAGGCGAACCGGTACAGATTGTCTGTGGAGCCGCTAACGTAGCTGCCGGACAGAAAGTGGTGGTTGCCACATTGGGCACCAAGCTATACGATGGCGAAGAATGTTTTACCATCAAGAAATCAAAGCTCCGCGGAATTGAATCTATGGGTATGATCTGTGCCGAAGACGAAATCGGTATCGGAAACAGCCACGAAGGTATCATCGTACTGCCGGCGGATGCTGTTCCGGGTACTCCCGCTAAAGATTATTTCAATATCAAAAGCGAATACGTACTGGAAGTGGATATCACCCCGAACCGTGCGGACGCCTGCTCACATTACGGCGTGGCCCGAGATCTGTATGCTACCTGATTCAAAACGGCAAACAAGCCACTTTAAAACGTCCGTCTGTAGAAGCGTTTAAAGTGGATAACCATGATATGGACATCGCCATTGAAGTAGAGAATACAGAAGCATGTCCGCGTTATGCCGGAGTTTCCATAAAAGGGGTAACTGTAAAAGAGAGTCCCGAATGGCTGCAAAACAAATTACGCCTGATTGGAGTACGTCCTATCAATAATATCGTGGATATCACCAACTACATCCTTCACGCATACGGCCAGCCCCTGCACTGTTTTGATGCAGATAAGATTAAAGGTGGTAAGATTGTAGTGAAGACTGTTGCCGAAGGTACTACATTCGTTACTTTGGACGAAGTGGAACGCAAATTATCCGACAAGGACCTGATGATATGCAACACAGAAGAACCGATGTGCATTGCCGGCGTATTCGGTGGTCTGGATTCGGGAACAACCGAGCAGACAGTAGATGTATTTTTGGAAAGCGCTTATTTCAACCCGACTTGTACGTAAAACAGCCCGTCGCCATGGATTGAGTACAGACTCTTCTTTCCGTTTCGAACGTGGTATTGACCCCAACGGAACTATTTATGCATTGAAAGAAGCGGCTTTACTGGTTCAAGAACTGGCA
>ENA-OQAZ01000232-OQAZ01000232.1-human-gut-metagenome-genome-assembly--contig:-NODE-232-length-31462-cov-7.000064_pt1 | contig 31462 bp, 36 predicted proteins | sample MGYA00242737_ERZ504531 | MGnify/ENA primary metagenome ERZ504531 (study PRJEB26092, sample SAMD00036244) | human gut metagenome | host: Homo sapiens | study: EMG produced TPA metagenomics assembly of... | reverse complement strand
TTGAAGCTATGCCAAGCGGAAGGAAAAGAAAAGACATAAAATGTCTACGCACAAGCGTAAAAAAAGACTAAGAAAGAACAGACATAAAAGCAAAAAATAATTGTTAGTCTGTCCGACTTCAATAAAGAACAAACTTGCAAAGCTCAACAAAAGCCTTTCAGGTTTGTTCTTTGTGTAATTAGCAACCTAGTAAAAACAAAAAACCAAGTAACAAAGTGACAAGCGAATTAGTAGTAGACGTACAGCCCAAGGAAATCTCTATTGCCCTCATGGAGGACAAGAACCTGGTAGAGTTCCAGAAAGAGGAACGAAACCTCTCCTTTTCCGTAGGCAACATGTACGTAGGTAAAGTCCGGAAACTCATGCCCGGCCTCAACGCCTGCTTTGTAGACGTAGGCTTTGAGAAAGACGCTTTTCTTCACTACCTGGACTTGGGACCACAATTTCATTCTTACCAGAAGTACCTCAAGCAAGTAATCAGCGACCGGAAAAAGCTCTATCCCATGTCGAAAGCTTCCATGCTGCCCGACATTGAAAAGGATGGAACCATTTCCAGCGTGCTCCAGCAGGGACAGGAAGTCATCGTACAGATTGTCAAGGAACCGATTTCCACCAAGGGGCCGCGACTGACCTGCGAATTGTCGTTCGCCGGACGCTATCTGGTACTGATACCTTTCAACGACAAAGTATCCGTTTCACAAAAAATAAAATCCAGCGAGAAAAGAGCACGCCTCAAACAACTGCTGCAGAGCATCAAGCCTAAGAACTTCGGAGTCATTGTACGTACCGTGGCCGAAGGAAAGCGCGTGGCAGAACTGGATGCGGAACTGAAAGTCCTGCTGAAACATTGGGAAGAAACCATCACGAAAGTACAGAAGGCCACCAAACTGCCCTCACTGGTTTATGAGGAAACAAGCCGTACCGTAGCCATGCTGCGCGACTTGTTCAACCCGTCGTATGAAAACATCTATGTGAACGACGAAACCGTTTTCAACGAAGTAAAAGATTATGTAGCACTCATTGCTCCCGAGCGTACGGGTATCGTGAAGCGCTACACCGGCCAGCTCCCTATTTTCGATAACTTCGGCATCACCAAGCAAATCAAATCCTCTTTCGGGAAAACCGTTTCCTACAAGAGCGGAGCTTACCTGATTATCGAACATACGGAAGCACTCCATGTGGTGGACGTAAACAGCGGAAACCGTTCCAAATCAACTAACGGACAAGAAGCGAATGCACTCGACGTAAATTTGGGCGCAGCCGATGAGTTGGCACGCCAGCTTCGTCTAAGGGATATGGGAGGTATCATTGTGGTAGACTTCATCGATATGAACCTGGCTGAAAACCGGCAGAAACTTTACGAACGCATGTGCCAGAACATGCAGAAAGACCGGGCCAAGCACAACATCCTTCCTCTGAGCAAATTCGGACTTATGCAAATCACGCGCCAGCGTGTGCGTCCGGCCATGGATGTCACTACTGATGAGGACTGCCCAGTATGTTTCGGAAAAGGAAAAATCAAACCTTCCATCCTGTTTACCGATACATTGGAAAGTAAGATTGACTATATGGTCAACAAGCTGAAAGTGAAGAAATTCACACTACACATTCATCCTTATGTCGCTGCCTACGTAAATCAGGGACTCATGTCCATGAAGCGCAAATGGCAGATGAAATATGGATTTGGCATCAAAATCGTTCCGAACCAGAACCTGGCGTTCCTGCAATATAAATTCTTTGACGTGAACAACCAGGAAATGGACATGAAGGAAGAATTCGAAATTAAATAATCTGAAGGCCGTCTCCTACCGCAAAACAAGGGAGACGGCCTTTTTTGTCTCCAAAGGCAAAGCCCCTTCCCCCTCTCTTTCCTGATTGAAAAACGTACAGGAAATAAACAAGCTACCGTGCCACACGATTTATGTTTCTCTCCGCAGAAACCTACGTTTTCCACAAGAGAAACATAAGGTTCCGCACCGGGAAACATAGGTTTCGCGGCAAGGAAACATAATTACAGCAAAGGCTTTCGGAACACTCCACACTGATGTTTTCTCTTATTTCACCCCAGCACGTTACGCAACGGAATTCTGTTTTTATCCTTTATGCCTTTGTCGATTTCCTCCTTTTTTTACTACCTTTGCAGAAAGGTATCATTTTAATATAAAATCATGAAAATACGTAGCATTTTATTCGTTATTGGGGTTACATTCTCTCAGTTTTCACTGGCACAACAGACTTTGCCGCGCGATCCGGACTGCTGTACCAGTATCATGGTGGGGAAACTGGCCTCAACTGACGGCTCTGTCATGACAAGCCACACCTGCGACAGCTGGTACCGTACATGGGTAAACGTAGTACCGGCAGCAGATTTTGCCAACGACACAGTGATGAACATTTACGACGGACGCATGCACACGGAATCGGTCAACGACCAGACGAAACTGACCGTGAAAGGACAGATTCCGCAAGCCAAACATACCTACGCTTTTCTGGATACGGCTTATCCATGCCTGAACGAGAAGCAGCTGGCCATGGGAGAAACAACCATCAGCGGACGGGATACCCTGCGGAACCCTAAAGGGATGTTCATGATTGAAGAACTGGCCCGCGTGGCATTGCAACGCTGCACCACGGCCCGCGATGCCATTCAGCTCATGGGCAAGCTGGTGAAGGAATACGGCTACGGCGATTCAGGCGAATGTCTGACCATTGCCGACCCGAAGGAAGTATGGCACTTTGAAATCTTCGGCGAAGGCCCCGACCAGATTGGCGGTGTATGGGCTGCCGTACGTATCCCCGACGATGAAGTGGGCGTATCGGCCAATATCTCACGCATCAGCACACTCAACCTGAAGGATACACGTAACTATATGGCATCTGAAAACGTGTTCAGCGTGGCCAAGAAACTCAAGCTGTGGGATGGCAAGGAACCGTTCAAGTTCTGGAAAGCCTACGGAGGTCCGAACTATTTCGGCAAGATGCAGGCATTCAGCATCCGCGAGTTCTTCATTCTGAGCACACTGGCTCCGTCGCTCAAGCTTAGCATGGACGATGAGGAACTGCCGCTGAGTGTAAAACCGGAAAAGAAAATCAGTAATGCCGACGTGATGGCTTACCTGCGCCAGACGTATGAAGGTACGGAATGGAGCGTAACGAAAAACCTGAAAGTGGCTGTCAAGGACAGAAAAACCGGAAAGACCGATACCATTACCAGCCCGCGTGCCAACCCGTGGATGCGTACCGACGAGGTACAGCTGTTCAATGCACTGCAAAAGGGTGCCGTGACAGCCAACCGCAACGTGGCCGTGCCGCAATGTGCGTACTCTACCGTTATCCAGTTGCGCGACTGGCTTCCGGATGCCGTAGGAGGTGTCTGCTGGTTTGGCATGGACAACCCCGGACAGAGTCCGCGCGTGCCCATCTTCTGTGGTACGACCGACCTGCCGGAAATGTTCAAGATTTGCGGCAACCACCGCTACCGCCTGGATGCTGCCTTGTGGCACTATCGCCAGGCCAACAAGCTGGCTACCGTGAGATGGGGAAATGCCCGGAAGATTTTGGAAAAGAACCTGCTCCATTTTGAAAGAAAAGGACTGGAAGAACTGCCGATGGTGGAACAGCGCTATGCCGAACTGGTCAAGAGTCAGGGAGAAGAAGCTGCCAAGCTTATCTGACCGACTATACCAAAGACTTTATCGGAGCTACCCTTCTGCGCTGGGACGAAATGACCGCCAAATACTGGAATGACTACCGTTTCGGATTCTGATTCCTCATTTATACACACGTAAAAAACACATAGAAAAAATATGAAAACAGTTACATTTATCTCTGCATTACTTCTTGCTTCGGCCACCGTTCAGGCACAGCCCAAGGCCGAAGGCTACCAGTTTACTACCGTAGTCAACCAGAAAGTGACTCCGGTCAAGAACCAGGCTGCTACCGGTACCTGCTGGTGCTTTGCCACTACCTCTTTCATCGAAGCCGAACTCCTGCGTCAGGGAAAAGGTGAATTCGACCTCTCGGAAATGTACATTGTCCGTCAGAAATACATGAACCAGTTGAACGACAACTACCTGCGCCACGGAAAAGGCAACATCGGTCAGGGAAGTATCTCACCCAGCTGGTTTACGGCTTTCACTCAGGTAGGTATCGTACCGGAAGAAGTGTACAGCGGCATCAACTACAACTCTCCTACACACAACCACAAGGAGCTGGCCTCTTATATGGAAGCCATTGCCGGAAAAGCCATACAGATGCGCCAGCGCAGTCCGGAATACGACAAGCTTATCAAGAGCCTGTTCGACATCTACATGGGCGAACTGCCTGAAAAGTTTACCTACAAAGGCAAGAAATACACCCCGCAGTCCTTCGCACAGAGCCTGGACATCCATCCCGAAGACTACGTCATGCTGACCAGCTTTACTCACAAGCCCTACTATCAGGCATTTGAAGTAGAGATTCCCGACAACTGGGAACATGCCAAGATGTACAACCTTCCGCTGGACGAATGATGGAAGCTACAGACTATGCGCTGAAAAACGGCTATACCGTATGCTGGGACGGAGATGTCAGCGAAAAAGGTTTCTCTTTCAAGCACGGAGTAGCCATCAATCCGGAAACAGAAAAGACCGAAGACCTGAAGGATACCGATTTTGCCCGCTGGCAAGGCATGGATGCAAAGGAAAGACTCAGCGAAGCCTTCAAGTTTGAATATCCTTGTCCGGAAGTCAAGGTAACTCCCGAAATCCGCCAGAAAGGATACGAATCTTTCGTGACAACCGATGACCACCTGATGCACCTCACCGGCATTGCCAAGGACCAGAACGGCACGAAGTACTACATCACCAAGAACTCTTGGGGAACCGACCGCAATGACTTCGGCGGTTACCTGAACATGTCGGAAAGCTACGTACGTGCCAAAACCATCTATGTGCTTGTACACAAGGATGCCCTGAGCAAGGACATGAAGAAAAAGCTCGGACTGGCCGACTAAAAAACCTGCCTGAAAAACAACCAGGTTACCAAAATGGATGCTTATCTTTGCTGCTGTCAACAGATAAGCATCCATTTTTTATGAAAACTGAAGACTATAGTCCCATTTTAGAGTCGGCCGGCATTCGTCCCACCTCTACCCGACTGCTCATCTATGAAGCCATTGCCCGTAACAGTGACACATTCAGCCTGAGTACGTTGGAAAGACAACTCGACAGCATCGACAAGTCGGTCATCTTCCGCACCCTCGTGCTCTTTCACGAGCACCACCTGATACATAGTGTAGACGACGGCAGCGGCTCACACAAATACTGCATCTGTCACAACCACGGACACTGCCACGAAGAAGAGGCTCACTGCCACTTCTATTGCGAAATCTGCCAGAACACCTACTGCCTGAACGAAGACCTGATACCGCACATCGACCTGCCCGAAGGCTTCATTGCCCGAAAAGTAAACTACATCGTGAAGGTATCTGCGCCAAGTGCGCCGCCAAGCACTCAGTTTAAAGCCGTTTTGTTGATTTACATCAATAAAACACCAGAAAACCAAAATTTCATGTTATAAAACATATATTCTATTCAAAAAAGCCCTATCTTTGCAGCGTAATCAAGAACGAAAGTTCAACGGTTACCAGGAAAAAAGATTGTTAAAGGATTTAAAAAGATTGTTTTTACCTCTCGGGATGACGACGTATTTTTGGATTAGGTTTTAGATTTTAAGGTATTAAAGTTTTTTTATTCACTAAAAAGAAAGGGTAACAACATGAAAACGATGAAGAATTTCATTCAGAAGGTCTTCAAGGGAGACCCGATGATTTGGGGTTACGTAATGCTCAGCTAATGAGTGTGTAACCCCTTTGCAGACCGGGGATGTTCGGTCTTTTTGACAGAAAGTTGTAAAGTTTACTGTATACAATACCTTTCAGAGGTATCATAAAACGAGTGTATCCGCTTCGATGCACTCGTTTTTTTGTATTGAAGCCAAAGTCCTGTAAAATAGTTCTTCACATAAGATGATATTGAAAGAAAGTTCCTGAATCTGTCACAAATTATTGCCAGTTCCGAATCTTTTCAATAACTTTCCTGCAAATTTCCAAAAACGATACAGAAATGTCATTAATCAGAGTTATTCTCTCCATTATTTTTCCGCCTCTTGCCGTGATTGATAAAGGCTGCGGCTCAGTACTGATTGTCTTCATTCTCACCCTGTGCGGATGGATTCCGGGAGTTATCGGAGCTTTAATAATCTTGAACAAGCAAGAATAAATCTAATTCAATTACTAAATAAGAAATCACCATGAAAGAATTACATGTACATGAAATTACAGGACATTCACTTGTCCCGGCAAAAGACATTCCGGCATTGCTCGATGAAAACCATATTGAATTTCAGGCTATCGATTGTGTAAACTGGAAGGACTATCCTTACCGTCCTGAAGTGGAATTCCGCATCGCTCACACGGGAGATGCCATTTTGCTGAACTACCGCGTCAAGGAAGAAAGCGTACGTGCCGTAGCAGCAGAAGATAACGGCAGAGTATGGGAAGACTCCTGCTGTGAATTCTTCTTCCAGCTTCCCGAAGACCAGGAAGAAAATATCTACTACAACTTTGAATGCAACTGTGGAGGAACCTTGCTCATCGGCGGTGGAAGACCGGGCGACAGACTCATGCACCAGTGGAAATCATCCGAAAAGTAGACCGCTGGACCTCGCTCGACAAAGCTCCTTTTGAAGAACGTATGGGAGAATGCGGCTGGCAGCTGGCCCTTTGCATCCCGAAGGAAGCATTCTTCCGTCATCAGCTTAAAGGTTTCAAAGGAATGACTGCTCATGCCAATTTCTACAAATGCGGCGACTTGCAGCACACCCCGCACTTCCTGTCATGGAACAAAATAGACTTGCCGAAGCCCTGCTTCCACTGTCCGGAATTCTTCGGTAAGATTATGTTTGAATAAGAAATTGCACCAATAAAAAACAAGAACAAATGTACTTGACTGTTTTCCTCTCAGGGTATGAATACAAAAATGAATATAAGTATGAGAGAGAAAAGAGGAAAAGCAGTCAAGTAACATTCGCCTGCAAACACAATAGAAACTAAAAAAAGAGAACTAAATATGCTGTCCTCCACCCAGCGCCTGATACAAGTTGATAAGGCTTTGTATCTCCTTGAAACAGTTAGCGGTTTGAGAGAGCTGGGCATTTAACAACGTCTGCCGGGCAGTCAGCACTTCCAGATAGGTCGTGTTGCCATGCTGCATCAGCAGTGACGTACTGGTGAAGGCCTTTTCCAGGGCAGCCACCTGATTTTCGTAATTATCTTTTTTCCTTTTGCTTATCTGATAAGACACCAGCGCTTCGTTCACTTCCGTACCGGCATCCAGCAACTTTTGCTCAAAAGCCAGAAGAGCCTCTTCCTGCTGTGCTTGGCAATGCGCCGGCAGGCAATCAACGTTCCTCTGTTAAACAGCGGCTGCGCCAGAGAAGCCAGTGCTGAGGTAACAAACTTACCCGGATTGGTAATCAGTCCACCCACTGAATTTGTCCATCCGGCACTTCCACTTAAGGTTATGGACGGATAAAAGGCTGAATTAGCCTGATTGGTCACATAAAACGCTTGTTCCAGGTCACGTTCGGCCATACGAACGTCCGGACGGTTGGAAAGCATCTGAAGTGGAACTCCCACAGACAAACGTGAAGTGAATTGTTGACCAAAAAGTTTTCCTCTCGCAATCTTATGCGGTGTCTCTGCCAGCAGCAAAGACAGACTGTTTTCCACCTGGTTAATCTGTTCTTCCAAATCCATCACCGAGTTCTCTACTTCATAATAAGTAGCTCTCATCTGTGAAACGGCTGCCTCATCGGCCTGTCCCGCATCCATCAGGCCTGCGTAGACTCCACGATTTCCTTCCACGTATCGGCCGTTTGACGGGAAATCTCCAGTTGCTCATCGAGCATCAATAACGTGTAATATGTATTCGCAATATTGGCTATCAGGCTGGAGTATACTGCCTGCTTATAATCTTCACTTTGCAGATAAGCAGATTTAGCCTGACGCTTGGCATTACGTAGTTTCCCGAAAATGTCCAGTTCCCAACTGGCTGTCACCGGAAGCGTATAGGTGTGTGAAGCCTTGCTGCCTTCCACCGTATTGATACCCCCTTGCGGAGAAAGAGCAAAGGAAGGAAGAAAAGCCAGTTTGGCCGAAAGCAAAGAAGCCTTCGCTTCTTCCACACGCAGACTGGCTGTCTGCACATCTGTATTCTGTGCCAGCCCCTTTTCAATCAGCTCCTGCAAATAAGGGTCTGTAAAGAAATCCCGCCAGTGGATGTTTCCGATACTTGCCGTATCGGAAACTGTGACCTCTTCGCCGTACAAGTTCTCGGGAACCGAGGTCTGCGGTTCATAGCTGGTATATATTCCGCAACTGCTCAGCAAGAGCGTTGCGCCACATGCGATTATCTTTGATGTATTCATATTGTTCATTTACTTTTCTGTGTTAAAGGCACTTTTCTCAATCAAGGTCTGTTCCTTCTCATATAGAATCTGCTGGTCGGGTTCCTTCTGCATAGGGCCACGCAATTTTCCTGAAGGTATTCGAACACCACAAAGAAAACCGGAACCACAAAGAGCAGGGCCAACGTACCAATCAGCATACCACCTACTACACCCGTAGCCAATGAACTGTTTCCGTTTGCTCCGGCACCGGATGAGAACATCAACGGGAGCATACCGAAAATCATACACAAAACGGTCATGATAATAGGACGGAAACGGGCCTGAGCTGCCGAATAAGCAGAAGAGATAATCCCCATACCCTTACGACGGCGTTCAATGGCATACTCTGTAATCAAGATGGCTGTTTTAGCCAGCAAACCAATCAACATGATGGCACCGGTCTGCAGATAGATGTTGTTCTCCAACCCTGCTACACGGGCAAACAGGAAGCTTCCCATCAATCCGAAAGGAACGGACAGAATCACGGCCAACGGTACCAGGAAACTTTCATACAAGCAGGACAGAATCAGGTAAATCAATACCACACAGAGGGTATAGATGAACACGGTCTGTGCTCCTCCGCTGCTGGCTTCCTCACGTGCCATACCTCCATATTCATAACCATAGCCGGAAGGAAGTACCTGAGCCGCAACCTCCTTAATGGCTTTCTGGACTTCACCGGTAGAATATCCCTCGGCCACGTTCACATTCACATCAATCGTATTATACAAGTTGAAACGCTTAGCAATTTCCGGACCTAAGACAGAACGCAGCGTCACAAACTGGCTGACCGGTGCCATCTCCGTTCCATTACGCACAAACATGTTGTCCAGCGCATGCTGATTCAAACGGGCATCGGGTGAAGCCTGAATCATGACACGGTATACCTTTCCATACTTATTGTAATTAGATACGTACGAACCTCCACAATAGGCTCCCACCACATCGAGCACATCACTCGGACTGATTCCGGCACGCTTGCATTTAGCTGCATCTACATCCACCGCAATCTGAGGGAAGTTCATGGCGTATGAACTATAGGCCATTGCCACTTCCGGACGTTCGTTAAGGGTCATAATAAATTTTTGTACGGACTCATAGAACGGCTGCATGTCGCCTCCCGTTTTATCCTCCATATAAAGTTCCACCGCATTACCGGTACCGTATCCCGGAATCATGGCAGGCTGGAAACAGAATACCTGCGCCTCCTTTATCTCGCTGAACTGAGCATTCAAGCGCTTCATGACAGCTTCCACCGAATGTTCCTTACCTTTTCGTTCATCCCAGTGATACAAGCGGATGATGACTGTACCATATGACGTACCCTGCCCGGAAATCAATCCGTATCCCGTAATACGCGAATAATGCTCTATCTCTGGAGTAGCTTTCAATATATCCTGCACCTTGTCCATCACCTTATTAGTTTCAGCCAAAGAGTTACCAGGTGAGGTACTGATATTAATCATCATGGTTCCCTGGTCTTCCTGAGGCACCAGTCCGGTCTTGGTAGTCGACATCAGATATACCAGCAATACAGTGGCAACACCCAGTGAAGCCATACAGTCCACCGATGATGGAAGAAGAACATCAGTCCTTTCTTATATTTGCCCAGCATCGTATTAAATGACACGGTGTAAGCCGCACGGATACGACCGCTGAAGCTCTTGATACTTTTCTCCGTGTCAGAAGCTTTCATCATCATGGCGCATAAAGCCGGACAGAGCGTCAAGGCATTAATACAGGAGAGTCCTACAGCCACCGCCATCGTAATACCAAACTGAGTGTAGAACACTCCGGAAGTTCCTCCCATGAAGGTCACCGGAATAAATACAGCCATAAAGACAAAGGTACACGACACAACGGCCATCGTCACATCACTCATGGCATCCTTTGTGGCAAGATAAGACGAGCGATACCCCACATCAAATTTGGCTTGTACGGCTTCCACTACAATAATCGCATCATCCACCACAGTACCAATGGCCAGCACAAGGGCAAACAAGGTCAGGATATTGATACTGAATCCGGCTACCGACAGGAAGGCAAACGTACCAATCAGTGATACAATGATGGAAATGGAAGGAATCAAGGTACTCTTGAAGTCATGCAAAAAGAAGTAAACCACCAACACTACCAGGATAATGGCTATCACCAAGGTTTCAACCACATTGTCGATAGAAGCAAAAAGGAAGTCGTTCACACTCATCATCTGAATAAACTCCGTTCCCTCCGGAAGATCTTTTGAAATATCATCCAGCAAGTCGGAGATTTCCTGGTTTACAGCCGTAGCATTGGCACCAGCCACCTGGAAGACCATGAAAGTAACTCCCGGAACTCCATCTGCTTCGCCATGGAAACTATAGGATTCACGTCCCAGTTCTACCTCCGCAATATCTTTTACCCGAAGCACGGACCCGTCTTTCTGCGAACGTATGACCATGTTTTCAAATTCTTCTACGCTCTTCAGACGACCTTTGTACTTCATGGTGTACTGAAACACATTGTCCGAACTTTCACCCAATGAGCCCGTAGGTGCTTCCGTATTCTGCTCACCCAATACGGCTGTCACATCAGAAGGAACCAGTCCGTATTGTGCCATTTTGTCGGGTTTCATCCAGATACGCATACTGTAAGTATCTCCCATCAGCTGCACGTCGCCTACGCCCTGAATACGTTTTACCTGGGGAATCACATTGATGTCAAGGTAATTGGCCAGGAAGGTTTCATCATAACGCTTGTCGGGCTGATAAGACTGTTAATCTGAAGGAAGCTGTTCTGGCGTTTCATGGTGCTGACGCCAATAGCGGTTACTTCGGAAGGCAGCAGACCTTGTGCGGCAGACACACGGTTCTGCACATTCACCGCTGCCATATCCGGTCGGTACCCTGCTTGAAATATACCAGGATTTCGGCTGTACCCGCATTGGTAGCCGTAGAGGTAATGTATATCATGTTTTCTACCCCGTTGATACTTTCTTCCAGCGGCATGATGACACTGTTCATCACCGCATCGGCATTGGCACCAGTATAAGTGGCTTCCACGCGTACGGTAGGCGGAGCAATGTCAGGATATTGTTCCACAGGAAGTGTATAAAGTGATATAAATCCCACTATCAGAATCAGAACCGATATGGAGAGGGCCATCACCGGCCGCTTAATGAATATATTTCCTTTCATAATCGTCTGTTATTTTACTTGCGTTCCTTCACGAATCATTCCGGCTCCGTCGGCCACAATCTCATCTCCAGCTTTCAGTCCATTCAGCACAATGTATTCTTTCCCATCGTTGACCGGAGCTACTTTTATTAAAGTAGATACCGCTTTTCCGTCTACCACCTTATAAGCCAGAATCTTATCCTGCAACTGTACGGTAGCTCCCTGCGGAATCGCAATACATTTCTTATAGACACTTGGAATCAGCACGTTACCCGATGCCCCACTGTGCAGCAAACGGGAAGCATTCGGAAATACCGCACGTACACCTACCGTACCCGTCTCCTTGTCAATCACGCCACTGATAGATTCTATCTTTCCTTTTTCTTCGTACACAGAGCCATCGTTCAACTGAAGCTGAATGGCCGGCATATTTTCTACCGCCTTGTCAATCGTACCGTATTGACGTGCCAAAGCCAAAAGCTGATTTTCAGTCATCGAGAAATAGACATACATCGTGGCATTATCTGACACAGTGGTCAGCGGTTGCGACATATTGGAACTGACCAGTGCTCCTACCCGGTAAGGCAACATGCCAATCACTCCGTTGCTGGGACTTTTTACTTCCGTATAAGAAAGGTCATTCCGTGCATTCACCTCCTGTGCCTTAGCCTGTGCCAGTTGCGCCTTGGCAGTCAGATACTCATTTTCAGTTGTCTGCAAGTTAAAGCTGGAGACTACCTTCTTGGCGTACAGTTCCTTTGTACTTTTATACGTAAGTTCAGCTGTAGCCAGACTGGCTTTCGCTACTTCCACATTGGCAACTGCCGTTTCCAAAGCCGCCTTATAAGGAACCTGGTCAATCACAAACAAGACTTCTCCCTGTCGTACGACATCTCCTTCGGATACATTCAACTTTTCAATATATCCTGACACTTGCGGATAAATGTCAATGTCCTGCATACCTTCAATAGAGGCAGAATACGAAGTCATGATTTCCTTATCCGTATCTGCTGTAAGCGTTACAAGATTATAGCCTTTCTGAGTGTTTTCTTTGGTTTCCGTCTTACAGGAAGTTATCCCCATCGCACAGCTAACTAGCAACATCAGCCATACGTTTAATTTTCCAATCTTTTTCGTCATATTCGTTTCTTTTTTTGTTCGCGCAAAAGTAGCAAGCAAGGGAAAAAGGAAGGCAACCGATTTTCGCACAGAGATGTTCAATTTTCTCCACCCTTCCGTCAAAATCATGAAATATGGAAAATAAGACATTCTTGAGAGAAAATAAGACATAGCACCTTGACCAAAAATCTTCATCTTTGCAAAAAAGAATTATGGAAGAGATTATTAGACATATTCACATAGAAATGCTTCAGGCACATTGCGATGCCCAAAGCTATATTGACGATTACATGTTTCTGACCGAACGCCTGGAGAATGTGTTCCCGGAAAACCGGAATGTCAAACTGGAAGTTTTTCTGATGCTCTATTGTGAGGAAGGAGAAGTAAAATTGGAACTGAACAACGTGGCCCGACACTTACAGGCCAACGACCTGCTGATTAGCCTGCCCAATACTATTATAGGTCAGGTAATGGCCAGTCCCAACCATAAGGTAAAAGTATTCTGTTTCTCCAACCGCTTTATCCAACGGCTGACCCAGACTCAGAAATATAGCTGGAAGTCGATATGTTACATACAGGAAAACCCCATCAAGCATTTTGGAGAAAACCGGAATGAAACGTTTCACCAGTACCTGAAACTGATAGAGGACAAGATACAGACTCCACCCGACAAATACCAGAAAGAGATTCTGCTGCACATTGCTTCAGCTTTTTATGGCGAGATGGTGGCTGAAACCACCCGAAAGTCCATTGAAAAAGAAAAGCAAGGATACCACACTCCTGTCAAACAACCCGACTTCATCTTCAAGCAATTCATGGAAGCGCTGACAGCCGACAATGGCAAACATCGTACACTGACTTACTATGCCGACCTATTCTGTTATTCACCGAAGTACCTGTCGCGCATCGTCAAGCAAATCAGCGGGAAAAATGCATTGACATTGATTCATGAGAATGCCATTGAACATATCATTCCGGAGCTGAGACATTCCAACAAAAGTATTAAGGAAATTTCTGTGGATTTTGAATTCCCCAATGTGTCGTTTTTTGCACAATATGTAAAAAAATACTTAGGAATGACACCTACGGAATATCGCAACAGCAGTCAAGAGAAAAAATAGCAAAACAAATATATATCAACCCAAAAGCAACAGCAAATCCACGCTGTTGCTTTTTTATTTTCATACGTTATCCTTTTTATAATCAAACAAATACGTACCCTTATTCTCAAAAATTAAAGCATCAAGAAAAAATTGCCTGAACAAAAACGGAAATATTACGTTTAAAAGCATGAATAGGCAAAAACATTAACGAGATAAACAAACTAAACTATAAAACGACTAATTAGTTATTTTTTCGACGGAAAAAGTTATAGGGTTGGTTTAATAGATTGTAATCAACGAGAAAACAACAACAAAATGAGAAAACTTACTTTTATTGCATTTTTATGCACTTTGCTATTGGTTTCTTGTAACCAGGAAGAACAATTAGACACATCGTCTACTACAAACAAATCCGGGATTTTATTCAAATTACAAAAGGATGGATATGAGGGAAGTACTTCGCGTATCTTTGGAAAGGAAACCTCTCCATACGATGAGTTGCACTATTTCATTGTGGATGAAAACGGTGAAAAGGTCAAAAATATCAAGAGCTATTATGAAGCCTCTACGTCCACAATTTATACCGAAGGACTGCACAAAGGAAATTACCGTCTGCTGGTTTTAGGAATCCAGGCGATGCCACCAAAGATAAAGCCATCGTTCATACTCCTGAGCGTATACAAGATGAGTGGCTGGCATTTCCGGAAGATTTGCAGAAACCACTGGAGGCTGAATATTTCTATTCGCAAACTCCTTTCTCAGTCATAGAGGTACAGACTGCCGACGGAATACAGGAAACGGCTTCAATTACAGATGAAATACCCCAAAAACGGATTGTAAGCCGGGTTGATTTCGATTTCACCTACCATAATCCTTACGTACGCAATGCGGTAACAGATAAAAGTCTGTCATTCGGTGACGTACGGTTTTATACCACTCTCTCGGGCAGCGGAGAACTGAGCGGTGAAAGCAACGGCACCCTCGACCCGATTTCCTTGAATGAGCAGACTTCCTACCTCTTCATGCCGCTGTGTGGGAATGCCCACCTCAACGGTGAAATCACAATTTCCACTCGCAACTACCGCAAGGAGGAAAGGCGTCAGGTGTATGGATTCGAGCATCAATCACTAAGCAGCAATCACATTCATCACATAGAATCGGTAGTAACTCATCCGGATGACAAGGATATAGTGATGTTCATCACACCTGCAGCATACAATGCAGGCGGACATAAAGCCATCCTGCAGGACGATGAAACAAAAGAAGTGTACACCAATCCGTCACTCCGGAAGTTCAATACTTCACAACCGCTTCAGGTGTCGGTTACCGAAGAAGGAAAACTGCACGCACGTTTTTACTCTCCCCGTAATCTGAGTAACGTACTGATAAAAATGCAGTTGCCGCAAGTAAGCAATAAGTATTTCGACCTGGCCTATTTTGATTCAATTCCGGCATTCTGCGATTTTTATGAAGAGATTCCATTGATAGAACGTTCAGTAATGTGCCGCACGGAATCAGGAAAAGTGATTGAAATAAGCAAGAAAACGGCTGCCGAACTTTCGAATGCTGTACTGAAAATAGAATCGGATGACCCGTTTTGGGCCAAGCTGCAGGATATCAAGCATGGATGGAATATTTACTGGGGCCTGTATGGCGGAGATCCGGAAAGAGAAGACGGTGGTCCGGTAGGTAACTGGATGGGAATACGCCCGGTGCATTGCCGTGAGTCGGTAGCCCTCTTCCTGAACTTCACCTATATGATTGACATGCCGGAACACGAACAGATTCTGCGTGATAATGCCGACCAGTTGTACGATGACAACAAACAGCCCGTAAAGGTGGAAGCGGTATTGCAACAGATGCGGATGGCCAAGACCCTTCAGGTGGGATTGGTCTACCCAGGAAACGGAGTCATTGGTTTAGGAGGTGGAAGTACCTTTGGATGTTACCAGCAAGGATGGTTTGAACACTACTTTAATACCTACTCGTGCAGCATCATGTTCCATGAGCTGGGACACGTAATGGGATACGGACACAACAGTTCGTTTACTTATGGACCATGGGCAGAAAAATTGATGAACAATTTTTATGTCAACAACATCCAGGATATGCCTATCAACTCCAAAAACTATTTGAACAGTGCCCAAAACCCTCACCGATACAAATAAACAAACGAAATTAAATCTGATGAAAAAATGAATATGAAATATATACTTACGCTGGCAAGCGCAGGCTTGTTTTTACTAAGTGGCTGTCTGCAGGAAGATTTTCAGCAGTCACCCGACTCAGGCGGAATTTTAACCGTCAACTTTTCCAGAACTGGAATGACAAATGAAACAGACACAAACACTGATGAGCAAATACATACACTCAATGCCTACCGCTTTGAAAACGGAATACTGAAGGAATCATTCAAATCCTTACAAGTAAACGATGAAGGAATGTGCAAGCTTGACCTTGAGCAGATAAAGGGAAACATCTATTTTCTGGCCAATGGTGAAAGCGTGATTTCAAAGGTTAATCTGACAGACGATGTCACAACTCTGGACGAGTTTCTGAACTTGACCGCTACTTCAGAAGAGATGGCATCAGGATATATGTTAATGAACGGAATGGCCGACTTGAGTTCAGGCAATACATCTTTCTCCGTAGCTTTAAAGCGTGCGGTAGCCCGTATCGACCTGGAGTCTTCATTTCAAGATGCAGAAGTAAACCGCATCGTGATAAAAGAAGTAGCTCTGACAGGTTTAGTACATGAAGCCGGCAACCAAAGCGTACTGGCTAACCTCGAAAAAAACGAGTTGACAAAAGACTTCGGAGAGCATCCGTTTAAAAACGGAAAGGAATCTCTTTACTACCTTCCGGAACAAACATCCAACGGTCATGAGGTGGAAATTATGATGACCGCCAATGGAGGATGGCATAGGTTAAGAACTACCCTTCCGACGTTGAAACGTAACACGGTGTACACGCTGAGAGTGTATGGAAACGGTGCAAACCTGAACGTGGAAGTACTGACGGATAACTGGGAAAGCGGTGACTCATCCGCATCAGGTCTTACACTCAAAGGACTGGTCGATAAAGAGAATTCACAACTGTCAGAAGGAGTAACCATCAATGAGCGTGGCGACACCGTATTCATTCCTTGCTGGGAAAGCAACTTCCAGCTGACCTTGGCAGCCGAAACAGGAGCCGAAGTCAGCATCTTTGGAGAAGCTGAAGGAGTCACAGTCACTCCAGCCACTCGCTCCAGAGGACTTTCTCCCGTTGCACAAATCAATGTCGCCAGCAGACAGAAAATGCCGGGCAGCAAACATGAATACGTATATCTGGATGTTCATAAAGACCAGGTACAAACCGGTAGAGTAGTACTGGTGTTTACGCCTAATCCGATAGAATTGAGCGGACTTATCCAGTTTGACGAAAATGGAGAATGTGACTTCAACCGATACGTGGACGGAGAACTGGCCCGCTTGATTTTGCCGGAAGGAAAAACCGCCACACTGAGATTCGGAGAAGAAGAAGCACAATGGATGAAACTCACTGATGAAGGTAACAATACCTATCGTCTGTTAGGGGGATGGAAACCCAATGACCCGAAAGCAGACGGAAGAGAGCAGGCCGGCGAATTAATCATTACAGATAAAGACGGCAGCCATTCGGAGACTTATACCATCCGACGCCTCAACTGGGGATTGCCGGTAGTTAATGTCAACGGTACATGGTGGTGCAAGTACAACCTGAGAGGTAACGTGAAGAATTTCAATGACCAGATTCTGATTAATTCAGACCCTGCCAAAGACAGCAGTCTGGCAGACTACCTGACTTCCTGCTCTGACGATGAATTCCTGCACATTCTGGGCGACCAGTATCAGGCCGGAAATCCTGAAGGGTTACAACTTACTCATGATGACTCTTCATTCTATTACGAAGGATACAAAAGCCAGACGAACAACTTCGGGACCCTGTCTCCTACCGTCATGGCACCCGACGGTTACCAGATTCCGGACTTCGATGACTACCGTTTCTTTACAGGAAGCACGAATTTCAATCTGGGTTACTTCAACCCCGGTGCCTTCAACAATGGTTTAGGCCAGCGACTCAACTTTAAGGTCGTAGAACGTAATGCGACTTTCCAGGGATTGCAGTACGGTCCGGTTACCTTCTATGATTTTGAATACGAAGGCAGCCACTGGACAATCTGCGGCTTAAGTCACCAATGGGATGCAACCAGCATATCAAAGATGATGATTTTGCTGGCGACCTATGGAAATGGAGGAAGCACCTGGATGATAGAAGGTTATTCAAACAGTGAAGGCAGAGGAAACTGGTTCAAGTATACAGGCAACAATGCACAGAAAACCCGTACTATCCGATGCATCAAGACACCGGTGGAATACATCTACGAGTAAAAAAACAACAATATCTAAACAGACAAATAAACCAGTATAATATGTACATCAAAAAATACATACAGTTTTTCGGCATACTTTCTGCCCTATTATTTACAACAGCCTGTGGAGGAGAAGATATCCCCAGCGGAGGAGAAGGAGGAGGTACAGGAGACGGAGGAAGCAGCACACCTGTCCGAACTATCACTACTCACATCAATGAGTTCCAGGTGGAAGGAGAAAACTCCTCTCTTCCCGGTGAAGGTGAGATAAAAGAGCTGCAGGCCTGCCTGTTCGAAGACGGTGCGATGACGGAAATCTATACCCAGTTCACTCAGAAAGACGGCCAGTATATGTTTCAGACAGACAAACAGACAGGTCATCTCTACATATTGGCCAACATTGCCGACCAGATCAATGTGCAGGAACTGAAAGCACAAGGCATCACCGAAGATGAATGGCAACAGATTACGTTTGCACATGCTGAAGACTACATACATGCACCGGAATTTTTCTCTGGCATGATTGACTTAGGACAGACTGCTGAGAATGCGCTCCACCTCCACCTGGAAAGAGGTATCGCCCGTTTTGACCTTTCCATCCGGACCACCAGCTCCATCAAGGTGAAAAAGGTCGTGCTCAAGAACATGACGCACCACACTTTCCTGTTTCCGCAAAATCCGGTCACCATACCGACTGATGCGGGTGTAAAAGACCGTTCGATTGAGTTTCCACAATGGCTGGAAACGAATACCCAAGCATCGCCTACGTGTACGAGCAGTCTGGAGAAGATTTAAAGGCGAGCATGGAAATCGTGAAGAATGGGAAAGAGACTACTTTGGAATCTACCCTTCCATCTACTTTGAAACGAAACGTAGTGTACACATTAGAGATTACTACGGATTCTGCTACGGGAGAAGCCAAACTGAACATCGTTGAATGGAAAAACGGAGGCGACCATACCCTTTCTTCCGGCATGGGCAACTTAAAAGTAGATACCCAGACGTCTATTCTTCCTGAGAATGTGGTGATAAATGAGGAAAAGACACAGGTAACCCTTCCTCATACAGCTACAGAGATGACATTGGCCATCGACTGTGATGATGAACTGGAACTCATTCCAGGGAATATGCCGATAAAGATTGAATCACTGGGAGGTACTCGTCCGGAAACGATAGGAAAGAACCTGTTCCGTATTCAGAAAGAACAATGGAGACCTGGCGTTGCAGGCCAAGAACTGAAGCTCAGATTCCACCGGAAAGGACTGCTTCACAATTATGAGGAAGACGCTCTGACATTAGTCTTATCTGAAAACCCAATTAAACTGGAAGGGCTCATCCACTTCCATGACGGCTATGAATTTGACTTCGGACGCTACATTGACAATGAATTGGGACTCATCACTCTGCCGGAGTCTAAAAAACTGACGGTGGAATACGAAAGTGGTGAAGGTCACTGGATTAAGCTGGATGAGCAGGATGAAACACCCAACTCATTCCGCATCATAGGAGGCTGGAAACCCAATGACCCAACGGCCAACGGACGCAAGCAGAAAGCTACACTGGTAATCTGCAATACCGACGGTACGGACAGAGAAGAATACACGGTCGTACGCCGCAACTGGGGACTCCCTGTTACCTACCTCAACGGTGTATGGTGGTGCAAATACAATGCCATGGGAGATTCAAAGAATTTCAGCGACCAGATACTTTCTTCTAACGACCCGGCTGCCAAGGCAGGAAAGACGCTTTTTGATTACCTGCGCGACTGTACTCCTGAAGAGTTCTTCAAACTATGGAAGTGGCAGTATCAGGGAAAAACCACGCAGGGTATGGAAGTGATTGACGACGGTGGAGTGGCTAAACTGAAAGGATACGGTCCATCCAGCGCTCATATCAACAGACTGGATGCCACCGCCATGGCACCCGACGGCTACGAACTTCCTTCCATGGAGAATTTTGAAAGAGTCTTAAACTCAACCAGTGGAACCATCTGGCTGATGTGGGACGGAAGCCATACCACGGCATGGAACGGAGCTCAAACATTCAGCGTCGCCAAAGAAGAAGAAACGATGTTACCGTAGGAAGCGTAGCGCTGTCTGACCTGATTTACATTCAGATGTACAATAATGCAGAACAGCAATACGAACCACTCGTATGGTACGGTCCCGGAGCACAATGGGATGACAGTGGCATCAAACATGGACACTACAATGCCATGTTATGGGCTACCCACTCGCCCAGCAACGGACAAGGATGGTTTTATAACGGAACAATGGCAGGGCTTTATCCCAACAAGAACGGTGCAGGATCAAACGACACCCGACTTCTTCGCTTTAAGAAATCGGACGTAGAATACATCTATGAATAACAACCCTCAAAACGTCTTTGCGTTTCAAAGTAAACGCAAGGACGTTTTACTTAAAACGCAAGTGCGTTTGGACCAAAACTCTTTTACGTTTTAGTTCAAACGCACTAGCGTTTTTTTATACTCATTGAAGTCCTTAAGGAGAATTTCAATAAATCATTGAATTACAACAAAATACATCCCTATCATAAGCAATATCATCAACAGTTCAGCCCCACGGTTGACACGGATGGCCACACGCATATCCCGACTATCCAACGGACGAGGATTATCTCCGATAAAAGGCTTGTAAACTGTCTCGCCAAAATAATCGTGCGGACCGCCAAAACGGCAGTTCAGGATTCCGGCCAGTGCCGCTTCCGGATAACCGGAATTGGGACTGGCATGCATCCGCGTAATGTGCCACGAACTTCAGCAGCGACCAGCGACCGGAAACCAGCACTATCAGCAGGGCAGTCAGTCGGGCGGGAAGGTAATTGGCCACGTCGTCCATACGGGCCGCCCAGCAGCCAAAATCTTTATAACGGGCATTGCGGTAGCCAATCATAGAGTCGAGGGTATTGACCATCTTATACGCCAGCATCCCCGGCACCCCCAACAGAAAATACCAGAAAAGCGGAGCGATGACACCGTCACTCAAATTCTCGGCCAAAGTCTCAAGGGCAGCCGTACGCACCTCCTGGTCAGTCAAGGAAGAAGTATCTCTTCCCACGATGCGGGCCACCTGTTTTCTCCCGGCTTCCAGCGAAGTATCCGCCGCTTCAAACACCATCCGAACCTCATCTATCAGGGTTTTCCCGGCCAGACAATAGAATACGGCCACTACCGAAAGTGCTATCTTTACCCAAGGATGCAGCAGAGCTGCCGCTTCCAGCAGCCCCTTGCTCACCAGAAAGGTTAGCACAACCAGCCCTATTGCGGTCCACGCTCCGTTCCGTCTGCGGTGAGCTCCCTGATTTCCTCTGCGCTCACACCGCGAAATCAGTTTTCCGAATCCTACCACCGGATGGGGCAACCACAGCGGGTCACCTAAAATCTTGTCAAGCAGAAAGCCTCCTGCCAGGGGAATCAATCCCATTACGAGTTCTGTATCCATTCGTGTATGCCTTCAATTAATAGATTGTTTTCTTCTTCCGTCTGTATGGCGATACGGAAATAACGCGCATCCAGTCCTTCGAAATTGGATGCATCGCGAATCAGCAGTCCGTGTCGGGTAGCCAAGAATTCCTTCAGTTGCGCCGCAGTACCCTGCTGAAGGCGTGCTAAAAAATAATGCGTATCCGTAGGCAGTACCTCTACCCCACCCAAAGCTTCCAGCGCATCGGTCACCCGTCTCCGTTCCGTCAGCAAAGCCTGTATGTCCATGCGATATTCCCCCGGATGCTGCAACAGGTAATGTCCGGCTTCTACGGCCAAGGCATTGACCGACCAGGGCATACGGCAGGCACGTATCCGGGAAAGAAGTTCCCTGCTGCCCGTCACCGCTCCCAGACGCAACCCCGGCACGGCATAGCATTTGGTCATGGAATGCAGAAGCAATACGTTAGGCAGTTTCACCGTCTCGGCTACGGACAGCACCTTTTTCTCCGTAAACAGCGCATACGACTGGTCAATGACAAACAGCTTTCGGGGATATGTGGCTATCAGTCGGCGAAGCGTGGCGGCATCCCATGTCTGCCCCGTGGGGTTATTCGGATTACACAGCCAGAAAATCCCCTCATTGCCCGTCAGTTTCTCCAGACTGGAAATACCTTCCACCCGATGTCCGTGCAAGCGGCAGGCATCGGCATATTCACTAAAGGTCGGTATCCATACAGCAGAATGACTTCCGCAAAAAGCCTGGGCAATGAGGTAGATGGCTTCCGTGGCTCCATTCGTCACACAGACTTCCTCCGGACTGACACCATGCAACCGGGCCAGCTCAGCAGCCAGTGCATAGGGCTCCGGTTCCGGATAGGAACGGATGCACGGCAGGCATCCGGCCAGGTAGCGGTTCAACCCATCATGGTTCACCCGGTGGTACACATTCGAACTGAAATTGGCATGAATGGCCGTATAGCGATAGGCATCGTCTCCGTGTCCGTTAATCATTTTGAGTCAGTATTTGGTAAAGCAGTGGCATGTTCAGGTGCTTCCGCACATGGTCGGCCAGCTTGTTGTATTGTTCCTCCTTGAAAGCGGCATAATCCAACTGAGGCTGGTCCAGCTTTTCGGCATACGGAGCCAGCAGCCACTCTATCACTTCCGGATTATCCAGTATGCCGTGAATGTAGGAACCGGCACATTTCCGGTCTGCCACACAGCCATCCGTTTCTCCGTTCTCCAGACGCACCAGCGGAGTCAAAGTCTCTCCTTCCACCGCCGAAGTGCGCCCCATGTGGATTTCGTATCCCGTGCAGGTCGGTTCTTCGGAAGACAGAAAAGCAAAACGTACCTGACGTGTCACCTTCTCTCCTTCGATGGCCGTTTCTGTAGCAGAAGTCCCAGTCCGGGCATCTGGCTGATGCTTCCTTCCACTCCGTCGGGGTCGGCAATACGCTGCCCCATCATCTGGTATCCGCCACAAATTCCCATCACGGTAGCCCCGTTGCGGCGTGCCTGAAGAATGGCTTGTGCCACTCCGTTACGACGCAGTTCGTACAAATCGTCGATGGTACTCTTGCTGCCGGGTAGCAGGATGATGTCGGCCTTCATCAGGTCGTCCACGTTGTTCGTATAGTACAGGTTTACCCGTTCGTCATGCTCCAGCATATTGAAATCAGTGAAATTCGAGAGATGACGGAGCAATACCACCGCCACATTGACCTTTCCCTGCACCGCCTTCCGCTGTTTCAAGGAAAGTTCCACCGAATCTTCTTCCTCGATGTAGATGTCGTGGTAATACGGTATCACGCCCAGCACCGGAATGCCACAGATTTCTTCCATCATCTTCACCCCCGATTCAAACAAGCGAAGGTCGCCACGAAACTTATTGACAATAATTCCCTTGATGCGTTTGCGGTCTTCCGGTGTCTGCAAGGCCACCGAACCGTAGGCACTGGCAAACACACCTCCCCGGTCGATATCGGCTACCAGAATCACATCCGCATGGGCATGACGCGCCATGGGCAGATTCACCAGGTCCGTATCCTTCAGGTTGATTTCCGAGATACTGCCCGCTCCTTCCATCACCACCGGATTGTAACGGGCTGACAGACGGTCGAATGCCTGATTCACTTCCCGACGCAACTCCTCACGTCCTTCTGTCCGGAAGTACTCATACGCACTCCGGTTGCCTATGGGCTTACCGCTCAGCACCACCTGTGCCGTCTGGTCGGAAGTCGGCTTCAACAGCAACGGATTCATATCCGTATGGCAGGGTACTCCTGCGGCCTCAGCCTGCACCGCCTGTGCCCGTCCGATTTCCAGTCCTTCGGGAGTGGCATACGAGTTGAGTGCCATGTTCTGTGCCTTGAAAGGTGCCGGATGGTACCCGTCCTGCAAGAAAATACGGCATAACGCCGCAGCCAGTACACTCTTACCCACGTCACTGCCTGTTCCGGCCAGCATGAGCGGATGCAAACGTGGAAGCGGCAGATCAATTTCCACCATCCCCCCGTAAGGAGGCAAGGCTTTCATGGCATCTTCCAGTTTCACCTTGCCGGCATAGACTTGTGCGGCTACCAGCACACCGCCATGGGCAAATACCAGTGCCGGACCTGAAGTACGGTCCAGGTGGTCAAGGAAGTCGGACACACGGGCCAGCACGTCCATGAACGACTCGCCTCCGGTAGTCCGAACCCGCAGGTAATCGTCATACCATTCCTGGATGCGCGGGTCGGTTATTTCCTCAAAACGCTGCATCTCCCACTCACCCATGTTCATTTCTTTCAGCCGCTCGTCACGTTCCGCTTCGGGAAAGCCGCAATAGGCTGCCAAGTGTGTACAGCGGGACAAAGGACTGGTATAGATACGTGAAAAACGCATTCCCGTATCCTGAAGGGCCTTTTTACATGCCTCTGCCTCTTCCTGGAATGAAGCACGCAGGGGTACGTCGGTCTGCCCGTAGCACGTCCCGGGTGCCACATCCACCGAAGTATGTCGAACTAAATATACTTTCATTTTCTTTTATCTAACCATATTAAAAATTATATGCCATTACTACTGCTCCCATCCAGCACGCCAGTTCACACAAAAGGAAAAGTGCACCACAACAGTCGCCGGTGTATCCTCCTAAACGTCGCTTGAGCAGCCAGCCCAATCCAATGAAAAGTACACATGGAAAGCACAGCATTCCCCAGTAAGAAAGAGGTAAAAGCAGCAAGGGCAACAATCCGCCTGCAATATTGGCTATCCACTCCGAAAGGCTCATGCGGGTATAGACCACCTTAGCCTTGCTTTCTTCTTCTTTTCGGGCGTACGGAAGGAACAAGAGCATGAAACTGCATACAAACTTGCAGAAAGGGTCGGCCACGCACAGCACCCAGGGAATAACAGGCGCAGGCAAGGATACCAAAAGCGAGAACGAGAGCAGGTAATACAATATCAATCCCAGCACACCGTAACTCCCGATATGGGAATCTTTCATGATGCGGAGAATGCCTTCCCGGTCGCGTCCGCCCCCAAATCCGTCGAAAAAATCGGCCAGACCGTCTTCATGCAAAGCCCCCGTCAGGAAAAGACGGGCACACAAGGCCAGCAGTACCGCTACCGGCAGAGGAAACCAGGTGGAGAAAACCCAGAAAGACAGGGCCATCACTCCCCCGTGAGCCATCCGCAAAGGCTCCAGTAACTCACCACGTGCGAAAGCATTCGGACGGCACCGTACAAATCCGCCAGAAAGGCAGACGGGTGAAAAACATCAGAGCAGCCAGTAAATTATTCATGAGGTCAGAAGTATTTGGTAATGGATGCATGGGCAAAGTTATCCATCTCATTCAGCATCCGCACAGCTGAATCGAGGATAGGAAAGGCACAGACAGAGCCGCTTCCCTCACCCAGACGCAATGACAGATTCAACAACGGACGGGCGTGCAGGTAGTCCAGCAACAGTTTGTGTCCGCTTTCATCTCCCTGATGTCCGAACACAGCATACGAAAGTACGTCGGGACACAAACGCGAAGCAGCCAGTATGCAGTTGGTCATGATAAAGCCGTCCACCAGAATGACCATGCGCAACTCTGCCGCACGCAGCATGCCACCTACTGCCATCATCATCTCAAGTCCTCCGAAACGACACAGGATTTCTTCCACCGTGTGCTCGCCCGAGAAATGTTGAAGAGCCTGCTGAAGCACCCGGAACTTATGGGTCATGGCTTCTCCATACAATCCGCTGCCGGCTCCCACGCATTGTTCCAGTGGAATACCCGTCAGGCAACTCATCCACAAGGAAGAAGCGGAGGTGTTTCCTACTCCCATTTCGCCGAAACTCACCACGTTACAACCTGCGGCATGAATACGGTCTACGCATTGCGCTCCACGCTCCAGACACAGATTCATTTCCTCGGGTGTCATGGCATCTTCGTGAAGGAAATTACGTGTACCGCGACGGACTTTCATATCAATGATGCCTTTTTCGTAGGGCAAGTCGTAATCCACTCCTGCATCAATGATTTCCAGGCGGAATCCATGCTGACGGCACAAAAAGTTGATACCGGCTCCTCCGTGTAGGAAATTACTGATTTGCTGCCAGGTAATCTCCTTCGGCGAAGCACTGACCTTTTCTTCCACAATACCATGATCAGCTGCAAAAAGCAAGTTATAAGGATTGTTCAACGAAGGCGACAAGGTCTGCTGAATCATACAAACCTGCAGGGCCAATTCCTCCAGACGCCCCAGAGAACCTTTCGGTTTCGTCAGGTTATCAATCTTTTCACGGGCTGCCTGCTCCAGTTCCGAACAGGCAATAGGTGCTATAGTAAACTTACGCATGATTTATCCTTTCACTTTAACCGGAATACCGGAAACCATCAGTACGACCTGATCGGCTTTCGAAGCAATATACTGGTTCATCCATCCTTGCAAATCGGTGAAACGACGCTGTACCTCATTGGGGGAAACGCCTCCCATACCTATCTCGTTCGTGACGAAAATAAAGGTCGCATCCTGAGCGGTAAAACGGTCGAATTCCTGCTTCAAGGCTTCTAAAGCAAGTGACACTTCCGGCTGTTCCACAAAGTAGTTCGTACACCAGAGCGTCACGCAGTCAATGACAGCCACCCGTCCCGTAATGTCATGACGGCTCAGTTCCTTTTCTTCTTCGATGTTCGTCCACTCCGGCCCCCGGTTTTGCTGGTGACGTTCTACCCGGCGACGAAATTCCTCGTCCCATATCTTTGCCGTAGCCATATACACCGGCGATGTAGACAACTCATGAGCCAGACGTTCTGCATAACTGCTTTTTCCAGAGCGCTCGCCGCCCGTAATCAGTATTATCTTCTTCATAATCTTCTGCTGTGGTTTTCAGCTTCCGTTAGTATATAAATAAAAACTGTCTCAAGGCAAATGTGCACTCCGTAGCCGGAACGATGCATCCGTTTACCTTGAGACAGTTTCCTGTTCCAAATTGTACATCAAGCTGTACGACTCTTCTGCTTTATTCGGCTGCTTTTTCTGTTTCTACGAAATCAGTTTCTCCGTTTGACACCAGCAAGTTGTACCACTGAATCAATTTCTTAATGTCACTGGTATGTACACGGTCACGGTCGTAGTTAGGCAATACCTCAGCCATAAATGCGTGCAATTCTTCTGCAGAAGCTTTCTTGTAATCCAAAGAAGTCACGTTACCGTTTTCTTTCTTCTTTACAGATTCCAGCACTTCGCCCAAAGCTACTTCTTCTGCATCAGTATACATGGCAATATCGCCCAGTGAGATTACCTTGTCACTGGCATAGACCGGAACTCTTTTCTTATCTGCACTGACTGTTTCCACAATCAGCATATTCTTTGCCTGAGAAATCAGTTTGTACAAACCTGGTTTTCCAGAAATCGCTAAAATAGTCTTCAACATATTATCTCTAATGATTAATTTAATTACGAGTGACAAAAATACAACGCACGAATGACATACACAAACTATCGGCCCGTTTTTCTGTGAGCAAGCCACTCTTCCAACGCCGCAATCTGCGTATCCAACTGTAATTTTTCGTCGTTGAAAATGACATAGTCTGCCCGACGCTTCTTTTCTTCGTCATCCATCTGTGCAGAAATACGTGCCTTATCTGTGCTTCCGTAGCGGCATCCCGCTGCATAGCCCGCGTTATACGCAACTCCAAGGGAGCATACACCATCACGACATAGTCCACGGCTGTGTGAAAGCCCGACTCAAACAGGATGGCGCTCTCCATAGCTACCACCTCCGTTCCGGATGCGGCCTGACGGTCTGCCCACTGTTGGAAGTCTTCATACACACAAGGATGGATGATGCGGTTAACGCGTCCGGCATTCTCTGTCGAGGCAAACAAGTAACTTGCCAGCACGGGCTTGTTCAATGAGCCGTCTGCCTTATACACGTCCTCTCCTAACAAAACCAGTAACCCCTCACGTATTCGTGGATGAGAAAGCGTCAGTTTCTTGGCTTCCGTATCCGTATCGTATACAGGAATGCCTGCTTCTTCCAGCAAATGCGACACATAGGATTTACCACTCCCGATACCTCCTGTGATTCCAATCTTGATCATTCTGATTCTTTTTCTTTAGAGGGTTCGCTTACGGTCTGCTGTTCAATCAAGTAATCTACAGAGGAAGGAGTCACACGCACGTGACTTACTACATCCGGATAGCGTTTTACGGTAAGAGGCAGTTTTTCTGATTTATTCGCCACCACATCAGCGTAAGAAACACCGACCAGAAAATCTTTCTCCGTCACAGACTTAAAGTTCTTCAGTCCCACCTGCACAGTTATCTGCACCTTCGACGGGAAAGTCCGCAAAACCTTTCCTTTCGGGAAACCGATTCCCACCACTGGCACTTCCAGCGTCTTCTCTGAATACATATCCACACAAGCCACCACATCTACGGATGATGGCACAAACTTCACGCCATGAAGCTTTTGCAGGTTGATATGTTTCTTCAGCGTATCCGTTACGTTAGTCCAATGGAAGGGCTGTGTGTACGCTGTCAGAATGGTATTCAGCACACCCTGAGGGGCATAGACAACTACAGAATCAGGTATTACCCGAATATCCGACACATAATATTGTCTGCCAGCCGATACTTCTCCACCCACTGCTACCGGCACTTTCTTGGGTATTCCCCTTGAATAGATATAATCCAGTGTGTCCGGACGTACGGCAAGCAGTTGCGTAGAGTTATTCAGCTGGGCACTGATTTTTTTCAATATCTCAGTCTGAGGAATGCGGACATAAGAACCTTTATCCTGATAATCCTCAAAGTTAAAAGTCAGCGGAAAGAAAGTACGTCCCAGCATGTAGTTCAGCAGTACCGTACCTCTGTCTTCTACCTTCACCCGAATCTCATCAGGCAGTTCAGACGTCATGACCACCTCTTTCGGCACATTCTTCAGTCTGACCGGAATCTTAAACTCGGTCTGATACGTGTCGTTCATGGTCTGCAAGAACCAGAAACAAAGCGACACGAACACGAAAAACAGAAAAATCAGAAACTCTCTGCTCTTGGCACTGAGCAGAAAGTTCCTGATTTTTCGTACAAGTATCAAGTAATATCTCTTTATGTTCTTTCGATCGAACATAGTCATTCATATTTATTTCGCAGGCTGAGCCTGTGCATCTGCATAAATTGAGTTCTTATCTACCTTGATTTTTACACCGGCAGCAACTTCAACTACAACAGTATTATCTTCTACTTCCTTGATTTTTCCATAAATTCCACCCGCAGTTACTACAGACTGTCCTACTTCCAAATTCTTGCGGAACTTGGCAATTTCTTTCTGCTTCTTGTTCTGGGGACGAATCATAAAAAAGTACATAATGGCAAAAATAGCCACCATCATAATAAGGAAAGAGTAATCTGCTCCTCCCTGTGCCTGCAATACTACAGCTAACAAATTCATACGTTTTTCGGTTTAGATTAATAATAGCTGGACAAATATATTAGTTTTTGGTCAGCTTGTTTTCCTTTTTCAATTGATTAACAATACCGTCCAAAGTACCATTGATGAAACCGCCACTCTTCGGAGTGCTATACAGCTTGGCAATTTCCACGTATTCATTCAACGATACATTTACCGGAATGTTAGGGAAACTCAGAATCTCAGCCAATGCAATCTGCATGATGATGACATCCATCACAGCTACTCGGCTCAAATCCCAGTTCTTTGAATTCTCACTGATTAAATGACGGTAATAATCTGCATTCAGGATAGAACGACGGAACAAGCGGCGAGCAAAGTCCTGATCTTCTTCATCCTTAAATTCAGGAAGAAGTTCCTGCTTTTCACCGTTCTCAGGATTGAAGCGCTTGATAGTCTTCAACACAAAAGTATCCACGATTTCCTTATCGTCATTCCAATACAAACTCTGGTCTTCCAGAACTTCATCAAGAGCTGTATTGTTGAAAATAATTTTCTTGTACAGTTTTCTCCACAATTCACGATCCTCTTCGTATGAAGAAGTTTCGCTGGCCATATACTCCTTATATATATCACTCTGCATGATTTGTTCACACAGGTTTTTAATGAAATCGCCTTCATTTTCCCAGGTTTTCTTCTGAGAAGAAGCAAAAGCATTCAACTGTTTGTTGATTTCCAACTGCGCAATGAAGCGATTTTCTACAAATTTCATGTTGGGAGACAAATCTTCTTTGGTAGGAACCAACTTGTTTTTTGCTGCATCCAACCGCTTGTTGCATACTTGGTTACCTCTACCATCAAAAGCAAAAGATAGTTGTACAGATCATACGCTTTAGATAAACTGAAGAACAACTCCTTTTCTGCAGTATCCAAATTTTTACCTCCGTTCTGATAATACGCATAAATTATCTGAACTATCTTCAGACGAATAAGAACTCTGTTAATCATAATATATAAACAAACTATATTTTTAGGTGGGCAAAAGTAAGCATTTTTCCTTTATTACACACCATAAAGCATTATATTTTTCTTTGCGTCGATATATTCCTTGTAATCTTTGTGCATATCAAGGTGGTTCGGACTTATGTTTGTGATAACCGCAATTTCAGGTGATTTTCTCATTGTATGAAGTTGGAATGAAGAAAGTTCAAGAATTACCCAGTCGTTTTCTTTCATTTTCTCGGTATCAGTCAAAAGCGGATTTCCGATATTTCCGCCGAGCATGTTTTATAGCCTGCATCAGTCATCATTTATGGATAAGCGTCGTTGTTGTTGTCTTACCGTCACTGCCTGTAACGGCAATTATATGTGACGGACACACTTCAAAAAACACTTCCATTTCACTGGTTACGATACTTCCGTTTTCCTTAGCTTTTAAAAGTTCAGGTACGTCATATCTCATTCCCGGAGTTTTAAATATCATATCGCCCGAAAGATTGTTAAGATAACCATCACCAAGATTGAACTTTACGCCCAACTTCTCAAGTTCGGTATAATTCTCCCCCAAATCTTCTGCACTTCTTCTGTCACAAGCCGTTACATTCGCACCGAGTGACACAAGATATTTTATAAGCGGCAGTACCACTTCCTGTTTTGCGGCAAATGCCATGGTTTGCTTGGTAGCTATAGCACTTATTACAAAGGGGAATGTAAATGATGCAAAGCTCGGATAAAACGCAAACCCAAGACACTTTATCGCCTGTATCAAGCAAACGCATATATCGCAGTTGCCACTATAGCATAGCTATAACAAAATTAAGAGACTTTGGAGTTACCGATTGGATATAACCCGCTATACAAAGGCTTAAA
>ENA-OQAZ01000231-OQAZ01000231.1-human-gut-metagenome-genome-assembly--contig:-NODE-231-length-31486-cov-2.422973_pt1 | contig 31486 bp, 39 predicted proteins | sample MGYA00242737_ERZ504531 | MGnify/ENA primary metagenome ERZ504531 (study PRJEB26092, sample SAMD00036244) | human gut metagenome | host: Homo sapiens | study: EMG produced TPA metagenomics assembly of... | reverse complement strand
GGCAAGGATTATAAGATTTGCACAGGCAGATCAGTACAACCATGTTTGTTCGGGAGTAGTTTTTTCTTTTTTCTGTACTTTATTTTGCGTGGTATTTGCTGTACCGATCCTGCATCTGCTGCAGGTAGATGCATCGATTATGGAGATGACGCGGCAGTATTTACGGATTATTTTTCTGGGATTAATGTTTACCTTTTTGTATAACTTTTTTTCCAGTACCTTAAGAGCTTTGGGAGACAGTGCATCGCCTTTGTATTTCTTAATTATCAGTGCAGTCCTGAATATATTCGGAGATCTGTTTTTTGTCATTGTACTAAAGGCAGGAAGCAATGGATGCGCCATTTCCACAGTGCTTAGTGAGGCACTGTGCTGCCTGTTCTGTATTATTTATATACAGAAAAAAGTACCGATTCTTCGTCTGGGTAAGAAATGGCTGGTATTCGATTCACGTTTGCTGAAGAAAACAATTGCTTACGGATGGGCATCCGCCATGCAGCAGGCCACCGTGCAAATGGGAAAAATTGCGATCCAGGCGCTGGTTAATACGATGGGAGTTTCCGTGGCTGCAGCTTTTGCGGTGGTCAATCGGATTGATGACTTTGCAATTACACCGGAACAGAATATTGCCCATGCCATGACGGCACTTATGGCGCAGAATAAGGGAGCCGGAAAAAATGACCGCATGCGGGAGGGATTTCGTTGTGGGATGATTCTGGAAATTGTTTATGGAGCAGCTGTTATGGTGATCTGCCAGGTATTTGCCGGAGAACTAATGGCACTTTTCGTAAAAGATGAGGAAGTAATAGGACATGGTGTCATTTATCTGCATCTGATTGCTGTGATGTATATTCTTCCGGCCGTTACGAATGCAATTCAAGGATTCTTCCGTGGAATCGGAGACCTGAAGGTGACACTGATGAGTAGTTTTACCAATATGGCAGTCCGAGTCATTGCAGCAGCACCTATGATTTTGTTGTGGAACTTTGGAATTGAAGCGTTGCCATATTCCTATCTGGCAGGCTGGGTTGCCATGCTTTTGGTAGAAACGCCTTTGATGATTCGGATTTATCGTAAAAAATAACAGGATTTAAAGAAAATATAAAATCGCTCAGGGAATGAGCTTATACAGAATCCAGTTCTAATCTTTTTATAAAAGCCAGCGGTGTCATATGGTATTTTGCTTTGAATGCTCTGTAAAAATAAGAAAGATTATGAAAGCCAACAGATAAAGACACCTCTAATATGGAGGTGTTACCGTGTTCAAATAACTCTACCGCTTTTTCCAGTCTGATATTGTTAATATACTGAATGCAGCATATTCATGTGTTTTTTGAAAAAGCGCATAAAATGATACTCGCTGAAATAACATAGCTTTGCAAGTTCAGAAACCGACAGAGCTTCTGCATAATGCAGATCAATATGATCAAGTACAATTTTTAATTTGTCGGAAGAGTCTGATTCCGTGGAAAATCTTGTGCTACTGTACTGGAGCAGAAGAAAAAGTGTCTGCAGCAGATAAGATTTTATGGCGAGTTCATATCCAAACATCCGGGTATCGTAAAGGGAGGCAAGCTGTGCAAAAGACTTGCAAAGAGAATCATATGCAGGATGATCCGCGGTAATGAGACAGGGTAAAGATAATTCGTGGTTTACCATGGGCGTAAGGTAGCGGGTAGAACAGATGTCTGCAGTATTTCCTCCCAAAAGATTCATATGGAATACATAGGTTTCCGAACAGAAGTTCTGACTGCTTTTCAGGATAATGGAATGCAGCAGCAGGGGAGGAATAAACAGGATATCCCCGGTACTTGCTTCATATTCAACTAAATCGATCTGGTAGACACAGGAACCTTTTGTTATAAGTGTAAGCTCTGCTTCCTCGTGCCAGTGCATTGTTATGACAGGTGCTTCTTTTGTCAGCTTTGTAATATACTTCTGGATTGGAAAATAAACTTCTCCATGTTTGATATTTTCTTTTTGCTCCGGTATAAGTGAATGTGGTGTTTTCATTTTTTGTCCTCTCCATAATAGCAGTATTGTGTTATATAATGAAAAAATAATGCAAGATTTGTCAAGAATAAGATCTTATAATAGCAGTATAATACAGCTAAAGCAATAACGCAATGGCGAACAAATATTATGATTATATATGAAAGAGGTTGATAAAAATGGGAAAAAAGTGGTGGCATGACAAAGTAGCGTATCAGATTTACCCAAAGAGTTTTCTGGATACAAATGGAGACGGAATCGGAGATCTGAGAGGAATTATTTCTAAACTGGATTATCTGAAAAAATTAGGAATCGATATTATTTGGTTATCACCTATTTATAAATCACCATTTGTAGACCAGGGATATGATATTGCGGATTACTATGCAATTGCAGAAGAATTCGGAACAATGGAAGAATTTGATGAACTGCTGGCAGAAGCAAAAAAACGAGACATGCATATTATTATGGATCTGGTTATTAATCATTGCTCCGATAAACATGAGTGGTTTCAGAAAGCACTTGCTGATCCAGATGGAGCGTTTGCGGATTATTTTTATTTCCGCAAGGGAAAAAACGGCAATCCACCGAGCAATTACCGTTCCTATTTTGGAGGAAGCTGTTGGGAAAAGGTACCGGGAACGGACAAATATTATTTTCACATGTTTGCAAAGGAACAGCCGGATCTGAATTGGGAAAATCCAAAGTTACGGCAGGAACTGTACAAAATGATCAACTGGTGGTTGGAAAAAGGTCTCTCCGGTTTTCGAATCGATGCGATCATAAATATTAAGAAGGATCTGAATTTTCCTGATTTTGCACCGGATGGGAAAGATGGTCTGGCAAGTTGCTGGAAGATGGTTGAAAGTGTAGACGGAGTAGGAGAGCTGTTGGAAGATCTGAAAAAATCAACTTTTGAAAAGTATGATGCCTTTACAGTCGGAGAAGTATTTAACATGAAACCGGATGAATTACCGGAATTTATTGGAGAAACCGGTCATTTTTCAACGATATTTGATTTTAGCGCCCATACGCTCACTGATGGAGAACATGGATGGTATGATGCTCCGAAGCTGGAATTTGCGAAATGGAGAGCTGCGATCATTCAGGCACAATTAGAAACACAGAAGTATGGCTTTAAGGCGAATATCATTGAAAATCACGATGAGCCAAGAGGGGCATCCAGATTTTTGCCATCTTATGCTCAGACACCGGACGGAATCAAGATGCTTGGTACCATAAGCCTTCTCCTCAGAGGAATTCCTTTCATTTACCAGGGGCAGGAAATCGGTATGAGAAATGCCAAATGGAACAGCATGGAGGAATTTGATGATATCAGTACAAAAGACCAGTATCATACTGCCCGTGAAGCGGGATTATCGGATCAGGAAGCTTGGAAGTATGCAGCCGTATGAGCCGTGACAATGCAAGAACACCAATGCAATGGACGAGCGGGGAAAATGGCGGTTTTACAAAAGGAACTCCATGGTTAAAGGTAAATCCTTTATTTAAAGACGTGAATGTGGAAGCTCAGGAACAGGATCCGGATTCAGTTTTGAATTATTATCGCAAACTGGTTGCACTGCGTAAATCGGATGAACTGAAAGAAGTATTTACCTATGGAAAATTTCTTCCGGAATATGAAAATGTGGACGGAGTCATGGCATTTTACCGTAAAGATGAATCCAAGTGCATTCTTGTGGCTGCTAATTTCGGAAAGGATGCTGCAACAATCAAACTGAAGAGCGAAATCGAAAAAGTATGGTTATCGAACCGTATAGATGGAACGGTAGATTGTGAAAAGGATTCATTGAATTTACGGAGCTGTGAAGTGGTTGTTCTGGAGCTGGAAAACCACAAGTAACTAACTATATAACTCCCGGATCTCTTTTTGAATCAGACGTCCAGCTGCTTTTGAAAGCTGATCAATCTGGCGGATCCTGGTAAATTCTTTTCCGTAAATCTGTTTAGCATTTGTCACTTCGCCATCGTTTCCCATAAAGACGGCGGATACATGAATTCCGTTTTTGCGAAGCGCTCTTACCTCTGCTGTAGTATCCTTGATGGCAGCATGTTCTTCGTAAGCAGATCCGAAAGGAGCATTTGATGTCGGATATTTGATTTTTGATTTGATTGCCGCTATCATTATCTCCTTTGGATGCTACACTCTGGTAACACTATTCAGTAAAACAAAACCAAAAGTAGATTACTGATGATTCTGAAGACATGTGCGTATATGTGGATCATTGCTATGGGGCTTCAGCTTTTATTTTAGAAATATGATAAATCAGGGATTGACCTTGCTGGATTATATGCAGCAGATCAATCCCTGCTTCTATTTAACAAAACGGTATCCAATCCAGCCAGATTCTGCTATACTGTATAAGAAAATCAAATAGAAAGGGTGGAACGTATGATCACATTAAATGACTATTTATATTCAGGTGATACGATTTTTCGGATTTTAAGAAATTATACAGTGGATCTGAAGAAAGAAGCAAAGAAGAATCACAATGAAATAGATCTCATCCATTCCAATTTCCTGATCCAGTTCAGGGAACTGCTTGAACACAATGATTTCCTTACTGCACAGTCGCAGAAAATCAGGGATTTTTATAAATACATGGTACAGGAATATCCTCTGCTTGCTTTTACTTTTAAAGGAAGGATCAAGTCCCTGATCCGCGCAGAGGAAAAATTCAACGGGTATATTGTAGAATATATTTATGATTATTATGAAAAACATCATACCTATCCGCCGGTGCCTGACCTAAGGGAAAAACTGAGCTGCTTTCGGGATATTATCGCATACCGTCTGGTAATTTCTCTTCCAAAATGCCATATCAGGGATGACAAACTGCGAGAAGAAGAGGAAATCAAGTATTTATACAGGATCGCGAATGTTCTTCCGGGGTTTCTGGAGGAAAGAGGATTTACGGCAGAATCTGCAAAAGGGGTGCTTGAAAGTACATCTCCTTTTATGGATGAGGCGGTGAAACCTTATTATCGGGATTATATTTCCAATGGAAGCGGAGGCAGCTATCAATCACTCCACATCACGTTTTATGATAACTGTTCGAGAAGTTACATGGAAGTACAACTGCGGACAAAGAAGATGGATGATATAGCGGAGATTGGAGCGGCAAATCACCAGGCCTACGAGAAGGAACAGGAAAGAGTCAGGGCAAGAAGAGAAGCTATTCCGGAAGGAGAATGCATTTATTTTGATGAGGCATACGAAAGAGGAATGCGGCTTCTGGGGTTGGAACTGAAGGATCTGGAAGTCAATATGTTTGCTGCGGCAAATAATAGTCTCATCAATGACGGATGCGGATTATACAGGGGGAGACTGATCCTGCCGTATGAACATTTATCAAGATTCCAGACGGATCTGAATGATTAAAAGGATTATAATAAGAATGAATACATCAGATACAAAAAAGCATATTACCATCTCCAGGTCAGAGAAGAGTTGTATCTGGATAATATGCCGGATCTCTTTTGAGAAAAGAATAAAAAAAAGAAGAGAGGTAAAAAATGGAAGAAAAGAAAAAAACAGACAGAACCGGAAGCCTGTAAAGTGGCAAAAAAAATGCGGAGGATGCCAGTATCAGGGAGTGCCATATAAGGAGCAGCTGAAAAAGAAGCAGAAAATGGTGAACGCTCTGTTGTCAAAATACGGAAAAGTAGAACCGATCATCGGAATGGAGAATCCGTATTATTACAGAAATAAAGTACACGCCGTATTCGACAGAGACCGAAAGGGAAATATCGTATCCGGAACCTATGAAGCGAAGACACACCGGGTCGTTCCTGTTGAAAACTGTCTGATCGAAGACAAAAAGAGTCAGGAGATCATCCGGACGATCCGGGGACTTTTGAAATCTTTTAAGATCAAAACCTACGATGAAGATACAGGATATGACTGTTCCGTCATGTGCTGATCAGAAGAGGGTTTAAAAGCGGAGAGATTATGGTGGTTCTGGTGCTTGGATCACCAATCCTTCCATCGTCTAATAATTTCGTAAAAGCACTCAGAAAAGAACATCCGGAGATTACAACGGTTGTCCTTAATATCAACGACAGAAAGACCAGTATGATCCTTGGGGAGAGAGAAAAAGTGTTATATGGGAAAGGATTTATCCGGGATGAACTTTGCGGGTGTACTTTCCGGATTTCACCAAAGTCCTTCTATCAAGTAAATCCGGTGCAGACGGAGATCCTTTATCAGAAAGCGATTGAATTTGCACATCTGACAGGGAAAGAAAGCGTGATCGATGCCTATTGCGGAATCGGAACGATCGATCTGATCGCATCGGGACATGCAAAAGAAGTAGTCGGTGTGGAACTTAATAAGGATGCCGTGAAGGATGCAATATTAAATGCAAAAGAGAATCAGATCCGGAATGTGAGATTTTTCCAGGGAGATGCCGGGGAGTTTATGGAGGCGATGGCAGCAGAGGGAAATAGTATGGATGTGCTGTTTATGGATCCGCCGAGAGCCGGAAGTGATGAAAAATTTATGGCATCTGCAGTGAAGATGGGACCGGAGAAGATCGTGTACATTTCCTGCAATCCGGAGACACTGGCAAGAGATCTGAAGTATCTGACAAAAAAAGGATATCAGGTAAAAAAGATACAGCCGGTGGAAATGTTTGCGTTTACGGAACACGTTGAAACCGTCGTACTCTTATCGCGATAACAAAAAGATTGATGAAAAAAAGCAGAATAAGCGTTCTGCTTTTTTGTTTTTAGTCAAATGTCAACATTTAACAATTTGTTAAAAATGCACAAATTGTAGACTGTTAACAATCTGAATGTGTGTGAATGAAAAACAGATATCGTCCATATATGTAGTAAAATCCGTCCATGAAAGACTTGTTTTTTTGTATACAATAAAAATACGTCGTATTTCACAAAAATGCACAAAAACGAAAACGATAATAGATGTTTAATTGGTAAAATGTTATAATTGTCTTAACACAAAGTTTACATTTATGGAGGAATGCAAAATGAAAAAGAGAATGATAGCCTCATGCTGGCTGGTATCATGGTACTCTCGGTCACAGCCTGTGGCGGTGGAGGGGCTTCCAGCAAGAACCAGAATAATCAGGATGATGGTGAAAGCAAACAGGTTGGAGTTGAGGTAACCGAAGATATGCAGAGTGCACCGCCGGAAGATGCACCTGTAGGAGGACAGGTTGTAGTTGCAATTTCACCAGGTACCTTATCACCGGATATGTACGGCGGATGGACAAATAGTGCAACGAACTCTGGATTTATCGGACTGATGAGTGGTTACGCCCTCGCTGATTACAATCGTGATTATGTTCTTGATTGGGACCCGGTTGTTGTTAAAGATCACGAAGTAATCGAAAACGATGACGGAAGCAAGACATACCGTTTTGAAATCAATGATAACCTGAAATGGAGTGACGGTTCTCCGATCACAGCAAAAGATTATGTATTCAGTCTTCTGCTTCATTCTTCTCCGGAATTTGCAGCCTGTGAAGGTGATGCAACATACGGATGGGCTTTAGTTGGATACAACGATCATGTACAGGGAACAACAAAAGAATTTGCAGGTGTTAACCTTCTTGGGGATTACGAATTTTCTATGACAATCAGTGCAGATCAGCTTCCGAACTACTATGAGATGGCAAATGTTGCCTATGGACCGGAACCGCTTGCAGCAATCGCTCCTGGATGCGACGTGAAAGATGATGGAAACGGAGCATACCTTACAGACGGATTTACAGAAGATCTCATCAGAGAAACCTTGCTGGATCCGGATAAAGGATTCCGTTACAAAGCACCGGTTGTATGCGGACCTTACAAATTAAAGAGTGTTGACCTTACAACTGAAACTGTTGAACTTGAGATCAACGAAGAATACCTTGGAACATATGATGGAACAAAACCACATATCCAGACAATTATTTCCAAACCGGTTGCAGATGAAACAATCCGTGACGAATTTGAAAAAGGAACAATTGATTTCTACTCAGCAGGTACAGGAGAAAAGATCGAAGCTGCTTTAACAAAAGTAGAAGAAGGAAAATTAGATGCAAACTATGGTCTTGTACCGGGAACACGTATCAACGAGATGCGTTATATGTGTGACTTTGGACCGACACAGTTTGAAGAAGTAAGACGTGCAATCGCTTATATCGTAGACCGTGATGAAATCAACAAACAGTTAACAGGCGGATACGTACAGTGGTAGACTGTTATGCAACAGATGCTACAACAGATTTTGCAGCAATCAAAGATGATATTGAATCTGAACTGATTCACTACTCATATGACCTTGATAAAGCAAAACAGGAACTCATCGATGGTGGTTGGACACTGAACGAAAAAGGTGAAGAGTACAAAGAAGGTACAGACAAATACCGTTATAAAGAAGTAGATGGTGAATTGATGAAATTAAAAGTTGAAGTAGCATGCTGCGAAGATGACTACTCAAAACTTTACAACACAGTAATCCCACCGGAAGCAGAAAAGATCGGTATGGAATACAAATACACATCTATGGACTTTGCACTTATGATCAACCATTTGAATCGCCAGGGTATCGATGAACCAGAATATAACATTTTCTACAGTAGTATCGGAATTCCGGAAATTCTCTTCTACTGGAACTGTTTCGATGACGATCCGAGTTTAATGGGAAGCTGGAATGTTAACTACATTTCCGATCCGGAATTAAAAGCAATCGGTAAAGAGATGCAGAAAGTTGATTCTGAAGACATTGACGGATTCAGAAAATTATATGGAGAATTCCAGCTGGCATACAACAAAAAACTTCCAAGTCTTCCAATGGGATCAGGAGTTTCTTATATGTTCTTCAATCCGAAGCTTAAGAATTTCGTTCCTAGAGCTCATGTGGGATGGGGAGCAATGGTATTAGATGCATACTTTGAAGAATAAGCATAAAGGATTCATCAGAATAGATCAATTCTATTAACTTTTGATATGCATGACAAAACAGGGAGGACAGAACAAAGGGAAATGTTCTGTCTTCCCGTATCTTTTCTTTATACGAAAACAAAATTATGGTAATGGTTCGGACAGAATCACATGTCATGAATAATTCAGGAATAACTATTTCATCCAGAAGGAGAAAACTACATTATGGCAAAATACATATTGAAAAGACTTGGTTATAATTATTATAGTATTCTTCCTGCTTTCCATCTTACTGTTTGGTATTTTTAAAATGGTACCTGGTGACCCTGCTAGACTTATGGTCGAGGGACAAAAGCAGAGTGTTTCACCGGAACAGTATGAGATGCTTTATCAACAGGCAAGAGTACGTCTCGGACTTGATAAACCGATTCCGGTTCAGTATTTAAGCTGGATGGGAAATATCTTACAGGGAGATTTCGGTTACTCTACCGTATATCGTATTCCGGTTAAAGAACTGATCGGACCTCCGATGAAAAATACAATCGCCCTGAACGTTGTATATTATATTTTCCTTTTCGCAATCGGAATTCCGCTGGGAATCAAATGTGCGGTAAAAAAAGACACGGTGTTTGATACATCACTCCAGGTAGCAACTATGATCGGTATCAGTATTCCTTCATTTATTTCGGCGCTGATCTTTATCTACCTGTTTGCAATTAAAATTCCGATCTTTCCAATCAGTGGAATGGTCACAACGGGTGCAAATTTTACAGGCTTCCGTGCATTCTTAGATTATTTATATCATATGGCACTTCCTATTATTGTATGTCTGACAGGTATCGGTGGTCTGATCCGTTATGTCAGAGGAGCTCTTCTTGATGCATTATCTATGGATTATGTAAGAACAGCCCGTGCCAAAGGTCTGAAAGAAAAAACTGTTATTTACAAACATGCGTTCCGTAACGCGATGATCCCGATCACAGGCTGGATCGTAGGATCTATTGTAGGTATCTTTGGTGGAGCGGTTATCATTGAGACTCTGTTCTCATGGAAAGGTGTCGGAAAACTTCTGATCGATTCCTTGAACCAGCATGACTATACAGTCGCACTGTCCATGCAGATGTTTTACATTTTGTTAGGACTTGCTGCAAACCTGATCACAGACTTATGTTACTGTATCGTTGATCCAAGAATTAAACTCGATTAGGAGGAAGACAAATGTTATTTGGAAAGAAGAAAGAAAAAGAGCAGCGTTCCGTTCTTGAAGAAGAACAGATGCAAAGTCCTTTTCGTACGATTATAAAAAATCTGCTGGAGAACAAACTGGCTATGGGAGGATTGATCGTATTTGTATCAATTTTTGCAATGTGCTTCATCCTTCCGATCTGGTTTCACCAGGATTTAAACTATCAGGATCCAACACAGAAAAATATCGCACCGGGATTTTCATTCCTTTCGGTTCCGTCAGATTTAAAAGACAATGCCGAAGTGATTGAATTTGGTCCGACATATGGTGTAGGAGTAGACAAAGACGGTTACGTTTATGAGTGGGGACAGTTAACGAAAAACCTGAAAAAAATTCCGGCTGATATGGGAAAAGTTGTTGATATCGCAGTTGGTCAGGACCACGTGCTGGCAATCAACGATAAAGGTAACTTATACACCTGGGGCTTCAACCGAATGGGTCTTAATGTGATTCCGCCGGAACTGAAAGGCAAAAAAATTGCCGACATTGAAAGCAGGATATCAGGTATCCGTTGTTGTAACAGAAGACGGAAAAGTTGTTTCATGGGGAAATACAAGTGCAGTTGATATTTCTACAGCTAATGTAAAGGACGAAAAAGTCAAAGAAGTAAAAGCAAATATTCAGACAGCCATTGCCCTTACAAAGGATGGAAAAGTCATCTCGCTTGCAAAGAAAGAAACTGCTTTAGATAATGTACCGGAAGAGATTCAGGGAAAAGTAGAAAAAATCGCTTTAACAGATAAAGCAGCAGCTGCTGTATTAAAAGATGGTACTGTAAAAGTCTGGGGAAACAATCACGACCATATTTTCTCCGTACCGGAAGAAGTGCAGGGCAAAGCAGTGGATATTTCAGGTGGACGTAACCATCTTGTTGTTGTGACAGAAGATGGAAACGCAGTAGCCTGGGGCGGAAATGAAAATAATCAGGCAAAGGTTCCTGCTAAGGCAACCAATATTGCAAAATTAGCTTCCGGCTATTATCAGAACTGCATTATCAAAGAAGACGGCTCTGTTGTGACATGGGGACTGAAAGGTTACTTACTTGGAACAGATAATCTTGGAAGAAACGTATTCTACCGTATCTTAAAGGGTGGACAGATGACTATGACAGTCGGATTCATCGCTGTTATCATCCAGTTTGCGATCGGTATCTTAGTAGGGGGTATTTCCGGATACTACGGTGGAACTGTGGATATCCTTCTTATGCGTCTGGCAGAGGTTGTCGGATCCCTTCCGTTTATCCCGCTGGCACTGATTCTTTCAGCTTTGATCGGAAATAAAGTATCTGATGTCGGAAGAATCATCATGATCATGTTGATCCTCGGTTTCCTCGGATGGACCGGTATCGCAGGTCTTGTCCGTGCACAGGTGCTTGCAGAACGTAACAAAGAATTCGTTGTCGCTGCAAAAGCACTGGGTGTAAGAGAAAAGAATATTATTTTCCGTCATATCGTACCGAACGTAATGACGATCATTATCGTACAGGCAACAATCTCATTTGCAACCTGTATGCTGACAGAATCCGGATTATCATTCTTAGGATTCGGTGTTGCAGAGCCAATTCCTTCATGGGGAAATATGCTGAACAACTGTCGTTCTTCAGAAGTTATCTCACAGTACTGGTGGAGATGGGTATTCCCGTCAGTTGTATTAGGACTTTGTACTGTAAGTATCAACTTGTTTGGTGACGGACTTCGTAGAGCAGTTGACCCGAAAGCAAATGAAAGGTAGGAATAACGATGGCATATTTATTGGAAGTAGATGATCTACATACATTTTTTAAGACAAAAAAAAGGAATTGTAAAAGCGGTCAACGGTGTTTCCTATCGAGTAGAGCCTGGGAAAACATTAGGTATCGTAGGAGAATCCGGAAGTGGAAAGAGTGTATCGGCAATGAGTATCTTAAAACTTTTGGATGGAAACGGATATATCGACAGCGGTACAATTACTTTCAAGGGAAGAAATCTTGCGGAGTGTACAATCAATGATATGTACCAGATTCGTGGAAATGAGATTTCCGTTATTTTCCAGGAACCGATGACAAGTTTGAACCCGGTATATACGATCGAAAAACAGTTAAATGAAGTTTATTTAACCCATCAGAAAATCACAAAAAAAAGAAGCAAGTGAGAAATCACTTGAAATGTTAAAAGCTGTTAAGATCCCGAATCCGGAATCTGTTATGAAACAGTTCCCGCATCAGCTGTCAGGTGGAATGCGTCAGAGAGTTATGATCGCCATGGCTCTTGCCTGCGAACCAAGTCTTCTGATCGCTGACGAACCGACTACTGCTTTGGACGTTACCATTCAGGCACAGATCTTAAAGCTGATGAATGAACTGAAAAAGGAAAAAGGGACCTCTATTCTGTTCATTACACATGACCTTGGAGTTATCAACCAGATGGCAGATGAAGTGGCAGTTATGTATTGTGGTCAGGTTGTGGAAATGTGTAAAGCAAGAACTATCTTTGCAAAAGAGACAACCTGTTCACATCCATATACGGAAGGACTTATGACTTCAATTCCACGTCTGGATACACCGGTCGGAGCAAGACTTGAGGCAATTCCGGGAGCAGTACCTCATCCGCTCAATCTTCCGAAGGGATGTAAATTTGCTCCGCGTTGTAAATATGCAACAGAGAAATGTATGAATGAAGAACCAAAATTAGAGTTGGCAGAAGACAATCACTTGATTCGTTGTTTCTACCCGGATAAGGAGGCACGCCATGCCAAATAATGATGAAAAGAAAGTGCTTTTGAAGGTCACGGATCTGAAACAGTGGTTTCCACTTAAGAAAACAAAGTTATTCCAGAAAGAGCAGGAGTATGTAAGAGCCAATGACGGAATTACTTTGAATATTTACGAAGGAGAAACAGTTGGTCTTGTTGGAGAATCCGGATGTGGAAAATCAACATTTGGAAGAACTTTACTTCAGATCTACAAACAGACAGAAGGTAAGACAATGTATTACGGCAGAACTCTTACCGATATGGCACCGCTTTATGTAGACGAAACAATCAAAAATATTTCTTCTGGTAAAAAGAAAATTGCCGAATTAGAAGCGAAGGCAGAAGCATTAAAAGCGGAATATGAAAAAATGGAAGATTCTGCGGAAAAATTCCAGAAACAGGCTGAATGTGAAAATATCCAGAAGAAATGTAATATGGAATTCCTGAATCTTGTTCAGATCATTGGTGGATTCTATAGCTTAGATGACACAAAAGAAGCAGAACAGTTACTGCTTGAAAAATTCAAAGTTGCCAGAGTGATCAGTGGTTTAAATGAAGAAAACCAGATGGAAGGTGTCGATAAGACAAAAGAAATCGCAGAGAAGAAAGTGGAACTTGAAAAAGCGGAGAAGAAGTTAGAAGAACTCCGCAGTAAATATAAAAACGATGAAGCTTTTACAAAATACGAAGCATACCGTGATAATGGAGTAGATCTTGCGAGACTGAAAACACAAGAAATGCGTTTCCTACGTAAAGATATGCAGATGATCTTCCAGGATCCATACTCATCACTGAATCCGCGTATGACAGTTGGACAGATCATCGGAGAAGGTCTTCTTGCACATGGCATTTTTAAGAAAAATGATGAAAAAATGCAGGCGTATGTTATGGAAGTCATGGAAAAATGTGGACTTGCACCATATATGATCCATCGTTATCCACATCAGTTCTCCGGTGGACAGAGACAGAGAATCGGTATTGCACGTGCACTTGCATTGAAACCAAGATTTGTAGTCTGCGATGAGGCGGTTTCCGCACTTGACGTTTCCATTCAGTCGCAGATCGTCAACCTTCTGAAAGATCTCGGAAGCGAAGACAATCTTGCATACTTATTTATTTCACATGGTTTGAGTGTTGTAAAATATATCAGTGACCGAATTGGTGTTATGTACCTTGGAAACATCGTAGAGCTTGCAGAGTCACAGGAAATGTTTGATCATCCTACACATCCATATACAGAAGCGCTGCTATCAGCAATTCCGACGACAGACGTAGATTCTAACAGAGAGATGATCCCGCTTGAAGGAGATATCCCAAGTCCGGTTCATCCGCCGAAAGGATGTAAGTTCCATACAAGATGTAAATACTGTACAGAAATCTGTAAGCATATTACACCGGAACTTGTGGAAATGAGACCTGGACATTTTGTAGCCTGTCATAATCCACTCGGAGTAGAAAAGGATTCATAAAATCAGAAAGGAATTAGCATGAGCTTTTTGGAGGATACAGCAAACGAGGAAGACAGTTGGAAGAACAGGATAAAAAGTTCCTGGAATTTAAAAAGCAGATGAGTGACCAGAACATTGTTTTTGAAAAGGGAGATTATCTGGCAATGGTTTTGGGGGCATTCTGGGCACTCTGGCCGGCTCTGGCCATTACACTGGCAGTAATTGTGGGGATCAGCCTGTTCTTTTTATAAAAAAACTGCAAAAATCTGAAAGGAAGAATGAATGGATTATACCAGGAAGGCATCAATACAAAGAAAAACTCTTTGGCAGCAAATCGCTGATGTATTAAGAGAAGATATCATTCGGGGGAAGATCAAACCGGGGGAACGAATTGTAGAAGAAGATATTGCGGAGAAGTTTCATGTAAGCCGGGGACCGGTCAGAGAAGCCCTGCGTCATATCGGGGAGGAAGGATTTGTTGTTTATGAGTCTCATAAAGGCAGTACAGTAAAGACGATTTCCTATGAAGAAATGCAGGAAAAATATCTTGTCCGCTCTACCCTGAAGTTCTGGCAATCAGGATCATTGCCGGAAAACTTCCGGAAGAAATCGAACGGGAAATGGATGAGTGTCTGGACCAGATGGAAAAAGCTGCGAAAGAAAAAGATGTGTACCACATTATGTGTTATGATGAACAGTTTCATTCATGCATTGTTCGGGCAGCAAAGTGCGAAACCTTATATAAAATATGGGCAATGCTCCGGGAAAGCAATTTGTGCGGATATTATACAATGGGTGTTGAATCCATCATCCCCTTTGATGTACTTCGCTACAATCATGAGATCCTTTTAAAAGGAATAAAAGAATTGCCTGTTGAAAAGACAGCAAAATTGATTGAGGAGCATTATATGATCGTTCCGGAAGTTCTGCATGAAAAACAGTGTAAGAAATCCGAATAGAACGAAGGATAATGTGATTTCAGTTGTTTTAGATCAGGTGGCTAAAAAGACCACCTGACAGCGGCGTTCTACTTCAAAGCTTCGTCACAAAACAGACTGTGTAAATACTTGCAATTACAAGAAAAAAACGAATACAATATAGAAAAAGAGGCAGGTATCAAGCGGAAATGAGACAGATGGAATTTAAAATGGAGCGTCCGGGACTGGTTGAACCCGGACAGATTGTTGATGTGACAGAGGGCGTTGTAGCTGCGTATTTTTATTATACGATTGAGCCGGCTGTGGCAATGAGCGCCAATTATCGTTCATGGCAGAGACTTAAGTCAGGACAGGGAAAGGTGATTGACGTAAAGCAGACACCGCAGGGATATTATGTGGTGTGTGAATTTGATGAAGAGGATGTGGAATAAAGAAAAGGAAAAATCCACTGGAAAGAATTCAATATAAAAAGATCAGAGAATGATAAAAAATGTGATTATCAGACTCTGATCTTTTTATATTGTCATGTGTATGGAAGGAAACTACCGGTGGCAGACTCTGCAGATGCTGAATGATGGAAAAAACTGCTATATAATCCTGAACCAGGAACATAAACAGAGAAAATCTACAGTCCAAGAAGAGCAGGAAGTTCCCCGATTGCGCCAATCTGTCTTGGTGAATCCGGAATATCACCAAATCCATACGAAGCATAAATAAAAGGAACGTTTGCTTTCTGGCAGGCATCAAAATCACCTGAAGTATCTCCGACATAAACCACATCCTGCAGATGATTGCGCTCCATCAGAAGACGGATGGATTCATTTTTTGGAACTTGTGTCTGACCAAAGCATAAAAAATCTTTGATATATTTTCCGAGTCCCATCGTTTTTAGAAAAACTTCGATATATCCACACTGGCAGTTGCTGACGATATAAAGGTCGGTTTTCTGAGAAAGGCTTTCCAGTGTCCGCGCAACATCCGGGTAAAGGACACCGTGATCGGTTTCAAGCAGCCGATTTTCATAGTTAAAGCAAAGATAGCCGATCCGGTCACGTTCTTCTTTTGGGCAGGAAGGAAAGAGTGCAAGCGTGATCTCATCCATTGTTTTTCCAAAAAGTGACTTAAGCCAATCTGCTGTAAGTGAGAGGGAAAAATCTGTATTCGCCTCTATCGCCTGATTCCAGGATCTGGCAACTGCTTCGGTTGAGTCCCAGAGTGTGCCGTCTACGTCAAATATAATACCATCCATGATTCAATCTCCTGTATCTGAAAAATTATTTAACAGATTAAGGATAGCACAAGGTGGATATCCGGGCAATGATCTGTAAAATATTTTATCGAAAAGTTACATGTGATGTCGAAAAAATGCGAATTAGTAAGAAAGAAGAAAAGAAGTGTAAGATAGTAGAAACAGAAAAAACAAAAGAAATAAGTGGGGGAAAGAAATGGCTGAGGGGAAAATCAGGATCAAAGATATTGCAAAAATAGCCGGAGTGAGTGCAACAACTGTATCGAATGTGATCCATGGAAGAACGGAAAAAGTATCAAGAAAGACGAGAAAAAGGATAGAGGAGATCCTGGATGAACAGGAATATGCCCCAAGCATGGGAGCACGTATCCTTTCTGGAAAATCTTCCGGGATGATTGCTGTAGTTGTTGGAAAAAGGCAGGAATGGGAGCAGGAGAGTGAAAAATTAGAAGAAATACTGCGTGAGATTGAGAAGAGTCTGGATGAGAGAGAATACTATATGCTGCTGCATTTTGTAAAAACAGCAGAAGAATTTGTACGATATGCGGCGGTATGGAAACTGGATGGGGTTATCTGTATCTGGCTCAATGAAGAGGAGTGTACAAGAATCCGGCAGATGTGTGCAGTTCCGGTGGCTGCGATATACAGAACAGACCGGATTTACGGAAAAGCCGGTGAGGAAGTCGCAAGGTTTCTGTTTAAAAGAGAGGAACGGAGAATCTGGTTTCTGGATGGAACGGAAGAGTACGGAAAAGCGGTATGGCAGGGAATGCAGAAAATATTTCAAAAAAAGGCTGCTGTCTTGAAGAAGAACAATATCTGGAAATTCCAAAAGACAGGGATCTGCGGAGAATGTTCTATAAAATCCGGCTGGCAGGGCTTGCTTTATCCGCAGATATGCTCGTATTTGCATCCGCCGTACAGGGAGCAGAAGCTGTCGGTTATCTGCATGATCTGGAAATCAAGGTGCCGGAGGAAATTGAAGTGATAGCGGTCGGAAAAGAAGAAACAGCACTTATTTGCCGCCCACAGCTGACAACAGTCGAGTTTGACAAAAAACGATTAGTCCGGCAGGCAATCGAAGAATTATATGTGCAGATAATAAAAGGATATATTTTAACAAAATCCGGAAAAATCAGTGTGAAAACGATAATTAGAGGTTCCTGTAATTGATAAAATCGAATTAAAGTGATAAAATTTTAGAAAGCTACTTGACAAAGGTAGTGGCAATTGCTACAATAAAAAAACAGAACGCACTCTGTTTTGTAAAGTAAAGGAGTATGTTATGAGAAAACAAGCTTATTCAATTTTGGTTTATAACAATCCGGGACTATTAAGCCGTATGGCAGGATTGTTCAGCAGACGTGGGTACAATATTGAAAGTATTACCGCAGGTACAACTGCAGATCCGAGATTTACAAGGATCACGATCGTAGCAAGTGGAGATGAACAGATTCTTTCACAGATCGAGAAGCAGGTTCGCAAGATGGAAGATGTGATTGAGGTGAAGCCGTTAAACGACAGCAATTCAGTATGCAGAGAACTGGTTATGATCAAGGTTCGTGCAAATGCATCTGAAAGAGCAGACCTTATTTCACTGGCAGATATTTTCCGTGCGAAAATCGTTGATGTTGAAAAAGATTGTCTGATGATTGAACTGACGGGAACCGAATCAAAGCTGAAAGCGTTTATGGAGCTTCTGGAAGGATATGAGATCCTGGAACTGGCAAGAACCGGTATTACCGGACTGAAGCGCGGAAGCGATGATGTGATCATGTTTGATTAAAGCAGAGAGACGTTTTGAAAAGAGCGACGAGCTCGAAAGTGGCACCTTCAGGGATGCAGCAGTAGTTACATAAGAAAGCTAGGGGCATGGAGCTTTAACTCTATAGAATCAATAAGTCATAGGAGGAAATTAAAAATGGCAGCAAGAATTTTTTATCAGGAAGACTGTAATTTATCAGTATTAGAAGGACAGACAATCGCTATCATCGGATATGGTAGCCAGGGACATGCACATGCACTGAACCTGAAAGATTCAGGATGCAATGTCATTATCGGCCTTTACGAAGGAAGCAAATCATGGGCAAAAGCAGAAGCTCAGGGTTTTGAAGTATATACAGCAGCAGAAGCTGCAAAGAAAGCCGATATCATTATGATCCTTATCAACGATGAACTTCAGGCAGATATGTATAAGAAAGACATCGAACCAAACCTTGAAGAAGGTAACATGCTGATGTTCGCTCACGGATTCAACATCCACTTCGGATGCATCACACCTCCGGCATACGTAGATGTAACAATGATCGCTCCAAAAGCACCGGGACATACAGTAAGAAGCGAATATCAGGCAGGAAAAGGAACACCATGTCTGATCGCAGTAGAACAGGATTACACAGGAAAAGCCTGGGACAGAGCACTTGCTTACGGTCTTGCAATCGGTGGAGCAAGAGCAGGACTTCTTGAAACAACATACAGAGTAGAGACAGAAACAGACCTCTTCGGAGAACAGGCTGTACTTTGCGGTGGTGTATGTGCCCTTATGCAGACAGGTTTCGAAACACTTTGCGAAGCAGGATACGATCCAAGAAACGCATACTTCGAATGCATCCATGAAATGAAACTTATCGTAGACCTGATCTACCAGAGCGGATTCGCCGGAATGAGATACTCAATCTCCAACACAGCAGAATACGGTGATTACATCACAGGACCAAAGATCATCACAGAAGATACAAAGAAAGCAATGAAGAAGATCCTCTCAGACATCCAAGACGGAACATTCGCAAAAGAATTCCTTCTCGATATGTCACCGGCAGGACGTCAGGTACACTTCAAAGCAATGAGAAAGAAAGCCGCAGAACATCCATCAGAAGTAGTAGGAGAAGAAATCAGAAAACTCTACAGCTGGAATGGTGAAGATAAACTGATCAATAACTAAGCGATAGGCAACAAGCCGGTCAGCTAAGCGGAAATAGAAGGAGTCCCGGAAAAACATGCTCGCATTGCTTTTCCGGGACTCCTTCTATTCTGATTAGTTAGTTGGCGCCGCCAACGGTCGAACAAGCTCTGCTTGTGAGACTCTGACGCTTGTATGTAAATCATTCGACCCACAAACTCACAAACACACCCAGCGGAATCGCGCTATGCGCCAATTCCGCGTCCCCTCAAAACAAAAGTCCCGTCCTTCCACAAACACATCCCAGCCAAACCGCGCTATGCGCCAGTTTGCGTCCCCTCTAAACCCCCATCCCGTTCCTCCACCATACTCCCCCAACAATATACATATTGCACAACCTATCCCTCTGTGCTATACTAAAACCAGTCAAAACCACCAAAACAACTTAAAGGAGGAACTAGAAATGGATGAAAGACTGGAAGACCTTCGCTCCGCTAAAAACCCAAAGGCGCGAATTAAAATTTTAAAAGGACACTTTGCAACAAGTCATTCCCACATCAACACCTACATCGACATGTCAACGGTCAAATCTCGTCACAACAACGCCCGTGAAACTGCAAAAGTTCTTGCAGCAGCTTACCTTTCTAACACAACGGTAGATACCATCGTTGCATGGAAGAGACAGAAGTGATCGGAACCTTCCTTGCCGAGCAGCTTGCCGATGAGAACCAGTACTCACTCAGCAAAGGAAACAACATTTCCATTATTACCCCGGAGATGTATCAGGACGGACAGATCCTGTTCCGTGACAACAAACAGAGAATGGTTGAGAACAAACAGGTTCTGATCCTTGCAGCGTCCATCACAACCGGTAAATCTGTCAAACAGGCAATCGAGTCTGTTCTTTACTACGGTGGAAGAGTCTGCGGAATCAGCGCAATTTTCAGTTCAGTCAACAAGATTGCAGGAATGGAAGTCAATACGATCTTCACAAGCAGTGATCTTCCACATTACAGAGCATATTCTCCGGAAGATTGCCCGAAGTGCAGAGAAGGACAGCGGATCGAAGCTATCGTGAACAGCTACGGTTATTCTAAATTATAAGAGAAAATCAGAAGACAAAAAAAGTCTGTACCGAATACAAGCAGCATTTCAGTACAGACTCTTTTTTGAAAGATTTATGAAAACAAAAAAGACAGCCACTGACGGGATGGCTGCCTTTTTTATCATTCATTATTTATCTCGAAACCGGAATTAAGCAATTTCGTTAACAGCTTTTGTTAAACGAGAGATCTTTCTTGCGCAAGTATTTTTGTGGTAAACACCCTTGCTTCCTGCTTTGTTGTTATCAGAGATTGCTTCTTTTAATTGCAGCCTTTGCAGCTTCAACGTCTTTCTTTTCAACAGCAGTTTCAACTTTCTTTACATAAGTTTTCACTTTAGATTTGATTGCTTTATTTCTAGCTGTCTTTGTCTCAGTTACTAAATTCTCTTTTTTGCGGATTTAATATTAGCCATTTCCGACACCTCCAAATTATCATTTCATAAATTATATAATCATAATATTGAATTCGACGAAAAGTGACACGGAACATCCGTCGAACACACTTATTTATTTTAGGCGAAGAAAGATTGCTTGTCAATACATAATTCCAATTTTTTGCGAAAAACTAAGTGAATAAGACAGAAAATACAGAAATGGGAGAGGACTATGGTTGAAAAGTATAATATCAGGACGGATCTGGCGCTGGAAGAGAAGGAACGGTTTGAATCTGACCATGTTGAGGTTCAGGGTGTGATCTTGACGGAAGAGTATGATGAGGAAAATGAGATCCGCATCACGACCGTGAGGATTGAGACCGAAAACGGAGCAAAAGTGATGGGGAAACCGGTTGGCAGCTATATCACGATCGAGGCACCGGAAATGGCAGTTCCCGATGAAGGATATCATGAGGAGATTTCACAGCAGCTCCGGAAATTCATTGGAGAACTGCTTCCTAAAAGAAAGATGGAAAAGATCCTGGTGGTCGGTCTTGGCAACCGCCAGGTGACACCGGATGCACTTGGTCCTTATGTGGTAGACAACCTGCATATCACAAGGCATATCATTGAGGAGTACGGAAAGTATGCAACAGGGGAAGATGAGGTCTGGTCGGTCAGCGCGATCGTGCCGGGGGTTATGGGGCAGACCGGAATGGAGACTGTGGAGGTGATCCGGGGGGGTGGTGGCAGAGACAAAACCGGATATCCTTCTGGTGATCGATGCGTTGGCAGCGAGAAATTCAAAAAGGCTGAACCGGACGATCCAGATTGCGGATACGGGAATCAATCCGGGATCCGGGGTGGGAAATCACCGAAATGCAATCACGGAAAAGACAGTCGGGATCCCGGTGATTGCAATCGGTGTGCCGACTGTAGTGGATGCGGCAACCATTGTAGGCGATACGATGGATAATCTGCTCAGTGCAGTGGAAGTATCTGAATCTTTAAAAGGCATGGCAAGTGTGATCAAAGGATACAGTCCGGCAGAAAAATATGAGCTGATCAAAGAACTGATCGCGCCACATTTAAATGGAATGTTTGTAACACCAAAAGATATTGATGAGACCGTCAGGCGAATCAGTTATACGATTTCGGAGGCACTGAATATGCTTTTTGCAGCTTCAGCGACATAATCAGGCAGTGAGCTGCATATATTATGTCAATATGACACAAAAGGTCCGGGGCAGGATCCAGTCTGGAAAGATATGATTTTGCTACAGCGATCTTCAGAAACTGGCAGGGAGGCGCGCAGATGAAAAAAGAACAGAGAATTTGTGTGCTTCTTGCCATTATGATTTTGGGAATCTGGGGACTGGAAGCAAAAAGCAGCGGTTCACTGATCCCGAAGTCCTGGAAGATCAGGATGATCCAGAGTGTTCAGGAGAATGCGGAGCGACTTTATATGCCGGGAGTTACATATACGGAAAAAAAACAAGGGGAAATCCGGGTGACGGAGGCTGTTGTCCACATGGCATCTGCTCTGATTCCTCTTGGCAATTATGTGACTGAACGGGAGGCGGCAGAGCTTCTGACAGAAGATGAGGCTACCTATGCGATTCTTGCAAAAAAGCAGGCAGAAGAAGAGAATCCGGTGGATGAAAATGGACAGCTTATCGGGAAAGACAAAAGTGAAGAGACAAGGCAGGCGTCCGTACCGACGATGGATCTTTCGATGGAGCGGCTAAATGATTTTGAATATCTTGTGAGCAATTTTTATACGGTGGACAGCGTGACTTATATCAATCCTTCGGAATTGAACGCTTCGGAGCTGCTTGGAAAGGATTTGAGGATCGATCTGAGTACGGGCGGTTCGAAAATCCTGATCTATCACACCCATTCCCAGGAGACATTCGTAGATTCGGACAATGATCCGTCCACCTCAATTGTAGGGATCGGGCGTTATCTGACGGAGATTTTAAATAACAAATACAAGATTCCGACCATGCATCATGAGGGTGTATATGATCTGATCAATGGGAAACTGGACCGGAGCGAGGCCTATGAATTTGCCAAACCTGAGGTGGAACAGATCCTTGCGGAAAATCCGAGTATCGAAGTGGTGATCGATCTGCATAGAGACGGCGTGGCGGATACTACGCATCTGGTGACAGAGATAAATGGGAAACCGACGGCACAGATCATGTTTTTTAACGGACTGAGCCGGACACGGGTAAACGGAGACCTTGTCGGAATGGCCAATCCATATTTGCAGGATAATCTTGCATTTTCCCTGCAGATGAAGATTGCGGCAGAAACAAAATATCCGGGATTTGCAAGGAGAAACTATCTTCGCGGCTATAAATACAATATGGATCTGATGCCGCGGATGCTTCTTATTGAGGCGGGCGCGCAGACCAACACGGTAGAGGAAATGCGAAATGCCATGGAGGTGCTGGCAGACCTTTTAAATAGTGTGCTGACCGGACGATAGAGGGAGTATTCTTATGACAGAATGGAAACTACAGAAGTTTAATGATATAAAATATGTTATAATGGCAGGGAGGGTCAATTTGGCTTGACAAGAGGATTGAAATTGAGATAGAATTTTTCTTACTGAATTGAAGAAACAGATCAGGGAATCCGGGAAATTGTAAGGAGGCTGCTGCCGCAGGATTTTACCTGGATATTTTAGGATAGATCATAAGAGGAGAGAAAGAAAATGGCAAAAAAGACTACATATGACGCGGAGAGTATTACCATTCTGGAAGGACTTGAAGCCGTCCGGAAAAGACCGGGAATGTATATTGGAAGCGTCAGTACCAAGGGGCTTAACCACCTGGTGTACGAAATTGTAGATAATGCGGTAGATGAGCATCTGGCAGGATTTTGTTCACAGATAGAGGTGACACTGGAAAAGGACGGTTCTGCAACGGTAACAGATAATGGACGCGGTGTGCCGGTAGGTATGCATGCAAAAGGAGTATCGGCGGCCAGAATCGTATATACACTCTACATGCGGGAGGTAAGTTCGATGATTCGGCATACAAGACAAGTGGCGGTCTGCACGGAGTAGGTTCTTCGGTTGTTAATGCACTATCTACTTATATGGATGTAAAGATCAGCCGTGACGGTGCGGTCCACCACGACCGTTATGAGAGAGGAATTCCGGTGGTAGAACTGGAGGATGGGCTTCTTCCGGTGATCGGAAAGACCAAAAAGACCGGAACCTGTGTCAATTTTCTTCCGGATCCGACAATTTTCGAGAAGACGAGATTTAAAGAGGAAGAGATCAAGAGCTCGACTGCATGAGACAGCCTACCTGAATCCGGAACTGACGATTATATTTACAGATAAAAGAAAGACACAGGAAGAGAGGATCGAGTATCATGAACCGGATGGATCATTGGATTTATCAAGGATCTGAATTCCAAAAAAGAAGTGATCCACGATCCGGTTTACTATAAAGGAGAAGCAGAAGGTATCGAAGTGGAAGTTGCATTCCAGTATGTGAATGAATTTCATGAAAATGTACTAGGTTTCTGCAACAATATTTATAATGCGGAAGGGGGAACCCATCTGACCGGGTTCAAGACGACATTTACGACGATCATGAACCAGTATGCCCGTGAAATTGGTGTGTTAAAGGATAAGGATGCCAACTTTACCGGTGCGGATGTACGGAACGGAATGACGGCGATCGTATCGATCAAGCACCCGGATCCGAGATTTGAGGGACAGACCAAGACAAAGCTGGACAACCAGGATGCGGCAAAAGCGACCGGAAAGGTGACCAGTGATGAGATCCCGCGTTTCTTTGACCGGAATCTGGAGACACTGAAAAAGGTTCTTCCTGTGCGGAAAAAGCAGCAAAGATCCGTAAGACCGAGGAAAAGGCAAAGACGAATCTTCTGACCAGGCAGAAATATTCTTTTGACAGTAACGGTAAGCTTGCCAACTGTGAGAGCAGGGATGCATCCAAATGTGAAATCTTCATCGTTGAGGGAGATTCTGCGGGAGGAAGTGCAAAGACTGCCCGCGACAGAATGTATCAGGCAATCCTGCCGATCCGTGGAAAGATCCTGAACGTGGAAAAAGCAAGCATCGATAAGGTTCTGGCAAATGCCGAGATCAAGACCATGATCAATGCATTCGGATGTGGATTTTCAGAGGGATACGGTAATGACTTTGATATCACAAAGCTGCGGTATGACAAGATTATCATCATGCGGATGCGGATGTGGATGGAGCGCATATTTCCACACTGTTGCTGACCTTATTCTACCGGTTTATGCCGGAACTGATATACGAAGGTCATGTCTACGTGGCAATGCCGCCGCTTTATAAGCAATGCCGAAAAAGGGAGAAGAAGAGTACCTTTACGATGATAAGGCACTGGAGAGATATAGAAAGACACATTCCGACTTTACCCTGCAGCGATACAAAGGTCTGGGTGAAATGGATGCAGAGCAGCTCTGGGAGACAACCCTCAACCCGGAAACTCGAATGATGAAACGGATCGAGATCGAGGATGCACGTATGGCATCCGGTGTAACAGAGATGCTGATGGGAACAGAAGTTCCGCCGCGCCGCGCATTTATTTATGAAAATGCGACAGAGGCAGAACTGGATATTTAAAAACAGATCGGAAAGGCATGGATTTTCAAAAGGGGAAAGTCTGTGCATCAGAAAACATAAACTAGAAGAGGTAAGAGAAAATGGAAGAGTCACAGATCATCCGGACGGAATATTCGGAGCTGATGAAAAAATCATATATTGACTATGCCATGAGTGTTATCATTTCCAGAGCCCTCCCGGATGTCAGGATGGTTTGAAACCGGTACAGAGAAGAACACTCTATGACATGTATGAGCTGGGAATCCGTTATGACAGACCATATCGTAAATGTGCGCGTATTGTCGGGGATACCATGGGTAAATATCATCCACATGGAGACAGCTCGATCTATGAAGCGCTGGTTGTTATGGCACAGGAATTCAAAAAAGGAATGATCCTGGTAGATGGTCATGGAAACTTCGGCTCCATTGAAGGAGACGGGGCTGCAGCCATGCGTTATACTGAAGCAAGACTGGCGAAAATCACACAGGAGGCATATCTTGCCGATCTGGACAAAGATATCATTGATTTTGTACCGAATTTTGATGAGACAGAAAAAGAGCCGGCAGTTCTTCCGGTAAGAATTCCGAACCTTCTGCTGAACGGTGCGGAAGGAATCGCAGTTGGTATGGCAACCAGTATCCGACACATAACCTGGGCGAAATTGTGGATGCGGTTAAGGCATACATGAAGAACAATGACATCACGACAAAACAGCTGATGAAGTACATCAAAGGACCGGATTTCCCGACAGGCGGGATTGTCGTCAATAAAGATGATCTGGCAGAAATTTATGAGACTGGAACCGGAAAGATCAAGATTCGTGGAAAAGTAGATGTGGAAGAGATAAAAGGCGGACGGAAGAAGATCGTCATTTCCGAAATCCCGTACACCATGATCGGAGCCGGAATCGGTAAATTTCTGAACGATGTCTGCAATCTGGTGGAGACAAAGAAGACCAGTGACATCGTAGACATTTCCAATCAGTCTTCCAAGGAAGGAATCCGTATTGTAATTGAAGTGAAGCGTGATGCAGATGTGGACAATCTGATCAACATGCTTTATAAAAAGACCAGACTGGAGGATACCTTTGGTGTCAATATGCTTGCGGTAGCCGATGGCAGACCGGAAGTACTGGGACTCAAACGTATCATCGAACATCATGTAGATTTCCAGTTTGAACTTGCAACCAGAAAATACAAGACGCTGCTGAAAAAAGAGCAGGATAAAAAAGAAATCCAGGAGGGTCTGATCAAGGCGTGTGACGTGATCGACCTGATCATTGAGATCCTGCGTGGAAGCTCGTCCATCAGGGATGCAAAAGAATGTCTGACAACAGGTGCGACGGAGAAGATCAAGTTTAAGTCGAAAAGATCTGAGAAGATGGCATCCATGCTCCGGTTTACCGACCGGCAGGCACAGGCAATTCTGGAGATGCGTCTGTACAAGCTGATCGGTCTGGAAATCGAGGCGCTGATGAAGGAGCATGAGACAACGCTTGCAAATATTGCAAAATATGAGGATATTCTGAATAATTATGATTCTATGGCGCAGGTGATCATTGATGATCTGGATGCGCTGAAAAAAGAATATGCCGTGAAGCGTAAAACGAAGATCGAGAATGCAGAAGAAGCTGTGTTTGAGGAAAATAAAGTACAGGAGCAGGAGGTTGTCCTTCTGATGGACCGCTTTGGTTATGCAAAGACGGTGGATGGATCCGTCTATGAACGTAACCGGGAAGCGGCAGATAAGGAGAATAAGTATATTCTGCGCTGTATGAATACCGGCAAGTTGTGTCTTTTTACATCGGATGGCAAGATGCATCAGATCAAAGTGATGGATCTCCCTTATGGAAAATTCAGGGACAAAGGATTTCCAATCGACAATGTAAGTAATTTTGACAGTACAAAAGAAGAAATCGTATATCTATGTGATGACAGAGAACTCTTTTTCTCAAAATTTCTGTTTGTCACGAAGCAGGGAATGATCAAAAAGGTGGCAGGAAGTGAATTCCAGGTAACTAAGCGGACAATCGCGGCAACGAAACTGCAGGATGAAGATGCACTGGTAAGTATCCGGCCGATCCGGGATGTGCAGGATGTAGTTCTGATGACGGAGAATGGATTTGTGCTCCGTTTCCCGGCGGAAGAAGTTTCGGAGAAGAAAAAGGGTGCAGTTGGTGTGCGCGGTATGAAATTACAGAAAAATGACAGCGTGGAAGAGGTATATCTGTTTGAAGAAGGAACGGAGAGCAAGGTGATCTTCCATGAAAAAGAAGTGACACTGAACCGTTTGAAACGGGCGAAAAGAGATGGAACAGGAACACGAATGAGAAAGTAGGTCGGTCATATGGCAACGGTAGGAATTGATCTTGGAACAACAAACAGTCTGGTAAGCGTATGGCAGGATGATAAATGCACGTTGATTCCAAATAATCTGGGAGAATATTTAACACCGTCGGCGGCAGCACTTGCCGGAAGAGCCACGGCGGATGGAAGAAGAATCCGGAGAAGATCGTATGGAAAATTCTCGGGAGAAAGATGAGAAGTCAGAGGAGAGTGCTACACAGTCAGTAGAACCTCCTGAGCAACCGAAGGACGACTCAGAAGCGTGGGACAGTGACTGGACCCGTCAGTTCCAGAATATGGCGGATGCTTCTGAGCGACAAGGCGCGGATGACCGTGAGGTCCGGAAAATCATGGAGCAGTGCATCAGTCTGTATTTGAATGAAAAGGAACGGAATAAGCTGTATCACTGGAAGGATATTCTGGAGGAACCGGCGTATAGAGAATATTTCCGAACAAAAACCTTTGTGGAATCCTGGTATCATTTTCTGGACACCCACCGGATGTTTGATGCGGCGATCTGGCAGTATTTTCAGTGGATTGATGGAAAATTATTTTCAGCTCTTGAAGCAGATGTGATGCCGTTTGCCTATCCGACACAAGAAGAAATCGAAAGAATGCCGCGGCAGGAGACACCGGAACAGACGCAGGAGAGGCGAACACCGGAGCCTGGTCCGGCACTTCCAAAGGTAAAAAAGGAGAAATCCAAAGCGGTGAAGGTACTCTTATATCTTGCGGCGCTTGCGGGAACCGGGATCGGCGGAATGATCCTTGGAATTATAGCAGGTACGATATTAGGGTAAGGAGGACGGAAGATGAAAAAGAAAAAAATCCGGAAAAAGAATTTTTGCAATCGTTCTTCTTGTTGTGATTGGAATTGGTGGTTTTTACTTTGGATATGATATCGGAAGAATGGATCACGATGAGGAGAGGATTCGGGCAGAGCTGAAAAAGACGACTGCTGATTCAGAAATATCCATCCGCCCGGTTGCAAAGGGTGGTACTGGAAAAACGGAGATCGAAATCCTGACAGAATGTCTGGAGGATGCGAAGGACAGCCTGGAGAATCTGGAAAAATATAATGAACAGCTGCAGGCACTCGATGGAAAGACACCGGATACAGAAACCGTTGTTTTGATACAGGATCTGGATGATAAGAATGAAAAAGCATATGAAGTACTGAAAGATCTTACGGAAAACCCGGCGGGATACATTGCAGAAAAAGCAGCGGCGCGTGGCGAAGGTGATGAAGTCTGGGCAGATGACTGGGCAGCAGATATCCAGGTTGTTAAATGGCTGAAAGAGAACGACGGAAAGCGTCTTTACAAAGAGAATCAGGCATATATTTTAAAAATCCTTGCATTTCAGGAAAAGTAGTGCTATACTGTATGCAGTTACATAAGAAATCTGGCAGAAGAGTGGACGAAAGTTCACTCTTCTTTTTGCCAGTCATACAACCAAAATCGGACAGATTTTTGGAGCCTGATTAAGAAAGGAAGTTGCAGATTGTCAAAAAAAGAAGTATATGAACAGAAAACAGAAGAGATTCTGAACCCAATCGTGGAAAAGCATGGATTTGATCTCTGGGATGTAGAATATGTAAAAGAGGGCGGAAACTGGTACCTGCGTGCTTATATTGATAAGCCGGGAGGAATTATGGTCGATGACTGTGAGGTTGTAAGCGGGAACTTTCAGACATTCTGGATGAGAAGGATTTTATCGATGAAGCGTATATTCTGGAAGTGAGTTCGCCGGGACTTGGCAGACCGCTGAAGAAAGAAAAAGACTTTGCAAGAAGCCTGGGAGAAGAAGTAGAGGTTCGTACTTACCGGGCAATCGACAGACAGAAAGAGTTTATTGGAATCTTAAAAGATTATGATAAAGATACAGTTACCATTGAATATGAAGACGGCGAGACGATGACATTTGATAAAGCAGACATCGCACTGATCCGTCTGGCGTTCGATTTCTAGTGACAGGAGGAAGAAGGAAATGAATACCGAATTATTAGAAGCACTTACAATTCTTGAAGAGGAAAAAGATATCAGCAGAGATACTCTGATGGATGCCATTGAGAATTCACTGATCAATGCATGTAAGAATCATTTCGGAAAAGCAGACAATATCAAAGTAATTATGGATAAGGAGACATGCGATTACACTCTGATCCAGGAGAAAACCGTTGTAGAAGAAGTAGAGGACAAAGTAGAACAGATCAGTCTTGCAGATGCGAAGATGATCGATCCTTCTTATGAGATCGGTGACATCGTACAGATCCCGGTTGAGTCCAAATCTTTCGGACGTATCGCAACACAGAATGCAAAGAACCTGATTCTTCAGAAGATCCGCGAAGAAGAAAGAAAAGTTGTATATGATCAGTACTTTGAAAAAGAAAAAGATATCGTGACAGGTGTGGTTCAGAGATATATTGGCAAGAATGTCAGTGTAAACCTTGGAAAAGCAGATGCGATCCTTACTGAGAATGAGCAGGTAAAAGGTGAGAAATTCGAGCCGACAGAGCGTATCAAACTTTACGTTGTAGAGGTGAAGAACACGACAAAAGGACCAAAGATCCTTGTATCAAGAACACATCCGGAACTGGTTAAGCGTCTTTTTGAGGCGGAAGTAACCGAGGTGCGTGATGGTATTGTAGAGATCAAGAGCATCGCAAGAGAAGCAGGTTCCCGTACCAAGATCGCAGTATGGTCTAACGACCCGGATGTAGATCCGGTTGGAGCATGCGTTGGTATGAACGGTGCCAGAGTCGGAGCCGTTGTAAATGAACTCCGCGGTGAAAAGATTGATATCATCAACTGGAGTGATAACCCGGCAATCCTGATCGAGAATGCACTCAGCCCGGCGAAGGTTATTTCTGTAATGGCTGATCCGGATGAGAGAACAGCAAGTGTAATTGTACCGGATTACCAGCTTTCACTTGCAATCGGTAAAGAAGGTCAGAATGCACGTCTTGCAGCAAGACTGACCGGATATAAGATCGATATCAAGAACGAAACACAGGCGATCGAGTCTGGCGAACTTCCGGCAGATTATATGAATATGGCTGAGAATTATGAAGATGATTATCAGGAGGAAGAGTATTCAGACGAAGAATATTCTGCTGATGAAGAATCAGAGGAAGAAGTAGCAGATGATCTTGATCTGTATGAAGAATAGACAGAGGTGATTATTTGAGTACGACCAAAAAGATCCCGATGCGTAAATGCGTGGGATGTCAGGAAATGAAGAATAAAAAAGAAATGCTGCGTGTTCTGAAAACAGCAGAAGGCGAATTCATTCTGGACGCAACCGGACGTAAGAACGGGCGCGGGGCATATCTGTGCTTTTCCGGAAATGTTTGCAGGAAGCATAAAGAATAAAGGACTGGAACGTTCTTTCAAACAGGCGATACCAAAAGAGATATACGAAAATCTGGAAAAGGAGCTGGAGCAGCTTGAACATAAATAGAGCATTATCGATGATCAGTCTGGCGACCAAAGCCGGCAAGACAAAGAGCGGGGAATTCATGACAGAAAAGAAGTCAAGGAAGGACGCGCGCATCTGGTGATTGTGGCAGACGACGCATCGGACAAATACAAAAAAGAAATTTCAGAACTGTGTGTATTTTATAAAGATG
>ENA-OQAZ01000230-OQAZ01000230.1-human-gut-metagenome-genome-assembly--contig:-NODE-230-length-31513-cov-5.869432_pt1 | contig 31513 bp, 37 predicted proteins | sample MGYA00242737_ERZ504531 | MGnify/ENA primary metagenome ERZ504531 (study PRJEB26092, sample SAMD00036244) | human gut metagenome | host: Homo sapiens | study: EMG produced TPA metagenomics assembly of... | reverse complement strand
CATCTGAACGTCTTCCTTCTTGCAGCCCGGCAGGTCAACCGCTACTTCGTAGCCGTTGTCCGTCTGTTTGACATCGGTCTTCATCATGTTTGCACCACGCTTACCAAAGGTATCACGAGCTCACGGTTCATCATACGTTCCAGTGCAGCGTCATTCCAGAACGGATCGAAGAAATCATCGAACAGGTTTTCATGGAAAACAGTCGGCATAAGCATAAATCATTCCTCCAATCCCGGCGTTCGGTCGGGGCAAAAAATCTGAAGCGTCCACTCGGAAAGGCTTTCCCGGGAGCCTTGTGGCTCTCCTTTTGCCCTTCCTCCTGAGCACGCCACTATTATAGCACCATGCGTTAGCAGTGTCAATAGTAGAGTGCTAATATTCACGAAAAAATAACACTTCTGCAACAATTTCTTGGTTCTGTCTTTCCCTATTACCACAATGAGACAAAAATCACCCCTGGGAGATGGAATCGCATACCGTTTGCTTTCCGGCTTATCTCATTTTGGCGCAAAAAAGCTACGTTTCAGTTGTTTTCCTTCATAACGGTCACTCCTCTCTTATGGATGTTCTTGGGTGGCAAACTGGAAGTTGTTATTGTAAATCATTTTTTGATATTTCAATCGATGGATAGTGCTCTAAACTTGTTAAGTCAACATCTAATGGAGTAACGTATTCCATATAAAATTTTTCAGGATTTTTATCTTGCAATTTTTTAAGTTTATTCTTAATTTTTTCCTCCTCTGTAGAAACAAAAACCACTGATACTACTCCTACCTTTTCACTTGGATTCATTCTGCTATCTTCAACATTTCCACATAAAATCATTCTAACTGTATTCATAATAATCCTCCTCCACATATAACTTCCGATTTTCCGCCCTCAGTATACCACGCTTTCCCCTTGCAGAAAAGCACCTGCACGAAAAGGGGCCGCCCGCAGATCCTCCGGCAGGCGCTTCAAGGTCTCTGCCCGCAGTTTCTGTGGCATCCCGTAAAAGGCTTCGGCAATGCCACCGCCGCCCAGCAGGCTGCGGTTGGCTGCATTCACGATGCAGTCACAGTCCAGCTTGGTAATGTCTCCCTGCACGATTTCCAGTTGGTTTTTGATTTGTTCGGAACGCATGGTATTTCCTCCTCAAAGCGTAGTTGCATCAAAATATACTCGTAAGTTAGTTTCTTGCGAGTATAATACTTCCTCCTCTGCACAAGGTCAAGCAGAACATTTTCAACGCTGCATCATCCCTCTGGCTACACGCCAAAACAGGCTCCTGCAAGCGTTTAGCCACTGGCAGGAACCCGTTTATTTCTTAGTGTTTCATCATCCACAGACCATGCAGGTTGCAGTAGGCGTATATTAACACCGACTTTGGGCTTATCGGCAATAAATTTCAATGGCTTTCTGAGCAAATTCTGCCGCGCCCTCTCCCCCGGAAGCGTTGATGTTCTCCGTAAACTCGCCGCCGGCACCATACATTTGTCCAAGTTGATACAGAAGGGGCTTCGTGCAGGTATAGTAATTCTCGGTGATAAAGTCCCGCAGCTTTTTCACCTGCGCCTGTACTGCGGGGTCTGCCGGTTCTCTGGTTTGCAGCGTTCCGAATGCCGCTACGAGCCCCATCAACTGCTCGTTGATGCTGCCAGATTCCTTCTGCGTCCGCCGGGCGTTTTTTGCCTCAAATTCCTGATACTCTGTGGTTTTGCCCCACTCTTTCTTTGCACGTTCTGCATATTCCTTGATCTTCTGTGTGTCAAATGCGTTGAAGTCCATAACGTTTCCTCCTGTTGTCCGAATCTTCTCCGCAAGAGCGATCAACTTTTCCAGATGCTGTTTTTTCAGGGTCAGCAATGTGATCTGCTGTTCCAGTGCCTTTTCCCGGTCAAACTCCGGGTTTTTCAGAATTTTTCGGATATCCTCCAGTGAAAATTCCAGTTCTCGGAACAGCAAGATCTGTTGCAATCGTTCCAGTGCAGCATCATCATACAGGCGATAGCCCGCCTGCGTTCGATGCGCCGGATGCAGCAGACCGATTTTATCGTAATATTGCAGCGTCCGAATGCTCACCCCGGTCAGATTGCTCACTTCCTTGACAGTCATCATTTCGTTTTCCTCCCTTGCGACAAGCTCAGTATACGCTATGACGCAACGTCAGGGTCAAGTGCTTTTTTAGTTTTTTCCGCCGTTTACCACAAGCAGCTCTGCACCGTGGGGATGCCCTCAGCTTCCCATGGCAATAAGCACCAGCACGACCACCACCGCAATGGCGATGAGGCAGCCGCAGCCGCTGCCGTCTCCCCCGCCACCGCCGCCATTGTTGTGGTTCCCACCGCCACCGCCGGACGAGCCACCAAAGTTGCGGTTGAAGGCCGTCATGTACTGGGCATAGCCCGTATCGCCTTTGCCGAAATAACCGTAATCACCGTTTGCATGGTATTTTCCTCCGTCTGAAGTGTGTTTTGTTTCTTCTGAGGTCATTTTACCAAAGGTGATGTCCCATAAAACTCACTTTCAGCATTTCTTTGCAATGTCATTCTTCTCCGATTCCCAGATACGCATCGATGTCTGTGATGCCCTCCCCGCTGACCTCCACCAGATCCTCAAAGGGCACTACGGTGTCGCCCACCTGCAGGGTGCGGAACACCGGGTCGATGCGGTCTGCTTTGCTGGTCAGGGTGAGGTAATCGCCTACCGCCGGGATCTCCGGGTGGGCGGTATCCTCCTTGAAGTACCGCACCGTGATGGTCATGCCCTTGGTGACCTGCATCAGCCGATCGGACAGAGCCGACATTTCTTCTTCGGTCAGAATGCGCTTGGGCACACGCTCAGTGCGCTGTTTTTCTGCGGCAAGCTGCTCGTCATAGCCCCGCAGCGGAGAGAAGGGCGAGAAAATCTTTGCCCGGTTCTGTAAAGTCATGCGGGGTGCTTGCGGAGGGATTCTTCGGTCTGGGGGCGTTCCATCTCTAGGATGTCCCTGTACTTTTGGGCGGTTTCCAGCCCGATCTTGCTATTTTTGTAGTTTTCCATCTGAACCTCCTGCCGCACCTCCTGCGCTGTGCCCGCCGATCTGCGCGTTGCGCTGGCGCATGGTGGCACCTTCTTCGTAGCTGCTGGCTTTCAGCACGGCGTTTTTGCCGTACTTGTTCTTGATCCCCAGCATGGCTTGCTGGAGTTTTTTCTCCTTTTCCAGCTTCTTGGTGTCGGTGAAAAAGTCCACCTGATAGAAGCCCTCGTCCGGCGTGACCTTGTTGGCGTTGATGGTAATGCGCCGCACCGTCAGCGCCGGGTCGGTGATGCGCTCAAACAGCTTTGCGCTTTCGTTGATGATGGTGCTGCCCAGATTGGTGGGGGCATCAAACCGGACGGTGCCGTGTGCAGCCTTAGGAATGACCCTGCCGTAGCGGTCGGTCTGGGTCAGACCACGATAGCCGCCCTTGTCCACGTTCTCCCGGTCGTAGCCTATCTCCAAGGTGATGGATTCCGTCACCAGTTTCTTTTCGGTAAGCCGGAACATCAGAATCTCCGCCATCTCCCGGACGATGAGCTTGGCTTTGTCGTTGGGATAAGGGCAGGTCAGCACCTGTCCCTCACTGATGCTGTTTGTGCTGGGCTTGTAGCTTTTGATTTGTTCCATACCGCAGGGTTCGTAGCCCCATGCGTGGTCGATGAGGATTTCTGCATCCACGCCAAAAATCTCATACAGACGATCTTCCCCGTAGATAGAAAACCGTGCCAGGTCCCCCATCGTATAAATGCCGTGGGCTTCCAGTCGCTTGACGGTGCCGGGACCGGTCATCCAAAAATCCGTCAGCGGGCGGTGGTTCCACAGTAGATACCGATAGGACTGCTCGTCCAGCTCTGCAATGCGCACACCGTCCTTGTCCGCCGGGATGTGTTTTGCCACAATGTCCATGGCCAGCTTTGCAAGGTAGAGGTTGGTGCCGATGCCTGCCGTTGCGGTGATGCCGGTGTTGCACAGCACCTCCCGCACCATGGTCATGGCAAGCTCATGGGCGCTCATCTGGTAATAGGCAGATAGCCTGTCACATCGATAAAAACCTCGTCGATGGAGTAGGGGTAGATATCTGCCGGGGACACATATTTGAGGTAGGTCTTGTAGATCTGGGTGGACACGTCCAGATACCGCTGCATCCGGGGCGGCGCAACGATGTAGCTCAAGCCCAGCGCAGGGTCTGCGTTCAGGGCGTTGGCATCAAAAGAGGTGCTGGCAAAGTGGTACTTGTCATCCTCTCCCCGGGCTGCCTTTTTCTGCCGGATGGCGGTCTACGCACTCCACCGAGGCATAGAAACTTTTCAGGTCGATTGCCAGATAGGTGCGCTGTGCTGCCATACTTCAGCCCTCCTCTGTGTTATTTGGTTTCCACCTCCACGAACCATCTGCCGAACCGGGAGGGAAACCGTGGGTCGGAACGCTCAAAAAACAGGTGCCGTTTCTGTCCCTTTACCATTACCGTATAACAGTCGCCGGGCAAATTATCAATGGTATTTGCAGGGCGAAAATCCCGCGCCTGCTCGATGGGATACGTCCGACCATCGCCCCATGTGATCTGCCGGGGCTGCATATAGCCTGTTGAATCAAAATCAGAAGTCACTTTCACATAGACCTTTTCCGTTTTGCGGCGGTAGTTTTGATTCATTCCTCACAGCTCCTTTGTACGGGATACAACCATTTATATTATTATAATAAATCTTTACGCTGTTTTCAAGATGATATAGCTATTTCGTCTGTGATATAGACAACAAACAAGAGTAATACGTTCCTTGGACATAAACAACAGCCTGCCGAGGAAGATCCGTTGACTATGGATTGCAACAAAAGGAGTGGGGCACTTCAAGAATATCAAACAAATGAACATGGAAATTGACAAATCGTGTAGTCGATTCATCAAAAATATGTTATAATGATGATATGTAGGACTCTGCGATTATAAGGAGAATGCTGTAATGAACAAACAGGAATTGGCGACTAAAATCTGGGCCACGGCGAATGAGCTTAGAAAAAATATTAAGGCAAGCGAGTACAAAGACTACATCCTCGGCTTCATGTTCTACAAATATCTTTGCGACAAGGAAATAGATTATCTGAAGGATCTCGGCGGAGAAATCGACGATCTTCAAGATGTGGATGAGGATACCAAGGATAAGTTCAAGGATGGTATCGGTTACTTCATCTCATATAAAAACCTTTTCCATGTATGGAAGAAGCTGGAGTCAGCTTGGTGCGAAGGACGTATCTGAGGCATTGGATGACTTTTATCTGAACCTTAACGACCGATATAAAACTGTGTTTGATAAAGTGTTCAGTGCATTACAGACGGGCCTTACAAAACTTGGCGAAATTTCCGGGTCCCGTGATAAAGCGGTCAGAGACATCGTAGATCTGATCGACTTCATTCCTCCCACAAGCCGTGACTACGATGTACTGGGATATATCTATGAGTATCTGATTCAGCAGTTTTCCAGTGAGGCAAAGAAAGACGGCAGCTTCTACACGCCGCATCAAGTGACATCCATGATGTCCCGTATTTTAGCCGAACGGCTCAAGGGGCGCAGCGAAATCACAGTTTACGATCCAACCGTTGGATCCGCTGGTCTTCTTCTGAATATCGGTACGGAGGTTGGCAGATACATTCCATCTGACCGCATCCATTATTTTGGTCAGGAACTGATTACGGAAACGGCGAACCTTGCAAAGATGAACCTTTTCATGCAGGGTGTTCCGGTCCAGAATATCAATATGCGCAATGCCAACACCCTTGATGACGACTGGCCTTATTTCGATGAGCAGACATCTTACACGCCGTATTTCGTAGACGCAGTGGTTTCAAACCCGCCATATTCTGCCCACTACAACCCAGAAGAACATCAGACCGATGAACGCTATAAAGGCTATGGACTTGCCCCCGCAGGAAAGGCAGACTATGCATTTCTGCTGCACTGTCTGTATCACATTAAGAAAGACGGCGTGATGGCGATTGTTCTTCCCCATGGTGTTTTATTCCGTGGTGACAGCGAGGGAGAAATTCGCAAAAATCTGATTCTGAATCATAATATCGAGACAATTATCAGCCTGCCGCAGCAGTTGTTCTTTGCGACTCCGATTCCCGTTATTGTTATGATCCTCTCAAAGAATCGCCAGAAAGATGACATTCTCTTTATTGATGCTTCTCAGTCTTACAAAAAGGACAAAAAACAGAACGTGCTTAGAGAAAGCGATGTTCAAAGAATTTTCGATACCGTCGTCGCACGGAAAGATGTGCCCAATTATGCACATCTTGCAACTATGGAAGAAATCGAAAGAAATGGATACAATCTGAATGTTCCTCGCTATGTGTCGGCAACGACACAGGAGGCACCGTATGACCTGTTTTCTGTGATGACCGGAAAGGTGTCTGATGAGGAACTGAAAGCCTTTGATAAAATCTGGAATCAATTCCCTGCACTTCGTGAGAAACTGTTGAACAAGGCGGATGAATATAATTCCTTCGCTGCGGTGGATGTAAGAGATACAGTATTTGCAGATGCGGATGTAAATGCCTTTCTTGCTGATTTTAAGGGAGTGTCTGAGGAATTCAGAAAGTATTTGGTCGGTACACTTGTCAACCACGATGCTGTTCCATCCGTGTATAACGATATCGTCAATAAACTTTTTGTAGATTATCGCAAGCTGCCGTTGGTGGATGTCTACAACGTATTTCAGGCTTTTGCTGATAACTGGGCAGTTGTAGATTCTGATCTTGCGAGACTTGAGACAGAGGGCTGGAATATCTGTTCTGAAACAGAGCCCAATATGGTAACAAAGAAGGACCCCAAGACCAAGAAAACGGTTGAGGAGCAGAAGGGATGGAAAGGTAAAATAATCCCGTTCGACCTTGTTAAAGCGGTGTTCTATACTGCCGATTTTGACGAAATGTCTCGTCTGGCGGCAGCGGCTGACTCAAAAGCATCAGAATATGCTGGCATCTGGGAGAACATGGACGATGAAGCAAAATCTGTTGTCTGCAAGGATGATGATGAAACTGCATTCGATACGAAGAAGTTTAAGGCAGCTATCAAGAGCGGAGATTTGGACGTAGATGCAGTAGAAAGCATCAACGCCATCCAGCGTGCAATCGCAGAGGAAAAAGCGCTACGCAAAAAGGTAAAGGAAATCGCCACCGTCCTTGAGGACAAGGCAAAGGCCAAGGTGGAATCTTTGTCCGAAGACGAAATCAACGACCTGCTCGAAAGAAAATGGATCGCACCGATTATCGCAGCGATCAATCGTGTTGGCGAAGGGGTCCCAATGCAATTCGCAACCGACTTTAATGCATTGGAGAAAAAATATGCCGATCCCCTTTCGGAGCTCTCTGAGAAGATCGAGAAGACCAATTCTGAGTTAAAGGCAAGTCTTAGCGCATTGACCGGAAATGATGTTGATATGACTGCGGTTCAGATGCTGTTGGAGGAACTGTAAAATGAAGAAAATAAAAATGGAAAGTAGTGGCAAAATGCGCACGGTTCCCATCTCAGAATTATTAGAACAGAGAATTGAATTCCAGACAATTACCAATAATACTCCATTACTTGCTTTTACTATTGCTGAAGGAGTAATCAATCCAGAAGACAAGAAAAGCAATAAACGCGATTTCTTAATAAAGGATAAAGATAACAAGCGTTTTGAACTTACAGAAAAGGATGATATTATCTACAATCCTGCCAATGTTGTTTTTGGTGCGATCCATAGAAATGCACTTGGAAAAGGTGTAGTATCTCCTATCTATAAAATTTTCAAATGCGTTAATGTTGATCCTTTGTATATGGATTGCGTAGTTTCGCGAGCGTCTTTTATACATGAGCTTTCAAAATATGCTGAGGGGTCAGTGACAAAATTGCGCACACTTGCTCCAGAGAGTTTTTTGAACTTAGAACTTACCGTTCCGACTGATGTTGATGAACAGCATAAAATCGGCATACTCATTGAGAGTTTGAAAACTAGAATTGAAAATGAAAAAAAGCAAACAGAAAAACTGAAAGCGTTGAGGGCATCCATGTTGGATAAAATGTTTCCAAAAGAAGGTAAAACGGAACCAGAAATTCGCTTCGACGGATTTGCTGATGCTTGGAAACAGCGTAAGTTATCATCTCTATGCGAGAAATTCACGGACGGTGATTGGATTGAATCGGAAGATCAGAGCGATTCAGGTGTTCGATTAATTCAGACCGGTAATGTGGGTGTTGCTGAATATCTCGATAAGCCAAACAATAAAAAATGGATATCCGATGAGACTTTTGATCGACTTCATTGCGAAGAAGTTTTACCTGGAGATATCTTAATTTCGAGATTGCCAGAACCCGCTGGAAGAGCTTGTATTATGCCATCTTTAGGCACAAAGATGATAACAGCAGTTGATTGCGCAATCGTCAGAACATCACCTGATGTGAGCAATAAATTTTTGGTGCAGTATCTGTCGTCACAACCATACTTTAATGAGGTAAATACCTGTCTTGCCGGAGGAACACGACAGAGAATAAGCCGTAGTAATCTATCAAATTTTATGGTACCGATACCATCTGAGAAAGATGAACAAGATGCCATAGGATCTGTTTTTGAAAACCTTGACAACCTCATCACCCTTCATCAGCGTAAGTATGAAAAGCTCATCGATACAAAAAAAGCATTCCTTGAAAAATTGATCGGAGGCGAAAAATAATGCCATTGCCCTATACTGGTAATAAAGGCGAATCAAATTTTGAAGCGGATCTGGTCAAACTTCTTACAAAAGCAGGCTGGGAAAAGGAGATTTTGAAGAACAAGACTGTTCCGGAGCTTATCGACAACTGGAGAAACATTCTGTTTGAGCGCAACCGCAGGACATTGAATAACGTCCCGCTCTCCGATGATGAGATGGACTGTGTGCTTGATGTTGTGAAACTGCAGGCAAACACTCCGGTAAAGGCGAATCACTTTGTTAACGGTCGTCCTCTTGCCATCAAACGTGATCTGGATTCTCCCGATACACAGCACGCTGGGCATGAGGTTTATCTCGACCTCTTCTCCGCTGCTGAGATAGCCGGTGGCAGCTCGCGCTATCAAATCGCTGAGCAGACTTATTTCAGCACCGATCCGCAGTACAACGACAGACGCGGTGATGTCACGCTTTTGATCAACGGTATGCCTGTCATCCATATCGAGTTGAAATCCTCCGGTGTTGATGTTTATGAAGCCTCCAACCAGATTATTAAGTATGCTAACGAAGGTGTCTGGAATGGCTTTATGGGGCTTGTGCAGGTGTTCTGGCAATAACGCCAGAGGATGCTATGTTCTTTGCAAATGCTGGGGCTCCAAATAGTTTTAATCCAGCCTTTTTCTTCCGCTGGGGAGACCGGGACAACAATATCGTAAAGGATTGGCGTGAACTTATTACCGGGGAGTGTCACATTCTGTCTGTTCCGGAAGCGCACAAGCTGATTGGCTATTATACTGTCGCCGATTCCGCAAAAGATGTTCTCAAGGTCTGCAGAAGCTATCAGTATGCTGCCATTCGAGCAATCGTAGGTAAAACCGCCAAACAGAAATGGGGCGACCATAACCAGTTGGGCGGATTTGTCTGGTGTACTACCGGCGGCGGAAAGACGATGACCAGTTTTAAGGCCGGTCAGCTCATTACCGACATGAATCTGGCCGATAAGGTCGTGTTTGTTGTTGACCGAAAAGTTCTTGATGAGCAGTCCACAAGCGAATATAACAGTTTTCAACGGGAGGGCGAATCCGTATGTGAAACGGCAAGTTCAAGAGACCTCTTTAACAAGCTGGAAAGTTCAAAGCTGTCAGAGCGACTTATCGTTACGTCGATCCAGAAAATTTCCAGAATCAATGATGATGTCGCAAAACTCCGTGAAGCCGAACTCGATGTTATCAAGCTAAGAGAATCGTCTTTATCATCGACGAGGCTCACCGTAGCCAGTTTGGTGTAATGCACGAGCGCGTAAAAAGAACCTTCTATAATTCCCTGTTCTTTGGTTTTACGGGCACACCTATTTTCGCAGAGAATATGAAGCCCGGTGAGCTGACGACCGAAACCGTATTTGGAGAATGTCTGGCCGTTTACTCCTTGGCAACAGGCATCAGAGACGGCAATGTTCTTGGTTTCTGGCCGGAGGCCGTCAAGACGTATGCCGACAAAGATCTGAAAGAGGCTGTTGCACTGGCTGAGTGCCATGCGACAAGCAAAGAAGATATTGTTGTTGGTTCTGATAACTGGAAGCTGTACCGACGTATGACAGAGCAGACGCCCATGGCATCTGAACTGGATGATCACGGCAGATCAAACGGGACAAGAACGGCAATTACATCAAAGGAATTGAAGATTACCTGCCGGGCAAACAGTACGATAATGACGATCACCGCAAACGTGTTGTTGAGAGTATTCTGGCCAACTATAAAACGATTGCGTATGGTGAATACGGAACCCTGTTCCATGGCATTCTTGCTACGGAGTCTATTCCGGAGGCGTATGAATATTGGAAACTTTTCAAGGCAATGGCACCGAACCTTCATGTCACTTCTCTTTTCGACCCTAATATCAATGCCAACAGTGCTTCTGTCTTTAACAAGGAAAACGCACTTGCTGACATTGTAAGCGATTATAACAATACCTTCGGAACCAAGTTTGACCGGAAGACTGACCCCAAGTATGCCACCTTCAAGAAAGATTTGACAGACCGGTTGGCTCATAAGGGGTCTTATAAGCATATTGGAAACAATCATGCAAATGCACTGGACATTGTTATTGTTGTGGACCAGCTGCTTACCGGATTCGATTCCCAGTGGCTCAATGTTCTGTATCTGGACAAGGTCATGGATACCGACAACATTATTCAGGCTATTTCTCGTACAAATCGCGTGTTAAACAACAACGAAAAGCCTTGGGGTATGGTCAAGTTCTATCGTAAGCCGTATACCATGAAGCGGAATCTTAACGAAGCACTAAAACTCTACTGTCAAGGCGATTATGCGGGTGTCGAAGTTGGCAATATTGATGAGAACATTGAAACTCTGAATAGGACCTACAACCGCATCAGCGACATTTTCGCTCATGATAATATTGAGCATTTTGAGTGCCTGCCACATTCTAATGAAGATCGCCAGATGTTCCGAAAGGAATTCTATCAGCTGAAATCCACGCTGCGTGCAGCAATACTTCAGGGATTCAAGTGGAATAACGAGTACGGCACAAGGGTAGATTTCGACGAGAAAACCTATCGCATTCTCACAATGAGATACAAGGATTTGCCCTCTAACAGAGGCGGCGGTGGTTCACTGCAAAGCCGGGATATGTATTGGATACGGATTTGTCCACCATGGAAATGGACAAAATCGATGCTGCATACCTTGAAGCACAGTTCAAGATCGTCACAATGAAAGACATTATAAATGTGGAAAAAGATGTCAAGAAAATGACGGCTATCCACGAGATTGAAACCAATCTCGGTATCCTCTCCGAGATTCAGCAGAGATATGCCCGTCAGATTCTCAAGGACATCAAAACGGGCACCCTTGAAGTTATCGAAGGAAAGACATTCCTCCAGTACATTCAGGAATATCAAGAAAAAACAATCCGTTCTAACATTCATGCGTTTGCAAACAACTTTGGAATTGACGAAGATGAAATGTTTTCGTTGTATGTTGCAACACGGAAATGCGAAGTTGACGTATTGCGGCTTGATAGACTGGAGGCTACAGCAAACAAGGAGAAATTAAAATCCTATTACAACGCACCAATATTCAAGCACACATCAAACTCCATCAAGACCTTAAAGAATATATTGAGGGGCGAAAGGCTGACAACCTTGAGGGAGTAGACTGATATGCCAAGACAGAAGAAAGATGCGAAGATCCTAAACATAAAGCTGGCTACGACAATCAGTGACCAGCTTGAGCAGTTCTGCGAGGAGACCGGTATGAGCAAGACCATCGCCACGGAGAAGATCCTCTCGCAGTATCTGGCTGAGTATTTTAGCAGACCAGAACAAGATAGAAAATTATTCAAATAGCTCCTATATTCAAGCAGCCCCTGCACATCACTTTTGTTGTACAGGGGCTGTGGATTTTATAAAAAAATTGCAGCCTGAAAGGACGCATAGTCGGTGCAAACCTGCTAACGAGTGTCAATAGGCTGAACAAAAAAATCAAAAAAAGATTATTGCCGGGTGCAGTTAAGCATCCGGCAACTTTAATAAGCCGACAGCACAGCTTGTCAGCTGAAAATCATCGTAATAGTTCATCGGAAATCATCAACAGGCATCAGAAGATGGCTGAGAACGCAGAAATTCAGTAACACGAGCGTAATAGACCCGCAGGAACTTGGCACTTCCTGCGACGGTATAAACGTAATAATGCTTTCCCTCGGAACGCTTTTTGTCCATGAAGCAGTAAACGGCATTTTCCGGATTTGAACGTGTTAAAATAATATTCGATATAATAAAAATGGTTCGCCTCAGATGCGGTGAGCCTCGTTTAGAAACATGGCGTGACTTGGATTCAAATGCACCAGACTGGAACGGTGGCGCATCGATACCAGCAAAGGCTACCAATGCCTTCTTGTTTTTGAACCGCCGAACATCACCGATTTCGGCCATAAGAGCAGGCCCGGTAATGGGTCCGGCTCCTTCCATCTGCACCACAACCTCGTATTCGGGGAGCATTGCAGCCAACCGCTGCATTTCAAGCTGGGTGCTTTGCTTGGCCTCGCAAACGGCATTCAGGCTTTTACAAGCCTGCGTGATCAGCATCTTCGTACTTTCGCATTTCGGAAGAGTAGCCATGCCTTCCTGTGCAAGCAGATAGATTTTGTGAGCGGTATCTGTACGGAACTTGTAGTTTTTTCGTTTGCACCAGCCCCGATAAGATTCCGTGAAAGCCTCCATGGAATATTGACAGACACAATCCTTATGCCAATAACGCAGAAAGAAGTCCACCCACTTTTCATGCCCATTTGCATTTTTTGTGTTCGGATCAAATGCAATATTTACCCCGGGAAATGTTTGGTCAGCCAGTGCAATCAGACCGTTCCGCAACGCTGTTGCAGTCGCAGTGATCCGCTCATTTGCTCTGGATTGCATTTTAAGAAGCAGCCTGGTTTCTTCTTCATTGTTGAACGGGGGTAGTGTATCCCAAAAGGTGAGCGCATAGTTTGCGATTTTAAGAGCATCCGCTCGGTCCGTCTTTAGCTTTCGGATCGTATTATCACTAAAATCGTGGATCAGCATCGCATTGACAACGGAAACAAAAAAGCCCGCTTCCTTCAATGTCAGTGCGATCGGTCTCCAGTACGTACTGGTATGTTCCATTACAATACGGATATCGCCTTCCAGTTTTTTAAGTGTGGATGCCAGCTTTTTCAAGTCACTGTTCGTGTGGTGGATCTCGCAAGGCCGAAGTACGATTTCGCCTCCGGGTCTCCGTACCGCAACTGTGCTTTTGCTCTTAGACACATCGATACCGACGGCGGTAATAACAGCAGCTTCCATTTTTCTGACCTCCTTGAATGCCGGTTCCGCCTATGCCCATTACCGATTCAGCTTGCTTTGTGACACGAATGTACGGCAACATTTTTATCTGCCGATAACTCAACCTGCGTCAATCGAACGCTGCAATGGAGATGGCGGAGAACAGTTTGCGCGTACGAGCGTTCAGCTCAAGCAATGCTTCGTTCTCTCAGCACATCCTCATTGTAGCTTAGGTTTGGGCATCTGTATAGCTCACTGGCTGTGAACTTCTCAGAACCAACACCATTGTAGCAAGCAATGCAGACGTATATACATCTGCGAACTTGTCGGGGGCCGAGGCCTCCATCTGCTGTCGCAGACCGTTCTGTCGCTTAAAAGCACCACTGGAGCTTTCATTGCTGCGCTGCGCTCCGCAAACGCGAATTTTGCTCTGCAAAATACTTGTTGGGAACACCCAAACCCTTGAACTGCACCGTTCCGGAGCAGGCTGTGCGATTGTATCACTTCGTAAAATAAGAATGCGTTTTTGATAATGAAGAAATATGCGGGCAACAGCAGATAGCGTGGTTATGACTGGCGGGGCACTTGGAGACCAGATTATGAAGGATGGCTCCAGTGCGCCGACAGTCTCTACACTCCGCAGGCTATCATCAACGCCATTGGCGGCGAGCAAAAACATTTTGGATCTGTATACCGATGGCGGAAAGATGAACTGACTTGTCAGAAGATCGCCTGTAACGATTGTAAGATCAGATAGAACAAAACAGAAACCCAGAATTTTTTTTGAGCCGTTGGACTCTGAAAAGATTCTGGGTTTTGTGCAATGTTTTTCAGCGATTGCTCAACAACTCGCTGGACTTTAGGACTTATAAAGTTTCAAAGGTCATTGACAACATTGATAAGGTCATGGGTCAGATAAGACTTGATATTTTGCACCGTAGCATCCATGATTCGTTGACGGCTTTCTTTAGGAGCCCATGAGATATGAGGCGTAATCATGCAGTTTTTGGCTTTGAGAAGCGGATTGTCCGGTTGGATCGGCTCAGTGGATACGACGTCAAGGCCGGCAGCAAAAACTTTACCGCAGTTAAGGGCATCTGCAAGATCCTGTTCTGCAATCAACTGGCCGCGAGAGTTGTTTATAAGGATCACACCATCCTTCATTTTTGCAATGCTGTCTCGATTGATGATATGCTCAGTTTCCGGAAATAGTGGGCAATGAAGTGCAATGACATCACTGGAAGCAAGTAGCGTGTCCAGAGCTACATATTCGGCTATTTCACGTCCGGATTCAGTCGGGCGGCTGCCGGATGCCAAAACTTTCATCCCAAGCGATTTTGCAATTCTCCCGGTGGCTTGTCCGATCCGGCCAAATCCGATGATTCCCATGGTTTTGCCGCTGAGCTCAATTAAAGGGGCATCCCAATAACACCAATCGGGACAAGCGGACCATTGACTGCTGTGGACAGTATCATTATGATGACCGATGTGGTGGCAGATCTCCAGTAACAGAGCAATCGAAAATTGTCCGACAGAAGCCGTTCCGTAGCCCGGAACATTAGAAACCGGAATACCGACTTCCTTTGCGGCATCGACATCCACAACATTATACCCGGTCGCAAGAACGGCGATAAAACAAATACTAGGGCAGGCTGTTAATGTGGTTCTGGAGATGGGGGTCTTGTTGGTCAGAACGATTTCTGCGTCACCAATACGCCGAATGATCTCGGCTCATCCTTTACGTTCGTCCGGTCATAAACGGTCAGTTCTCCAAGAGCTTCCAGTGGAGCCCAACTCAGGTCACCCGGATTTTCGGTATAGCCATCCAATACAACGATTTTCATCTGTTTTACTCCAAAATGACACCCTGCGCTAAAAGAGCGTCCCGCAGGACAGGATAGGAAAGTTCTCTGGTAGTGCAGTCCATTTTGGCGCAAAGGGCAGCGGCAACGCCAGCACCCTGCCCCATGACCTGACAGCCGGGGACATTCCGGGTAGACATATGTGCTTTGATATCAGTAGTGACACAGCGTCCTGCCATCAGCAGGTTACCGCAGTCCTTTGGCAGCAGCATCCGATAAGGAAAACCGTAAAAGCCGGGGTCTTTGATCTCACATTCCGGATGCTTGTAGCTCATCAGTCCTCAAAGCCGAACAGACCAATCTCATCTTCAAAACGAGTCGCAGATGTAATTTCATCCAGCGAGATCATGTGATCGCAGATGGTGATCTTACTGGCACGGACACCCAGTTGGATCGCCGCCCAGTTGATATAGGACTCCTCGAATCCGGGGACAGCTGTTTTGAGTGCATTGGCAAACTGCATGATCTTGACACGCATTTTTAGTTCTGCTGTGCTGTAATCAAGGGCTTTCGTTGCATCGCAGTCCACACCTTTGGAATTGTTGATATAAGTCATTTCGCTTTTGTGGATGGAGGACATGCTGGTAAATGGACGCATTTCCAAAGCACTGATGGCCTGATAGCGTTCGGGATCTTTCATCGTGGTAAAGGCATATTGTTCCGCACACATTCCGGGGACATCCAGTTCCGCACTGGAGAGCTTGACCGCTCCCTGCGGATTCTCTTTTACCATCCGGTCAATATCCACACCTGCCATACCGAATACCAGACCCGTGGAGCCACCGCTGACGGTATGGTAATCCTGCCACATGTCGATCTGTTCCAGACCGGCAAATCGTGCAAGGTCGCCATCACCGGAAGCGTCGATATACTGTTTTGCGGCAATGGCACTACAGCCATCTTTGTTGGCAATCAGCGCAGCAGTGATTTTTCCGTTTTCCGTTAACACATCATAACAGGTGGTCTGAAGATAGACCGTGATGCCGGCTTCCAGAAGCATCTGGCTGACGACACCTTTGTAGATCTCGTGGTCGCCAACAAAACGATAGGGGTTGTGGTGCGGATCGTTGGGGGTGGGGTAGTAACCTGTTCCGCCGCACAGATCCACAAGACTCTGGTTCAGTTCATAAGGAATGCCGCCGACCACTCGTTTGGCGGTAGAGGGATCGGTGCTCATGGCATAAAAACTATTGGCACCGATTCCACCGTTGGTATAAGTGCCGCCGGGGACGGGCAGTTTTTCGATCAGGATGACTGATGCGCCTTGGCGTGCAGCGGCGATGGCAGCGATACAGCCGGCCGTACCAGCACCGGCAACCAAAACATCCGTTTCCAGAACAGGAAGCTGTACAGCAGGCAGAGTAATTGTTCGGGGATGATCGCTCATAAGAAAATTCCTTTCTTTAATTGAAACAGTCCAGCACACACAGGGAGGTAGCGTCTGCTGCGCTGGACTGTTTTTAAGGAGAAATGTTCCGAGAATGGCGTAAATAGAGAAAAATCAGAGAATGGTATTGATCTGATGACCTTCCATCCACTTGGCGAGATTATCAAAGACGATCTCGGCGCGGAGGCTCATAGACTGCTGCGTAGCAAATGCGACATGGGGGGTTACAAGGCAGTTGGGAGCGTGCAGGATGGGGGAGGCGGTGTCCAGCGGCGGCTCCTTATCAAAGACATCAATGGCAGCACCGGCGATCACACCGTTTTCAAGCGCTGAGGCGAGGTCTTTTTCCACGACAACAGGGCCGCGTGCAACATTGACCAGAAGAGCCGTGGCTTCATCATCGCAAGCTTTTCTGCGTTGATCATGCCACGGGTAGAGTCGTTCAGCGGGCAATGCAGAACCACGATGTCCGAGCAGTGGAGCAATTCTTCCTGCGTGACCTGCTCGATGTATTCTGCAATGCCGTCATGGTGCGTACGGCTCTGCGCCAGAACAGTAGCACCAAATGCGTGAAACAGCTCGGCAGTCCGGGTGCCGATCTTGCCAAGACCGATAATACCGACCGTTTTGCCCTTGATCTCCCAGCCGACAAGACCGGTCTTGTCCTTTCCTTCACGGCAGCGGTCTTCCACACTGCGGAGATTCCGGGCAAGAGAAAGAGTTGTGCCGATGACCAGCTCGGAAACTGCCTCGTTGGAGTAACCGGAAGCATTGCTGACGGCGATATTCTTCTCCTTGGCAGCATCCAGACCAACATGATCCACACCGGTAAAAGCAACATCAATAAACTTGAGCTTGTCACACTTGCGCAGGACATCGGCCGGCATCGGCATATTGGCAAGGATCATGGCGTCTGCATCCTTGGCTTCTTCGATCAGTTTGGCGGGATCGGTGGTTTTGGAATAATCCACAAACACATGCCCCTGTGCTTCAAACGGTGCTTTGCGGGCGGCGAGTTCCTCGGCAGAGATGCCGAGAGATTCCATAATAACGATCTTACTCATGAAAATGCCCTCCATTATAGGTAAATAGAAAAAATATGAAAGAAAACAGAAAGGAACAGACACGTGATTCATCCTGAAGAAAACAGTTCTGATTCTTTCCGTGTCAAACTATATCAAAAGCGTATGGAAATGTCATTTCGTATATTCGTTTTTTTAACCACAAAATCAACTTGAATGCCAACAAGAGTGAAAACACGGATAATTTAACGAATTTTGAAATATACTTTTGAGGGAAGATATGTCATAATCATGGCAACGAACATCGTGAGCAAGCGTTTTGAGACCGGTTTGGAACATTGCTTACAGAATGCAGATGGAGCGCTGGTCTGCTGGATGGAACGGATATGATGAAACAAGATCGGACAAGGAGGAACTCAGTAATGAGTACGACCAAAGGCACTTCTCCCAATGCAACCTCTAATTACACGACCTGCAAATTATGGCAGATCATTTGCTATTCCATGGTTCCCGCTGTTGGCAACTTCTTTATGATCGTCTTTACAATGAACGCTTACATTGCTAAAGGCGGCTACGGGCTGGCAACTGCATTGGCGGCATCCATTGCATCTTCCGGCAAGCTGTTCGATGCAGTCACAGATCCGCTGTGTGCAGTTCTTGTTCCCCAAATGCGGTCAAAGAGATTCGGCGCTGCCCGGCCGATTTTAGCAATCGGATATCTCATGATGGCAGCATCTGTTCTTGGAATCATGTTTGTATTTCCGGGGATGGGAATTGTGCCGTATGCAATTTGCTATATGCTGTATATCCTGGGCCGCACGATCCACAACCAGGGCAAGAATATCGCCTCAAATCTGATCACAAATGATCCCAAGCAGCGTCCGCTGATTGGGCGTTGTTCTCAGATTTACACGATGGTTCTGGCGATGCTTTTGAGTCTGTACCGTGGTAAGATCCTGTTCCCGATTTTTGGTGGTCTGACCTTTGAATTGCTGCAGGTTATTGGCGTTACCTGTGTGATAGCTTGCCTGATCATGGACTTGCTGGCAATGTTTGCATTAAAAGACTGCGATACCTATGAAAATGTTCTGGCACATTATCATCCGAGCGTAAAGATCAAACTGAGTGATATGGTTGGTATGCTCAAGCATAACAGTGCATTTGTTGCAGGTGTTGTGTCGGATGCATCGGACAAGCTGGCGAATGAAGTAGCCAGTGCATCGGTCGTCAATACACTGGTGTTTGGTGTTCTGATTGGCAACTATGGATTCACTGGTGACATTAGCATCTATACTACAATTACTTCTGTTGTACTGATTTTCTTTATTACGGGCATTGCCAAAAAGATTGGTGCAGGCAAGGCATATCTTCGCTACACATGGGTGGCAACTGGCGTTGCAATTGCAATGTTCCTGTTCTTCCTCATGGGCGAGTATACGCAGATCAGTGTAAAGCTGATCCCGACTGTGATTTTCGTGGTTCTTTATTCAATGCTGACCGCATCAAAGAGCACGACCAATGCAGCCATTGTCACAATGTATCAGGACATTGCAGACTATGAGTCTATCTGACCGGCAAGTACGAACCGGGTCTGGTAATTGCAACGATCACGATGCTGGGTAAGATCGTTTCTGCAGCAGGCGGCCTTATCACGCAGCGTTGCTCGCAACCATTGGTTATGTGGACAATGTTCCTCAGCCGGGGGATCCTGCCACTCAGAAAGTGTTCTGGATCACGATGCTGATGTGGCTTGGTATGATGATTCTGGGTTGGGTCTGCTCGATCATTGCGATGCACTGGTATCCGCTGACTGCAGAGAAGATGGTGGAGGTTCAGGCTGCTAATAAAATTCGTAAACAGGAAAATCTTGCGGCTCAAAAAGCGGCGGAAGCAGCAGCTGCGGCAAAATAAAATGAAGTAGATGCTGATTTGACCGTTGACTCCTGAAGTGGTAAGCAAAATGCCATTTCAGGAGTTTTTTGGTAAATGAAAGAGAGATAAAAGTATGCGAACAAAAATCAATTGGAATGGTGGATGGTACTTTTCAAAGAGTGATAAAGTTCCAGAGAACTTTTCGCAGCTCTGGATTCCTGTGACATTACCGCACACATGGAATGCGGTGGATGGACAGGATGGAGGAAATGACTATTGGAGAGGAACGGCAAGCTACGTCAAAACATTTCCTAAGCCGGAACTTCCGGAGCATGGAAAGGCTGTTCTGGAATTTCAAGGGGCAGCAATGACAGCAGATGTGTTCCTGAACGGTATTCAGCTGGCACACCACGAGGGCGGGTATTCGACCTTCCGTGTAGATATGACAGATCATCTGGAAGAGCAGAATCTTCTTTGGGTGACCGTAGACAATAGCGAAAATGACTGTGTATATCCGCAAAAAGCAGACTTCACGTTCTATGGAGGACTCTACCGAAATGTAGAAATGATCCTTGTTCCGCAGGATCATTTTGAACTAGTGATGGATGGAACGCCCGGCATGAAGATCACACCAATTGTAGATCTGGGGCAAAAGTGTGCCACAGTCAAGCTGGAGGCATGGACTGCGGGCGGCGAAGAAGTCCGTTTTACAGTGGCGGGGAAAACAACGTCAGCAGCCGTAAAAAATGGATATGCAGCGACAGAGGTCGTAATAGACAATGTTCACCTTTGGATGGGGTATATGATCCATATCTTTATACAGCGGATGCGGTGCTTTTGGCAGAGGATCATGAGAAAGATCACATTTCCCTGCGCTTTGGCTGCCGAAAATTCGAAATTGATCCGCAGAATGGTTTCTTTCTCAATGGTCGGAGTTATCCTTTGAGGGGCGTTTCGCGGCATCAGGATCGTAAGGGCATCGGTAATGCCTTACGCTGGCAGAGCACCGGGAAGATATGGAGTTGATCCACGAAATCGGTGCGAATACGATCCGGCTGGCACATTACCAGCACGCACAGGAATTTTATGATCTGTGCGATGAATACGGCATGATCGTCTGGGCGGAGATCCCTTACATTACAATGCACATGCCGAATGGCCGTCAGAATACGCTGGATCAGATGCGGGAATTGATCACACAATGCTACCATCATCCGTCGATTGTCTGCTGGGGGCTTTCCAATGAAATTACAGCAAGCGGAAAAGTAACGGATGACCTGATGGAAAATCATGAATTGTTAAATGAAATGTGCCATCAGATGGATCCATTGCGCCCAACCGTTATGGCCCATGCTTTTATGCTTGAGCAGGATAGTCCCTTGATCCAGCTGGCAGACATCGGAAGCTATAATCTCTATTTCGGCTGGTATCTTGGGGAGCTTGAGCAAAACGATAGCTTCTTGGATGAGTATCATAAGAACTTCCCGAATCGGATCATGGGGTTCTCTGAGTATGGTGCAGATGCAAATCCGCAATTCCAGACGGCTTCTCCGGAAAGAGGTGATTACACAGAAGCGTACCAATGTGTTTATCATGAGCATCTTCTGAAATGCATTGAGGATCGGCCGTGGCTGTGGGCAACGCATGTCTGGAATATGTTTGATTTTGCCGCAGATGGTCGTGACGAAGGCGGTTCCCATGGTGTAAACCAGAAGGGACTGGTAACCATGGATCGTAAATTAAAGAAAGATGCTTTTTATTTGTACAAGGCGGCATGGAATCAGGAGGAGGCTTTTGTACACTTGTGCGGAAGCCGCTATACAGACCGCTGCGGAGAGCAGACTGAGATCGTGATCTATTCAAACCAGAAAAAAGTGACATTGTACGTGGACAAAAAGCTTGCGGGAGTGCAGGAAGGAAATCGTATCTTCCGATTTATGATCCACTGACAGAGGGAGAACATGAGATTTATGCGGAGGCCGAAAACTGTTCCGATACGATCCATATCCGTAAAGTAGAACAGGAAAATCCGGCATATAGTTTCCGACAGAAAGGTGATGTTATCAATTGGTTTGACAAGGAAACCTTCGATGAGGAATGTTATTCCCTGCGGGATACATTTGGAGAGTTATTGTCAAATCCCAAGAGCGCAGACTGGTAAATGCAATTATGGAAAAAGCAAGAGCGGCACGAGGTGATGTTGCGAAAAGTACGTCGCAGAATAAAAACTTACATAAGATGATGGCGGGGATTCGAATGGAAAATCTTTTGAAACAAGCGGGTCCCGCATTGAAGCAGGAGGATGTCGTTGGATTAAACAAGGCACTGCAGAAGATCAAAAGCAGTAAACATTTATAAAAGTCATCGCCATGCAGTTTTCTGGAAACCGCATGGCGATGACTTTTTATAAACGTTGATATTTTTTTCGATAGGCAGCGGGAGTCATTCCAACAATTGATTTGAATGTTTCAGCAAAAAAACTTCGGGTTCCAAAGCTCAATTCTTCTGAGATCTTCTGAATGCTGGTTTGTGTTGTGGAAAGAAGCATTTTGGCTCGTTCGATCTTGACGATTTTTATATATGTGTTGAGGCTGACACCCATTTCCTCCTTAAATCTGCGCGAAAGATAATATCCAGTATAACCAATGCGTGCAGCAAGAAGATCAATGGAGAGCTTTTCGGAGACATGACTTTCGATATAGTCGCAACAGCTCTGGATATATTTGCTATGATTGGGATTTGTACGACATTTGTGGACGAGCTGAATGAAATCCTTATACATTGTGTGACCGATCGCTGCGGCATCTGAGATCGTTTTACAATCCAACACATCCTGAATATAGGAGTCGCTGCGGCTATAGGAAACTTCAGGAGAAAGACCGCCTTCGATTGCAGCACGGGAACACATGGTGATAAAAATAATCTGTGAAACCTTGGAACGTACAAGTGCGGAACCCTCCATGATTTGAGCACCGGTACTTACAGAAGCAGCAACAGCAAGAGCATCCTCGTAATGAATGTCGCCCTCTCGCACCATGCGTAACATCGCTTGCTCTGCACGGTATACATTCATCCGATCTTTCCGTTCGCTGCTTTTTGAAGAGGCCGCATCAGAAGAGGAAGAAGATTCTGTATGCTGAAGGACAATGTCGCTGATCTGCAGTTTCTCACCGCTGACGCAAAAGTGAAGCATCAAAGCATGTTGAAACAAGGTGCTACTACTCACCACGGGAATTCGCTGCAAGATCGCGAGAAATTTTGGTTTCCAGTGATCTGTAATGGGACTGTTTTGCAAAACGCTGCTGATTTCATGCAGCGAAGGCTCACTTGTAAAACAAGGACCGATCACATGGATCCGGTAGAGCTCACCGGCAGACTTTTCAAAAGCAACACACCATGTCAGATTCAGCGGAGAACTGAGGAGAAGCGGTGCGAAGCTTTCTTTTGCATGAGTCATCATGTATTCAAAGGAAGTGCTTTTGATAAAAAGTTTGTTGAGGGCAAGGTCTTTGCAGTTTGTTTGTAGAAGAAAACCATCCGGGTCATAAGTCCAGCGATAAAAATGATTTTGACATGATAGAAGTTCACTGAAAAACTCCAAACGATGGTCAACATCAGAAGGGTCGAAGAACATATAGAAACCTCACGATTTATTTTGCTTCAGTATAACAAAAAATCGCTTTTCTGTCCAGAAAATGAAATAAATAAGCAAATAAAGCAAAAACAAAGAACGAATAACGAATTTTTGGATATCGCGAGACAAGGACATTCTATATAATAGAACCAGAAAAACTAAGGTAAAGGAGAAGATAAAGTATGCCCAAAATCAAAAAAGTTGTTGCCACGGTGTGGTATAACAAAAAGAATATGCATGATCTGCGCAGGGTGTTTCCCGATGCAGAGTTCTGTACGTGGATTTTTTCGATAAAGAAAAACTGGAAAAAGAAGTAAAGGATGCCGATGTGGCGATCCTGATGGGAGATGTTGACCCCTGTCTGCTGGGAGAGAACACCTTGAAATGGATCCACTGCGATCATGCCGGACTGAACGGCAGTGCACGCCCCGAAGTGTTCACCCGTGGGATCCCGGTCACCGGCGCAGCAGGCCGCAGCGCACCGGTGCTGGCAGAGCACTGCATTTACTTTATGATGCAGGGCTGCTACCACACCAAAGAACTGCTGCGTGCACAGGAAAATTGCACATGGGGTGTGGACGGCATGAATACTTGGCGCGGTCTGTATGGCCGCACCGTGGGAATCGTCGGCATGGGCAACAATGGCCGGATGTTGGCCGACCGCCTTCATGCGTTCGGCATGAACATTGTGGCTTACGATAAGTTCCCCATCAAGGGATACGATTACATTAGCCAGAAATACTGTGCGGATGCAGGTGATACTATCCAGCCGCTGTTGGAGCAGAGTGATTTTGTGGTGCTGACCTTGGCGCTGACGGATGAAACTTACCATATGATCAATAAAGATACGCTTGCACAGATGAAGGACGGGGCGTTTCTGGTCAACATGGCACGCGGCGGCATTGTCTGCACAGAGGATCTGATCGAAGCTTTGAAGAGCGGAAAGCTCAGTGGTGCAGGGCTGGATGTTTTTGAGGAACAACCGCTTTCGCCGGAGAGCCCTCTGTGGAAAATGGAACAGGTATATATCACCCCCCATTCCACGCCGCAGGTGCCGGATCGGGCAGCCCGAAGCGTTGAGATCATCCGGGAAAATGCACGGCGGTTTGAAGCAGGAGAACCCCTGCTGAACCGGATGCGGCCAGAGGACGCAATGAACGGCGAAAAATCCCAAGGCGGCTGGCACGGATGATGAACACCAATGTTCCGAAAGAAAAAATTGATTTTCAGAGCTTGGAGAAATATCTGGGCAAACGAGGATGGACTGACCCGTCCGAGTGGATGTGAGGAGAAAGCTATGACCGAAAAACATTGGTGGACAAACTATCCATGGCGCATGATCCAGACCAATCTCCGCGAAATTGATATGGCGGAGATCGATGCTGAAACCTATGCACAACAGCTTGCCGATTATGGTGCGACCGTAGTCACGCTGAATGCAGCGGGAATCATTGCAAGTTATCAGACGAAGCTGGAATTCCAGACCCAAAGCCCCTATCTGACCGGCAGCAGCCTGCGTGAGATCCTAGATGCCTGTCACAAGCGTGGCATTCGAGTAATTGCGCGAACGGATTTTTCTAAACTCCGGGAAGATGTGTTTGCACGGCACCCGGACTGGGCTTACCGGGATAAGGATGGAAATATTGTCAACTATAATGGAAACATCCAGACCTGTCCCAACGGAGGCTATCAGCAGGAAAAAAGTCTGGAAATTCTTCACGAGGTGCTGACGACCCATCCCTTTGATGGTGTATTCTGCAATATGAGCGGCTTTCTTGTGGTGGATTACGGCGGCGTTTATCATGGACCCTGCCACTGTGAGAACTGCAAGCGGCTTTTCAGAGAACAGTATGGCTGGAAATTCCGCAAAAGGACGACCCTCGTGACCCGAACTACAAAAAATATGCCGCATTCAAGGCCGGCTGCATCAAGGCATATCGTGAGCGTCTGGTGCAAACGATCCGCAAGATCAGTCCGGAGCTTGCCATCAACGGCTTGGATTACATCCGCACGGAATCCGCTACCGAGATCGGTGTTCCGCAGTGGCAGTACAGTGCATCCTGCAACGCCCGCAAAACAGCAGGGCCGCTGCGGACTCGCCCGGCAGATAATGCCAGCGTGGATTTTATGGGGTTTCGGTATCGGGATACATCGGTCAGCGGTCCGCAGTTAGCACTTCGGCAGTGGCAGAATCTGGCGAACGCAGGAAGCGTAAGCCTTTACATCATGGGCCATCTGGCAATCACAAAGACAAAACAGCCCTGATCGCCAGCAAACCGGCGTTTGAGTTTCACAAAAAGCACGAAGAAATCTATGCCGGTCTGACAAGCGCAGCAAAGGTGCTGCTTGTCAATAAGCCGATCCTAGCACGGAGTGACCCAGAGAACTATGGTTGGGTGCGGGCATTGACCGAAAGCCACATTCCGTTCGATGAGGTCAAACTGGCGGAGCTGACTCCGGAATTACTGCTTCGCTGGAATGTTATCATTCTGGGTGATATGAAGAAGCTGACGCCTGCGCAGGTCAGTATGTTTGATTCTTATGTGGAACAGGGAGGGACGCTCCTTGCCACCGGCGTACTGCCGGAGCTGAAATGCTTGGGAATTCAGGAAGTCCGGAACTGCTGGAAGGATCGGATGTCCAGTGTGTTTGAGTTGGAAGAAAGCGAAGAATCGGTTTTCCCCCGAAGCGCAGCAGCACATTTCATTGCCCCCGGTGCGGTTTTGGCAGAAGCTGCCTTCCGGGAAGAAACGGAAACCTTCCTGCATCTGATTCCGGAACACCCCTTTGGTCCGCCGGAACGCTGCTATTATACAGAAGTAAGTGGAATTTCCGGTGTCGGCGTGACTCCTTACGGAAAGGGAAAAGGAATCTGTATGCCGTGGCTTGTGGGGAGCTTTTATTTCAACGAAGGGTTCGATAATACACTGCACTTCATGCAGGATGTTCTGCATGATCTCTGCGGCATTCCGGAAGTTGCACCCGATCTGCATCCAAGTGTGGAATTGGTGCTTTGCCAGAAGGAAGGCACCCTACTCGTACAGCTTGTAAATGGCAGCGGTGTTTTTGCGAACAGTTATTTTGAGCCGATCCCAATGCAGAACGTGACCCTGCGTTTCCCCGGTCTTGCAGGGAAACAGGCGCATACGCTGAACGGCGGAACGGTGACAGTACAAGACGATGGAACGGCATTGGAACTGACGCTGAATCGGCTGGAAGCGTATGAAGCAATCGTGATTTCCTGAATCCTTCAACGGTAGAACGATACAAAAAAGGAGAAAATAAAATGAAGATCGGTTTTATTGGTCTTGGCATCATGGGCAAGCCCATGGCAAAAAATCTGCTGAAGGCAGGCTACACTGACCTGCTGGTAAATAACCGCAGTCAAGCTTCGGTACAGGAGCTGGAAGCTGTCGGTGCAAAGGGTGCAACGCAGCAGGAGATCGGCGCACAGTGCGATGTGGTCATAACCATGTTGCCCAACTCCCCGCAGGTCAAAGAGGTGATGCTGGGCGAAAACGGCGTAGTTTCCCACATGAAGCCCGGTGCAGTGTTCATTGACTGCTCGTCCATCAACCCGGTGGCCTCCAAGGAAATCTACGTCGAGCTGCAGAAGAAGGGCGTGGAGATGCTGGATGCTCCCGTCTCCGGCGGTGAACCCAAGGCCATTGACGGCACCCTGAGCTTTATGGTAGGCGGCAAGCAGGAGGTCTTTGATGCCTATAAGCCGGTGCTGGATGCCATGGGCGCTTCCACTGTCCGCTGTGGCGAGGTGGGCGCAGGCAACACCACCAAGCTGGCAAACCAGATCATCGTCGCCTGTAACATTCAGGCTCTTGCCGAGGCTCTGACTTTGGCACAGAAGGCAGGCGTGGATCCCGAACTGGTGTTCCAGGCGATCAAGGGCGGTCTTGCCGGTTCTACGGTTATGAACGCCAAGGCTCCCATGATGATCGCAGGCAACGACAAGCCCGGCTTCAAGATCGACCTGCACATCAAGGACCTGAACAACGTGCTGGATTGCGCCCATGCCGTGGGTGCACCGGTGCCCATGACTGCGAGGTACAGGAAATTATGCAGTGGCTCCACAACCACGAGGGTGGTCAGAAGGATCACAGCGCCATTGCACAGTACTACGAGTACCTGACCGGTATTAAAATCGGACGATGAAAGTGAAAAAGGAGAAAAACATGGAAAATAAAACGGGGATAACAAAAGGCGTTTTTCAGGTCGGAGTATTGGTCAATGATGTCGATGAATGCAAGAGGCTGTTTTGCGATGCACTTGGGATGAAGATCGTATTTGATCATAGAAATGTCATTCAACCTGCAAAGGAATTGGCCGGCTGTGAAAATCAGATCATGAATGTTATGATGCTGCGCGGAGACAATGATGTGGATTTGGAACTCCATCAGTACGTTTCGCCAAAGGCAAAACAGAAGCCGCCGATGAATCACAATGAGATTGGCTCGATGCATTTTATGCTCAAGGTAGACGATATTGAAAAAGTTGCAGAAAAGATACAGAGTTTGGGCTATTCCCTGATGAGCCCGATCGTAGAAAGTACGTCGATTCATGGATTTAAGTTCACATATTTTCGTGGACCGGACGGAATGATGGTAGAACTTCATGAAGGTGAATGCATTAGAATAAAAGAGGGAGCTACAAAATGAGCAACCAAAACGTGGCAGTGTTCGATTTGACAGGGCGGGTAGCTTTGATTACGGGTGGGGGAAGCGGTATTGGGAGAGGATGTGCAAATATTCTAGCTGAGGCTGGAGCGGCTGTTGTCATTGTTGGACGGCGAATCGACAAATTGAAAAGCGTTCAAGAAGAAATTATGAAAAAAAACGGGAAATGCGCTATCTTTGCGGCAGATCTGACAAATGAAGAAGCGTGCAAAGAAACGGTTGCATTCTGTGTGGAACAGTTTGGAAGACTGGATATTGTTGTGAATAGTGCGGGAGGTAGAGGTGTACATGGAGAACTGGAGAAAGAGTTTTTAACGGAAAATCTAAACCACACGATGTCGGTGGATTTTAATTCGGCATTTTTTGTGATAAAATATGCGTATCCGGAATGTGCAAAACAGGGTGTCGGTAGTATAATTAATATTGCATCGTTGGCAGCACTATCGGCAAGAGGTCCGATTGTATACTCGGCAGCAAAAGGTGCCATGAAAAGTATGGGAAAAACGCTTGCAAAACGTTTGGGAGATAAAAATGTAAGGGTAAACACAATTTATCCGGGATTTATTCTGACGGAAATGACAGAAGGGATCCTTTCTCAGCCAACACTGGTTGAAAAATTTGCTTCTGAGTCACCACTTCATCTTTTGGGGGAACCAAAAGATATTGGGTACTGTGCACTATACCTTGCAAGTGATGCGGCACGTTTTGTTACGGGACAGGATTTTGTAATTGATGGAGGAGCAGCCTGCTGAAATAAATGAATAATGAGCTTCATCAAAAAGCTATGGATATCATAAATGATTCGATCGAGTCGGTTAAACCGGATGAAGCGGTTCGCCGTGCGCTGAAAGCCTTTGCACCGAAGGGGGGCAGAGTGTTGCTTGTGGCGGCGGGCAAGGCCGCATGGCAGATGGCCCATGCAGCGGTAGAAGCACTGGGGCGTGTGGATGGCGGCGTGGTCGTGACGAAGTACGACCATGTGAAGGGCGAAATTCCCGGAGTAAAATGCTATGAGGCGGGTCATCCGGTGCCTGATGAAAACAGCTTTGCGGCTACGGAAAGGGCATTGGAACTGGTGCACGGTCTGACAGAGAAGGACACCGTTCTGTTCCTGCTCTCCGGCGGCGGCAGCGCTTTGTTTGAAAAGCCGCTTATCCCCGGTGCAGAACTGCAGGGCATCACCAACCAGCTCCTTGCCAGTGGGGCGGATATTGTGGAGATGAACACCATACGCAAGCGGCTGTCCGCAGTCAAAGGCGGACGGTTCGCACAGGCGTGTGCTCCGGCAAAGGTGTTCAGCATCGTGCTCAGTGATATTTTGGGGGATCCACTGGATATGATTGCCAGCGGCCCGGCGGTGCCGGACAGCTCTACCTGTGCACAGGCACTTGCCATTGCGGAGAAATACCATCTAAACCTGTCAGAACAGGCGAAGGCGCTGCTGGCACAGGAGACGCCAAAAGTCCTCGATAACGTGACCACCCAGATCACCGGCAGTGTGCGAGAACTTTGCGCCGCTGCCGCCGAAGCCTGCCGGGAGCTGGGCTACGAGCCAATCCTCCTCACCGACCGGCTCTGCTGTGAAGCCAAGGAAGCAGGCAGCTTTCTGGGGTCCATCGCTTGCACCAACGCCGGGCAGGGCAAAAAGCTGGCATTTATTGCAGGCGGTGAGACGGTGGTACACCTGACTGGCAAGGGTCAGGGGGGCCGCAATCAGGAGCTCGCTCTGGCTGCAGCTCCGGCGCTGGCAGGACAGGACGCCGCAGTGTTCTCCGTGGGCAGTGACGGCACCGACGGTCCCACCGATGCCGCTGGCGGCTATGTGGACGGCGACACCGCCGCCGCTCTGGCAGAAAAGGCTGGAACGTGTTCGATACCCTGCAAAACAACGATGCCTACCACGCCTTGCAGGCCGTGGAGGGGCTTATCATCACAGGAGCCACCGGCACCAATGTCAATGATGTGGTTGTCGCCTTGGTGAAATAATCTGTGTGTCGCCTTCATATCGGTTTTTGGGGAAAAACGTCCTCCGGAACAGAGAAACAGCTACGCCCGGATGGTTTGATTTTCAACCATCCGGATGTTTTTGTAGATAGAACTTGCAGAGTTGAACGATATCAGAATTTCATTTTAGCGTTTGATTGCGCTTGTTCCACCTGCAATACATCCGCCATTGCACAAAATATCCGCTCCGGTCAGGTATCCAAGTCTAGGATCAATCAGCGCCGCATATCGTAGATTATTGTGGTCTGTACTCCAATTCTGTAAGAAGGATGTTTGGAGATGTATATCCACAAAAGACATTTGAGCAAACCATGGAGCTGTTCGATAAAGTATTGGAATTAGCTCGATATAACAACGTCGTTCTAAAATGGTCTCATGCTTCCGATAATTTTGAGGTTCCTGTATATCCTGGCGATATGCTAACGCCTACGCTGAAGGATGCAATCGAGGCATTTGGAGCAGATAGAATCATGTGGGCCAGTGATTACTCCGTCAATATACTGGGAGAGAGTTGGGAAGACATATTGAACGGAATACGAAAGAACATTGATTTAACTGACCAAGAAATCAAAATGATTCTTGGTGGCACAGTTCTTAAATATTTACAATGAAGAGTATATGTTTTACCAGCGAGACGGCACAGGAGGAGCACAACGCTGTGGGCGACCACTACGGTGTGCCCCAACGATTACGGTCACGGTCTGGTGGCTGGGGAGATCATCATGCTGCTGGAGGCGGTCAACGCCCACCGGGAGGAACCGGAGAATGAGCCAGCCTTCGGCACCTCTCACCGCCCACGCATTCTGTTGGACGGTAACCTCGATGAGGATTGGGGCGACTGCCTGTATTTGCAGCCCGTCCTCCACCATGGTGAGCAGAAGAACCATACCGTGGAGATCACCATTCTGCCCACAGAAGATGAAACTTCTACGGAGTTCTACCTCATGGCTCTGATCACGGCGTGAGGTGGAATGCTCCTCCTAGACTTGATTTTGATGCACGGCCACTCAAACCAATGCCGTCAAGTCGGTGGGGAATAGGGCGATTTTATTTGTCGGAGAGTAAGTGCACGGTTTCTGCACGGATTTTGCACGGTTTCAAAACGTGCAAAGGGTGCTTTTCGTTGCAAAATACGACAAAGAGTGCAGAAATTGCTGGGCAAAAAATTACGTTGCCTTGCTCAAAAATAACGATGACTCGAAACTTCCATAAATTGAGACGAACCGGCGGCTTGCTCTCTTAATCAGTGGGCCCAGGGTTCGAGTCCCTGGAGGTGCACCACATCAACAAAATCCGAACTTTTTTCCGATAGGAGAAGGGTTCGGATTTTTTGTATTCTTTGGAAAACAGAACGAATTCCTTGCTTCCATCGAGAAACGTCCTAGACCTTATCATAAGGAGAATCCGATGAAATAAGAGCAAAACAAAGATGGTGCAGAAAATGGTTATGGCTAGGCACATTGAAGTTTGTCGTAGGTTATATAATAAAGATAACCGTTCGATAAAATTGTGGATTTTGCTTGGAAGTAAGTTGA
>ENA-OQAZ01000229-OQAZ01000229.1-human-gut-metagenome-genome-assembly--contig:-NODE-229-length-31557-cov-1.748171_pt1 | contig 31557 bp, 47 predicted proteins | sample MGYA00242737_ERZ504531 | MGnify/ENA primary metagenome ERZ504531 (study PRJEB26092, sample SAMD00036244) | human gut metagenome | host: Homo sapiens | study: EMG produced TPA metagenomics assembly of... | reverse complement strand
TTGTGGAAGTCTTCTTAAAATTTCTGTGAGGTTTTACATGAATGAACATATTTTACAATTCAAAAAAGGGATTAAAAGACGGGATCCCTATTGGACTGGGATATCTGGCAGTTTCCTTTACTTTCGGCATCATGGCTAAAAGGCGCCGGACTTACTACCTTAGAGGCCGTAGTCCTGTCTCTTACTAACCTGACCAGTGCCGGACAGTTTGCAGGCCTTGGCATCATCACCGCAGGTTCTTCTTTATTAGAAATGGCTCTGGCCCAGCTGATCATCAACTGCGCTACTGTCTTATGTCCTGCTCTCTTTCACAGAAATTAGACAGTCACATGCCATTTTTTCACCGTCTTCTTATGTCTTATGGTATAACAGACGAAATTTTTGGTGTATCTGTATGCAAAAGCGGGATTCTTAGCCTTATTTCAGCTACGGTCTTATGGCTGTGGCAGTTCCTGGCTGGACCATTGGAACACTCCTTGGTGCTGTTTCCGGAAGCCTTCTTCCTGCAAGGCTGTTAAGTGCATTAAATGTAGCTCTTTATGGAATGTTTTTAGCAGTAATCATCCCGCCGGCAAGAGAAAAGAAAGTACTGCGCATGGTTATCCTTATTTCCACGGCACTAAGCTTTCTCTTTACTTTGATCCCGGTTTTAAAGGATATTTCCTCCGGCTTTAAGATCATCATTCTTACATTTATCGTGGCAGGTGCTGCCGCTTATCTGTTCCCTGTAAAGGAGGAAGAATAAATGAATTATCCTGTATATCTTTACATAGCGGTCATGGCCATTGTGACGTACCTGATCCGGGTGCTTCCACTGACACTGATCAAACAGAAGATAAAAAATCCTTTTATCCGGTCTTTTTTATACTATGTACCTTATGTTACACTGTCTGTAATGACATTTCCTGCTATTGTATACGCTACTGCTTCCCCTGTTTCAGGAGCTGCAGCGCTGATCGCAGCATTGATCCTGGCATATAAAGGAAAAAGTCTTTTCCAGGTTTCTATTGTAGCCTGTGCAGTTGTGTTTATATTAGAATTTTTCGTTTAATAAGTAAAAGACCCCCAGGCAGAGATCCGGTCATATCAATCCCATTTTCTGCCCAAGGTCTTTGTTTATGTTTTACACACATGTTCCTGTTCTGATCAGCCTAACAAGAACTCACTTAATACAAAATTGCTCACATCCATGCCCCATTCTGTAAGAGCAAGGCTGCTTCCTTCTTTTTTCAACAGGCCATTGGAGATCAGCCTGGCGATCACATCCCCGTAAACTGTTTCCATTTTCACGCCAAAAAGCCTGATAAAATCCACATCGGATACACCTCTTAACATTCGAAGTCCTAAAAACATGAATTCTTCCATGCGTTGGGCCTGGGTCAGCTCTTCAATAGGTCCCCAAAGCTTTTTAAGGGCAGCTTCCCTCTCTTCCGGTACTTCGCTGCCAAAATCTAAAGCCAGATACTTATCCAAATCTCTTTCATTGGTAAAGCGGCAGCCTTCCATATAGGAAGATGCGCCAAGACCAAATGCCTAAATAGGCAACCTCTGTCCAGTAACCAATATTATGGCGACAGGCTTTTCCCGGTTTGCATAGTTAGATATCTCATAGCGCTCAAAGCCCTGCTCCTGAAGAAATTTCCGTGTAAAACGTAGATTTTATTTTCTGTATCCTCATCTGGAAGAGCCGGACCTGTATATCCGCAGCTGCAGTTTTTCTCCCCGAAACGGTTCCAAAAAGGAGTTCCCTCTTCAATGATCAGACTGTAAGCGGAAATATGTTCCGGCTTTAACATAGTGACTTTTTTTAATGTATTTTTCCAGGATTCCAAAGTCTGTCCCGGTATCCCGCTCATCAGGTCAATACTAATGTTTGTAAAGCCCGCCATCCTTGCACTTTGAAAGCTTTTTAAAAATTCCTCAAAGGAATGGATCCTTCCCAGGTTTTTAAGTTCCTCATTGTCCGCAGACTGCAGACCGAAGCTTACCCGGTTGATACCGCATTTCTTATAAACAGGAAGTTTCTTTCCTACAAGAGTTCCCGGATTTGCTTCAATGGTGATCTCTGCATTTTCTTCTACCTGAAAACATTCAAATACTGTTTCCATAATACGGCGGATACAGGAAGGCTCCAGTAAAGAAGGGGTCCCTCCGCCTATAAATACAGTTTCAACCTGACAATCCAGGCAGTAACAGCTCTGGGCCTTGATCTCTTTTATCAACTGCTCTACATAGGCTCATGGACCGATGAAAGGGCTCGAAAAGAGAGAAAATCACAGTAATCACATTTCTTCACACAAAATGGGATATGGATATATAGTTCAATGGGCTTTTTCTTCATGTTAGTCATCATCTTGTTTCTCTGCTGATCCAGCCATGCTTCTCTTCTTGTTTCCATATATATGAAAACAAGAGGCATCGTTGGTTCACGATATGCCGATTTGAACAAGAAAGAGCTTATGCAAGCAAGCTTGCAACACTCTTTCTTGTTCAAACCAGCGCATGGCTGAATTGTTACGCTCTATTCGTCATCCAGCTTCAGCACGCTCATAAAGGCCTTCTGCGGAATCTCCACATTGCCGATCTGACGCATACGCTTTTTTCCTTCCTTCTGCTTCTCTAACAGCTTTCTCTTACGTGAAATATCACCGCCATAGCATTTGGCAAGTACATCCTTGCGCACTGCCTTTACAGTTTCTCTGGCAATAATCTTGCCACCAATAGCAGCCTGGATCGGTACTTCAAATAAATGCCTTGGAATTTCATCTTTTAACTTTTCACACATTCTTCTGCCTTTTTCATAAGCAGATGCTGCATGTACAATAAAGGAAAGGGCATCCACTTCTTCTCTATTTACCAAAATATCCAGCTTCACCAATTCAGAACGCTCATAACCCTTTAACTCATAATCAAAGGAAGCGTAACCTCTGGAACGTGATTTTAAGGCATCAAAGAAATCGTAAATAATCTCATTTAACGGAAGTTCATATTTTAATAAGGCTCTGGTGGTCTCAATATATTCCATTCCAAGATATACGCCTCTTCGTTCCTGGCAGAGAGTCATGATAGCTCCTACATATTCTGTAGTTACCATGATCTCAGCACTGACGATCGGCTCTTCCATGTATTCGATCTCAGTTGGATCCGGAAGGTTGGATGGATTAGTCAGCTCGATCATCTCACCTGTGGTCTTGTGTACGCGGTATACAACACCTGGTGCTGTTGTAACAAGATCCAGATTGTATTCACGTTCCAGACGTTCCTGGATGATCTCTAAGTGCAGCAGTCCTAAGAATCCGCAACGGAAACCAAAGCCTAATGCTACAGAAGTCTCCGGCTCATAGAACAATGAAGCGTCATTTAACTGAAGCTTCTCCAATGCATCACGAAGATCATTGTACTTGGCACCATCTGCCGGATAAAGTCCACAGTAAACCATTGGTGTGACTTTTTTATAGCCTGGCAACGGTTCGTCACATGGGTTGCTGCTGTCTGTTACAGTATCACCTACACGGGTATCACGGACATTTTTAATGCTGGCTGTAATATAGCCAACCATTCCGGCAGCCAGTTCATCACAGGGGAAAAACTGTCCTGCTCCAAAATAACCCACTTCTACTACTTCTTCCTCTGCCCTGTTGCCATCATACGGATCGGCGTACCTTTTTTCACTGTTCCTTCCATAACACGGCAGAAAATGATAACACCCTTATAGGAATCGTAAACAGAATCAAAGATCAGTGCCTTTAATGGTGCATTTGGATCTCCAGTAGGAGCCGGGATCTTACGAACGATAGCTTCTAAGACTTCTTCTACATTCAGTCCCGTTTTTGTGGAGATCTTTGGTGCATCATGGGCTTCCAGGCCGATCACATCTTCAATCTCTGCTGCCACACGGTCCGGATCTGCACTTGGAAGATCGATCTTGTTGATAACCGGAATGACATCCAGATCGTGATCCAGTGCCAGATAAACATTTGCCAGTGTCTGTGCCTCGATGCCCTGTGCCGCATCGACAATCAGGATCGCTCCGTCACAGGCTGCAAGGCTTCTGGACACCTCATAGTTAAAGTCCACATGTCCCGGAGTATCTATCAGGTTAAATACATACTCTTCGCCGTCTTTTGCTTTGTAGATGATACGGACGGTCTGTGCTTTGATTGTAATGCCACGTTCTCGCTCCAGATCCATATTATCAAGTACCTGTGCCTGCATCTCACGGCTCGTCAAAAGGCCGGTCATTTCAATGATGCGGTCTGCCAGTGTGGATTTGCCATGGTCAATATGTGCTATAATACAAAAATTTCTGATATTCTTCTGATCTATACCTGCCACAATTCTATCTCCTTATTCCTAAACTTGCATTCTAAGTGGCATTTTAGCACATATTGTCTTTGTCTGGCAATCTTTTTCTGCTATCTGCCGGCAAGCACCCTGTCCAGGATATCTGCCAGCGCTCCATGGCATTTTTCTCTTCTTCTACGGTGTTCAGCTGGCTGCCCGCCTCGATCAGCAGCGCCCGCGGCTTCAGATGCAGATTGTAGCGAAGACTCTGAAGATAAATATGTCTGGTGAACCCCGGATAATATTCCTGTGCTTTGATCTGAAGCTGAAAGGAAAACGCCAGATTCTCTTCAATATACGGATTAGGCAGATAGTCAACGTTTCCGTTTCTCGCAGTCCGGCTCAGCCCGTTAAAAAACATGATCTTCGCTACCTGTTTGCCATCGATCTGCGTGACCAGCTTCTCCCCATCCAGCCCATCCCGGTGCAGGTCGATCACCACCTCAACCGTTGGATTGGCCGCAAGAATGCTGCTGATCTCAGTCTCCGCCAGATTGTATGCCGTGTTGCGATCCAACACACCGTCTATCATGTCAAATACGCTTGTATTATGGATTACATTATATCCATACTTGTTTTCCAGCAGCTCTGTCAAATAATTTCCCATGCCCACAATCGTATCAGAAATATTTCCTTCTTCCGAATCTGCAAATGCTTCCTGCGAATGGGTATGATAGATCAGAATCTGCGGCACAGATGCATCTTTTTTTATGCGAAGATCCTGACCTGCAAGTTTCTCTGCATTGATCTGCTCGGATCCGCTGTCGTAGATGCATCTACGGTATAATAATTTCCGACCAGCGTCTGGAAATTCCTGAAGTTCTTCCATATTTACCGTTTCCTGCTGTTCTTTTGTTTCTTCGGTCTGTTGTCTTTTTTGTTTTCTTTCTCTTTTTCTTTTTACTGCTTTTTGAATAACCGTTTTTTCTTGTCTCCTCCATGGATTCTGCTTCTGCCTTCTGCGGCATCTGATTCTGTGTGTTTCTGTACTTCTGAAGACTTTTTGCGTTTCCTGTGTTTTTTCACTTTCCGGATTTTTTTCTGTTTCTTCCCGTACCGTCAGCTGCGGCTCTTCTGATAAGAAATAGGACTCCTTGCTCTCCCAGTAAGTCAGAAGCGGAACGACTTCTTTTGTAAGCAGGGAAAGCCAGCTTTGATTCTCTGTACCTTTCACTGGTGCAAGTGTAAATACCGGTGCATAGAGCTGTGCTGTTTTCCTTGTCAAATTTTTGCCCCCACCTTGCGATCGACACACCCTTCACCAGAACATAAAGCCCCAGGCCGAAAATGACTGCCCACAGACTTCCGTGTATCCAGTTTTTAAAAACGCTTTCATGCCCTTCACCTCATTCATTGCAATATATGAGGTGTTTTTTTTCATTATGCAAGCTGAAGGGCAAGATTGAGCCCTTCTGAAATCGTATAGCTCAGACGTTTCACCGTCTCATCAATATCCTTGGGCGTCACAAACATCGTATTTAAATGTGATGGAATCCTTTCTTTGATCAGCTGATATTTCTGTGCATAATCTTCCATATCAAGGGCATGAATCAGGCTCTCCATCGTATCATTGACAATGGTTGCCGCATCTACAACAGTGGGCACGCCGATGGCAATGACCGGAATGCCAAGAACCTGTTTATTTAAACCATTTCTGTGATTTCCGACACCGGAACCCGGATTGATTCCGGTATCTGTGATCTGGATCGTACGATTCAGCCTGCGTGTACTGCGGGCTGCCAGAGCATCCACTGCAATGATCAGGTCTGGATGCGTTTCCTTTACCACGCCTCTGATGATCTCCAGCGTCTCCATGCCTGTCTGAGCCATCACTCCCGGAACGATGCCGCTGACCGGATTTCGCTGTTCTTCCCCAAGCGAAGCTGCCCCGAATTCCCGGATCATATGCCTGGTGATGCAGATGTTGCCAACCACATAAGGTCCGAGTGCATCCGGTGTCACATCCCGGTTTCCAAGTCCAACGATCAGCACCGATTTTTCCCCTTCTCCCATCAGACTTTTCAGATGTTCTGCCAGTTTCTGCGATATTTCCCGGTGATAATCCTCATCCGGTGCCGACATATTCGGGGCTTCCATGGTAATATATGTCCCGACTGGTTTCCCCATCGTTTTTGCCCCGTTTTCTGTCTCGATCACCACCCTGGTCGTATGGATCTCCAGTTCTTCATCGTCCTCCTCTTCAATCCGCACACCCCGAATTTTTACGTCATCTTCTTCAAAACTTTCTCTTGCTTCCAGTGCGAGGTCTGTTCTGATACGAAATCTTCCAAACATGCTCTGTTCCCTCCTGCTGTTTCGTTTTTTTGCCTGATTTTGTTTCCATCTGATCTGCTTTTATCAGTGTCTGTAATTCTTATCGAAATATTCCATATTTTTTCAAAATTTGATATTGACATTTGGCAGGCTTTGGTTTAGACTATGAGAGTATGTTTGAAGTATGTTCATTAGAACGTCCGTGTCCGGCTTTAATGTAACAGAAATCATATCATTTTATAGAAAAATTAGAATAAAAAATTGGAGGTGTACAGATTGGCTAACATCAAATCCGCAAAGAAAAGAATCCTGGTTAACAGAACAAAAGCTGAGCGTAATAAATCTATCAGATCTGCTGTTAAAACTGCTATCAAAAAAGTAGAGGTTGCAGTTGTCAACAAAGATAAAGAAACTGCAGTAAATGCACTGGGTGCTGCTACAGCTATCATCAACAAAGCTGCATCGAAAGGCGTTTATCACAAAAACAACGCTGCTAGAAAAGTTTCTCGTTTAGCAAAAGCTGTAAACAGCTTAAATTAAACCAATTTTTATAAATATATAACCCATCAGGTACCGTCAGCCTGATGGGTTTTTTATTTTGAAGGCAAAAACACTCTTATCAACTCGAATATTTGACAAGCAGAAGCTCCACGCTCATCACATCGTTCATACGCCCTGTTTTGACTGCCTCTTCCATCCTGACGCAGTCTGCAGAGCTTCTTTTAAGGTTTTCAGTGAAAAGTATTCTGCCTGTCGCAGACAGTTCCGCACAATAAATCCTGCCATTTTCAGACGCTCCGAAATCGTTTTTGCACTGTATCCTTCCTCGGAAAGCTCTTTTACCTGCATCAGAAGATTAAACTGGCGTGTGATCAGATAGAGAATACGCATCGGCGGTTCTTTTAATGCCAGCAAATCATAGTAAAGCTCCATAGCTTTCTTCTGCTTTTTCTCTGCCATCGCATTGATCATATCGAAAATTTTATTTTCCGTCTGCTCACTGCAGATCACTGCGACATCTTCTTCGGTAATGGATTCTTTCTCCATACAGTAACAGATCAGTTTTTCCAGTTCCTGGCGTATCCGCTCCATATCCGTCCCCGTTTTTTCCAAAAACTGTTTCATCGCACCGGAAGTGATCATTTTTCCCTCTGTTTTCAGTATACCAAGTATCCATCTGTCAGCGTCTGTTCGTTCTGTGCCGTAAACTCAACCACACTGCCTTTTTTGCTGACTGCTTTATAGAGCTTACCTCTTTTGTCTACTTCACTTTCCACAAACAGCATGATGGTTTCCTCTGGTATGGACGGGATGTATTCTGCCAGCTGCTGATTAGCGTTCTTAAAAAATCCGCTGTCCTCGATCAGAAGCAGGCGATGTTCTGCAAAGAACGGCATGGTATCCGCCTGTGCGATCATTTCCTTTACATCGATGCCTTTTCCGCTGTAAATGCTCAGGTTAATAGTATCCCCTTCCGGAAGAACTGCATTTTTTAAGCGATTTTTGTATTGCTGCTTCAGATAGGCTTCTTCTCCATAGAAGAGATATACCGGCTTAAAGCTTCCTTTTTTGATATCCTCCACCACAGACTTCATATGGTTTCCTTTCTTCTGTCATGGCATCCGAAACAGATTTATCTTAGTCGGAGAAGACTCCCACTTCTATAAGGACGAGCAACAAATTTGTCTTAGTGGGAGTGCAATCTCCGACTAAGATAACGCTCCGCGAGAATGCACAGCGATTCTGTTGGGTAAATGTCAGCAAAGCTGACAGAATCGCATGCCAAGTCTCACGTGCGTTCGACTTGAAACGAAAAGTACACCAGGCACAGTCAGGAGGAAAAAGATGAAATGTCCGTTTTGTAATCAGGATAATACCAGGGTAGTAGATTCAAGGCCTGCAGATGATAACTGTTCCATCCGCAGAAGGAGACTTTGCGATGCCTGCGGAAAGCGTTTTACCACTTACGAAAAGGTGGAAACGATCCCGCTCACCGTGATCAAGAAAGATCTGACAAGGGAACAGTATGACAGGTCCAAGATTGAAGCAGGAGTCGTAAGGGCATGTTATAAACGTCCGATCTCTGTACAGAGGATCAACGGGATGATCGATGAGATTGAAACGGAGATTTTCAATCGCGAAGAAAAAGAGATTGACAGCAAGACCATAGGGAGATCGTTATGGATAAGCTCAAAAGCCTGGATGCGGTGGCGTATGTGAGATTCGCGTCAGTCTATCGCGAATTTAAAGATGTCAATACTTTTATGGATGAATTAAAGAAAATATTAGAGTAAACAGATGTCAGACCTGAAAGTACGGAATGTGAAACGATCTGTATGGCATTTGGCAGAAATAAACGATCATGTGTGAGATTCACACAGAGAAATGGAGAAAGCATGAAGCGAAGAATAGAAGAGCTGATGAATGGAATATATGAATATAAGACTCCAGATCTTCTTTTTTCCTGTGATGAGATTCGTGCGGTGGTGAAACCAGGAGAAAAGTTTTTCGGCAGTTTTACGATAAAAAATAAAGAGCAGAAAAGGATCCGAGGATTTTTGTATTCTTCGGATGCACGCGTGGCATGTGAGCCGAGAGAATTTTCCGGGATTGAACCGAAGCTGTCTTTTGATGTAGATTTTACGGGAATGAAAGCCGGAGATGTGCTGGAAGGAAGTCTTACCGTCTGCACGAACATGGGAGAAAAAGCACTTCCTTTTTCTTTTGCGATCATGCAGAAAAAGGTGCAGCTTCCGGCAGGAGAGGCATTTACGCTGGATTCTTTTGCACAGCTGGCAAAGGAGCATTACGAGAAAGCGTATGCGATGTTCTGCTCCAGGAGTTTTACAAGGACGATCGAAAAGCAGTATCCGCAGTTTGAGGCTCTCAACCGCGGACTGAGGAGCAAGACCATGAGCATGGAACTTATGGAGGAGTTTCTGATCAGCACCGGGAAAAAGAAGTGCCATAAAATATGAACTGAAAAAAGAAAGGCAGGAGTTTTCACAGATCGCTTCGGTTATTCAGGAGCAGATTGAGATCGTAAAGAACGGATGGGGCTATTCGCAGATCGAAGTCTTTTCGGATGCGGCATTTCTGCAGCCGGAGCAGAGCCTGATCCGCCCGGATGATTTTCTTGGAAGCAGTTTTACTCTGGATTATCTGATCGATCCGGCACAGATGCATGCCGGGCACAATTTTGGTCGGATCATCTTAAAAAGCGGAAACTGGAAGAAAACCTTTGAAGTGACTGCACGCAAATTTACCGCAAAAGAGATCGATCACAGAGCTCATATCCAGAAAAAGGAGATCGAGCGTCTCTACCGGGATTATCTGGATTTTCGCTTAAAGAAGATCAGCTTAAATACCTGGATCGCCAGAGCGGAAGATTCTTTTGCACGCTATGAACAGGCAGGCGGAGAGGATATCATGGTGAAGCTGTATCAGGTACAGATCTATTTTGCGGCAGATCAGCCGGAGATCGCCTGTACTTTGCTTGAAAAGCTGGAGCAGAAACGGAGGATCTCAGACCGTCCGGCCGTGCAGGGCTATTATCAGTATCTGACGACTCTTTATGATAAAGATGAGAAATATATTGATTATATCGAAAGCAAGATCCAGGATCTGTACCTGAAAAATCAGGAAGAATGGCTGCTTCAGTGGGTGCTGTTATATCTGAAGGAGAATCTTCTGCAGCATCCGTCACAGAAACTGGAAGCAATCCGAAGACAGTATAAAATGGGCTGCCGCAGCAGACTGATGTATCTGGAGGCGTTCACGCTGTTTCGGAAGTCACCGCTTCTGTTAAAGAAGCTGGATGATTTTGAGATTCAGGTGCTGCGTTTTATCTGCCGCAACGATCTTCTGGATAAAGAACTCGTGATGCAGGTGGCAGATATTGCCGGACGGCAGAGACGTTATGATGCGACCATGTATCAGATCCTGTGCCAGTGCTATACCAAGTATCCGTCAAAGAGTGTGGTCAGTGCGATCTGCAGTCTGCTGATCAAAGGACATAAAGTGGATGCTGCTTATTTTAACTGGTATGAAAAGGGTGTTGCCGAAGACTGCGTCTGACCGGATTGTATGAATATTATGTGGAGTCCATGGGAAAAGAACGGACAGGACTCCTGCCGCAGATGGTGCGGATGTATTTTTCCTATGAGAACAGCAGCCTTGATTATGTGAAAAAGGCAGTTTATATAAAAATATTATAGACAATAAAGGACAGGATCCAAAGACTACGACAGCTAATCGTGCGGCGATCGAGAAATATATGGTGGATCAGCTGATGGCAGGACGCATGAACCGCGAGCTGGCGTGTATTTATCAGGAGTTTCTCACAAAATCCATGTTAAATACAAGGATGACGGAGAATCTTTCCCATGCACTTTTCACCTGTGAGATCTGCTGTAAAGATCCAAATGCATCCGCAGTTGCCGTTGTCCACAGACAGCTCGAAGAGATCCAGACGGTGATCTTCTCCAAACATACGGCAAACGTGCAGATCTATACGGAAGATGCCTGTATTTTTATCATCGACCGCGAAGGAAGATGGCATACAAAAGGATTTGATTATACCATTACCAGACTGCTTAAGGGCAGTGATATGTTTTCTATGTGCCGCAGGATCGCACCGGACAGTCCGGGATTTCTGCTGTATTCCTGTACAGAAGCACAGAGATCAAGGGATATCACACAGGAGAAGATCCGAGACTTTTTCGGCATGCTGGAGTTCGTGGATGTAAAAGAAGACTACAAGCAGCAGCTAAGAAAAGAAATTCTGGAGTATTATTATGATAATCTGCAGGATGATACGCTCTATGAGCACCTGCACGATATGGATCTTGAGGTTTTTGCGGCAGTGGATAAGGCAAAGACGGTGGAACTTCTGGTCAGAGAAGGCATGTGCAAAGAAGCATTCCTTCTGGTATCCAGGTTCGGACCGGAAGAGATCCCGCTTGGCGTTCTGGTGCGTCTGTGCAGCCGCAGGATCTTGGAGCAGGGACCGGAAGAGGACGAAATGCTGCTCTATCTGTGCCATTACTGTTTCTGCCACGGAAAATACGATGAGGCCATTCTTTCTTATCTGCTCTCAGGTTACGACGGACCGATGGAGACGATGAAGACCCTGTGGAAAGCCGGCAAGAATTTTGACCGGATACCATGGCACTGGAAGAAAAGATCCTGATCATGCTGGCATTTGAGCGGACGGACATGGAAGAAACGGAACCGGATCTTTGAATCCTACCGCCGGAAGTATGGCAAGAAGATGTTGCTTGCGGCTTATCTGAATCTGATGTCTTACCAGTATTTTGTGAAAAGAGATGGACGTGCAGAAGCCGGTTTTTGATGAGATTGAGCGAAGGATGAATGCATCCGAATCCGTTGATCCGGCATGCAGACTGGCTTATCTTAGGTACCGTACCGAATGTGGGGAAGCTTCCGAAAAGCAGCTGATCCTGATGTCACAGATCCTTCAGGAGTGCGGCGATAAGCATATGTGCTTTGGATTCTTTGAAAAGCTGCCGGTATCTCTGATGCGTACCCTTCAGCTTATGGACCGCAGCATCATCGAGTACCGCACCGATCCAAAGGCGATCGTGATGCTGACGTACACGCTGGAAAATCAGGAAGAAGGCACTTCCGTGAGCATACGGAAATGCTGCATAATGTATACGAAGGTATTTTTGAGAAAGATTTTACCCTGTTTTACGGTGAAAAAATGGTCTGCATGATTCATGAGGAAAAGGACGGGAAGAAAACGCAGTCCGGTCCGTTTACACTGCTGCCAAGGACAGAAGTGCCGGAAGATAACGACATGCAGAGCCGTTACGGTATGTTAAATGAGATGTGCAGAGCATTTGTACAGAAAAAAGGAAACGGAGTTTAAGGCACAGGCAGAAGAATATCTGAAAAAAGAAAGTCTGGCAGAGCATTTTCTGCCGGTCAGATAAAAGCGGACAGAGAAAGGAACGACAAGTATGTTGGCAGAACATGGCAATATTTCAGTGGGAATTGATCTCGGACGGGATTATTCTCAGATTGCATTTTGCAGTAAATCTGACCGTGCACCGCTGATGGTCATGCAGTCAGAGGAGGAAAAAGAAGAAAACGATTACCTGATCAGGACACCGGTCGATCTGTTCTCTTTGGTCGAACGGAAAGATGCCAGAGGCGTGGAAGTACTGTATCAGTTTTTGAAAGAATGTTTTGCATTGTTAAAAGGTGCAGGGTCTGTGGAACATATGACGGTTATGGTGACGATGCACGAGATGAAAGGGATCTGGGCAGATGTGATCCGCACGGCACTTTTTAAAGCTTGGCATACCGTCCTCAGCCATTTTTTTGCAGGGACATCTGGAGAGCTTTTATGCCTATTTAATGAACCAGAAAAAAGAGCTTCTGACGTATCATGTCGCATTACTGGAATACGAAAGAGACTGCATCACGGCATGGCATTTCTGGCTGGAGCGAAAGACAAAACCGGTGCTTGCAAAGACGGAAAAATGTTTCCGGCTGTATCTGGACAACAAAGCAAGAAAGGGACGCGGGGACGAAGAGTGGGGGATCCTCAGGGATTCGCTTCTGCATAAAAATCTGGAGAAAATGTTTGAAAACACGCCGTTTTCTGCCGTTTATCTGGTCGGCAGAGAGTTCGAAGGGGAATGGATGGACAAATCTTTTCGTTTTCTGTGCAGAAAACGGAGAAGTTTTCGCGGAGACAATCTCTACACCATGGGACCTGCTATGCGGCAATGGAAGAAAACGGGGCGACGGCCTGCAAAGATACGCTCTATCTGAGCGATGACATGATACAGCACAATCTCGGAATGTGGATGGAGATCCGCGGTCAGGAAGGCTATTATCCGCTGGTGAATGCCGGGATCAACTGGTATATGGCGAGACATACCTGTGAATTTTTGCTTGGCGATGAAAAGGAAGTCGTGATCTACTCCAGAACGGTCCGGGGAGAAGAAATGGAACACACCCTGGCTCTTGTCCAGCTTCCGGATCGACCGAGACGGGCAACCAGACTGCGGCTCGACATTTCCTTTACTGCACCGGACAGATGCAGGGTGCGGGCGGAGGATCTTGGACTTGGTGAACTGTATCCGTCTTCCGGTAAAATCTGGGAAGCAAATATCAGCCTTTCCTGAAAAGGGGAGGAAAGGGAGGAATGATGGCAATGTATCAGTTGTGTCGTGCGAAAGCGGCGAAACATCCGTTTTATATCGAGAGTATTGATATCAATATTTATACAATAGAAGAATTGTGTTTTTATCTCTGGAAGAATGTAAGTCTTTTGGATGAGAGCATGCTGAATGAAAAACTGTGTGACTGGCTGGAAGGAGAGCTGGGCATGCAAAGGCTGGCGTCCATCTTCGTGAGAAACTGAAAGACGCAGAGAGTATTGCGGAGCTGGTGCTGCCGGTTTTCCGGGAAGTACGTTATCTGAATGCGGCTGAGATGTATGCGGTAAAGGAGCAAATTGGCAAGCTGGAGGTACAGACGGAGGATATCCGCAGGAAGATCCGTGCGGATCTGCTGGTCAATTACGGCATGTATTCCGGGGCGGTCAGCCTTTACCGTCAGATCCTGCAAAACCGCAATCAGGGGAAAACAGGGCTTCAAGTTTTATGCAGGCGTACTGAGCAATATGGCGGGGGCGTACGGAAGGATGTTCCTGTTCCGCGAGGCCGCAGACTGTCTGTGGCAGTCTTATGAGATGGTACGCTCCAATGCGGTGTACCGCAGTTATCTGGCAATTTTGCCGCTGTATCTGTCGGAAGAAGACTATAAAAAGCGTCTCGAAGAGCTGAAAGTGCCAAAAGAACAGCTCGACAAGATCGAAGAAGAGAAGCAGGAAGTACTGGCAAAGGCAGAAAAAAAGCAGAAGATCGAAAACGCCGGTCAGGAAACACTGGCAAGGTTTTTACAGGAAGAAAAAAGAAAATATCATAAAAGCAGAAGATAAGTTGACATCGCCCTGATAATGTGATAGTATTTGATTGCTTTACCACGGTAGAGTGGTCACATACAGCAGTAAAACAGGGGAAGCCCCCTTGAAATACAAAAAGAGAGAGGATGGCAATATTATGAAAAAAAGAGCAGTCAGCGTTATGTTAACAGCAGCAATGGTATCGGCAATGTTGGCAGGATGTGGTTCCAAGAATGCAGAGACGCAGTCCGCAGCAGATACAACAGCAGAAAGTGCTGCTTCTGGAGACGAAACATCAGCCGATACACAGGCAGCAGATGCAGAAACTACCGATGCAGAAACTACCGATGCCAGCAAGACAGATGGCACGTTCACCGTTGGATTTGACCAGGATTTCCCACCGATGGGATTTGTCGGAGATGACGGAGAGTTTACCGGGTTTGACTTGGAGATGGCAGCAGAAGTTGCAAAACGTCTGAACCTTATGATTGCATATCAGCCGATTGCCTGGGATGCAAAAGACATGGAGCTGGATGCCGGAACGATTGACTGTATCTGGAATGGCTTCACCATGAATGGCCGTGAAGACGACTATGAGTGGAGCAAGCTTATATGAAAAACAATCAGGTGTTCGTTGTACGTGGAGATTCGGACATCAATTCTGAGGCAGATCTGGCCGGAAAGAACGTAGAAGTCCAGACGGATTCCAGTGCGGAAGCAGCATTGAACGACAACAGTGAGCTGACTTCCACGTTTGGAAGCCTGACACCGGTTGCAGATTACAACACGGCATTTATGGATCTGGAGTCCGGGGCAGTGGATGCGATCGCAATGGATGACGTTGTGGCAAGTTATCAGATCACAAGCCGTAAGGCAGATTTCAAAGTCCTGGATGATGTGATCGCAGCAGAAGAATATGGCATTGGCTTCAAAAAAGGTAATACCGGGCTGCGTGATAAAGTTCAGGCAACACTGGAAGAGATGGCGGCAGACGGAACGGCTGCAAAGATTTCCGAGAAGTGGTTTGGAAAAGACATCACAACGATCCAGTAAATCAGACAGAGAACAAAAGGCGGGCTGTTGCATCTGCGGCAGCCCTTTTTATGCGGACAACGAACCAAAGTGTATTTCTCATGGTTTTACGCAAAGAAAGGAGAAGTTATTATGGGTATCAGCCAGATGCTTATGAAGCTGGCAGAGGGTATGGCGACGTCCTGCTGGATTTTCGGGATCACACTGCTTTTTTCCCTGCCACTTGGTATGGTCATAGCGTTTGGACGAATGTCAAAAAAACGTATTGTTCAGGGGATTACAAAAATTTATATTTCAATCATGCGAGGCACACCGCTGATGCTGCAGCTGATGGTTGTTTATTTCGGACCGTATTATCTGTTCGGGATCAAAATTTCACCGTTTTACCGAAACATTGCGGTGGTGATCGGTTTTGTGCTTAATTATGCAGCTTATTTTGCGGAAATCTATCGAAGCGGAATCGAATCCATGCCGGTTGGACAGTATGAGGCGGCAGAGATTTTAGGATACAGCAAAAGTCAGACATTTTTACATATCATTCTTCCGCAGGTGATCAAACGCATTCTTCCGTCGGTGACAAACGAAGTCATCACACTGGTCAAGGATACTTCTCTTGCCTTTGTGATTGCCGTATCGGAGATGTTTACGATCGCAAAGCACTGGCATCTTCACAGACCAGTATGGTTCCGTATGTGGCAGCCGGTATTTTCTACTATGTATTTAATTTTCTGGTTGCATGGATCATGGAGAAGATCGAGAAGCATCTGAGCTATTATCGTTAGGAGGGAATCTATGAATTATCTGGAAATGAAGCATATAAAAAAGCATTTCGATGAACTGGAAGTGCTCAAAGATATTTCCCTGAATGTCAGAGAGGGACAGGTCGTAGCAATCATCGGTCCGTCCGGATCGGGCAAATCAACGCTGCTTCGCTGTGCGACCATGCTTGAAAAGATCGATGATGGAGAGCTTTCTTATCTTGGGGAGCGTGCCGCTTACAGTCAGAACGGTGAGGCGGTCTATGAAGCACCGGGCAAACTGAAACAGCTGAAAAGTTACTACGGGCTGGTTTTTCAGAACTTTAACCTTTTCCCGCATTACAGCGTGATGAAGAATATCTGTGATGCACCGATCCGTGTGCAGAAAAGAGAGAAAAAAGAAGTGCAGGAGCAGGCGAAAGTGCTGCTGAAAAAAATGGGACTGGAAGATAAGGCAGATGCCTATCCGTATCAGTTATCCGGCGGACAGCAGCAGAGAGTTTCGATTGCAAGGGCACTGTGCATGAATCCGAAGATCCTGTTTTTTGATGAGCCGACTTCAGCTCTCGATCCACAGCTGACCGGGGAGATTTTAAAGGTCATCAAAGATCTGGCGGCAGAACATATGACGATGGTCATCGTAACCCACGAGATGAATTTCGCAAGAAATGTGGCAGATCATATCGTATTTATGGAAAATGGCGTGATTGTGAAAGAAGGAGCACCGGAAGAACTGTTTACATCGGACAATCAGCGAATCAAAGAATTTCTTGGAAAGTTCCAGGATTAAAGAGGATATTGACGCAAAAACAGGCAGAGAGAAAAAGAAATTTCTCTGTCTGTTTTTTGCAGTAGATTTTTGTGCGGTTGTCATGTATAATAAAACGAGGCATGGGACAAGTGGGCACAAAACGGATGTCTGCATGCGGATTTGTGTCTGCAAGGACACGTAGGTCTCCGGCCGTACAGCAGTCGGAGACGGAAACAGGATGTACGTAAGAAAACAAAACGACAGGAGAAGCATATGAGTAAAAGAAATGATATTCACAAGGTACTGATTATTGGTTCCGGCCCGATCATCATCGGACAGGCATGCGAATTTGATTACTCCGGTACACAGGCTTGTAAAGCACTGCGTCAGCTGGATACCAGATCATTCTGGTAAACTCCAATCCGGCAACGATCATGACGGATCCGGAGATTGCGGATGTCACTTACATCGAGCCACTGAATGTGGAACGACTGGAGCAGATCATTGCAAAAGAGCGTCCGGATGCCTTTTGCCGAACCTTGGCGGACAGTCCGGACTGAACCTCTGTTCTGAGCTGGCAGCAGCCGGTGTTCTGGACCGTTACAATGTGAAGTAATCGGTGTACAGGTAGATGCCATTGAACGTGGAGAAGACCGCATTGAGTTTAAAAAGACCATGAACAAGCTCGGTATTGAGATGGCACGCAGTGAAGTTGCCTATAGCGTGGAAGATGCTCTGGCGATCGCAGACAAACTGGGTTATCCGGTGGTACTGCGTCCGGCTTATACCATGGGCGGAGCGGCGGCGGTCTGGTATACAACGTAGAAGAGTTAAAGACGGTCTGCGAACGCGGTCTGCAGGCGAGCCTTGTGGGACAGGTTCTGGTCGAAGAGTCCATTCTCGGATGGGAAGAGCTGGAGCTGGAAGTCGTCCGTGATGCAAAGAATAACATGATTACCGTATGCTTCATTGAAAATATTGACCCGCTTGGCGTGCATACCGGAGATTCTTTCTGTCCTGCACCGATGCTGACAATCTCAGAAGATGTTCAGAAAGAGCTGCAGAGACAGGCTTATAAAATCGTAGAAGAAGTAGAAGTGATCGGCGGTACGAACGTACAGTTTGCACACGATCCGAAGAGCGGACGTATCATGTCATCGAGATCAATCCGAGAACTTCCCGTTCTTCCGCACTTGCAAGTAAAGCAACCGGATTCCCGATCGCCCTGGTTTCTGCAATGCTGGCTTCCGGTCTGACACTGGATGAGATCCCGTGCGGCAAATACGGCACACTGGACAAATACGTGCCGGACGGCGACTATGTGGTAATCAAATTTGCAAGATGGGCATTTGAGAAATTCAAAGGCGTTCAGGACAAACTCGGCACACAGATGCGTGCAGTGGGCGAAGTCATGAGTATCGGCAAGACTTACAAAGAAGCATTCCAGAAAGCAATCCGCAGCCTGGAGATCGGACGTTACGGCCTTGGATTTGCCAAAGATTTCCATGAAAAGTCAAAGGAAGAACTGCTGAAAATGCTGTCTGTTCCAACCAGCGAACGTCAGTTCATCATGTATGAGGCACTGCGTAAACATGCAACCGTGGATGAGCTGTTTGAGCTGACCAAGATCAAACATTATTTTATCGAGCAGATGAAAGAGCTGGTGGAGGAAGAAGAAGCTCTGCTTGCAGACAAAGGCAGTGTTCCTTCAGAAGAAGCTCTGCGTCAGGCAAAACTAGATGGATTCTCTGATAAATATTTAAGCCAGATCCTGGAAGTGACCGAAGAAGAAATCCGCAATGCACGTATCGGCTACGGCATCGAAGAGGCATGGGAAGGTGTTCACGTAAGCGGAACCAAAGACAATGCTTATTACTATTCTTCTTATCATATCAAGGATGAGAGCAAAGCAAGTGACAATAAGAACAAGATCATGATCCTCGGCGGCGGTCCGAACCGAATCGGACAGGGTATCGAATTTGACTACTGCTGCGTACATGCAGCAATGGCTTTGAAAAAGGCCGGATTTGAGACGATCATCGTAAACTGCAACCCGGAAACGGTATCGACAGACTACGATACATCTGATAAACTGTATTTTGAACCGCTGACATTGGAAGATGTTCTGAGCATTTACAAGAAAGAGAAACCGCTCGGTGTGATCGCACAGTTTGGCGGACAGACACCGCTGAACCTTTCCGCAGAGCTGGAAAAATACGGCGTGAAGATCCTTGGTACTTCACCGGCTGTCATTGATATGGCAGAAGACCGTGACCTGTTCCGTGCAATGATGGACAAACTTCAGATCCCGATGCCGGAAGCAGGCATGGCAGTAGATGTAGATGAGCACTGGCGATCGCAGAACGCATCGGCTATCCGGTTATGGTACGTCCTTCCTATGTACTTGGCGGACGCGGCATGGAAGTTGTATATGATCCGGAAAATCTGAAAATTTACATGGAAGCAGCAGAAGGTGTGACACCGGATCGTCCGATCCTGATCGACCGTTTCCTGCGTCATGCAATGGAGTGCGAGGCAGATGCGATCAGCGACGGCGAACATGCTTACGTACCGGCTGTTATGGAGCATATCGAGCTTGCCGGTGTACATTCCGGAGACTCCGCATGCATCATTCCGTCCAGGCACATTTCCGAAGAAAACTTAAAGACGATCAAAGAGTACACGAAGAAGATTGCAGAAGAGATGCATGTCAAAGGTCTGATGAATATGCAGTATGCGATCGAGGACGGCGTTGTCTATGTGCTTGAGGCAAATCCGCGTGCATCCAGAACGGTGCCGCTGGTTTCCAAAGTATGTGCAATCTCTATGGTACCGCTGGCAACTGAGATCATCACTTCTGAGTTTACCGGGAAAGAGTCACCGATCAAAGATCAGAAAGACCGCGAGATTCCGTATTACGGTGTCAAAGAAGCAGTCTTTCCATTCAATATGTTCCAGGAAGTAGATCCGCTGTTAGGACCGGAAATGCGTTCGACAGGTGAAGTGCTCGGACTGGCACAGAGCGTCGGCGAAGCTTACTTCAAAGCACAGGAAGCAACCAAGAGTCCGCTTCCGCTCTCAGGAACCGTTCTGATCAGTGTCGGTGACGTGAGAAAGCAGAAGTTGCAGAAGTGGCAAAACGTTTTCACGAAGCAGGTTTTGCGATCATTGCAACCAGGCATACAAAAGCGATCATTGAAGAAGCAGGCATTCCGGCAGAGTTTGTATACAAGATGTCAGAGGGTCGCCCGAATATCTATGATATCATCACGAACGGCAAAGTCGATCTTGTTGTAAATACACCGAAGGGTGAAGAAGAGGGACCGGATGACAGCTATGTGAGAAGAGCCTGCATCAAGAGCCGTGTTCCGTATATTACGACCATGGCAGCAGCTCTTGCAAGTGCAGAAGGTATCCTGACGGTTCAGAAACAGAGCAGCAGAGAAGTCGTTTCCCTGCAGGATCTGCATGCAAGGATCAAATAAGAGCCTGTGTTATAAAAATAACAGGAGAAAGAAAAAATGGAGAAAAAAATCATTCAGGTGGACGAGAAAGTACCTGTAAAGATGCTGATCCGCTGAGTCTTCAGCATATGTTTGCCATGTTCGGAGCATCGGTGCTGGTACCGTTTCTGTTTGGAATCAGTCCGGCGATCGTGCTTCTGATGAACGGTGTCGGCACACTGGTCTTTATCGTTGTAACAAAAGGAAAAGCACCGGCGTACCTGGGTTCCAGTTTTGCATTTCTGGTTCCGGCGGGGCTGGTCATTGAGAAATTCGGTTACCAGTATGCACTGGGAAGCTTTGTTGCCATCGGATTTGGCGGTATCATTGTTGCACTGATCATTCGGAAATTCGGCACAAAATGGATTCATATCGTGCTGCCGACAGCAGCCATGGGACCGGTTGTAGCCCTCATCGGGCTGGAGCTTGCGGGAAATGCCGCAAGCAATGCCGGCCTGCTGGATGAAGTGATTGATCCGAAAAACGTGATCGTTTTTCTGGTGACACTTGGCGTTGCCGTGTTTGGACAGATCCTTTTTCGCGGGTTCCTCGGTGTGATCCCGATCCTGATTGCGATTATTTCCGGCTATGTGGCAGCTGCGGCGTGTGGTATCCTTGATTTCACGGAAGTTGTACAGGCATCCTTCTTCGCACTGCCGAATTTCCAGTATCCGAAGTTTAACCTGGAAGCGATCATGACGGTATTTCCGGCACTGCTTCTGGTCGTGTCGGAGCATATCGGACATCAGGTTGTGACAAGTGAGATCATCGGAAGAGATCTTTTAAAAGAACCGGGACTGCACAGGACTTTGTTCGGTGACTTCTTTTCCACCATGCTTTCCGGTCTGGTAGGATCGGTGCCGACCACGACATACGGTGAAAACATCGGTGTCATGGCGATGACCGGTGTCTACAGCGTGCAGGTGATCGGCGGGGCGGCCGTTTTATCCATCTGCTGTTCCTTCCTTGGTAAGCTCTCCGCACTGATCAGCACGATCCCGGGTCCGGTGATCGGAGGGGTATCTTCCTGCTTTACGGTATGATCGGTACATCCGGTATCCGTCTGCTGGTAGACGGAAAAGTAGATTACAGCCGTTCCAGAAATCTGGTGCTCACATCGGTAGTATTTGTGACAGGGCTTTCCGGCATTGCACTGAAGATCGGCAATGTGGAAATGACAGGAATGGTACTGGCATGCGTTGTCGCTATGGCAATGAGCCTGGTATTTTATATTCTTGATAAATTCGGACTGACAAACGATCAGCCGCAGAAATAAAAATGAACACAGCGGCAGGCTTCTCTTGCGGGAGCCTGCCACAAACAGGAGGTAAGAAAGATGAATCAGGTAATTATTCCGGAAAACTATCATTCCGTGCTCTCTATGTATGAGACACAGGATGCAATCGGGATCATCAAAGAAATGATGCAGAAGAAACTCTGTATGGCACTGCGTTTGAAAAGAGTCACAGCTCCGCTGTTTGTAGATCCGGCATCCGGACTGAACGACGATCTGAACGGAGTGGAACGACCGGTTTCTTTTGAAATCCCGGCAGCTGGCGTGGAGGCACAGGTTGTACATTCTCTGGCAAAATGGAAACGTATGGCACTTTACCGCTACGATTTTCGTGTTGGAAAGGGGATTCTGACAGACATGAATGCCATCCGCAGAGACGAGGAGCTTGATAATCTTCACTCCTGTTACGTGGATCAGTGGGACTGGGAGAAAGTTATCGACCGCAGCGACCGCAACGAGGACTACCTAAAAGCCGTTGTCAAGAGAATTGTCGGCGTGATCTGCAATACCCTGGATGAGCTGAAATACTATTATCCGCAGCTGGAGCTGGAACTGAACCGTGATGTTGCATTTGTCACAACACAGGAGCTGGAGGACCGTTATCCGGATCTGACACCGAAGCAGCGTGAAAATGTGTTTGTAAAAGAACACGGAACTGCTTTTATTATGAAGATCGGTGACAAACTGAACTCCGGTGAGCCACATGACGGCAGAGCACCGGACTATGATGACTGGGCACTGAACGGAGATATTCTGTTCTGGCATGAGACACTGGGCTGTGCCCTGGAGGTATCTTCCATGGGAATCCGTGTCGATGCAAAATCTCTGTCAGAGCAGCTGACAAAAGCAGGATGCGAAGATCGAAGAGAACTTTTGTTCCACAAAATGCTTCTGGAAGAGAAACTGCCTCTGACGATCGGTGGCGGTATCGGACAGTCCAGAATCTGCATGCTTCTGCTCGGTAAGGCACATGTCGGCGAAGTACAGGCATCGATCTGGATGAAGAGACACTGAACGCATGTGAAAAGGCAGGAATCTGCTTGTTATGATCGAACAGAAATGCCGTCTCTGTCCGCGGGAATGTAAGGCAGAGAGGGAAAATGGACAGATGGGTTTCTGCGGTATGACAGGAAAAGGCATCAGGCGGCGAGAGCTGCCCTTCATTTTTGGGAAGAACCATGTATTTCCGGGAAGGGCGGTTCCGGTGCCGTCTTTTTTGCAGGCTGTACCTGCGTTGTGTTTACTGTCAGAACCGCGAGATCGCAGCCGGGAGGATGGGAGAGGAGATCAGCCTTTCGCGCCTGGTGGACATCTTTTTTGAACTCAAAGAACAGGGAGCGGAAAATATCAATCTTGTCACACCGAGCCATTATGCGGACAAGATCATGTCTGCAATCCGTATGGCAAAAGAGAGCGGATTTGACCTTCCGTTTGTTTATAACTGCAGCGGATATGAGAAAGTGGAAATCTTAAAACAGCTGACTGGCCTGATTGATATTTATCTTACGGATTTTAAGTATATGTCGCCGGAAAGTGCCCTGCGATATTCGCATGCCAAAGATTATCCAAAGGCTGCAAAGGCGGCACTTGCCGAGATGATGCGTCAGCAGCCGCAGACGATATACGATGAATATGGCATGATGAAGCGTGGTGTGCTGGTCCGCCATCTGCTTTTGCCGTCGCACCGTAAGGAAGCAGAACAGGTGGTAAAATATGTATACGATACTTATAAAGATCAGGCGGCGATCAGCCTGATGTGTCAGTATACACCACTTGGCGGACTTGATAACTACCCGGAACTGAATCGGAGAGTGACAAAAAGAGAGTACGAAAAGCTGCTGGATTTTGCTGTCGAACTTGGCGTGGAGAACGGCTACATGCAGGAAATGGAAAGTGCGAAAGTCTGCTATATTCCACCGTTTGACGGAGAAGGCATAAAAGCATAAAATATGCAGTAATTTGACTTTCTATGCATCAATTCCGTTGACATTACTTTGAAACAGTGTTAAACTCAGACGCAGAGCAAGGAAGCAGTCCGGATGATGGAAAAGACAGAAATTTCGGACAAGCTTATTAAAATTCAGGAGGAATAGAAATTATGAAAAAACTGATTGCAGCAGCACTGGTTGGAACAATGGTACTTACTATGGCAGGATGCACAAGCAAGACTGCAGAAACAACAGGAAGCGAAGCTTCTTCTGATGCAGCAGGCGGCACACTGGTTATGGCTACCAATGCAGAGTTCCCGCCATATGAATATTATGAAGGCGAAAATGTCGTAGGTATCGATGCAGATATCGCAGCAGCCGTAGCAGACAAACTGGGTATGGAGCTGAAGATCGAAGATATGGCATTTGATTCTATCATCCCGCTGTAACATCCGGTAAGGCAGATATTGGACTGGCCGGTATGACCGTTACCGAAGACCGCCTGGAAAATGTGGATTTCTCTGATACTTACGCACATGCAACACAGGTTGTTATTGTAAAAGAAGACAGCGATATTGCAAGTCCGGATGACTTGGAAGGCAAAAAGATCGGTGTACAGCTTGGTACCACCGGTGATATTTATGCAGGTGACATCAAAGATGCAACCGTAGAGCGTTACAACAAAGGTTTCGAGGCCGTACAGGCACTTGCTCAGGGCAAGATCGATGCCGTTGTTATCGACGGAGAACCGGCAAAAGTATTCGTTGAAAGAAAACGAAGGCCTGAAGATGCTTGACGAAGCATTTACCGAAGAAGATTATGCGATCGCAGTAGCAAAAGGAAATGATGAACTGCTGGATAAGATCAACACTGCACTCGGCGAACTGAAAGATTCCGGTGAGCTGGATAAGATCGTTGACAAGTATATCACAGCGGAATAAAAAGAAAGTGACAGAGGAATGCCATGTCAAGACAATTATACTTGAATTTTATTAAAGATAACAGATGGAAATACATTGTGAACGGTCTGGGAACGACACTGCAGATTACCTTTTTTGCAGTCATTCTCGGTATTGCTCTCGGATTCCTGATCGCAGTCATCCGTTCAACCTATGACAAGACAGGAAAAGGGAAAATATTGAATTTTCTGGCAAAAGTATATCTTACCGTAATACGAGGAACACCGGTACTGGTACAGCTCCTTATCATTTACTTTGTCGTATTTGCAAGCGTGGATATCAATAAAATCATCGTTGCAGTCATGGCATTCGGTATCAACTCCGGTGCGTACGTGGCAGAGATCATAAGAAGCGGTATCATGTCAATTGATGACGGACAGTTTGAGGCTGGCCGAAGCTAGGCTTTAATTACACGCAGACCATGATCTACATTATCCTGCCGCAGGCACTGAAAAACGTGCTTCCGGCACTGGCAAACGAGTTTATCGTACTTTTAAAAGAAACTTCCGTATCCGGATACATAGCCATTCAGGATCTGACAAAAGGCGGAGATATCATTCGAAGCCAGACATACAATGCTCTGTTCCCGCTTCTTATGGTGGCAGCGATCTATCTGATCATGGTGCTTTTCTTTGAAAAGCTGGTATCCATTTTAGAGAGGAGGCTGCGTAACAGTGAGCGTTGAGAAAAAAGAGACCCTGATCCAGGTTCAGAATCTGACCAAGACTTTCGGCGGCAGCGTACATGCACTGAACGGTGTCAGCACCGACATCAAAAAAGGCGAGGTTGTCTGTGTGATCGGACCTTCCGGTTCCGGTAAAAGTACATTTCTTCGCTGTCTGAATCGTCTGGAAGATCCGACGGACGGACGTATCATCTTTGCGGGGGAAGATCTGATGGATCCGAAGACAGACATTGATATGCACCGTCAGAAAATGGGAATGGTATTTCAGCATTTCAACCTGTTTCCGCATATGTCAATCCTGAAAAATATGACGATCGCCCCGATGAAACTGCAGAAACGCGGCAAAGACGAAGCAGAAGGTCAGGCTATGAAACTTCTGGAGCGAGTAGGACTTGCTGACCGTGCAAATGCTTATCCAAGCCAGCTCTCCGGCGGACAGAAACAGCGAATCGCCATCGTGCGTGCCCTGTGTATGAATCCGGAAGTGATGCTTTTTGACGAGCCGACTTCCGCACTTGACCCGGAGATGGTCGGAGAAGTGTTAAATGTTATGCGAGATCTTGCCAAAGAGCACATGACCATGGTCGTGGTAACCATGAAATGGGATTTGCAAGAGAAGTTTCCGACCGCGTGATCTTTATGGCGGAAGGAAAGATCGTAGAAGAAGGAACGCCGGAAGAGATCTTTACGGCACCAAAGACAGAGAGACTTCAGAGTTTCCTGAGTAAAGTTCTTTAAAGAGAATTTATCGAAATACAGAAAACGGCATGGGTGTCAGAAAAGCTCCGGTGCCGTTTTTTTATGCTGACAGATGAAAAATTATGCGAAAAGAAATGCTTGCATATTAAACAGGCATCGCTATAATAATAGAAGAAACGTAATGATACAGTGTGGCAGGAGCATTTGCTGTCCGGACTGTAAGAATCTAAAAACAAAGTGGTGGATAAAATTGAACTATACAGAAGCAGTAGAATACATACTTAATGTACCCAAATTTACGACAAAAAACAAACCGGAACATACCGTAGAGCTGTTAAAAAGACTGGGACATCCGGAGTGCGGCATGAAGGTGATCCATGTTGCAGGAACCAATGGAAAAGGTTCTGTCTGTGCCTTTCTTTCAGAGATGCTGACACTGGCAGGCAAAAAGACCGCCCTTTTTACCTCTCCGCATCTGGTTCGGATCAACGAACGTTTCCAGATCAACAATGTACCGATCAGCGACGAGCTTTTTCTGGAATCTTATCAGAAAGTACAGGCAGCCATTGACGGCATGGTAAAAGACGGACTGCCGCATGCAACTTATTTTGAGCTGCTCTATGCGGTTGCCATGGTCGCTTTTCAGAAAGAAAAGGCAGAATACGTGGTTCTGGAGACCGGTCTTGGCGGAAGACTCGATGCGACCAACACGATCGAACATCCGATCGCGACGGTGATCACTTCGATCAGCTGGATCACACGGAGATCCTCGGAGATACGATCGAAAAGATCGCAGGGGAAAAGGCCGGGATCATCAAAGAAGGTGTGCCGGTCATCTACGACGGCAGAAACGAAGAGGCAGAAAAGGTCATCAAAAAGAGGGCCAAAGAGCTTCACGCACCGGCGTTTGCACTGAAAGAAGAAATGTATGAAATTTTGGGAAACACGGACAAAAGTATTGATTTTTGTCTGAATTGTGGGTATTATGAACATGCAAAAGTGACCGCACCTTATCTTGCACCATATCAGGTGGTGAACAGTTCTCTGGCACTGCTTGCCATGGATGTGATCGATCCGAAACAGGAGATCTCGCAAGATCTTCGTATCCGGGCGATCAAAGAGACAAAATGGCAGGGACGTATGGAGACCGTTCTGCCGGGTGTGATCGTGGATGGGGCACACAATGCGATGGTATCGCACAGTTTGTAAAGACCGTGCAGAGCGTACAGGAGCGTTATCGGATCGTACTGCTGTTCTCCGCTGTGGTAGAGAAAAATTACGAAGAGATGATCCACACGATCTGCAGCCAGACGACACCGTCTGCGGTGGTAGTCACGGAGATCAAAGGCGACCGCATCGTGCCGGCAGGGGAGCTTTCCGAAGTGTTTGCAAAATACACAGACGCACAGATCGTAACGGAACCGGATATCGAGAAAGCGTTTGAAAGGGCATGCACCCTTCGACAGGACGGACTTTTGTTCTGTGCGGGATCTTTATATCTGGTAGGGGAGATCAAAGAAATCCTGGAAAAATGCAAGGCATGACAAAGGAGCAGATTTATGATTAATTACGAAGAAGAATTAAAAAAATTTCATTCCAGCCTCGATGTGAATGAAGCAGAAGATGCCATCTACAATCGGGATCTGACGGATATCACCGATATTCTCAAAGAGCTGATGAAAGATGAAAAAAGAAGATAAGAAGATAAGGGGACAGCATGAATTGTATTTACTGCGGAACTCCATTATCCGATATTGATTACTGTACCGGATGCGGAGCGGACATTACGATACTGAAACGTGTGGCACGTATTTCCAATCTGCTTTACAACGAAGGATTGGACAAAGCACGCGTCAGGGACTTGTCGGGAGCGATTAAATCACTGAAGAGAAGTCTTGAGTTCAACAAAGAAAATAAAGATGCAAGAAATCTTCTGGGACTGGTCTATTTTGAGTCAGGTGAGGTTGTATCTGCACTGACCGAATGGGTGATCAGCAAAAATATGAACCCGGATGACAATCTGGCGGAATACTACATAGACAAGCTGCAGTCCAACAAAAACAAGCTGGATACGATCAATCAGACGATCCGCAAGTACAATCAGGCACTGGTCTACTGCCGTGAAGATCATGATGATATGGCAATGATCCAGCTGAAAAAAGTACTTTCCCAGAATCCAAAACTGATCAAGGCATACCACCTTTTAGCGTTGCTTTATCTGAAACATCAGGATTACGAAAAAGCAAGAAAACTGCTCAAAAAAGCAGCATTCATTGACACAAACAATACAACGACACTCCGCTATCTCCAGGAAGTGGAGCTGGCGACCGGTATCAGCACCAGTCTGGATGTCAAACGTAAGAAAAAATATGCAAAAGAAAAGGTTGATCGCTTAAGCGGCACGGTAACCTACATGAACGGCAATGAGATGATCATCCAGCGACAACGTTCCGTGACAGCTCGGCGGTTGCCACGTTTATCAATATTTTCCTCGGAATTGTACTCGGGGCGGCTGTGGTGTGGTTCCTTGTTGTACCATCAACACGTCAGAGCATTTATGAAAAGGCAAATGCACAGGTAACGGATGCCAACTCCCAGATGGCGGCACAGGTTTCTAGGGTGCAGGGACTGCAGGAAGAGATCGACGGCTATCAGAGCAAGGTCGATGCAGCGAACAAGGCAAAAGAAGAAGCGGATAAAAAGGCAGATTCTTATGATGAGATCCTGCAGGCAGCCAATTATTATCTGGCAAACGATATGACAAAAGCAGCGGATGCGTTCAATCAGATCGAGGAGAGCAGCATGACCGGAAAAGGTCAGGAGCTGTATGCGACACTGAAAACGGCTCTTGCGGACTATGTGTTTACGGAGCCTACAATGCAGGGGCAACGGCGTTTGCGTCCGGAGATTATAAAACAGCGATCACACTAGACTGAAAAGGCGACCGAAGCCAAGACAGATGATTTCAATGCCTGGTATTATCTGGCCTTTTCTTACCGTAACAACAACGATACGAAAAAGGCGAACAAGATCTTCCGGCAGATCGTACAGCAGTTCCCGACACAGGCGGCAGCTTATAATATTTCCAGCTACATCACAAGCGATACTTCATCGGGCAGCAGTACGACAAATGCCACACAGGGTACGACGACCGGAGGAACGGACACCATAAATACAGCCGGAACAACGGATAACACCACCGGGGCGGCTGATACGACCGGAAATGATACGAGCGGAAATGATACGACCGGCAACGATACCACAGGCGATAATGGTACTGCGGATATCAACAACATGTTTGGCATCGAATAAGAAAATATGAAATACAAAAGAGAAGCTTACACAGATCGAAAAAGATCGGTGAGGGCTTCTTTTTTTATCTTAGTCGGAGAAGACTCCCTATAAGTGGCGAGCAACAAATTTGTCTTAGTGGGAGTGCAATCTCCGACTAAGATAACGCTCCGCGAGGATGCACAGCGATTCTGTTGGGTAAATGTCAGCAAAGCTGACAGAATCGCGTGCCAAGTCTCACGTGCGTTCGACTTGAAGCAACAGTATACGGAAAAGATTGGGGGATATCAGAAAGATGCAGGATTTTGTGAAAATGAGAGGGAGCGACATGATCATTTTGTTCCGGAAGAGCTGGATCATCACGGTGCAGAGAAAATACGCCGGGAGGCAGATCAGCTGATGGGAAGCCGGAGAGTCAAACAGGTGATCTTTGATTTTAGGGAGACGGTGTTTATGGACAGTGCCGGGATCGGCATGATCATGGGTCGCTATAAACTGATGCAGTCGCTTGGAGGAAAGGTGACGGCAATTCATGTAAACCAGAGGGTACGCAGGATCCTGCTGCTTTCCGGAATCTATAAAATTGTCGGGATTTACGAGGATACCCCACAGACAACCGGGGCGATGTATGGAGGGAACAGACATGGGGTATGAAAACGAAATGAAGATAGAGTTTGACAGTCGCTCCTGCAACGAAGGGTTTATCCGCGTGGCAGTTTCCGCTTTTATGACACAGCTCAATCCGACGCTGGAAGAGGTGGCGGATGTAAAGACAGCAGTTTCAGAAGCAGTCACAAACTGTATCGTACATGCATATGACGGAAAGGTGGAGAAAATAACGGTATCCTGTCATATCGAAGGAAATGCCCTCTGCCTGTCGGTCAAAGATACCGGATGCGGCATCCCGGACATTGAAAAAGCCATGGAACCACTGTTTACGACCAGACCGGAGATGGAACGTTCCGGTATGGGATTTGCCTTTATGGAAGCTTTTATGGATGAAGTGCATGTCGAATCCACACCTGGACATGGAACCACGGTTCCATGCGAAAGGAGATCGGATGGAACAAACCCTTGCATTGATCGAACGTTCTCACAAGGGGGACAAAGATGCAAGGAATGTACTCGCACAGCAGAATATGGGACTTGTCTATACCGTCGCGAGGCGTTTTAATGGCAGAGGATGTGAGATGGAAGATCTGATACAGATTGGAAGCATCGGACTGTTAAAAGCAATCGATAAATTTGACCTTTCCTATGATGTCAGATTTTCGACGTATGCAGTTCCGATGATCGCAGGAGAGATCAAACGGTTTCTGCGGGACGACGGGATGATCAAGGTCAGCAGGCCGCTAAAGGAACTGGCGGAAAAGTCGGGGCGGCGAGAGAAAAGCTGGAGGCGGACCTCGGGCGGGAGCCGACAGTGGAGGAGCTTGCAAGGTCGGTGGGAGCCAGCCGTGAGGAGGTTGCGGCATCCATGGAAGCTGGGGCGAGAGTCGGATCCATCTACGAGCTTCGATGCCGGGGATGAATCCGGAGGCTGCCTGGCGGATAAGATCGCGGAAAAGACATCGGAGAATGACAGGGTCCTGGACCGGATCGTGCTGGCGGAGCTTTATCCGGTCTCGGGGAGAAGGAACAGCAGATCATAAAAATGCGGTATTTTGAAAATATGACCCAGACCGTGATCGCAGGGCGGCTTGGAATCTCCCAGGTGCAGGTGTCGCGGCTGGAGAAGAAGATCTTGAGGGAGATGAGGGAGAGACTGACTTCATAAAAGATGAAAATGATTCTGCCCATGGTTATGTATAATGTCCGTTGATTCGGAACATCCTATTTGCGTAAAGCAATGCGATAAACAGGATGAGAAGGTGGAATATTATGAAACCGTTAAAGGACTACGTGGAGATCATTTTTGCGGTGCTGGCGCTGGCAGGACTGGTGTTTGTGTTCTGGTATTTTCTCGTGGCGGTCCCGGCAAAGAAAGCGGAGCAGTCGGGGACATTCGTGATGGTGCCGGGGACGGAAATGGAAGTCTGCCGAGGCACTGTCACAGGGGTTTTTAAAGACCATTGGGGATATGGACAGAAAGCCGTG
>ENA-OQAZ01000228-OQAZ01000228.1-human-gut-metagenome-genome-assembly--contig:-NODE-228-length-31581-cov-2.006136_pt1 | contig 31581 bp, 39 predicted proteins | sample MGYA00242737_ERZ504531 | MGnify/ENA primary metagenome ERZ504531 (study PRJEB26092, sample SAMD00036244) | human gut metagenome | host: Homo sapiens | study: EMG produced TPA metagenomics assembly of... | reverse complement strand
TCACCGCCGCCACCCTCGGCGGGTCTCCGGCGATGGGGGAGAGCAGCGGCGCGATCCGGCTTGTCCATCACCGAAACGTTGATGGTGCCCGTCACCTCACGTTCCTTCGTATTGGTGGCATCGCGCACGTTGACGATCACCTTGTTGGTGCTCGCGCCGATATCGGACGAGGCGCTGATCGACACCACACCGTTGGACGGGCAGTCCACGGTCAGCTTCGACGCGCCATCGGACGTGCATCCGGTCACGGTCAATGCGGAATCGGGGAACGGATTATACGCATCGGACAGCAGGTTCACTTCCTCACTGGATCCTGCCTTGACCTTCACGGTTTTCGCGTTGATGCGTGCCAAAGGCCTGTTGGAGGCCGTCACGCGAACCGTGCGCCCGCACTCACCGTGCCCTTCGAATATTGAATCGAAATCGGCACGCTCACCGTTGTTCCCGGCGAAGCGGTCTTGTCGGCGGACACGGTCAGCTTGCGTTCGAACTCACTTTGGCGCTCACCTGGTCGGAATCAGCGCCACCCGAATACGTGTACTGCTTTTCATCGTCGTACAGGTCGGACGCCGAATGGGTCAATGCGGTCAGATCGATGGTGGTGGCGCTTTCTCCTGCGACCACGTCAATGGTGGGCGAAGAGAACGTCGGCGCGGGCACGTCGCGCCCGATCACGGTGATCGGCAACGTCAATACCGCCGAATTGATGATTTTCACCTTGTCGTTCTTGTCGCGCTTGCCATCCACCGCGGTGAAGGTGATGGACGCGGGACCGGAGTAATCCTTCGGCGCGGTGAACTTCAACGTCTGGTCGTTCACATACAGGTCGCCGTCCGCGGCCTTCGTGGCGCTCACCGAATCGGCGCCGTCCACATACGCGGTCTTGCCTGCGCCCACACGCACGTAATCGGCGATATTGATGGTGATCGTCTCGCGTGCGTTCACCTTCAATGCCGGCGCCTTCGGTCGAAGGGTCGGCGGGAACACGCCGTACGCGGGCACTTGGATGAACGCCGTGGACGTGATGTTGTATGTCGTGTTGGTCACGGTGTACGGCACGGCTCGCGCCTCGTCCGTCAAGTCCACGCTAATGGTCGTGGACTTGTCACCGCCCTTGATATGCGCATGGTCGGTGGCGGAATCATCCACGGCCACCTGCAGTTCGTCGGCGCTGCCGGAAGGATTCGCGATCCATTGCGAAACGTCCACGTCGATGGATTTCTTATCGATCGTCGCGGAAGATGGCACACGGTAGTCGTATGCTGTCGGCGGTTCGATGGTGGCGTTGTCGTCCACGTTCACCGTCAATGTCGCGGTGTCGGACAATCCTGCCTTGTCTTTGACCGTATACACCACGTAATAGGTGCCCGCCTGCTGAGGAGTGGTGAAGGCGAGCGTATTGTCCGCCACGGTCACATTGCTGATGTCTTGCGATTCGACGTTTTCGCTGACGGCCAGGTCGGTGTTGTCTCCGGAGATGTCGTTTTGCGCCACGGGCACGGTTGCTGCGGTGTTGGGGCGCAATGTGATTTCGTCGTCGCGCGCGTATACGCCCGAGTCGGTGCCGGATGTGAATACGCCTACGCGGATTTGCGCTTGGGATCGTTGGCCGGTCCAGTCTTCGACGGCGTATGAGAAGGTGTCCGTTCCTGTGGAGTCGGCATAGGCTTCGTATACCAGGTAGGTGGCGCCGACTTCGCTGATGCGTCCGAGTGTCGGCGCCTTGTTGCCGAGACCGAGCAGCTGCACGTCGTCGCCGTCGGCGTCGATGCCGGTCAAGGTGATCGGGATCTGGACTTTTTGGCCGGCCGCGACTTGCGCCTCGACGTCGGATGGTGTTGGCGCAGCTTGTTGGAAGCGTCTTTTTGATGCACGTTGATGGTGATTGTGGCGGATGCCGCGTTGCGAGATTGTCTTTGACGGTGTACGTTACGGGGAAGGATCCGGTTTGGTCGGATGCTTGGTATCGTACGGTGTTGCCTGATACGAATACGAGTCCTTTGAACGTGTTTTTGTCGTATTGCAGGTCGTTTTGCAGGCTTACCGTGGTGCCGTCGGAGTAGGTCACGTGGTCGAGCACGTCGATGGAGACGATGCCGTCAGTGCGTACCTGCGTGGTGATGTTGTCGGCTTTCGGCACGGAGTTGGAGGTGGTCAGTGCCGGTGGCTGCAGTACGATCACGCCGGTTGACGTGCCTGCCGCGTTGGCGACGCTGTATGTGATCTGCACGGGTTCGGTCGGTACCTGCCGTGCGGTGATGTAGACGCGCTTGTTGCTTACGACGCCGGTTTTGATGCCGCTCGCCGCATCGGCGGTCACGCTGGTCACGGATAGCACACCGCCCATCGGGTCGACGTCGTTAGACAGTGGTTCCACGATTGCGGTGTTGTCGGCGCCGAGCAGTGCACGTCGTTGGCTGCGATGGGTTTGGCGGAGTCTCCGGTCACCGCCTGCACTTCGATGCGGGCCAGGCCGGTCGAGGGGATGGATCCTTGTGTGATGGTGTAGGGCACGTAGTAGGTGCGGGGTTGGATGCGCTGAAGGTGAACGACATATCGGTGGCGTTCATGGTGGTGGATGCGCCGGATGGGGTTTCCACGGCGGTCAGCTGCGCGGGTTCGGCCGAGGTGCCATGCACGTATTGTTTGAGCGCGATGGTGGTGCGGGTGTCTGGCGTGGTCTGCTTGACGGCCGGATCGATCACCGCGGCCAGCGTGTTGGCCGGTTTCACTGAGAAATACACCATGCCGGTGCCGGTCTGCTGGCCGTCGGAAACGGTCACTTCGATGCCGGCGCGTCCGGAAGACATGGATCCCGCGTTGAACACGAGCTGCCCGTCGGCGCGTGTGGAAACGGTCACCTGGTCGGTGTTTTGCGGGGTTGCGGATACGAGGGTGAGCGGGTCGCCGTCGGGATCGGAGAAGCTGCCCAGCGCGTTGGTGGTGTAGGTCGCTCCTTGTTCCACGTCGATTTCCGGTGGCGTATCGGTTTGCTGGGGCGCGTTGTCGTCCCGCCTACCAGTGTGAGGCTTACGTTGGCGTTGGAGGTTTGCCCGCGTCCGTCGGAGATTTCATAGCTGAACGATACGGATCCTTCGGATGCCGCGGAAGCGTCGAGCTGCAGATATCGTCCGTCGTATACGGGGGAAACGCTGATGTTGGCGCCGTCGGGGGCGCTTACCGAGGTGATGCGCAGTACGGAGCAGTCGGTCTGTTCGTCGTTGCGGAGCACGTCGAGGATCTGCTGCGATCCTGTTCTCGCGCCGAACGAATCATCTTCGGCTTTGATCTGGCCGGATTGCGACGAGCAGGTCTTGCTGAAATTATGCTGGTTGTTGGCGCTGTCGTTGTTCTGTTCCTGTTGCTTCGACTGTTTGGTTTCCACCTTGTTCCATTGGATTTTGATGACTTTGGTGGATTCCTGCGGATTCCAGACGTTGCCGTTGACCACGTCGTTGAGTATGACCAGACGATGGTTGGTGCGGAATATCAGTTCCGAAGTGGCGTTGATGTTGGTCAGGGTGTCGAATGTCATGTCCGAACTGTCGACGGAGCATACTTTGGCGTAATTGTTGGCTTTCTGCGCCCATGCGGCGAATACGCATCCGCCTGTGGATACCGGCTGGGCGGGCTCGCCCTTGCCGGAATTCGTTGTTTCCGCGGTCTTTTTGGTGCTGAGATCCACCGTTGCGAGCCCGCGCGGCGTCGCCACGGCCACCCATCCGTTTTGCTTGCCGTCCGTGGAAGGGGCCTGCAAGGTCATGCTGCCCTGCAGATTGATGGCTGCGCTTCCCTGCGGCCAATACACGGTGCCTTTTGCCGCCACGACCGGGGTTTCGCCGATGACGGTGAACGATTCGGCATGCGGTGCGCCTCCTATCGTGCCAACTTGCTCGCGCGTGCCTGCGGCCCGTCGATGCTCAGCACCGCGCCATCGGAAGCGCGGTATCCGTATACGGTTCCGTCATGCGTCACCGCGATTTTTCCACCGGATCCCAGTTTCATGTTCGGCTTGTCGGTGATTGGATTGACGGATTTCACATCGGCAGCGGATCCCACCCACACATTGCCGGTTTTGGTGTTGATGAACGCTGCGGTGTCGCCTCCGACAATGGTTTCGATATCCGTTTTGATGGCGGTGTTGCCGGTTTCGCTAATGGTGGAAGCCGCGATATTGCTGGCTTTGGTGACTTCGGAGATCACTGTGTCGCATCATGCTGTGCCACGTCGAAACGGGAGGCTGCGGATGAGACTCCGGCGTCCACATCCTTGTTCTTCGCATTGAATCGTGCGGCCTTGCGATCTTTCAACGAGGTGATCCACACGGTGCCGTCGTCGAGCTGCACATGCCGTTGCGTCACCGAACTGACGATGAACGCGCCCGCGATGATGCCCAGCAGCAGAAGCAGCATGACGATCGGCGTGATCCACCGTCTGCTTCCCGACGGCAACAGCAGTTTGCGTACCATTGATCCGAAACGTAGTTGACGTTCATATGATTGCGCCGATTGGTTGGCACCGTTCTTGCGTTTGCCCATTTCTGGCTCTTCCCTGAATGTTCCGATTGTCGTTGTGATCGGTCCGTATATGCCGTTTGCGATTGAAAATATGCCGTTGGACGGTCCGGTTGCGAAGTATGGTGATGCTTATGGTTTGGCCGCGCACGCGATCGCAGGATTCTGCGACATCTGCCGGTCCGCTCGGATGAGGCTCACCTGGATGCAGGTCTGCGAGCCGTCGGCGGGTTTGATGCTGATGCGCGTGTCGGTGGTGGTGGTTCCTTGGGCGTTCGGGTTTACTCCTGCATCGCTACCAGCGACCATGCGTACGAATCGCCGTCCTGAGGGTCGGGGTTCACCCATGTGAACTGCACGCTGCTGCCATCGGCGGAATATGAGCCGGCCAGATTCTCGACACTGGGCACGCTACTTGTGGTGATGGCCGAATCAGGCGAATCGTTGTCCTGATCGTGCGTTCCCGGATTCTCGATCTGCACGCTGCTGTTGTCGGAAGCCGAATCCATACTCGGCAAGATCACATACGCGAACACCAACGCGACGGCCGTGATCGCGGCAACCGCCGAAACGACGATCGCAAGAGGCTTGGCCCAAGTGTTGCGCTGTTTCGGAACAACCGCGGCTGCCTGGCTGCTTGCCTGGGACTGTGCGTACAGATTTTGCGGGAACGGCGGTTCGCCTTCGACCGTGGTCGGCGTGGCATGGCCATACAATTCCTGCTGCGCACGCTGCATGTCACGCGCGAAATCATATGCGGAATAATACCGGTCTTCCGGCGCTTTATTCAACGCCTTGCGTAAAATCCGCTCCACTTGCGGGGGAATATCCGGCCTATTGAGCTTAGGGAGCGGATCGGTGAGAATGATGTTTCTCAGCAGAGCACCGCGTTCTTTGCCCCTGGTCGAGCCGAGGGCCGCGGAATAGCCGTATTCATATGGCGACTGGCCCGTCAGCATGGCGAACAGCGTTGCTCCCAGCGAATAAATATCGGAGGATTCGTTGCCTCCGCCGTTCTTTGCGAGCACTTCCGGCGGAGCCACGCGATGGTGTAGCCGATGCCGGGACGCCCGTAGATCGTTCCCGCGATGCCGAAATCGGAAAGCATGGGCATGCCATGCGTGTTGATGAGAATATTGCTGGGCTTGATGTCGCGGTGGATGATGCCTTCGCGGTGCGCTGTGGAAAGGCGCTCGCCAGATTGATGCCGACGGTGAGCATCTGGTCTGCGTTGAGCCTGTTGGATTCCAGGAAGGTCTTGTAATTGCCTCCCGGAGCGTATTCGAATACGGTGTAGCCGTTGCCTGTGGCGGTGATGCCGCTTTCGTACACCGAAAGAATGTAGGGATGCGAGGAGATCCTGCCCATGAAGTTCGCTTCGGAACGGAACCGCGCCGCCGCGCGCGGATCGAGCGTTCCTTGCTGACCTTGATGGCCACTTGTCGGCTGGGGGAAAGCTGCTGGTACAAATACACGTTCGCTTCGGAACCTGAACCCAACTTTTGGGCGAATGTATACCCAGGGATTTGAGGGGGAATGCCGTTCATGGCTTCCATATGCTCTCTTTCCTCGTGGTGCGTATGCTTTTCGGCCGCTCTCTCTGGATCCCATCCTAACTGAAGACCAACCCAGAAACCTATCAGCAAGGGGTCAAAATGTCCATATACAAAGACGGGCATCTGAGACATGTTGTGGCTGAATAATAGAAGTCGTAGTGATAGAAAGAACGTGCGAACCTTAAGAGACGGCCTTCGTGGCGACGATGAGGGTACATACATTCAGTTGCTGGATGACGGGCATCTGGCTCAAATGGAAATGACCATTGATGTGTTGTCGGCGTTGCTGCAGATGCCACGAAGGAGTGGTTGCACCGCAGATTGTGTTGGATAAAGGTTGGCTTCGAGACAACTTTGTAGGTTCCGGATTTGTCAGGTAAAGGAGGGCGAGACTAGTAGTGTTGGGAGGCATGATGAATTTGGAAGACCTTGACCGCGTCACGTTGGTTGCGGGCGCGCCGAGCAGTGGAAAAACCGAGTTTGCGCTGGGCATGCTGGTTGCCGCAATGAGGCGGTATGGTGACGGGAATGCCGTGATGACGGTGTCTGGCAGCAGATCGCCGATGCGTTGGGCGATCGGGCGATCCGCGAATTGTCGGCCGTGTCGCAGGCGCGACCGGTCACTACGTTGCCTGCCGTCGCATTCCGTCTGCTGACGGCCGTGAGATCAAGTCAAGGCGAACCGTTGCCGAAACTGTTGAACGGTGCGGAACAGGATGTGATCATCCGCAAGGTACTGGCTTCGCATGTGGAGCATAGGCAACATGGCGACGATTGCGCCACCTGCGATCTGCTGCGCACCTATTTCGCGGTTTCCGAATGGTCAGGACTGGTGGCCGACGATTCCACCGACGCATTCGCCAACCAATTGCGCGACATGCTCGCACGCATGAACGAGATTGGCGCGAAACCGCAGTTCGAAGACATGCTGATCGCCCGTACGGCCAGCAGGGACGGCATGCTTGACGAACGTCGCGAACGCTGCGCACTCAATGGCGTCTCGCCTTCGCCTTGCGTGAGGAATACAATGAGGCGATCCGTTCGTCTTATCCTGGCGAATATCGTCTCGACGCGTCGCAGCTGATGATCGACGCCACCGAAGCCGTGTCTGGCATACAGGAAGCCGATATTGCGAACATGCTGATCGTCGACGATTTTCAAGATACGACGTTGGCTGGTTTCGCACTGCTTGAAGCCCTGCATGAACGCGGGGTGCGCCTGCTGTTGGTTGGCAATCCCGACGAAGCCGTGCAGACGTTCCGAGGATCATATCCGGAATATCTGTTCAACCAGGCGCAGACGCGCATGGGAGCGAGGCTTGAACGCATCGAAGGTCTGCAAACGGCGCACGAAGGCGATACCGCGCAAACCGTGTCGAACCAGCAAGGCGTGCATGGCGACTATCGCACGCTTGTCGCGACGCGAGTGAGCCTGTCGATCGCAAGCACGGAGTCGACGGACGTGCCTCTGCCCGATCGTCCCGGCAAAATGAGCGATATGCCAGGCGCGATGCCCATCGAAACGTTGCCGGCCGACGATACGGGCGCTCGTGTCACGCCGGCCGACGGCAGTGTGGAAACGGCCTTGTACCGTTCCTCTTCCGAAGAGCTCGACGACGTGGTGTGGAAGATCAAAACTGAGCATTTGCAACGTTCCCGTGTATGGAACGACATGGCCGTGATCGCGCACGACAATGCCACCGTGCGCGCATTCGGCGAGCGGTTGCGCGCTGACGGCGTTCCCGTGCGCTATTCCAGCGTGACCCGGCCGTTGAAGGATGAGCCGTTCGTGCAGGGTCTGTTCGCGTTGATCGAGTTGGCCGAATTGAAAAACCAGACGATCGCGGCTTCGACCATGGACCTGCAGACCGCCGGATCCTATATTCGTTCGCGCGTGGCGCTGATTATGGGATCTCCGCTGATTACGGTCGGTGGTGATCAACGGCATGAGGGGCGTCCGGCCCGTCTCGCATCCATCGAATCCGCGATGAACGCGTTGGTTTCGCTCGCTTCGATTGTGGAAAGCAAGGCTGCGAACCATGATGAGGATGCTGCCGAAGAATACGACGAAGATGATTTCGAAGATGATGAGGATGCGGCGGACGCTGCCGTCGAACAACAGGCGTTGCTCCCTCGTTTGATGGAAGACTGGCGCGATTATATGACGGACTATCATGCGATTCGCGCCGATGGCGAGCATGATAGTGAGCATGAAGACGAGCATGAAGGCGATTTCGCGCTGAGTATGGAAGCGCTGTACGTGCTTCTTATGGAGGCAATACCGATCGCGTGGTCGATGCGATCGCCTCCGTGCTGGGCGCGGATCCGCAGATCAAGGCGTTCGCATCATTGTGGAAGGTTCTTGACAAAACATGCGAGTCGGAAGCCAAACTGGTTTCGCGTGAACCGCAATATGTGTTGGATTGCGCATGGAGGGCCTGCGGCAAGGCGGAAGTCTGGCAGCGTGTGGCGCTGGAGCATTCGGCTGCCGGCCGTGCCGCGAATGATCGGCTTGACGCGGCGATGCGTTTGTTCAACTATGCTTCAGGCGGCGAGTCAAGCGGGGAATTCGCGGTACACACCATCGAGGCGTTCATCGAACAGGTGCGTTTGCTGACCATTGAGGCGGATTCGCTGGCGCATACCGCGCCCATTGATCAGGCGGTGACCCTGACGACTCCCGCAGGAGCGGCGGGAAAGCGCTGGAATCTGGTTTTTCTGCCGGCTTTGCAGCAGGGGCAGTGGCCGAATCTCACACCACGCAACACGTTGTTCGGCGGTGAGGAACTGGCCGATGTGATGCTGCACGGCGTATTGTCCGACACGATCGTCACTCCGGCGGGCAGGCAGGACGCGCAACTGGCGTCGGTGCTCGCCTCCGAGCAGAAGAGCCTGTTGGTGGCGTTGACCCGTGCCAGCGAGCGTGTGGTGGTGAGCGCCGTGCTGAATGACGACAATGTGCCTTCGGATTTTCTATACGGATATATGCCGGAGTGCTTCGACCGCGATCGCGACGCCGATATGGAACGGCGAGAATATGCGTCGGTCGGCGGCCAAGGCGATTACGCGGGGCTGGAAACCGATCCCCGTGTCTGGTCGCGGCCGCCCGAAGCGTGCTTGCGTCGGAACCTGAGGACAGCCCGAAGCGCGTGATGCCGCGGAAGCGTTGGCATTGCTGGCTTCGCATGGTGTTACGGCGGCCGACCCTGACCGTTGGCCGTTTATGGGGGAGACGGTCGAGGCCACCATGCGGAAGATCGCGGCCGTCATGCGGACGGGCATGAGCGACACGTCGGAAAGCTCGACGTCGGGCCGAAACGGCAAATCGCGGCGATCCGACGTGGTGACTTTGTCTCCTTCTGCGGTAGACAATCTGTGGGCGTGCCCGGTGTGTTGGATGTTGGAAAACCGCTTCTCCGGCCCGCGCATGGGCAGCGTCGCCACGAGTTTCGGCTCGCTGATCCACAAGGTGGCGCAACAGGCCACCGAAGCCGGACTTGATATGCCGGAACACCATACCGCCATCAGCGACGTGGACAATATCAATGCGATCACCGAATGGATGTATGCCGAATACAAGCGTCTATGCGGTGATTTCAACGCCATTTCCGATCCCGCGCAACGGTATCAGGCGTTGAAGAAAGATGAGCAGGCGCAGGAGGCGTTGCGTAACATCGCCACGTATTTCGTGCAATCGAATCATGGTGATTATCCGATTAAAAATAATGATGCATTCAGCGTTGGAAAACTTACGAAAGCCGAACCTGAGCTGAAATTTACCGCAAAATTCGATTTCGACGATATTCTCGACGCCTACAATGCGATGGACGGCGTTCACGCGATTTCACGGAACGAATTGATCGCCATTATGGGAGCGTTGGTCGGAGGATGGCCGGAAACCGGCATGAGCGAGTATCTCACCGTGCGTTTGACCGGCAGGATCGACCGTTTGGAACGGCGTGAAATGGCGGATGGCACGCAGCAGGTGCGTCTGATCGACTACAAAACCGGTGTCAGTCCGACCGGCGAAGGCCTGTTCAACGATCTGCAGCTCGTCTGCTATCAGCTGGGACTCGTATTCCCCGAGGAAAGCGGCATGCGCGGGGCGCAGGCGGTGGCGAACGCGCCGAACATCACGCAAAGCGCGCTATTCCATGTAGCCAAGCACGCATACCCTGCGCCGTATGGCGACACCGCCGCCGAATCGCATATGCAGCAGGCGCTGTTCGCCAATGGAAGTCTCAATACCGGCGAATTCATACCGCGCTATTACGTCAAAAAACTCGACAAGGATTTCCACGACGGACTCGATGACATGCTTCCTCCGTTGGAAGTGAGCGACGAGCATTGGAATGAGTTCCTTGGCTTACGCGGCACGATGGCGGTATGGTCCCTCACCATGATCGCGAGGGTCTTCTATGCGGCCGCGGCCAGCAGGGCGAACGAAATCACCGCAAGACCGACGACGGAACATGTGAAATACTGCAGAAACACTACGATCTGCCCGGCCTGTGCGGGCGAACAGAACACCGTATTCGAAAGGAGAACGGCATGAGCGGAACCATGAAGTTCACCGACAGTCCTGAGCAGGCTGCCGTCGTCCAAGCGCCCTCGTATGCGGATGTGGTGGTGGTGGCCGGCGCTGGATCCGGCAAAACCTACACGATGACCAGACGCATCATCACGCTGATCGAACAGGGGGTAAGCCCCGAAAAGATCCTCGGACTGACCTTCACGCGCAAAGCGGCCTCGGAACTATTGTCTCGAGTGTCTGCGGCCGTGACTCGCGACCAGCGCGAACGCGGCCTGAAATCAGCGAACATGACGTTCCTCAAACCGGAAGTCTCCACGTACGACGCTTTCTTCCAATCCATTGTGCGCCAATATGGACTGCTTGTCGGCTTTGACCAGAACACGCAGCCATTGAGCGAAGCAGGTGCCATGCAGCTCATCCACACCGTGCTTGACAGGCATATGGATGATCTTATGGCGTTCGACGGCGATCTGAAATCGTTCAACACCATAGCGGGCAACGTGTTCGCCCTGTCCAACGCCATTTCCGGCGCCATGATCGGCGGCGACTGCACCAGCTTCGACGAAGCCGTGCAACGCGTGCGCGACTGGGATGAGGCGTTCGTCGAACAGATCGCCAAGCGCTTGACGGCGAAACCGTGCCAACGGAAGAGCGAAATCGCCAAAGCTGCCGAAACGACTGAAAAAGGATTCCGACGCGGACTACGAAAAGAAACTGGAGAAATACCGCGAACTCGGGCACGACATGTGCGTGTTCAACAGCGCGCAACTCGCATTCGTCGCCAAGCAACGCGACCTGCTGCTCGATCTTGTGCTTGACTATCATGCCGAAAAACGCGCCTGCAATATGGCGGAATTCAGCGATTTCACCATCGCGGCATTCCAGCTTGTCTCCCGATTCCCGTCCATCGGAGCGGCCTACCGCAAACGCTATTCGCATGTGCTCCTCGACGAATACCAAGACACGTCCACCACGCAGGCGGCACTGCTGAGCGCGCTGTTCCACGTGGACGACACGCATCGCAGCGCGGTCAACGCGGTCGGCGACCCCTTCCAATCGATCTACGCATGGCGAGGGGCGAGCCCTGGCGCATTCCGCATGCTGCAACACGATTTCGGCATGGACGCCACCAGCAGGCCATTCGCATTGACCGTGACACGGCGCAACTCACGCATGGTGCTCGAAGCGGCGAACAATCTCACCAAACCGCTCCGCTTGCCTGCCAGACGCCTCAGCAGCTCGCTGATGCGCGAAGTCGACGTTCCGGCGCTCGTCAATACCGACGAAGCCCCCGAAGGAACGGTGGGCGTGCTTGCGTTCGACACGTTCGGGCAGGAGGTCGACGCGGTCGTGCGCTTCGCCAAACATGCGATCGCCCTGCACACGCCTTCCTCGCGCGACCTCGACAATGGCATGAAAGACAATCGTCCGCACGTGGCGGTGCTGTTCCGTTCCAAAAGGAATCATGTCGCAATTCGCGGAAGCGCTCGAACGCGCAGGCCTGACCACGCTGGTAGTGGGGCGGTCGGCGTTGCTGGAACGCCCGGCGGTGCAGGACGTGTTCGCTTTGCTACGCGTCGTCAGCGATCATACCGACAGTGCGGCGCTTATGCGATTGCTGGCCACGCCGCGATTCTCCATCAGCGCCAACGATCTGCAGGCGCTCGCCGATACCGCGGAACAGGTGAACACGATGTGCCGGTATCGTGCGCTTGTTTCAGCTGGAATCGTGCAGGAGCAATCCAACAAGGAAGAAAAACCGGAAAATCTGGGAATTTATGGAGTAACTCCCAAGTCGGGTCCTTCCGATGCTGAAATCCATGCCATCGTACGTGAATATCGAGATCAAGTGCCGAATGCGGTTTTCCTTGTGGACCTCATGTTGCGTGACGATCTCGCGGAACTCATTGACGGCAGGGTGAGTCGTGAAGGGACGAAGGAAGTGCTTCGCGCCGCGGATGCGATCCGTCAGGTGCAGCGCATGCTTGGCCACCCGTTGCCGGAAGTGGTTCGTGAGGCCATCGTCGCATTGAATCTCGATATCGACATGCAGCTGGCCGAGCATATGCGCGGCGGTCAGGCCGATGCCACGCTCGCCGCATCCCGGGTGGCGCTCGCCAAATCGCCGATCGATGCGTTGCTGAAGCTCGTCGACACGTATATGCAGGAGATCGCGTCGCAGGGAACGCCGAGCCTGCGCGCGTTCATCTCATGGGCGGATTCGCTGCGCGACGCACGCGAGGAGAACGCGGTGGCTCCCGATGTGCCTGTCGATGTGGTGCTGATGACCGTACACCAGTCGAAGGGCCTTGAATGGGATGCCGTGGCCGTGGTCGGCATGACCGATGGCGGATTCCCCACCAACAAGGGCAGCGATCTGCGTGTGGTCGTTGATGAAGAGCATCTCAACGGTTTCCAGGATGGCGTGTGGACGCCGCCCGAATATCATGAGACCGCCAAAACGTGGCTGACCGATCCTGCTGCGGTGCCGGTTCCGGTGCGTGTGGACGCCGATATTCTGCCGCGATTCCCCCATGACGCGCTTGTGGGTGGAAATCCGTTGGAAGCGTTGGAAATGCTGGAGGATGCGGAAATCATTGACGACGAAGTGTTCGGCACCTTGCGGAATATGAGCGTCGATGACATGGAAGGTATTGATCCGGACGGACTGTATTTGACGCAAATCGAGGAGTATGGCCGTCGGTTGCATGCCGACGAGCGTCGCCTCGCGTATGTGGCGTTGACTCGCGCCCGTCATGAGGCGCTGCTCACCTGCAGCGCAACGAATGCGGAAAGCCGTGATCCGCGTGCCGTGGGCGATCGCAAACGTGTGTCCAAACCGTCGAATTTCCTAGTGGAAGTGCGCGATTCCATGCTCAATATCGTTTCCAGAGCGGCTGAGCCGAGCAACCTGGCCGATATTGCGGAAGTTGATGATGTCGATTCCTCCGAAAACGGCATGACCAGTCTGCATTCGATCGATGCGCCGTTGCCGGATGGATTTTTTGTGGGCGAGCATGCCCGCGATTTTGAAGATGCGGTGGTCGGCGACGCTTGGAATGCGCCGCTCGAGCCGTCGGAAGGCAACCAGTTCCTGCCATGGCCGTGCGAGTTGAGCGATGAGACCCTGCAGACGTTGCGTTTGTCTGCGTTGCAGGTGGATTCGGCGATGAACAATGCTGTCGGGCAGACTGATGGGCGGGCTGGCGAACGGGCCGGCGGGCAAGTTGGCGAGCCTGTCGGTGGCGAAGGTGCTGGGCGTTGCGAAAATACGGGTGCTTCGCTGCTGCGATGCGCGCAATTGCTGGTGCCGACAGCAATCTCATGCCTGACATGCTTGGAGAGGCGTCGCAGGATGCGTTCGACAGCGCGGTGCGTGCGAAGGGCGAGAGGATTCTTGCGTCCGGTCGTCAGAACGTCACCTCGCTGCAGGCGCGCGCAGGCATGATGGACGAGCGTGGCGCCCGCACTTACTGGCGTGGCTGGTGCGTCCGATACCGAACGTAGCGTCTCCGGCCGCGCAACTGGCACGCAGTTCCATGCTTGGGCGGAACGGTTCATCATGGCCGATGCGAATGATGCCGGCATTGGCGTTGGCGCGAGCGGCAATGGCGGTACTCGCGTAGCTGAATCGCGATTGGCGATGCTTGCCGAGCTGCGACGCAACAATGCGGCGCAATCGCAAGACAATCAAGACGATAATGGGGCAGACAATAACGGGATATTCGATTGGCAACAGCGTCTCGCAACGTCGACATGGGCACGGCGCAAGCCCGCGTGGGCGGAACGGCAAATCGTCGTCAACGTGCCGCAATTGGGCACCATCGTCAACGGCAAGCTCGACGCGGTGTTCTTCGGGGGTCTCGATGGGGCGGATCGGTCGAAACAATATACTATTGTCGATTGGAAGACTGGAAAAAAACCTCGCAAAAAAGAGGAAATTCAGAAAAAATTAGCACAGTTGGATATGTATCGTATCTTGCTGTCGGCAATGGAGGGCGTACCGCTCACCGCTATCGACGCCTGCCTCTACTATCTGAGTGAACCCATTGAGGGCGATCGACAGCTCAATGCCGCCGACAAAACAGAAGAAGAGATCCTTGCCGAGTTGAGCTACGGAATTCCGGAACAATCCGACAACGACTAGTGCTGGTGCGCCGAACGTGCGGCGCTTTCCAGCCTGCCCGTAGGTAACGCACTATGGGCAGCGTTGTGGAGGAGCGCCGCTACCCTCGTGCAGCATGTGTGGGCGGGCACACGTGCCGGACGCAACGAAAGTTAAGGAGCGATAATCATGCTGCCACCAGCGCAACCGAAATCCCGAAGTCGCCATATTCCGTACTGTTCTCCATTCCAGGAACCAAAGCGTTCTGTGCTTTCGGAGCCTTGGCGCGACTGCCGATGTCGATGATGAGCCTTGGCATTATCCTCGCACTCAACCATTTGTATGACAATTGGACGATCGCAGGCGTGATGAGCGCGGCATATGTGCTTTCCACGGCGGCGGTCACGCCACTGTACGCACGACTGTTCGACCGATTCGGCCAGCGCAAGGTCGGATCGGTGGTGCTTGTCGTGCAAATCATCGCCATGCTTGGCTTTGCGTTCGCGGCATTGGTGCGCGTGCCGATTCCACTGCTGTTCGCCTTGGCTGTGGTGATGGGGCTCACGCAATTCTCGTTCGGCGCGCTTGTGCGTACCCGTTGGACGTATGTGCTTGACCGTACCGGCAACGGCTCATTGCTGAACACTGCGTATGCATTGGAATCCGCCATCGATGAGATCGTATTCATTTTCGGACCGATTCTGGCCGCGTTCCTGGCGGCTTCCGTGCATCCCGTTTCGCAGTTGTTTGTGCCGACGATTGCGTGCGCGATCGGCGGCACGGTGTTCTTCGCATTGCGTGACACGCAACCGCCGGTAGTACGTGAAATCACTGTTGTTTCGGCATCTTCCGACGATGCGGACGTGCGATTGGCGGTTGACGGCAATACTGGAAATAATGGCGGCGCAAATTCCGTGCAACAAGACAAACAACAAGACAAACTGACCGTCGCGCAGTTGAAGTCGAATGACAATCGCAAGAAACGCAATGTGCTCACCTATGCGGGCGTGATTCCGCTTTTGATGGTATTCATCGTGTTCAACATGAGTTTCACCGCATTCGATACGTCGATGACGGCCGTTATGAAAGCGTTGCATCTTGATTCCCTGCTTGGTGTGCAGCTTGCGATGTTGGCGGTCGGCTCGTGCATAGGCGCGCTGGTTTTCGGCACGCGCGAGCTGAAGGGCTCCCGCTGGCGCCATATGATCACGTTCCTCGCGATCATAACGGTAGGCTTCTTCATCATTCACATGTGCCAAGGCAATCTGATTATGATGGGAGTGTTTGAAATCCTTACGGGTCTTACCGTTTCGTCGGTGTTCGCTTCGGGCAATCTCGTTATGAAGGAGACCGTGCCGGAAGAATCGCTGACCGAAGGCCTCGCGTGGGTGAGCACCGCGGGAACCATCGGCGCGTCATTCGGTTCGATGACCACGGGAATCATGCTCGACCATTTCAGCCCAGACATAAGCCTGATGCTGCCATGGATTTTCGTGCTCGCTTCGATTCCGTTCGCCTTGATCGGCTGGGCGGTGACGCGTCGAAGCGTCTCTTTACATTCGTAAATGGAACATTCCTCAGTAGAATGAGTGAGACTGATTTGAAATGCTGTTCGTACGCTCGTACGTGCGACATGTTGAAGGAGCTGCAATGATCAAGGTTTCTGTAGTTGGCGCCAAAGGACGTATGGGTTCCCATGTGGTCGATGCCGTGAACAACGCGGCCGACACCGAATTGGCGCTCGCGCTTGACGCCGGCGACGACCTCACCCAAATCACCCCCGGCAACACTGACGTGGTGGTGGAGTTCACCGTGCCGAGCGTGTCTCTTGACAATGTGCTCGCACTCGTGGCGCAAGGTGTCGACGTGGTGGTGGGTACCACCGGCTGGACCGACGAGAAGCTCGATCAGGTGCGTGCCGCGCTCGCTGCCGCGCTCGCGAGGCCAGAGTGTGTTCATTGCGCCGAATTTCGCCATTTCCGCCGTGCTCGCCGACTATTTCGCCAAGGTTGCGGCTCCGTACTTCGAATCCGCTGAAGTGATCGAGCTGCATCACCCGAACAAGGTGGATGCTCCGTCCGGCACCGCATTCCACACCGCGCAGGGCATCGCCGCAGCCCGCAAGGCCGCAGGTCTTGGCCCTGTGCCGGATGCCACCGAAACCGATGGCGGCTCCCGTGGCCAGGTGGTTGACGGCATTCACGTGCACGCCGTACGTCTGCGCGGTCTTAACGCCCATGAGGAGGCCCTGTTCGGTAATGACGGCGAGCAGCTGACCATTCGTGCCGACAGCTTCGACCGCATCTCCTTCATGCCGGGCGTGCTGCTGGCCGTGCGCAAGGTCTCCACCGGCGCATACCCAGGCGTGACCGTCGGCCTCGACAACTTCCTCGACCTGTAAATCTACCTCGTAAATCTATGGGGTCTGGAACTTTTCCGGTCTGATCATACAATCCCCGATTTGGCGGCGATGGTGAGTTTTCGCTTGCTGGATCGGGGATTGACATGTTTTGCGGTCTACGATTTCACGAGGCGTGCTATGGCCGCGCTTGCCTCGGCGATTTTCGCTTCGGAAACTTCCCCGCCCTCTTCGATGGCTTCTTTGACACAGTGGTTGAGATGATCGTCGACGAGCAGCAGCGCTACCGATTTCAACGCACTGTTCACGCTGATATCTGCGTCAGGATGTCGATGCAGTATTCGCCGTTTTCCGTCATTTGGCAAATGCCTCGCACTTGCCCTTCAATGCGGTTGAGGCGTGCGATGATTTTCTTCTGGTCGTCCGCGTATCCGTGATGGGTTGCGTTCATGATGCTCCTCCTCGTAACGCTGAAATCTTGATCTTACCGCTGAAGATACCGCTTTTCTCTTGCAAATATACTATAGGGGTATATTGTGATGATAGTCATTGAGACGTGAACGTGAATAAAACCCTATTAGTGTTGAGGTTGGTGAGAATATGCAGGCTTTGATTGCCGTCATTGTCGCGTTCATTGTGACGGCAGCCGTGTTATGGTTCTTCTTCGCGCCGCGCAAAGCATTTCGCGCTCGTGTCGATAACGGCGTGCAAGAGGCGGTTGTCGAAGTCAAAGGTGGGTATAGTCCGGCAATCATCGAGCTGAGGCCGGCTTGCCATTGCGATTGATATTCGATCGCAAAGAAGACGGTGAATGCTCGTCGCACATGGTGTTCTCCGATTTCGGTGTCGACCTGACATTGCCCGCTTTCCGCACAACGACATTGACGCTTCACCCTAACGAACCGGGGGAGTACGGTTTCGCATGTGGCATGAACATGCTGCATGGCACATTACGGGTGGTGCCGGGAAAACATCATGCCGCAATGCCGAAAGAACATTCGGAATCGGAAGAGAGCACGAATACTGCTGAATCTCACGTTCATATGCAATCGCAACAAACTGTTGTTGATGAAAAATCGTATGAATCCGCTGAATCTTCCAATATTTCTTCAGATTCTTCTGATTCGTCAAACGATTCTTCCGAATCTCGTGAGATGCGAACGCTGATTGCGCGTCTTATTGTGTCAGCCATCGTTACGATTCCAGTATTCGGTTCGACGATGTTGATGCTGTATCCGATGCCGAATTGGATGCAATTTGTGCTGATGCTGCCGGTGATGTGCTATGCCGCATTACCGATTTTCCGCAGTGGTTTCGCGGCGATTATTCACCGTTCGCCGGAAATGAATGCGCTGGTCAGTCTGGGTACCGTATGTGTGTTTGCCCACTCGTGCGTGGTCACGTTTATTCCGCAGATTCTGCCTGAGAATGCTCGCGAACCGTATTTTGAAGCGGTTGGTGTGGTTATTACGCTGATGCTGGTCGGCCAATTGCTTGAAGCGCGCGCTCGTGTCGGTACTGGAGAGGCCATGCGCGCGTTGGCGGGATTGCAGCCGAAAAACGCTCGCGTGGTACGAGGTGAAATCGAAGAGGAAATTCCGGTCGAGCAGGTGGCGGTCGGAGATATTATTGCGATTCGCCCCGGCGAACAACTTCCTGTTGACGGTGTGGTTATTGCTGGTTCGTCGGCTGTTGACGAATCCATGATTACCGGCGAATCCATGCCTGTGGTGAAGCAGGCCGGCAGTTCCGTGACCGGTGCCACCATCAATGGCACTGGATCGCTGCGGTATCGTGCCACGAAAGTCGGCAAAGACACGGTGCTCGCGCAGATTATCGGATTGGTGCAATCCGCGCAAAGTTCAAAAGCGCCGGTGCAGCGCATGGCGGATAAGATTTCAGGCATTTTCGTGCCGATTGTGGTGCTGATTGCCGTGTGGTCGTGCGCGTTGTGGTTTGCGTTTGGCCGGAACCACGCGTGGTGCATGCGTTGGTGGCTGCGGTTTCGGTGCTGCTGATCGCATGCCCGTGCGCGTTGGGTCTTGCCACGCCGCTTTCCGTAACGGTTTCGACTGGTCGTGCCGCGCAGATGGGCGTGCTGATCCGTTCCGCCGAAGCATTGGAAACCTGCGGCAAAATCAATGCCGTCGTGCTTGACAAAACAGGCACGATCACCGCTGGAAAGCCATCGTTGACCGACGTGTTTCCGCTTGGAAAATGGCGCAAAATGCCGGATGATCTGCTGGCGATTACCGCCAGTGCCGAACGGGATTCCGAACATCCTCTTGCCGCCGCGATTGTTGCGGGCGCGCAAGAGAGGCATCTTACGTTAGGCGAGACCACGCAATTCCGTGCGATTTCCGGTCGGGGCGTCACTGCGCACGTCGCGTTGCCGTTAATATCTGCAAATAATCCGACTGTTGCAGCTGACGAATCCTCTGCATCTTCCGTGACCTTCGAATCATCCATATCTTCTCCCGAAACCGCAATGTACAACGTTGCGGTCGGCAATACCGATCTGATCGACGATCTTGACGTGGCCATGCCGAGTGTCGGCAACGAGGATCTTGACGACATTATCGCAACCATGGAACGGCTATCGGCGGAAGGGAAAACGCCGATGCTCGCAGCAATCGACGGCGAGCTTGCGGGAATCGTGGCCGTTGCGGATACGGTGAAAGCCGATTCGCAGCAGCCATCGCAGCTTTGAAATCGCGTGGCGTCAACGTGGTGATGCTCACTGGAGACAACGAAACGACGGCGCGTGCCGTGGCCGATCAAGTTGGCGTTGGCAATGTGATCGCGGGAGTGCGCCCGGAAAACAAGGCGGACGAAATCGCGAAACTGCAGGCGCAAGGCTATACGGTGGCGATGGTCGGCGATGGTATCAACGATGCTCCGGCGCTTGCCCGCGCGAATGTGGGATTCGCCATCGGTACCGGTACGGATGTGGCGATCCATCCGCAGACGTGACATTGATGAATGGCTCGCTGATGGGTTTGGGTGCATGCGCTCGACTTGACCGCGCCACCATGCGCAATATCGCGCAGAATCTTGGATTTGCGCTCGGCTATAACAGCGTCGGCATTTCCATTGCGGCGGGCGTACTGTACCCGTTCACCGGCATGATGCTCAATCCGATGATCGCGGGCGCGGCCATGGCGTTCTCGTCGCTATGCGTGGTGACGAACGCGAGCCGACTGCGCCTGTTCGATCCAGACAAGGCGGTGCGTGCCGCAAATAAGACGTATCAGGTTCGCCAGCCGAACCCGAACGATAATAATCACAACAACCATAGTCAGAAAGGATTCATCATGGGACTGTTCAGTGATCACAAGGCCAAGAAGGAAGGTATGCACGAGGGTATGGAAGGCATGGGCGGCGCGCACTCCTGCTGTGGCGGCCACACTGCCAACGGCAATCAGAGCGCGCCCGCCAAAGATCCGGTCTGCGGCATGAGCGTGGATCCGGCCACCGCTGCAGCCACCCGAGAATACAATGGCACCACCTACTACTTCTGCAACCCGGCTGCGCCGCCAAGTTCGAGCAGAACCCCACCCAATACCTTGCCTGAGTTTGTTTTGGTGGGCGCACTTTTCCCTCTTGGTGATCGCACTGTTTTGGAGTGTTGTGCGGTCAGGAAAGCAAAATCGTGCGATATTCCGAAATCGTGCGGTCACCAGATCAAAATCGTGAAGTCATTTGGCTTGAATCCCCCTGAGTATGCGGCTAAGCGTACCGATTCTTCCACTTGCTGGGGGATTTTGGACTGTGGGAGGCTTGGCAGCGGAGGATTGTTCCATTAACTGGAGGTTTTGGGTCTCTGGGAGGCTGGTTGACGGGAGGATTGTTCCAGCGGGTGGAGGTTTCGGGAATGTGAGGGGTTGTTTAGCGTACCGATTGTTCCAGTGACTGGAGGTTTCGGGACTCTGGGAGGCTCGGCAGCGGGAGGATTGTTCCAGCGGGTGGGGGATTTTGGTCTCTGGTAAGGCAGTTCATATTGCGATATGGTCGCGAACTCGGGCGCTTCGGCGTCCGTGGCGGGAAGTACCGTTGGCACTATGACTGACGGTACTATGCATCTTCTTGATCCTGCTCCTTTCGGACGTATTCTTCCGGCTATGGTCACCCCCATGAAGCCGACGGTTCCGTTGATTTCGAGGCCGCGCAGAAGCTTGCGAAGCAGCTTGTCGCCGATGGCGCCGATGGCCTTGTGGTCAATGGCACCACGGGCGAGTCTCCCACCACCCACATGGAGGAGAAGGTCGAGCTGGTTCAAGCCGTCAAGGATGTGGTGAGCGTGCCCGTTATCTCCGGTGCGGGTTCCAACGATACCGCCCACACCGTGCGCATGGTGGAGCAGACCCAGGAAGCAGGCGCCGATGCGGTGCTCGTGGTCGCTCCGTACTATTCGCGCCCGTCGCAGGAAGGCGTGTTCCGTCACTACAAGGCGGTCAATGATTCCGCGGACAAGCCGATTATCGTTTACGATGTGCCTGGCCGCACCGGTCTGCACATTCAGTTGGAACCTACCGTCGTTTGGCTGAGCTCGGTCACGTCAAGGCAGTCAAGGACGCCACCGGAGATATCGCGGGTGCCGTGCGTAAGCGTATGGAACCGGTTTGACTTGGTATTCGGGCGATGACGGTCTGTTCCTGCCGTTCCTTTCGGTTGGTGCAGTCGGCATTATTTCCGTGATCGCACATGCTGCTTCCGGTCCGATGCGCGATTTGGCTGCCGCATTCGACCGCGGTGACATTCATGGGGCTCAGCGCATTGCCGTGCAGCTTGCTCCACTGGTCGAAGCAATGAACGGCAACGGTTTCCAGCTGTTATGGCCAAGGCTTCGCTGAAGGTGCGTGGCATTCTCGACTCCACGACGATGCGTCTGCCGAACGTCGGTCCGGGCGAGGCTGAGATCAAGCGCGCGGAAGATGGCATGCGCGCTTCCGGCTTGCTGTAATTGAAGAACTTGTGATTGCGAAACTTGTGATTGCGAAGCGCTTGATTGTCGGCGATTGCGCTGATTCCGGGCATTGTTGCGATCACAAGTTTGCTGGGTTTGCCGTAATACGGCAAACTAACTGAATTCCTCGTTTCCGCACAGGCGGAGACAATTAGTAATAGAAATCCAACTAGGAAATGGCTATAGAAGAAACCAAAACAGTAACTACGCACAAGCGCGGCAGCAAAGCTGCCAAGCGCACTGAAAACACGCAGACCGCGGATGTGAAATCCGTGAAGTCTGTGAGCTCTGAGAAGGTCAGCAAGGCTGAAACGACTTCCAAGAAGCGAAGTCTTCTGGCCGTGGCGGTGGCCGTGGCAATCGTGCGGGCGATGCGTCCGGTTCCGTTCGTGGCGGTTCTCGCGGCAACGGCAGCGGCTCCTCCAAGGGCTCGAAGAGCACGAAAAACGTGAAGGCCGCAAAGAACACGAAGAACTCCAGAGGTTCCAAGAACTCCAGCGCGGCAAGCTCTTCTGCTGGAAGCCGTCGCAATTCCCGTCTTGCTCCGCAGACCACCGCGCCCCAGCAGGATGACGTGTTGATCGCTCCGCCGAAGTACCGTAAGGGCTCCATGCGCATCGTGCCGCTTGGTGGCCTGGGCGAAATCGGCCGTAACATGAACGTGATCGAATACAACGGTCACCTGCTGCTCATCGACTGCGGTGTGCTTTTCCCCGAAGAGGAGCAGCCGGGTGTCGATCTGATTCTGCCTGACTTCCACTACATCAAGGATCGTCTCGACAAGGTCGAGGCTCTGGTGCTTACCCACGGCCACGAGGATCATATCGGCGGCGTGCCGTATCTGCTGAAGCTCCGCCCCGACATTCCGCTGATTGGTTCCAAGCTCACGTTGGCTTTCGTTGAAGCCAAGTGCAAGGAGCATCGCATCAATCCGCGACTGGTTGAGGTCAAGGGTCGTGACAAGCTGAAGGTCGGTCCGTTCAATCTTGAGTTCGTGAACGTCACGCATTCCATTCCGGACGCTCTGGCTGTGTTCGTGCAGACTCCGGCCGGAAGCCTCATCGATACCGGCGATATCAAGCTTGACCAGCTGCCGCTCGACCATCGCATCACTGATTTGGTGGAGTTCGGCAAGCTCGGCGAAAAGGGCGTGGATCTGCTGATGATGGATTCCACCAACGCTGAGGTTCCAGGCTTCGTCAAGCCGGAAACCACCATTGGCCCGGCGCTGGATCAGGCGTTCGCCCAGGCCACGCGCAAGATCATCGTGGCCAGCTTCTCCAGCCATGTGCACCGTGTGCAGCAGGTTGTCGACGCCGCCCACAAGTACGGTCGCAAGGTGGTGTTCGTGGGCCGTTCCATGGTTCGCAACATGTCCATCGCTGCGGATTTGGGCTACTTGAGACTTCCGGAAGACACGGTCATCGACCTGAAGAAGGCCCATGACGTGCAGGACGACAAGCTCGTCTACATGTGCACCGGTTCCCAAGGCGAGCCGATGGCCGCGCTTGGCCGTATCGCCGACGGCAATCATCGCGACATCACCATCAACGAATTCGACACTGTCATTCTTGCGAGCTCCCTGATTCCGGGCAACGAGCATGGCGTGTACAAGATCATCAACAAGCTGGTGCAGCTTGGCGCTCGTGTGGTCAATCGAGACAATGCCGCCGTGCATGTGTCCGGCCACTGCAATGAGGCGAACTGCTGTACATGTACAACATCGTCAAGCCGAAGTGCGCCATGCCGATCCACGGCGAGAACCGTCACTTGGTGGCCAACGGCATGATCGCGGTCAAGACGGGCGTCGATCCGCAGAATGTGGTGCTTGCCGAAGACGGCGATGTGGTCGATTTGTACCACGGCCAAGCTGCTGTTGTCGGTTCCGTGCCATGCGGCTACGTGTACGTCGATGGCGATTCCGTTGGCGAACTTACCGAGGACGAGCTTGAGAAGCGTCGTATTCTTGGCACGGAAGGTTTCGTGTCGAGCTTCGTCGTCGTCGATACGGAAACGGCTGACGTTGTCGCAGGTCCGAAGATCTATCTCAACGCGGTGGCCGAAGACGAAAGCGAATTCGACAAGGTTCGTCATCAGATCGTCGAGCAATTGCAGGATGCGATGATGGCTGGCACGCACGATACATACAAGTTGCAGCAGATCATGCGTCGTACGTTGGGTAGCTGGGTCGCACGTCAGCTGCATCGCAAGCCGATGATCGTTCCGGTCGTTGCCGATATCGCACAGGATGTTGACGAAGCGATGGGATTGAACGCAGCGCAATGATGAATCGACAGATAGTCAATATTTTTCGCAATATCGCCGATTCCAGCGAAATCAATATTGGAATAATATTGAAATATCGACAGATCGTCAATAATTGTTGATTACATAATCAAAAGAAGGACGCGTAACCGGCACAACCGGTTGCGCCGTCTCCTATTCAATAAATAGGAATCTCAACACAAATAAGGAGTGACATGCCAGGAGCAAATCTCACCCGAATCGAAGCGGAAGAACGCAAAAGCGTTATCGCAGCACCGGTTCATTACACGGTCAAACTTGATCTGACCCGTGGAGCCAAGAATTTCGGTTCCGAAACCACCATCACGTTCGACGCCGAGCCGGGAGCTACCAGCTTCCTTGACCTGATCGCCACCGAAGTGAGCGAAATCGTACTCAACGGCGAAACTCTCGATCCGGCCGAAGCGTTCGCCGACAGCCGTATCGAACTGAAGAACCTCGAAGCGCACAACGAAGTGACCGTCAAGGCACTGTGCCAGTATTCCAACACCGGTGAAGGCCTGCACCGTAGCGTCGACCCTTCCGACGGCAACATCTACCTGTACTCTCAGTTCGAAGTGCCGGATGCCCGCCGCGTGTATGCCGTGTTCGACCAGCCCGACATCAAGGCCGTGTTCGATTTTTCCGTGCTTGCAGCCAAGTCGTGGATCGTCACCTCCAACATGCCTGCCGCATCCGTGACCGACAATGAAACCGTTACCGAAGAGGGCACGCTCGGCACGCACGAAGCCGAAACCACCAAGCTGTGGGTGTTCGAATCCACGCCGACCATGAGCTCCTACCTCACCGCCATCTGCGCAGGACCGTACGCCGAATGGCACACCGAATACGCCAACGAAGACGGACGCACCGTGCCGATGTCCATGTACTGCCGTCAGGCGCTCGCCGAAGCGTTCGCCAAGGATGTCGACTACCTGTTCGACATCACCAAGAAGGGTTTCGCCTTCTATGCGAAGACTTGGGGCGTGCCGTATCCGTACGCCAAGTACGACCAGATTTACGTGCCGGAATACAACGCCGGCGCTATGGAGAACATCGGCATGGTCACCATCCGCGACCAGTACGTGTTCGAATCGAAGGTCACCGACGCGTATGCCGAGCGCCGCGTGGTCACCGTGCTGCACGAGCTTGCACACATGTGTTCGGTGACTACGTGACCATGAAGTGGTGGAACGACCTGTGGCTCAACGAATCCTTCGCCGAGTTCACGTCCACTCTCGCCACTGCCGAAGCCACGGAATGGAAGGACGCTTGGGCCACATTCAGCTCCGGCGAGAAGAGCTGGGCACTGCGCCAGGACCAGCTGAGCACCACCCACCCGATCGTCGCGCCGATCAACGATCTGAACGACACGTACGTCAACTTCGACGGCATCACCTACGCCAAGGGCGCTTCCGTGTTGAAGCAGCTCGTGTTCTATGTGGGTCGTGAGAAGTTCTTCAAGGGCATCAACAATTATCTGAACAAGCATGCGTACTCCAACGCTACGCTCGCCGATCTGCTGGCTGAACTCGAGTTGACGTCCGGCCGCGATCTCAAGGCGTGGAGCGCCCAGTGGCTTGAACAGTCCGGCATCAACACCATCGCCACCGAAGTTGAGGAAAATGAGGATGGCACGATTCGCCAGCTTGCGTTGCGCCAGTCCGCTTCGGCTGAGCATCCGGTGCTGCGCGCACATCGTCTGGCTGTCGGCTTCTACAATGAGGATCCGGAAACCGGCAAGATCGTGCGTACCGACCAGTTCGAACTTGATGTTGACGGCGAACTGACGATTGTCGAAGCGGCTGCCGGCAAGGCACGTCCGGCGCTGATTTTGGTGAATGACGACGATTTGACATACACGAAGCTGCGCTTCGACGAGAAGAGCCTCAAGTTCGCTGCAGAGAACCTGTATCGTTTCGACGATGCGTTGGCTCGTTCCGTGATTTGGCTTGCATTCTGGGATATGACTCGTGACGGCGAATTGCCGGCAAAGCAGTTCATCGAAACCTCTTTGGCTGCGCTTGCCACGGAACATGAGTCCACCACGTTCCGTTACGCTTTGGCGCAGGTCAGCACCACCGCATGGCATTACACCGCTCCGGCCGACCGTGCCGAAGTGGTGGAGCATGTGGCTGCCGAACTGTTCAAGCTGGCTCAGGCTGCCGAAGCCGGTTCCGACGAGCAGTTCCAGCTGATCACCGCCTACTTGGGTTATGGCGAGCCGGGCGATGCTGCGTTCGAAGCGAATGCGAAGGGTCTGCTCGATGGTTCCGTGAAGCTTGATGCTTGGAGATCGACAATAATTTCCGTTGGACCATCATCAACGCGTTGAGCACGATCAACGCCATCGGCCAGAGTGACATCGACGCGGAACTTGCCAAGCGTGAAACCACTGAGAACCGTGAGTTCGCATTGGGTGCGCGTGCGGTCGCAGGCATTGCGGAAGCAAGGAATGGGCTTGGAACGAGGCTTTGCACAACGACGAGCTGACCAACATGCAGTTGGAATCCGTGGCCCGTGGTTTCGCATCAACTCCACGTGCCGACTTGGCTGAACCGTACGCGGCCAAGTATTTCGAGGTTGCCGACTGGATTTGGAAGAACAAGACCTTCCACATGGCTGAGGCTCTGCTGGAAGGCCTGTACCCGAGCTATGCCGATCCGGCCACGCTGGTGGATCTCGGTGATGCTTGGCTGGCTTCGCATTCCGACGCCGACAACGCGTTGCAGCGCATTGTGCGCGGCAATGTCGAATCGTCACATCGCACGCTCAAGGTGCGCGATTTCAACGCGTCCCTCTGATGCCGTTCCTGACACCACCACGGTAGCTGTTTTTGGTAGCTACTTCTGATATCACTCTGTGATATTGCATCATAAGCCCGGACTGACGGCGTGACTTATCCCGCTGCCAGTCCGGGCTTGTTTGCTTCTAGACAAGCCATCCCAAACAAAGTCCCATAACGGTTATGGACAATGGGTCTTTCGGACCCATAATGACCCAGCCGGTCGGAATCGGAGGATGGAAGTGAGATCGCAAGAAACTTGAGATTGCGGAAATCTCACGACGTCGCATACTGCGGTTTGCATGACATCGCATACTGCAGTATGCAGGTATCGCAACATGCTGTCGACTATTTCGTTGAATGGTGAACCCGTTGAGTACGATGGTGCACGGCAATATAACTTGAGATAGCGAGGACTTGAGACTCATGCCACGTATGTTCGGAACAGACGGTGTTCGAGGATTGGCGAATAGGGCTTTGACCGCACAGCTTGCGTTGGATTTGGGCGATGCTGCGGTGCGCGTGCTTGGCGATGATGGAGACAAAAGCGAATTCGACGGTCGTCGCCGTGCACTGGTCGGCCGCGATACTCGCGTTTCCGGCGATTTTCTTGCAGCGGCACTGTCCGCAGGCATGTCCGCAGGTGGATTCGACGTGATCGACGCGGGCATTATTCCAACTCCGGGCGTCGCATACCTGACCTCCGTGCTGAACGTGGAAATGGGTGCCGTGATCTCCGCATCCCATAACCCCATGCCCGACAACGGCATCAAATTCTTCGCACGCGGCGGATTCAAACTGCCTGACACCAAAGAAGACGAAATCGAAAACGTGCTCGGCCAGGATTGGGAACGCCCGACCGGTGCAGGCGTGGGACGTATCAGCCACGACACGGCAACCGCAACCAACCTGTATATCGACCATCTGGTATCCACAATCGCCCCCATCGGGCTGACAAGTCCCAGCCGACACCGTTGAAAGGTTGAAAAGTCGTGGCTGACTGCGCCAACGGCGCCACCTCCGTGGTCGCGCCGGAAGCGTTGCGCCGCGCAGGAGCGACGTGATCGTGATCAACGCTTCGCCAGACGGCTACAACATCAACAAGAACGCCGGATCCACACACCCCGAACAGCTGCAGGCCATGGTCAAAGCCTCCGGAGCCGACTTGGGCGTGGCATTCGACGGTGACGCCGACCGTTGCCTTGCCGTAGACGGCGAAGGCAATATGGTCAACGGCGATCAGATCATGGGTATTCTTGCACGTGCCAAGAAAACGCGGGCAAACTCAACCACGACACCCTCGTGGTAACCGTGATGAGCAACCTCGGCCTGAAGCTCGCCCTGCGTTCCATGGGCATCAAAACCGTGCAAACCGGCGTGGGCGACCGTTACGTGCTTGAGGAAATGCTGCGCGGCGACTATTCGCTCGGCGGCGAACAGTCCGGCCACGTGATCAACCGCGAATTCGCCACCACCGGCGACGGTACACTCACCGCACTGACCTTGTGCAACGAAGTGGTCAACTCCGGCAAGAGTCTCAAAGAACTCGCATCCGACTTCCCGCAACTGCCGCAAACCCTCATCAATGTGCCAAACGTCGACAAGCTCGCAGCCAAAACCAACGCCAAAGTGCAGGCGCCGTCGAACGCGAAGAGAAAATGCTCGGCGACACCGGCCGCGTGCTCTTGCGTCCCTCCGGCACCGAACCGCTCGTGCGCGTCATGGCTGAAGCGGAAACCCAGCAGCAGGCCGACGAGGTCTGCGACCGTCTCGCCAAAGTCGTGGCCGAAGAACTCGCCTTGTAATCACACCGCCGATACACAGTATTTGGCAATCCAAAATCCCGAACCAATCCGCGAAGGAACCCCATGTTTGGACGTAACTCGAAAGTCAACCTCGAGCTCAACCGCGAGGTCGAAAAACTCATCAAAACCGGCGGCAAGGAACAGCTGCTTCCCATCGTGCAGGCAGGTGAACCGGTACTGCGCCAGCAGACCGCAGCCTACGAAGCCAACTGAGCCGCAAGACACTTGACAAGCTCATCGAAACCATGCGCGTCACCATGATCGAAGCGCCGGGCGTAGGTCTCGCCGCAACCCAGATCGGCCTCGGACTGGCGCTTGCCGTGGTGGAAGACCATGTGCGCGACGACGATGACGATGACCCGCGCGAAGCGGCCGAATTCCCATTCCACGTCATCATCAACCCCAGCTATGAGCCGATCGGCACCGAAACCCGCAGCTTCTACGAAGGCTGCCTGAGCTTCGACGGCTATCAGGCGGTACGCAAGCGCTGGCTCGACATCACCGCCCGCTGGCAGGATGAAGATGGCAAACAGCATGAGGAACATCTGCACGGCTGGCCGGCCCGCATCTTCCAGCACGAAACCGACCATCTGAGCGGCGAACTGTATATCGACAAGGCGGAAATCCGCAGCCTCGCCACCAACGAGAATCTTGAGGATTTCTGGTGCGACGATCCGGTTCCCACCGAAGCCGCCGCCGAACTCGGATTCGAACTGTAAACCAGGAGCGCACGTCGCAAATCGCATACATGCGCGGCGAAAAACGCTGCGGAATCCGATTGTCACGGAATCCTATCGTTGCGCAATCCGCGGAATATCCTGCAGGGGGAGAGGTCCACAGGCCTCTCCCTTTTTGTCATGCCGTCATTTTTTCGTCATACCACCATGCGCATAACCAGTGCAACGCGCGCACGCATCACACTCCCCACGGCAGACGCACGTATGAGCGTAACCATGTTTGCATTTCGCAGCATTATCGACAATATCGGCGTTCGCGTTGCGATGGAATGATTTCGTACGCGACGTCGTGCTCCGTCTGCAACGCGCATGATCGTATCCTGACGACGAATGCTTGGTGAACATAATCGTTTTTCGTAGCATTGTTCTTTCTCTTACCGAAAATCAACGAAATAAAACGAACCCAAGATAACCTTTCGAATCTCAAAAAACTTAAGATTGCGCTATCCGAGAAGCATCATGGTTTTTTGTACGCGCCGACGTGTACTGCGCCCCCTCTCGGCTACCATGCAAAGTATGAACGAAGCAAAGACGGGCCGTTCCTGGCTTACCGAAGCCAAACAAGACATCAGCCAATGGTCGGCATCGATGCCGAAAAACGCCGACAATGAGCGCATCGACTGGCATTGGGTCATGTCTCTCGACTTGGAACACGGCATCGGAGCCGCCAAAAGCCAAGGCATCGACCTGATCGCCGTTCTGAATGCCGCGGATACCACGTTTTCGTCGACCTCGGAGAAAACGGATCCCATGCAGGATTCGGTACTATCCGTCCAACAGTTGCATAATCTGCTGAAAAAGGATTTAGCGGTCCGTGACCGGCTCGAATCCATCATCGCGCAATGCAATACCACCTTCATGACGGATTTCGACCGTCTGATCGCTTCATACCGTTTGCCTCGCGCGCTCGCCTATGCGAACCGTAGGTTGTGCGACGAAATTGCCGTGTTGCGGCGCATTGGTGTTGCGATGGGATTGTGGACGATTGCCGAAGAGCGGCGGGAGCGGGTGATAGTGCCGTGCTGCAGTCTGTTGCCGGAGCGGAAAGCCTCGTGAATCTTAACGATATTCAGGATCGTACCGCGCAGATCGTCAATGGCCGTGCCGAACGTCGTGCCGCGGAACGTGAACAGAAGCGTGCCAGCGATTACGCCATGTCACGCGCGAATTTGAGCGGGGTGACGAGTCCGGGAGGCTCGAAGGTGTTCGACTATGGTTCCCTCGGATCCGCTGGCGGTTCCGCTGACTCGGCGGAAGCCGCGCAGGACCGACGTTTGGCGGATTACAAAAAGTCGGATTGGCGTGACGCCTACCTTCCGGCCGTGACGTCGACACGGTGATGGGCATTGATATCGAAACTACGGGTACGGATCCGGCTCGCGTGTACATCATCGATGCCGGATTCGAATTCATGAACATGATCTCGCCTCGTCCTGCCGGCGAGCCCGCGGGCTACCGCTACGAACAGGATTATTACGAGACCGGCGATGCATATGGCCAGGCACGTCTTTCCTTCGGCGTTCCCGCGCAGAATGCGCTGCTTGGCAATCCTCTGATTCTCGACCTTACCGGTATTGACGTGCGCGATCGCGCCAGCGCGGACTTTCGTCTGTTCGACGAATGGCCCGAAGCTCAGATCGGATTGCTGCAACGACTCGAACAGCAGCCATATGTTGCGCATAACGCCCGGTTCGAGCATAGCTTTTTCATGCTGAACGTCGCCGGATATGCGGAAAGCTATCGTGCCGGCAATATCACGATCATCGACACATTGCCGATGAGCCGTCGTTGGGATGAGGGTCGATTCCCGATGATGAGCATCCGCACGGCAACAATACGTTGGATGCGTATGCCAAACGTCAGGGCGCGTTGATGCATCCAAAAGCGAACGACATCTTGGCTTGGAAGATACGCACATCATGCTGGTCGCCATGAAGC
>ENA-OQAZ01000227-OQAZ01000227.1-human-gut-metagenome-genome-assembly--contig:-NODE-227-length-31607-cov-2.544600_pt1 | contig 31607 bp, 41 predicted proteins | sample MGYA00242737_ERZ504531 | MGnify/ENA primary metagenome ERZ504531 (study PRJEB26092, sample SAMD00036244) | human gut metagenome | host: Homo sapiens | study: EMG produced TPA metagenomics assembly of... | reverse complement strand
ATATGTCCCATGAATTCTTTCCCCAAAGGACGTTCACGGTTAAATGCTACGAAGGAAATTCAAAACTTTCCTGTCCATCTAAGTTTATTCCATTTCGTCACGGATTATATTTTTCTATTTTTTTGAGAAATACGTTTCATCGGCGGGAACTGTGAGTAAATACCATTAGCTACGTTCTTGATATATCCTCCTCTTACCATTAATGCATGGCTGTCAATAAGACAGTTAGCCGGTCTTTCCTTAAATCTGTCCCCAACAAGTTTTGATAATTTCATGTTCTTTCTCCTATTATTTATTTTTTAGTGTAGCTCTTGTCAACATCTATGTTGTTAACACCTACTATCCGAATTATTTTAATACATATTAAAACAAAAATCAACGCATAAGCCTTAATATGCGTTGATTTTTGTATGATTACAGTTTCAAAAGTGCTAAGCACATAGCAATCCGTATAATCATTCTGATGCTACTTAATAACTATCTTCTTAATTGCTGATGTTCCTTTGTTCTTTCTATTATAAGCTACAACCTTGTACTGATATGTCTTGCCTTTTTTAAGCTTGCTGTCTTTGTACTTAACAGTTGTATTCTTCTTTATATTCTTAACTTTTTTCCACTTTGTATACTTTTTGCCTTTTGCTTCCCTTCTATATACATAGTAACCCTTTGCAGCCTTTAATTTCTTCCATGTAACAATAGCTTTTTTCTTCTTTACTGTTACTTTGATCTTAGGCTGTGGGAAAGTTATCTTTCCACTTTTTGTAACAGATTTTCCTGTTGCGTTTTTAAGTGTTGCTTTTATTTTATATTTACCAACTGTTTTGGCATTTATTTTTCCCGTTGCACTTATTGTGGCTTTCTTTGTATTGTAAGACTTAAAAGTAAAGTTACTGTTGTCTAACAATACATTTTGTGATGCCCATTCAGGGTTTTGTACATAAAGTTTAACTGTTTTTTTGTTCCTACTTTAAGGTTATAACTACTACTGTCTAATGTAAGTTTTGTCTTGCTTAAGAAGTCTCCGTCTACTGTTACTGTAACCACTACGTTCTTATCTGCTGGGTGACTTATTGTTGCCGGTGTGTCTGTTCCAAAACACTGTACCCAGAACACTGTTCCACCCTGAGTAAAGCAACCAATTCCTATTGTTTTAAAATAGCTTGTAAGAATATTTGCTCTATGACCTGCACTGTTCATCCATGATGTCATTACTGCAGCTGCACTTGACTGACCACCTGCAATATTTTCCGCTTCCATTTTGTCTGTTGCGCTAAAGCATGACGATCCGTCAGGTCTTGTATGTGAAAAATACAGTGCCACTTCTGCTGCTCGCTGCATTGCCGCGTCAAGAAGGTCTTTATCCATTTTCAACTCTGATAAGCCTTTGCTTTTTCTTTCTTTGTTAACTATTTTCAAAACCTTATAGGCTTCACTGTACTTGTCTGTACCTTTATATTTTATTTTTGTAAAAATACCATAATCTCCATTGTTCCCCTTTGAAAGCCATGTTGGATATTTAGTTATTGATGAGCCTTCAAAAGCTCCACTTTCAATTAATGTAATTGATTTTGGATAGCTTATTGTTGACAATGCTTTGCAGTTCTTAAATGCATAAACCTGTATTGTTTTTAGTGCTGTAGGTAATGTAACACTTGAAAGCTTAACACAATCCATAAAAACTCTAGGTTCTAATGTTTCAATGGCAGAATTATCCATAACCACCTTTGTCAAATTAGAACATCCACTACATAAAAGATATGGCACTGTTTTTACTTTTGCATAAAACTTCAAAGTTTTAAGGGCTGTACAATTCTGTAATAGAAATGAACCTATAGAAGTTACATTTTTAGGTATTGCAATTTCATCTAATGCTTTCATTTCATAAAAAGCTCCATCGCCTAAAGTTGTTACACCGCTTGTTATTGTTATCTTTTTTAAATTCTTTCCATAGCTAAAACCGTATGCCGTTACTTTCTTTACTGTAGATGGAATAGTAAATTCTGTTCCTGTTTTAGCTGCAGGATAGCTTTCTAATATGGTCTTATTCTTATTATATAGAACATAATTTTCAGCAACATAATTCTTATTGTTGCTACTTACTTCTATTTTTTCAAGATTTTCAGCCTTATATCCTATGCCATCTTTAATAGTTGTTACACTTTTAGGAATAACTATTCTTTTTACTGAACTGTTATAAAAAATGTAATTTCCTATTTCTGTTGTTGCTCCCGGAAATTCAAAATCATCTAAATCTGTTCCCTGAAATACATAATCTCCAAATGTTTTTACTCTTTCCATTCCTGTATAAGACTGTAATTTAGTGTCTGCAAAAGCGCCATCACCAATACTTGTTACAGTAGATGCAACTGTTACTTTTGTCATATTATAGCATGAGTTAAAGTTTGCTTCTCCAATAGAAGTAATTCCGCTGTTAACTCTTACCTCACTTATTCTGTCTCTGTCCTTGTACCATGGAATGTTGGCTATCTTTGTATAATCAGGCATAGCCCCTGTTCCACTTATTGTAAGCACACCATCATCTGTAAGTACACCTTTTATGGTAGAACTAACATTGTATGTAATTGATGCTGCCATTACTGTTGTTGCTGAAAACGGAACGTTAAATCCCATAACCATTGTTAGAACTAAAATCGTTGTAATAATTCTTTTAAATAAATTTTTCATGAGTACCTCCCTATATTTATCTTACGGACTTTATCATATCACTAATTTGTTTTTTGTATACCCCATTAAAGCAAATACTTGTATCTTAAAATTAATTTTTATGTATTTTGCTCTTTTTGTATAACAATTTAATAAACTTATTCTTAAAACATTCAAGTACATAAAGTTCGTAATCTCTTAATGTTTTTCCACCAAATCTGAATTTTTCAAATAACAGTATAATGCGTTCATATTCGTCCTGTTCTATTTCAGTATATTTTACACTTAATATTGCATACAATTCCATTGGTTTAACGTATTCACCTGTAACTCCTGATATTTCGATAAGTTTTTCTATCTGAGAAATATAATACTGCCTCATCAATATGTATATAGAATCTATCTTCCTCCAGAAAAATAGAATTGTAAAATTTTCTTTCTCCTTCCAGCTTTTTTAATTCTTTATTAATCTTCAGTCTCTGCCTTAAACATAAATTAAGCAATACTATGGCAAAAACTATTACAATAAGAAAAAGCTATAAAACGCTTCGTTTTGTTTTGTAAATTGCAAAACATTTTCCATATTTTTTAGTTTTTGTTTTTTTACATATTTATGTTCTTGTCAAAATCAAAAAACTGTCAAATACGTTAATTGTTCATATCCCATTGTTCACTTGGATACCTAATGTCTCTGTTTCGTTCTGCCCCTCTTATAAGGTAGTTTTTAATGTAATTGTTTTTCATATATGGCTCATTGTTCTCCACAATTCCCCATTGAAGTATCTGTGCACAGCTCCCGCACCTAATGCGCACGCCACTGACGTTCCAGTCCTTCTTGTATACCCTCCTGAAATTCCCGGACCGTAAACATTTACTGCCGGAGCTGTCAAATCTGGTTTGATTCTATTCTCCCTTGTGAAGCCTCTCCCCGACTTGGGATAGAAGGCATTGGTTACATTGTCATATCCTCCAAAAGTTATAACATTCTCTGTCGCGGCCGGCACTGTTAATGTCATATCCGGATTAGGTGTTAGAAAATAGTTTCCTTCCGGTGTATATTGTCTAAGTCCGCCCATATATTAAAGTTTCCATTTAGAATATTATTTCCGTAAACTTTAATAGTCCATATACCGGGGCTTGGCTGTTTAAATCTCATAAAAATCAACTGTCCTCCTGTCCCCGACTCCACAAGTTCATATGTTAATTCAATTGAAGATTGCTCAAACACAAAATTAATGTTTTCTACGCTACCCTGCCGCACCGGGATTCTTGGCACGCTTTCCCCGAAAGGCGACACAAAGCCTACTGAAAATATATCCGGAGCGTTACCCCACAGTTCTAAAACAAAGCCCGGCACATTATCGCCTACACGAAATTCTACGTTGTGAGTGGTGTTTTCGGTTGCTATTCCTATTGTACCTCTATAATGAAGTCTTTCATTGCCTTCATTTCCTGCTGACACTACAACGCAGTTGCCTATTTTGCTTCCTATTCTGTTAAGCACTTCATCTAAAGGTGAGCCTCCTGCTCTTCCACCATTTCCACATCCTAATCCTACAACTATAACTATTGGCTTTTTTTGTTTTATTGCCACATATTTCAAAAAAGAAGCTGCAAGCATTATGTCATTTTCCTGATAAAGAGGCTGACTTCCCATGGCATAAAAATAATTAGTAAGATATTTTTTTGCTCCTTAAGTTTTACCATAACAATTTCGCTATCCGGCGCCGCCCTATAAAATCCCCCTGCTCATCATAACTTCCGCAGGCTATCCCTGCCATAAAAGTTCCGTGACCGTTTTCGTCCCTGTGCGGAACCACTTCTAACGGATTGTCTGCCTGAAGCGCCCTGTTTATTTCTTCTCTTGTATACTCACTTCCATAACTAAAGCCCTCTGGCGGATTTCCCTTAACATCAGTCTGATCCCATATACTCAAAATTCTTGTTTGCCCTGTGGACTTTTGAAACAGCTTGTTTGTATAATCAATTCCCGTGTCAATAAAGCCAATTATCACATCTCTCCCTGTAAGATTAAACCCCGACTGGTTCTGCAACCTTATGGAACCTGTTGCCGCCACGGCAGTTGTATCCATTAAACCATACAACTTTGGAATAACATTGTATGTAAAATTAGCAACATTTATAGTAGGTAGCATATCAACCTGTAATATGCACAAAAGTACGAATCGTCTATAACCTGAGTACATTCAGCCTGCTCCGTTAAGGCTTCACTAATGTCACCGTTATACCTGCCAATGAAATCACCATATTCCTCCGACAAAATAATATTATTACAATTCATTGATTGCCCTTGAAATAAAATTAATATAAGTTTATGTAGAAGCGGTGGAAGATATGAACGGAATTATGCAATGCGTCCCCCGATAGCAAGTATTCCAGGACATAAACAATGCAAACAATATAAATCAATACAAAAATACCCGGAGTTATAGAAATTTAGATAATTAATTTTCCACAACTCCGGGTATTATATTTCTATTATTTTTTTAAGTTCTTCTAACCTTCTATAAGGTCCTGGCCTCTCATTCCTATTACCGGGCCGCCTGTTCCATTAATGTATTCTTCTGTAATTTTTACAGTTCCAATGTTGTCATCTTTTGGAATTTCATACATTATATCAAGCATAAATTTCTCAATGATTGCCCTTAGTGCTCTGGCCCCTGTTTTCTTTTCTATTGCTTTCTTGGCAATTGTTCTAAGAGCACCTTCCGTAAATTCAAGTTTTACTTCATCAAGTTCAAGCAATTTCTGATACTGTTTGATAATTGCATTCTTTGGATCTGTAAGAATCTTTACAAGCATGTCTTCTGTTAATCCATCCAAAGTAAATACAATTGGAAGTCTTCCAAGGAATTCAGGAATCATACCAAATTTTCTCAAATCTTCTGATGTTACTTTTTTCATAATATTAGGATCATTATCGTATTTGTCTGTTAATTCACTTTGGAAGCCTATGGCTGCCTGCTTGTTAAGTCTTTCCTTAATAATATCTTCCAAATCCGGAAAAGCGCCACCGCAAATAAACAAAATATTTTTTGTGTTAACTGTTGCAAGTGGCACCATTGCATTCTTGCTTGTTGCACCAACAGGAACTTCAACTTCGCTTCCTTCCAAAAGCTTAAGCATTCCCTGCTGAACTGACTCTCCGCTTACATCTCTGCTACTTGTATTCTGTTTCTTTGCAATCTTGTCTATTTCGTCAATAAAAATAATACCTGTTTCTGCTCTTTCAACATCATTGTCTGCTGCTGCCAAAAGTTTTGAAACAACGCTTTCAATATCATCGCCAATATACCCTGCCTCTGTAAGTGATGTTGCATCTGTTATTGCAAGAGGAACATCTAATAACTTAGCTAAAGTCTTAACAAGGTATGTTTTACCTGAACCTGTAGGTCCAATCATTAACATATTTGACTTTTCAATTTCAATTTCGTCCATTGTGTTTGTTGCAACTCTCTTGTAGTGATTATAAACTGCAACAGACATAACCTTCTTAGCATAATCCTGTCCGATAACATAATCGTCTAACTTACCTTTTATAACATGAGGTGCAGGAATCTTGTTAATATCCAAAACAGGTGCTTCTTTCTTTTCTGAAGATTTTTTCTTTTTAAGTTTCTGTTTCTTTGGAATTTCTCTTCTAAAATCATCTGTAGTCATCATATGAATTCCCGGAGTATTAAGCAACTCTTCTAATTCATCCTTGCTTATGCTCATATTCATGCCAAAGTTCTGGAAACTATTAAAACTCTTCTGCAGACAATCTGCGCACACACAAATTCCACCCGGCATATCAATCATAGTTCCTGCTTTACTTTCAGGTCGTCTACAAACATAACAAATCTTCTCGTATTCATCTTCATTACTCTTGTCTGATGAATCACCATTCTCACTTTTATCAACATTGTTATTGTCTGTAGAATTGTTATCATCATTTACTATTACTTTATTATCATTTTCCTTTGAGTTATTGTCTATAACTTGATTGTTTTCAGCTACAACCTCTCGGAAATCATTTTCATCTAAAGTCTTGTTTTCAAATTCATCTTTGTTCATTGTATCTCTCCATTCTGCGATATTATTCACAAATAAAAAAAGTATATCACATTTAATCCTACATACTAATCCACAACATACTCTGCGAACATCAGTAATTTAATATGAAACACCATTTAATACATGGCTTAGTTTAACATATATTAACTAAAATTAAAACATACAAAATTGACCATATTCTGACTTAAATGTTACATATTTTTTAACATTTCAAAAGAGGCAACCCTCTACCGGATTGCCTCTTTGTTATAAACAAAACACTTTATGAGAAAGAAATTTTTAACTTTTTTAGTTTGCGGCATTCTGTGTTGTTTCAATTACGCTCTTGTCGCCAAGTGTAACTGTAACATCTTTTGTCTTGTATTCTCTGCCGTCTCTGTATTCTATAGTTACTTTAACCTGTTCGCCTTTCTTGTAGTATTCAAGCATACTCTGTAATGATGTCATTGATGAAACATCCTGCCCGTCAAATTTTGTAATTACATCTGATGCTGCGATTCCGGCATTTTCAGCAGGGCCACCTTTTACTACGCTCTGTACCTGGATTCCCTGTGGAATTGAGTAAGCCTGTGATGTCTGCTCATCTACATCAAACCCTGAAATTCCAAGGTAACCCCTTTCGTCTTCTGATACTTTTGTTCTTGTTTCTTTTGTTTCAAGGTTACTAATAATATCTTTTACAGATGAAATTGGGATTGCAAAGCCCATACCTTCAACGCTGGCATTTGAGCTGCTTCCGCTTGATGAATATTTTGCAACGTTAATTCCGATAACTTCGCCACTGGCATTTAATAATGCTCCGCCACTGTTACCACCGTTAATTGCTGCGTCTGTCTGAAGTAATGTCATTGTCTGATTTTCAAGCTGAACCTCTCTGTCTTTTGCACTGATAATGCCTGTTGTTACTGACTGTCCATATCCTAAAGCATTACCAATTGCAATAACACCTTCACCAACGTTAACTTTATCTGAATCACCTAATGTAGCTTTCTTAATATTTTTTAATACATCTGATGGAATGTCTTTTAATTTTACTGCAACAACTGCTACATCTTTTGTTGAATCAGTTCCCTTAATGTATCCATCAACTGAATCCTTTGATTCTGTTCCGGCAAACTGAATCTTTAAGCTGTCTGCACCTTCAACAACGTGATTGTTTGTAACTATAAGAAGTTCTGTACTTGTCTGGTCTACAATAATACCTGAACCTGCTGCATCTTCTTCATATGAATTGCTCTTGTTGTTTCCGCTATTTCCACCACCAAAATAGTATTCCCAAATATCCTGTGAATAATCGTTTCTTGATTCAACTAATGTCTTGCTTGTAATAGCTACAACACTTGGCATTGCACTGCTTACAACACTTGAAACATCTGTTACTGTAACGCCTGATGTCGATGAAGAATTAGCATCGTTCTGTGTGTTTGTTGAGCCGATTGATTCGTAATTGCCTGAATCACTGCTATTGTCATTGTTACTATTGCTATTGTTATCATTGTTGCTTAATGTTCCGTCTTCCAAAACATTTGTTAATGAATCTTTATTCTTTGAAATATAAGCTGCTGAAATACCAAATGTTCCTGCAAGTAAAACTACACAACTGCAACAACGGCTATTAAAGTTCTCTTCTTTTTCTTCTTTTTACCATTACCATTGTTATTGTTGTTACTGTTATAATTGTAACCATTGTTTGTCTGAGAATCATTTGTTGAATAATAATATCCATTATTCTGTGAATTATTAGAATTGCTATTATAATAGCTGCCATTCTGTGTACTATCATTGCTACTATTGTTGCTTCCCTGCGAATAATAAGTACTATTTCCACTTACATCATCTGCGTTATGATGCTCATCATTTACATATGACTGTCTGTAAACACTGCTTTCCTGTTCAGCTGTCTGCTCTGTATTCTGTTCTGAACTATTCACAGCATCCTGTGAAACCTGCTGGCTGTTTACCTCTTCAAAATTATTGTTTTCTGTACCTGATATATTGTCATCGTTGTTTCCCTCCGGATTTGAACAAATCCATTTGGATTCTCGTTATCGTACATCTTCCTTTTCTCCTTTCAGGCTCTTTTTTTTTAATAAAGAACAAAATTTTGTATTACCTCATCTATTCCTTATTTGATTATAGGTATAGTTTAACGGCTAGTTGTGTTGATTTTGTGTTCTACTTATTAAAAAATTGCGAAAATCTGCCTATTGTTTGCGGGCTGCCATTTTCGGCGACTATATGCAGAAAAAAGGAGTTGCAATTTGCAACTCCTACATTTTTAATAAAACTGGCTCTTACCGCCATCATCATAATCATAACTTACGGATTCTGTCTCACCTTCCTTATTCTTTTTAGCATCTCCACTCATGTCTATACCTGTTGAGCCATCCGAATACACACCTGTATCAGTCTGTATCTGATTTCCGATAGTATTAACAGTGCTTGTTGGCTGGTAATTCTTTTCACCGAAAAGATACTCATGAAGCTCCGATACGTTATCACTTAAGCCTTTTGGCATAACATAACTGGTTCCACTAATAGTTCCCGTTTCAAGGTTTGACGGAAATCCCTGACTTCCCGATAATTTAAAATCAAATATAATTGGAATCATATTTACAATTTCTTTAAAAGTAAAACTTGTGGAAATAATTTTGTTTTTGTTAGTGTTGGCATTCATAACACCCGAAACCATTTCCTGCAATTCGCTAAAGCTTGCACTCTTTGCCTTTTCTACCAACTTCATCATAACTGAACGCTGTCTTGCTGCTCTACCAAAATCGTCTCTAACCTCTTCCCCTGTTTTTGGATCATAGAAAGTAGCTTTTCTGATTCTACAATATGTTGTGGCCTGAATACCATTTAACTTAATATTCTTTCCACTCTTCTTAACATATTTGGGTTTTACACCAATTGAGCTACAAGTACTGCTCATATGATAATTAAGCTGCTGTAATTCATCATCTGTAAGATTAACTTTTATTCCTCAATGTGTCTATAATCTCAGCAACACCTGAAAAGTTAACTGTAACATAATCAGTAATGTTAAGGTCAAGATTCATGTTAAGTGTATTGATCGCCGCTTCAGGTCCACCACCTGCATAGGCTGAATTAACCTTAAAGTACTTATAAATGGTTCCATCTTTTCCGTAAATTCCAAGATAAGTATCCCTATACACTGATACCATTTTTACTTCGCCTGTAGTGTTATGTACACTAACAATAAGTATGGAATCGCTGTTAGAAGCATCAACTTCTCCTTCTCTTGAATCTACACCAAACAATACAAAATTAGTATATTCTTCTGAATAATTGTATTTAAGTTTGTTAGTTTTGATACTGTTGTCATCAAAATTAAGATCTCGTACACTCTCGTTGTAACTGTTATTTCCCCACCAGGTTATAATTTTCTGGCCTATTGCTGTGTTTGCCATAGCCTTTACAACCTGGGTCTTTACTGATGGCACAAATAAAATCACAGCATCATAACTATAAGTAGTCCAAAAATAACTTCCATTGTTGTTACAAATCTTTTTAATCGTTTTACTGTTTTTAACTGTTGCTCTGAGCTTTTCGTTTTTCTCCTAGACTCATGCTTTTCTCCAATCATCTTCTTTTTAGTAACTTATAATTAATCTTATCTGTATCCGTTAGGATTGTTCTTCTGCCAATTCCATGAATCAGCACACATTTCCTTAATGTCGTATTTTGCTTCCCAGCCTAATTCTTCCTTGGCCAAAGTTGCATCTGAATAACATTCAGCAATGTCACCAGGTCTTCTGTCTGTAATTACATAAGGAATGTCAATTCCGCTTGCTTCGCTGAAATTCTTAATAACGTCTAATACGCTGTATCCCTTTCCTGTTCCAAGGTTATATACCTTAACTCCCGGATTTTCTTTAATCTTATCAATTGCATTTACATGACCTGTAGCCAAATCCATTACATGGATGTATCTCTAACTCCTGTTCCGTCAGGTGTTGGATAATCATTTCCAAATACATTAACTCTTGGAAGTTCTCCTGTTGCAACCTTTGTAATGTAAGGCATAAGGTTGTTTGGAATTCCGTTAGGATCTTCGCCGATAAGTCCACTCTTGTGTGCTCCAATTGGGTTAAAGTAACGAAGAAGAATTACATTCCATTCCTTGTCTGCAAACTGAATGTCTGTAAGAATCTGTTCAAGCATTGACTTTGTCCAGCCATATGGGTTTGTACACTGTCCCTTAGGGCATTTTTCTGTTATAGGAATTTCTGCCGGATCTCCGTATACTGTTGCTGATGAACTAAAGATAATATTCTTTACTCCATGTTTACGCATTACATCGCACATAGCTAATGTTCCTGAAATGTTATTTGTGTAATATTCAAGAGGCTTCTGAACTGATTCACCTACAGCCTTTAAGCCTGCAAAATGAATAACTGCATAAATGTCGTTTTCTGTTAAAATCTTATCCATTAATTCCTTGTCTGCAATGTCACCTTTGTAGAATTTTAAAGTTTTGCCTGTAATCTTTTCCACTCTCTTAAGTGATTCTTCGCAAGCATTGCTTAAGTTATCTATAACTACCACGTCATATCCTGATTCCAATAATTCAACACAAGTATGACTTCCAATAAATCCTGCTCCACCTGTTACTAAAATAGTGCTCATTATTCTACCTCCATTATTTAGCTTTCGCTTTAATTTTTATTGTAACATTATTCATCAGTGTAGTGTTATCCGGCACTGCTACGTCCACATGTACCGTTGTTGTTCCTTCCTTAACTTTCCCCAAATCTGCACTAATGGCCATGTCATCTTTTGTTAATTGGCTGATTACTTCTTTCTCTCCCTGTAAAGTAACTTTAACCTTTTTTGTAACTAGCTGTACATCCAAGTCGCTGCTTAAGTCATTAAGAGATACTTCAGAAGCATCATATTCAAATGTTCTTGTAATAAGCTTCTTAATTAGAACCTTTACGGTTATAGTTGATTCTCCGCTAACGGACAATCCTTTTGGTAATTTGCCTGTTACATCTATATTCTGTGTCACATCACCTTTGGCATCTGACACATCTATATCATCCTGTATATCTAATGATTCAATGCTGTCAAGAGATTCTTCACTACCGTAAACTGTAATACTGTCACTTGAAAGAATCACATCATCCACAACATAACCATCTGCCGGCTTACCTAATTCATCTTTATTTATAGTTGAAATTGGAACCTGTTTTGCTCTTAAACATTAACATTTACCCTTATCTTCTTATCTGATAATTCAATTTCATCCGATTTAATTTCTTTGTCGTTCTTATCATAAAGTATTACAGGACATTTTTTTGAAATATTAGTGTTTGTTCCATCCAAGCTACATCTTACTGCTACCTTTTTGATTTTGTCAATAATTGATGTTGGAGCTTTTACTGTAACTTCGTCTGTAGACATTGAGCTAAGCCCTGCCACATAGCCGTCAGCAACCTTTCCTGTATACTCAACAACCAAGTCTGTAAAATCTTTTTCTTCAACATTTTCCACATCTACCAGAATAGTCTGGGCTGACTGTTTTACAATTGTAATCTTTCTTCCCAGAGAAGCATTCTTAGTTGTTACATCAACAGGAATTGAGTTGACTTTTGACAATTCCTTTAAAGATGCAGTAGCCCTGAAATCTTCTGCTGATAAGTTACTTACAATTGATCTTTTGCCTGAAACAGTAATATTCAAGTACTGTTCAGACTTAACATTATATACCATATCTCTGCTGGTTATTGCACTTTCGTTTGTAACGGATATTGGAATATTTGATACAGTAATGGTTTTCTCCGGATCGTTAACATTAACAATTGCCAGCCACAAAACCAATGCTATTAATACTGCAAGAAATTTCAAACCAATATTATTTGTCAGAGACATCTTTAGTTTCGTTAACATCTTTTTCATTGCGTCCCCTTCCTTTCAAAAATCTTCTTGGTTTAACTTCCTCTTTATCCTGAGCCTTTATAAGCTCATTTTTCAGAATTGAAGCATCTGCGTATCTAATTAACTTGCCTTCTTTTGCAATGGAAATACTTCCTGTTTCTTCTGACACAATAACAACTATACAGTCTGAAACTTCACTAATTCCAAGTCCTGCTCTATGTCTTGTACCCAAATCCTTGCTTAAAGAAGAGCTGTCTGACAGCGGCAGATAACATGTTGCTGCCACTACCCTGTTTTCATCTATAATAACTGCACCATCGTGTAATGGTGTGTTTTTTTCAAAAATAATTAATTTAAACAACTGGCTTGAAATACGTCCGTTCTATCTTTATTCCTGTTTCAATAAACTGACCTAAATCATGCTGCTGTCTTATAACAATTAAGGTCCTGTTTTAGCCTTTGCCATCTCAAGAGTTGCTCTTGTTATTTCTTCAACTGATCTGTCGCTAAAATTAGATTCATTGTTGCCATTTTCAAATTTTAATACTTTGAAAATAACATTCTTTCTACCTAATTCTTCCAGAGCCCTTCTAAGTTCAGGCTGAAATATAATTACAAGTGCTATAATACCTGCACTTAATGTCTTGTTAAATATCCATAGCAGTGTTGTCAAATGAAATAAAGAAGCCACAAGCATAAAGATTACAAGCACAAAAATACCCTTTAATAATACCCATGCCCGGCTTTTTCTAAACCATAAGACCACATAGTAAATAGCTACAGACATTATAACTATTTCAACAATGTCACTTGCATAAATTTCCGGCACTGTTAAATATTTTTCTATAAAATTTGAAACATAATTTAATACTGTGCTCACTTTATTTCCCCTTTCCATAATACTCTGCTTTATAATGTCGAAAACCTCTTCAATTAAGAATAACGTTTTTTATTTGATTTTTATTGCAAACCCTATTTCCAATTCTTCTTTTTCTTTCTCTGGGCATTAATTCTTTTAACATTCATTTCAGGTGCTACCACGTTAATCTTAGGCACTGCCTTAACGTAATAATAGTATTCGTCATCCTCAAACTGAGTATGTTCTGTTCTTGAATAATCCACTGAAAATACGAAGAACTGAATAATGCATCCTAACAATATAGAGCCTACGCTCCCAAGAATAACCCCAATTATTGAATATTCTGTGTTCAAAGTAAGTGCTCCAACCAAAATTATAACACAATCTACCACTCCGCCTACTATAATCGCAATAATCCAGGCATTGTTAACTGATGATCTTCTTATAAAATAAACTACTAACGTAGTTATAATAAATGCTGCAATAACCAAAAATAATTGATTATTAACACTAATCATTTTTAATACTGTATTAAGATTTGCTGCGTTAGTTCCCTCTGATGCAACATTCTGAATTGCGTCTGCATTCTTGCCTATTACGGCTATCATATAATATACTATTGTTCCAAATGTAACCGATACTATTGATACAGGTGTGCATATTAATCCTGCAATAATCGGAACAATATATGGTATTTTCATGAAAAACGCCATGGGAACAAAAAGTACGAATATTCCTGTGTTGGTGTAAATCTAAAATACAAAAGTAACATTATTAGCAAAATAATTACCACTAATGCCCCAAGTTCTATTGATAATGTAAATATGTTAATACACATAATAGCCGTTAAAGCTGTTATTATAATTGTCCAAGGCATAAAGCCATAATAACTGATATTCCCATTATTACAGGCCACATTGTTAATAAATCATTATATCCAACATTCTTTTTTATTAGAGTTAATGCTATAAACGCACTGATAAATTTAATAATCGGATTAACATAAAACTCATGTTCCGCGTAAAAATTCTTTAATTTCTCCTTATATACAAGTAATCCCATCATTATTCTTCATCGCCTCCCTCTCCAAGTTCATCAATAATTGCATCATATTCTAATTCCTGAATACGGTGCAGTGTTTTCAAATCTCCATTATATTCCTTTAAATGCTTTCTTATATTTCTAAACTTGTGTGAGAAAAAAGCATAACTAAAAATCATATATAAAACAACGGATACAATATATAAAATCACAAGCATTATTATTAAAGCTGTAAGTCTTCCTGTTGTTGTAAGACTTGATATAACCTTGTCAGACTTATACATAAACCATAAAACCAAACAAAGCAAATATGCAACTGTTATACACAAAAAAGACTTAAGCATTTTTAGTGACATATAATCACCTCTGAAATACTTGCTTGTTTTAATCTCTTTTTTTTGATTTTTCTGCTCATATAATGACAACTTTGTCATTAGTATAATCTTTTCATTATTAAGCATTTTAAATCTCCTTAAAATTGAATCTCTAACTTTTTCGTATAGAAACCCATAATTATTTTTAATTCTATCATAGGTGGAAAAAAATTTACTACAGGATTTACGAATTAATTTTGTTTATATGTAGTCCAAAAAGGGAACCTTGCAAACACGTTGATTTTCTTATTTTGCTCCGCCGCCTATTGTACAGCGAAAACTTAAACTCGCCTTCGGCTCAAACAGTAAGTTTATCGCTGTACACTATGCTCGCAAAATTTCAAAAATCTGCCTATTGTTTGCAAAGATTCCCTTTTTGTACCATATTATATATTTATCATTATTTAATTTTTATTCTACAATTTTATTCTTAATGCTCTTGTTGCATTCAGCACCGCAAGTACCATTACACCTACGTCTGCAAATATTGCGACCCACATATTGGCTATACCAAGTGCTCCAAGTACAAGACAGATTGCCTTTATTGCCAATGCGAAGATTATGTTTTCTCTTACTATTTCAAGTGTTCTCTTTGATATCTTCATTGCCAACGCTATCTTTGCAGGATTGTCATCCATAAGTACAACATCTGCAGCTTCAATTGCCGCATCTGAGCCAAGGGCTCCCATTGCCACACCGATATCTGCTCTTGATAATACAGGGGCATCATTGATTCCATCGCCTACGAATGCAAGGGCTTCTTTGTCTCCTTTTTCTGCAAGTAGTTTTTCAACCTGCTCAACTTTATCGCCCGGAAGAAGCTCACTTCTTACCATGTCAATGCCTATTTCTGTTGCAACTTTGTCGGCAACTTTTTTGGAATCGCCTGTTAACATAACAGTTTTCTTCATTCCATTCTTTTTTAATTCAGCAATTGCCATCTTTGTTGTTGGTTTAATAATATCTGAAATTGTTATGCAACCGGCATACACGCCATCAACAGCCACATAAACTATTGTTCCTTCATCGTGTTCGTCACTTGGATTGATTCCAAGTTTTTCATAAGCTTAATGTTTCCAGCACTAACTTTCTTGCCGTCAACATCAGCCTGAACGCCGTGGCCTGCAATTTCTTCAATATTATTTACTTTTTCAAGGTCAATTTTCTCACCATATGCTTTCTTCAAACTCTGACTAATCGGATGACTCGAACCACTTTCTGCATATGCTGCAAAATACAACAAAGTTTTTTTCATCAAAATCCTTTGCAGGATATATTTTATTTACTTCAAAAACACCTTTTGTAAGTGTACCTGTTTTATCAAAAACAATGTATTTTGTCTTAGATAATTCCTCTAAATAGTTGGAACCTTTTACAAGAATACCGTTAGATGAGGCACATCCGATACCACCAAAGAAGCTTAACGGTATTGAGATAACCAATGCGCAAGGACAACTGATTACAAGGAATGTTAATGCTCTTATAATCCAATCAGGAAAATCCGGTGACATTCCCATAATAAGTCTTACTATTGGTGGCAAAATAGCCAATGCTAATGCTCCGTAGCAAACTGCCGGAGTATAATATCTGGCGAATTTTGTAATGAAGTTTTCTGAACGTGACTTCTTCATACTTGAATTTTCTACCAAATCCAAAATCTTCGAAACTGTAGAGTCACCAAATTCTTTAGTAGTTTTAAGCTTAATTGCACCTGTCATATTGATGCATCCACTTATAACTTCTTCCCCTACTTTTGCATCTCTTGGTACACTTTCACCTGTAAGTGCGCTTGTATTTAATGTTGTATTTCCTTCTGTAATAATTCCATCAATAGGAACTTTTTCTCCCGGATTTACAACAATCTCTGTATCTATTTCCACATCATCAGGATCAACCTGTTCAATCTGTCCGTCAACTATAATATTGGCGTAATCAGGTCTTATGTCCATAAGTGCTGCAATGTTTCTTCTGCTTTTTCCAACAGCGCAACTCTGGAATAACTCACCAATCTGATAGAACAACATAACAGCTACGCCTTCTTTAAATTCTCCCAAAAGCATTGCACCTACTGTTGCTATCGCCATAAGAAAGTTTTCATCAAACACCTGCTTGTTCAAAATACCCTTGAAAGCTTTTCTCAAAATGTCGTATCCGATAACAAAATATGGAATAAGATACAAAACAACCTGCCCCCAAATATTCACATCCACAAATTCGCACAATATTGAAATACCTAAATTAAAATTGCAGATGCAATAATTCTATACAAAACTGTTTTCTGTTTTTTTGTCATTTTCTCATCCTTTCTAAAACTGTTTTCTGTAGAAAAGATTTTTTCACTTCTTAATCTGCATTAAAATAACAATTTAAAATTTACAATTCTTATTTTAAATTTGTTATTTGGATTTTATAATTTGCAATTTCTTATAAGAAGATTTCACAATCATCTTCTACTTTTTTACAGTTCTTAACTGCTTCCTGCATTACTACATCTACATCTGCTCCGTCTTCAAATTCAACCTTTAATTTCAATGTCATAAAGCTTAATGTTGCATCCTTAACTCCTGCTGTAGCCTTAACTGCCTCTTCCATCTTTGCTGCACAATTTGCACAATCTACCTCTACTTTGTATGTCTTCTTCATAATAATTATCTCCTTTTCTTTAATATATAATCTAAACTTTAATTTTTTTTTACTTACATTTACGCATCTTATCTTTCTTCAACATGTTCCATTCCCATACTTAAAATTGTTCTAACATGGTCATCATCTAATGAATAAAAAATAATCTTACCCTCTCTTCTAAATCTAACCAACTTGGCATCCTTTAAAAGTTTCAACTGATGGCTAACTGCTGACTGACTTAAATTCAAAATCTGAGCAATATCACCTACGCAAAGTTCACTTTCAAACAATGCATGAAGAATTCTAATTCTTGTTGAATCTCCAAAAACTTTAAACAATTCAGCTAAGTCATATAACTCTTCCTCGTCCGGTAAAGTTTCAAGAACTTTTTTAACAACTTCTTCATGAACTGCCAAAAACTCGCCGTTATCTTTATCTACCATAGGCACCTCCTTTTCTACATCAATCTAATGTATCTACAACAATTATTGTTATAAAATTGTTTGGTACTATTAATTGTTATTTTATGATATGAACATTTATTCATATGTTTAATTCTATTATATGCACATATATTCATATGTCAATGTTTTTATTTGAAATTTATTGCGATATTTGTAATTTCCACCTGACACCCATTGGAAACATCCTTAATTTATATAGATTTTAGCAATTATTCTTGTTTCCCCTCCACCTCAGCAAAACACCCCCAACACTAAAAGTTTCATTTTTTTAGTATCGGGGGTGTTTGTGTATTGATGTATTTAATTTATTAATTCTATATATCAATCAGCTCATCCTGACTAGTCTAATAGATTATCAATACTCTTCATTCCTATCATTCTGTCTAGTCAAGCAGGTTTTCCATGCTCTTCATTCCTATTGCAAGTGTTGATCCATTATGGAGTAATGCTGACATTGTTGGTGGAATTATTCCGGCAACGCCTAGTACAATTAAGCCCGCATTGAAGCTTACTATGAATCTGTAGTTCTTGTCAATTCGTTTAACTAAGCTATTGCTCAATGCCTTTAATGTTACTATTTCATAAAGGTTATCTGCGCCTATTGTTACATCAGCGATTTCTCTTGCAATTTCTGCACCATCGCTAATTGATATTCCTATATCGGCTGCTGATAATGCAGGTGAATCATTTATTCCATCACCTATCATTATGACCTTTCTGCCTTTAGCCTTTTCTTTCTCTACGAAATTAGCCTTATCTTCAGGCAATACTTCTGAATAATATTCATCAATTCCTGCCTTCTTAGCTATGGCTTTTGCTGTACGGTCGCTGTCGCCTGTCATCATTACAACCTTACCTATTCCTGCCATCTTCAATGACCGGATAACTGCCGAAGCTTCTTCACGAAGTGGATCTTCTATGCATATTACTGCTGCAAGTCTGTTATTAATAGCCATGTACAGATGAGAATATTCAGGTGGTAAACTGTTAAAAGTACCCATCTTCTCAGGATCAACTGTACATTTTCATCTTCAAATACAAAATGATGACTTCCAATTACAACCTTCTGACCATCTATCATAGATGAAATACCGTGTGCAACAATATATTCAACTTCTGAATGAACCTCTTCATGTTCAAGATTCTTCTCTGCTGCAGCATCAACTACTGCTTTTGCCATAGAATGTGGAAAATGCTCTTCAAGACAAGCTGCAATCCTTAATAATTCATCAGAATCCTGACCATTAAATGACACTACATCTACAACCGTAGGATTAGCTTTTGTAAGGGTACCTGTCTTGTCAAAAACAATCGTGTCTGCCTCAGCCATTGCCTCCAAATATTTTCCACCTTTTACAGTAATGTTATGTAAACTTGCTTCCCTAATTGCTGACAAAACAGATATAGGCATTGCAAGTTTTAATGCACATGAAAAATCAACCATAAGCACTGATAATGCCTTTGTTGCATTTCTTGTTAAAGCATATGTAAGCCCTGTTCCAAGCAAAGTATAAGGAACTAATTTATCTGCTAAGTGAGAAGCTTTGCTTTCCATAGAAGTCTTTAATTTCTCAGATTCTTCTATCATAGTAACAATCTTCTCGTAACGACTTGAACCGTTAGTCTGGTCCACTCTTATAACAAGTTCACCTTCTTCAAGAACAGTACCTGCGTAAACAATACCTTCTGCATTCTTCTGAACCGGTATTGACTCACCTGTTAAAGAAGCCTGATTTACCATTGCCTCACCTGAAACAACAGTGCCATCGAAAGGAATAATATTTCCCATATGTACTCTTACAAGATCTCCTGCCTTAACATCTGAAGTTGACACAAGAATGTCCTGTTCGCCCTGGCAAAGCCAAACTTTTCCAACATTTAAAGACATACTTCTTGCCAAGTCATCAACAGATTTCTTGTGAGTCCATTCTTCCAAAATTTCACCGATTCCAAGAAGGAACATAATTGAACCTGCTGTATTCATATTATTTCTTGCAATTGAAACACCAATAGCCGTTGCATCAAGAACCGGCACTTCAATCTTTCTGCTTGCAAGTGTTCTTACACCATTCCAAAGATATTTAACAGACTTTGTAAGAGTAATGCATTCCCTAATAGGATTAGGCAGGAATATCTTGTTGGCACCATACAAAAATACCTTGTTAACAAGCTTATCCCAATACTCTCTATTTAACTCTCTACCTGAATTTTGCAAATACACATCAGGAACTTCAACATTATTATACTTAAATGATGTAAGTAATTTTATAATATCTTCCCTTGATCCAATATAACTAATTGTAGCATCTTGAAGTCTTTCCCTAACCTTTACTGATGTTACCAGCTTATTATTACTAAGGTAATATTCCAACGTATCTGCCTGTTCGAAAGTCATGTGGCTTTGCAATATATGAATCCTTATTCTACCTTTAATTTCATGTTTAATTACAAATTTCATATAAAGTAACCTCTTTTCCGGAAATCTTTACTGCAAAGAAACACCCGTATAAAATACAGGTGTCCTTAAAATCAAATAATTCTATATTATTCTGCAGTATCTTCTTCTACGTCAGTTGTTTCTTCAGATACTTCTTCTACATCTTCAAATTCTTCTGTCTCTGCTGCAGCTCTGTCTTCATTAATCTGCTGTGCTTCTGCATAAATATCTTCAGCATTTTCCTGAATGTTTGTAGCTGTCTTCATTACGCTTTCTTTAGCTCTAAGAACTGCTGCTGTGCAATTTGTGTATACTTTCTTTGCATCTTTGCTTGATAAAATCTTAATTCCTGCTGTTCCAAAAGCAACACCTGCTGCAAAAATTCCTGTCTTTTTAACGTCAATCTTCTTAATAAAATCTAACATAGTTTCATCCTCCATTGTCTTTTGTTTGTATTATATTAAATCTATTTTTTAAAGTTTTCCACTATTTTTTCGCTATTGATATTTTTTATCAATAAGCTTGTGCTTTATTACGTATTCTTCTCTGATTCAATAACAATTCTGTTCACCTTTTGATTATCTAAGTAACCACAGGCTTTTAAACCTTTCATTATTACAGAATTCCATTCCGTCCGGGACAAGTGGTAAACCATATTATCATCTAACTCTATAGTGCAGGCGTTGTCCTTTACGCAGTCAAGGTTGCATGAAATTTTATAAATATTTCTTCTGCTAATAGCTCCAATGTCTTCAAGAAGATTGACCATTCTATACACTGTAGCTGCCCCGATGTTAGGATCAATTTCCACTGCTTTATAATAAATCTCTTTACATGAAGTGCATTCTTCGTCAAGGATTACGTCCAAGAGAACTTTTCTCTGGTTTGTAATTCTACATCCCTTGTCTTTTAAAGTCTTCAGAACTGATTCCTTCTGCATTCTTGTTTCTTTGAAATTTTAGTTCATCACTTTTTTTCTGCTCCAATTATTTTCTCCCATAAAAACATAGGAACCTGCAAATAATTGCAGGTCCCTTATATTAAAACTTATTATTTTGCACTGGCTTTTTTAATGTTAACATTTAATGTATTGCTCTCTTTGTATGGTCTAAATAAGAGATAAATAAATACTAACACAATTACAAATGCAACTACTGTTCCAATTCCAAATGTTCCTGCTGTAACTAATGTACCAATCTGGTAGATACATAATGCAACTAAGTATCCAAGAATTGTCTGGTATCCTATTGCTGTAAAGAACCATTTAGTATTGTTCATTTCTCTCTTAATAGCACCCATAGCTGCGAAACATGGTGCACAAAGAAGGTTGAATACTAAGAATCCGTATGCTGCAATTGGAGTCATAACCTGTGCAAGATTTCCCCAAATTTCTGTACCGTCTTCTGCTACTTCTGCGAAACCGAATAACATACCGAATGTTGCTACTACGTTTTCTTTTGCAATAAGACCTGTAATAGCTGCCACAGCCATCTTCCATCCTTCACCTGCTTTAGTCCATCCAAGTGGAGTAAAGATTGGTGCAATTACACTACCGATTGATGCTAAAATACTATCGTTAAGCTGTTCTGCTTCTAACATTCCGAACTTTCCGTCTACCCAACCGAAGCTCATAAGGAACCAAAGAATGATTGTTGAAAGAAGGATAATAGTTCCGGCTTTCTTAATGAATGACCATCCTCTTTCCCACATGCTTCTAAGAACGTTTCCTAATGTTGGCCAGTGGTATGCCGGAAGTTCCATTACGAATGGAGCAGGATCTCCTGCAAACATCTTTGTTTTCTTTAAAATAATACCTGAACAAATAATTGCTGCAATACCTACAAAGTAAGCACTTGTTGATACCCAACCTGAGTTGTTAAAGAATGCACCTGCGATTAATGCAATGATAGGCAACTTAGCTCCACAAGGAACAAATGTTGTTGTCATAATTGTCATCTTACGGTCGCGGTCATTTTCGATTGTTCTTGATGCCATAATACCAGGAACACCACAACCACTACCAATTAACATAGGGATAAATGATTTTCCTGAAAGACCGAATTTTCTAAAAATTCTGTCCATAATAAATGCGATTCTTGCCATATAACCACAGCTTTCCAAGAAAGCAAGAATATAAACAATACTAACATCTGTGGTACGAAACCAAGTACAGCACCAACACCGGCTACAATACCGTCAAGAATAAGTCCTGATAACCAATCTGCACAATTTAATGAGTCAAGTAAGTTTCCGATTAAAACAGGAACACCTGGTACCCAAACTCCATAATCTGCAGGATCAGGTTCTTCAGCTTCTGTTGCTGTCTTAAAATCATTAACTGTTACGTCAAACTTGTCTGTTACTTTTCCATCTTCATCTTCAAGTTCTGCTTTTGCAGTAATGTCTGATACTCCGGCTTCAGCAACAAATGCGTCAACTGCTGCTGTCTTATCAGCTTCACTTGCTTCTTCGTCCCCAAGAACTTCTTCGATATTATCTGTGCTGATTCCTTTGTCCTTAGCTGCTTCAATGAAAGCATCAACTGCTGCTGTCTGCTTTTCATAATCGCCTGATGCATCTTCATAAGAACTTGTTCCTATGCCAAACAAATGCCATCCGTCACCAAAAACACCCTCGTTAGCCCAGTCAGTAGCCCATGTACCAACTGTTGTTACTGATACGTAATATACAATAAACATTACAACTGCAAAAATTGGAAGAGCTAACCATCTGTTAGTTACGATCTTATCAATCTTATCTGATGTTGTAAGTTCACCCTTATTTCCTTTTGATACACATTTTCCAATTACTGAAGAAATGTATGTATATCTTTCATTTGTAATGATACTTTCTGTATCATCATCAAAAGCATCTTCTAACTGCTTAATTTCATTTTCAACGTCCGGAACAGTTTTCATCTGTTCTTTAATCTTGTCATCTCTTTCAAGAAGTTTGATAGCGAAGAATCTCTGCTGTTCTTTTGGAATATCGAAAGCAATCTTTTCTTCTACTTTTTCAATAGCATCTTCTACTTTTTTTATCAAACTTATGTACCATTTCATGGTTAGGTTTCTTAGCAAGTTCAACTGCCTTGTTAGCTGCTTCCTTAATTCCCTTGCCCTTAAGAGCTGAGATTTCAACAACTTCACAGCCTAAACTTTCTTTTAAGTTCTTGATGCTTATCTTGTCACCTGATTTTTCCATGATATCAATCATGTTAACAGCCATAACTACAGGAATACCTAATTCCATAAGCTGTGTTGACAAATAAAGATTTCTTTCAATATTTGTACCATCAACGATGTTTAAAATTACATCAGGCTTCTCATTAATAAGATAATTTCTTGCTACAACTTCCTCCAATGTATATGGTGAAAGTGAATAAATACCAGGTAAGTCAGTGATTGTTACATCTTTATGTCCTTTGAGCTTACCTTCTTTTTTCTCAACTGTTACTCCAGGCCAGTTACCTACGAACTGGTTAGAACCTGTCAATCCGTTAAAAAGTGTTGTCTTACCACTGTTCGGATTTCCTGCTAAAGCAATCTTAATTGACATTTTCTTTTTTCCCTCTTTCTTAAATTTTAAAATTGTTAATATGTTCCGCCTAATTATAGGCATACGTAGTTAACTATTATCTGTCACTGCTGACTTTTGTTAGAATTAGCTAACCCTAGGCTAAAAATAATAAGCTGTTGCTTAAAGTCTTATAAAAAAAGTTATTCAACTTCAATCATCTCAGCATCAGCTTTTCTTAAAGATAACTCATATCCTCTAACTGTTACTTCCACAGGATCTCCAAGTGGTGCAACTTTTCTTACATAAATGTCGACACCTTTAGTAATACCCATATCCATAATTCTTCTTTTAACGGGACCAGAGCCTGTAAGTTTTGTAACCTTTACTGTTTGGCCACATTTTACTTCCTTTAATGTTTTCATAATGTGCTCCTTATTTCATTATTGTATTTATATTTAAAAAGATATATGACATACATATCTTTTTTAAATCATATTAAAAGCTTAATTAATATAAAACCGGATTTTAACTATAATCAGTACCAAAACCGTATCTTAGACCATAATCTTATTAGCCATATCTTTTCCAATGGCAACTCTTGAATCTTTCACATTAACAATCATGTTTCCACCGATTTCTGATACGACCGTAACAGTCCCACCGACTACAAACCCCAGATTTTCTAAGAACTTTCTTGTTTCTTCTTTTCCACCAATCTTTTTAATTGTACTAGCTACGCCTACACCGGCTACTGTTAATGGCATCATTTTATACCTTCTTTCGTAATCATACTGATTATTGATAATCAATTTCATTTTCGATAGTTAGTATACTCTAACGTTCATTAGTTGTCAACAAGTTTAGTGAGTCTTTTGTTACTTTTGTTAAAATTTTACATAAGTCTTTTCCTAATATTATTTTTTGTTATTAAAATTAATAGCAAAGTAAATACAACAAGGAATGTGGCTAATGTTCCGTCAAACAAAGATGTTGCTGTTAAGTTTAACATTATAATCACCTCATTTCAAAAAATGCTATACTTTTTTGGTTAGTCTTGTCTAACTAAAGTATAGCACATTTTGAAAAAATGTATATATTTTTTTAACTTATTTTTCTTCCTCAGGATATGTCATGCCCCACTGTTTTCTTATGTCAGTCATAATCTGCATAACATCCTTAGTATATTCAAGATATGTGAAATCTCCTATTCTATCAATTGTTTTTTCCATATCTTCCACTTCATAATAAAGTGCATCTTTAGTATTTCCACCGGTAATTGTTTCCTTGTGACCGTCCTCAGTATAAGTAATTACTGCTTCCTGCCCTCTTTGGATATTCAAAGATTTCAATATATCCCTTGTCAAAAGCGATTGTTCCGCGTTTAGGTTGCTTGCAGTGAAGCGAAAGCATAACTGTTGCCATTTCCTCTTCTTTATTTTTAAGTAAAATTCCTGCCTGTTCATCCACTCCCGTAGGAGCCATTTTTACCTGTGAAACCACCTGATCAGGCATTGATGTCATAAACCATCTTACAAAAGAAAGTGCATATACGCCAATATCAAGCATTGCCCCACCTGCAAGATTTCTGTTAAAAAATCTGTTAGTCATATCATATTCCTTGTAACTGCCAAAATTCATCTGGATAAGACCTAAATCCCCCAGTTTTCCTGAACTGATAATTTCGTTTAACTTCTTATATATAGGCATATGATATATTGTCATTGCCTCTGCAAGAACTACATTATTCTCTTTTGCAAGATTAATAGCCTCTTCAAGCTCTTCGCTGTTAAGAGTAATTGACTTTTCGCAGAGAACGTGTTTTCCTGCCTTTAATGCTTTTCTTAAAAATTCTATATGAGTGTTGTGTGGCGTTGATATATATATAATGTCTACATTTTCGTCTCCAAAAACCTGATCAATATTATCATAAACTTTTTCTATCCCGTATTTTTCTGCAAACTGCACAGCCTTCTCATGTGTACGGTTAGCTACCGAATAAAGCTTTTCGCCTTTTTTCTCCATTGCCGCAGCCAATTCGTTGGCTATAACTCCACATCCAAGTGTTGCCCAATTATATTTTTTCATTTGTACCACCTTTCTGCCATTTATGGCAAATCTTATCTTTCACTTTCCAAGGCACCAATGGATTTTTTCATCGCAAACCCTGAAATAATTAACAAAATAAATTCCGATAAAGGAAATGCTACCCAAACACCATTCATTCCAAAGATTGGTGCAAGAATTGCGGCGCATACATTTACTACCACAAAACCTTTAAGTATGGAAAGAACGAATGCCCATTTAACTGAAGCTATGGCGCTTAATGCACTTGAGCAAAATATGTTAATTCCCGCAAAAAGAAAACCAATAAAATATATTCTAAGTCCTACTCTTGCAAGGCTTAAAAGCCTATCACTGCCCTGACTGTTAAACACACCAACTATTGTATCTGTAAAGCCCCATATCATTATCACAATAATTACTGCAAGTCCCAACGCCGTTGCCACGCCTAATTTTTCAATTAACTTAATATCCTTTATGTTATGCTTGCCATAACTTTCGCTGATTAACGGTTGTGAACCAAGTGCTACACCGTTAAAAACTGCAACTGCCACCAGTGCTGTATTTGCCACAACCCCGTATGCTGCTACACCAATATTTCCAGTTAATCTTAATATTATAAAATTAAAAACCATAACTATAACAGCTCCTGACATTTCCCCAACGAAAGCTGACATTCCAACCTGGCAGCAATGGAAAAGTCGTGTCAGGGATGTTTTAAACCATTTAAACTTTACTGTATTTTTCTTAGATAGGAAATGAATCATACAAATCATAACTCCAACTACAGGAGAAAGTGCTGTTGCAAGGGCAGCACCCGGCATTCCCATTCCAAGTGGAAACATCAAAATATAGTCAAAAACAATATTAAAAAGACTACTTATTAATGTAGCTGCCATACTTACCGACGGATTACCATCATTCTGACAAAAGCATTACATGTATAATTAAAAATAAAAAATGGCGAAAATGACATAAAATATTCTAAAATATGGAACTCCAATTGCTACAATTGTTTCGTCTCCACCCATTATTTCTACGATTTTGTCTGGGAAAACCAGCCCAAAACGGCAAAAATCACACCTATAACAAGCCCCCAAAACAAAGCGCCTGAGAAATATTTGTCGCATTCATTACTACCATCCTTATTAGAATTCCTGTACTGTTCTTTTACTATTGAATATCTAATTGCTGAACCTACACCTACCATCTGTCCCAATGCAAATATAACCCCATACACAGGCAATGCCATATTTAGCGCAGTTATGCCGTTGGCACCTACTGCTTTAGAAATAAAATAAGTGTCTGCCAAAATGTATAATGACAATCCTATCATTGCCAAAATATTCTGAGATACGTACTTAAAAAATTTATTTTTCATTTTATTGTCAACTTTCTAAACCTTTTCTATTTAATTTTTTATTTTCTATTTATATTCATACTATTTTTAATTCTTATAATTTTCAATGCATAAGAAAAAAGAGCAACTATTAAGCTGCTCCTTTATCATAACAAACTTTATTATCTTATTCTAGTAATTTTCAGCATGTACTTCAAAATAGCTCTGTGGATGATTACATACAGGACATACTTCAGGTGCCTTTGTACCAACAATAATATGTCCGCAGTTACGGCATTCCCATACCTTAACTTCGCTCTTTTCAAAAACCTTAGATGTTTCAACATTCTTAAGAAGTGCTCTATATCTTTCTTCATGATGTTTTTCGATTTCACCAACCATACGGAACTTCTCTGCTAATTCAGGGAAACCTTCCTCTTCTGCAGTTTTTGCAAAACCTTCATACATATCTGTCCATTCATAGTTTTCGCCTTCTGCTGCAGCTTCAAGATTCTGTGCTGTATCGCCGATTCCGTTTAATTCCTTAAACCACATCTTAGCATGTTCTTTTTCATTGTCAGCAGTTTTTAAAAATAATGATGCAATCTGCTCAAAACCTTCCTTCTTAGCCTTTGAAGCAAAATAAGTATATTTATTTCTTGCCTGTGATTCTCCTGCAAAAGCTGCCTCTAAATTCTTTTCTGTCTGTGTTCCTTCGTATTTACTCATATAATATTACCTCCTAAGTAATCAGTTACTACTGATTTAAATTTTAGTCCTTATAAATATAGTTATACCCTAAATAACTATAAACATATTATACTGCAAATTCATTATTTTTGTTAAATATTTTTCCTTGTATCTTATAGGATTGGTTACTGTAGCAAGTGAACCAATGCTGTTTGTTTTATGTTTATGGTAGAAACTCTTGTTTCTGAAAACAATACTCTTAATTATGAAGTTATTTCTGAACTTCTTGCTATGTATGGCATTACCTGCGACCATGCTGAAGAGGTAAGTAATTGTATTTTGTTTTAATCCCAATTTTCATGTATTTTTTCTTTTCTTCTTCACTTTATAAGATAATATTATCACATTTTATGTTTTATCTTGTTTTCCTATTTATAAATTTGGCCTTGTATTTTGAGTATACAATTGTCTGGTCTTTGTACAGGCTGTAGTATCCTGACAGGGCATAGCTGATTGATATTGCTATCAGGTAATATGAGACCCCGGCAAAGCCAAACAACTCGAATGAGATAAGCATTGATGTTATTGGGCAGTTAGTTACACCACAGAACAATGCCACCATTCCCGCTGCCGCTGCAACCACCGGTGGAAATCCCAGCAATTGTCCCATAACACATCCGAAGGTTGCTCCCACGCAGAATGCAGGAACGATTTCGCCCCCTCTAAAACCTGCTCGCATTGTAATTGCCGTCAAAATTATTTTCCAAACAAAATCAAGGGGTCTTGCCCTTCCTGTTTCAATGGCTTTGGCTATTAGCTGATTGCCTGCGCCATATAATCATCTGTCTGTAAAATAAAGGTAATTCCCATAACAATAAGTGCCGCAACAACCACTCTTACGTAAGGATTTTTAAAATATTTAGTATACAAAGTTGAAGCTAACTTTAGTGCTATGCAAAAAAGTATACTTACAGCACCACAACCTGCTGCAATAACTGCCATTTTTGCTCCGGTTACAGCGGTTAGTTCCGGTATAACTGTTACATGAAAAACTTCAGGATGGATGCCTATTCCTGCCGCAAATTTGGCTGCAATAATTGACGCAATAACGCAAGGCAAAAGCGCCGCATAATACATAACTCCAACGCTTACAACTTCCATGGCAAAAACTGCCGCCGCCATAGGAGTTCCGAAAACCGCAGCAAACGCCGCACTCATACCACACATAACCATAACGTGGTGGTCGAACTCATCCAAATGAAAAATTCTCCCAAGCTGATTTGCCAATGCTTCCGCCAAACTGAATTGCCGCACCTTCACGTCCTGCGGAACCACCTGTCAAATGAGTAAGCACTGTTGACACAAAAATAAGTGGTGCCGATTTTAAAGGCACATCATCCTTAGATCTAATGGTTGAAAGAACCTGATTGGTTCCTCCATCATTTTTGTCCAATCTTTGGTACATAAAAACAATAATCAAACCTGCCACTGGAAGTAACAAAAACATCCACTTATTGTCTGCTCTAACGCCGTTACCCACCTGATACATATGGCAAAAACACTACTGGCGCCGCCAACAACCACACCTGTTAAAAATTGCAAGAGCCATCCACTTAAAAAAAGTTTGTCAAATCTCTTTTAATTCTACCCAAATAATATTTATTTTTAATCTCATTATGTCCGTTTTTTATGATTTCACTCATACTGATTCTACTTTTCTTCCACCGGATAGAAACTGCATCCGCACTTTCCATGTCCCTTAGTATAATAAATGGCTTTGTCTGCCTCAGTGAACTGGCTCTTTTCTGGATTTTTTCTGTCAGTAAATGCCACGCCTACGCTAAGAGATACCGCTGGAACTCCCTCTTCTTAAATTGCTAATTTTCTGTTAATTTCGATGATTTTTCAATGCTTGTCAGACCAACAATATTCTCTAACTCTCTCTATACTCTTCCCCTGTCATTGCCTCATAGCTTGTTCTCACCGCATGTTCTGATATATCGCAATTCAATATATAAACAGGTACTTTTTTTATCAAAACATCTAGTAATTCCAATGTTTTTCCTGCCTGGGCTGAGCTGTCGCCGAAATGAATCTGCCCTAAAAGATATGGTATGGCTTCTTTGGAATCAAGCTTTCTAATTCCGCATTCCGTGCCACGCTCTATTATGCAAATTCCACCAAGTGGTGCATTCTTATTATTCTGCCAGCCTCTTTGCCAGCCCACGGAGTTCCATATATTCTTACGCAATCGTCAACTATTCTAATAAAAGGTTTGTCCCCATTTATAATAGAAACACCCTGACCTAAATACTTCCTCCATAACCTGATATGGGTAGTTTTTCCGGTACCACTTGGTGCAGTAAACATATAGGCTTTGTCCTTCCACTGTATAACCGCTCCATGCATTAGGAAACCGTCTTTCTCAGGCAAAACTTCCGCAACTTTCCTTAAAAGTGCCAATGTTTCCAAATATTCAGGGGCAAGTCCACTCTGTCCTTCATCTTCCAACATTGTTCCCTGTTCTCTTATTATGTCATCCTCTGATATATTAATTTCATAGACCGAATCATTATCAGAAAGCTTCAAATCTTCTTTTCCAGCTACACAATTATCGAAACACTTCTTATTATCTGAATTTTCTTCAATATCCAAATAATCCCCACAATGCTTCTTCAATGATTCCTCATAAATTCCATTTACCTGAAATCCGATTCCGGCAAGTTTTATTTTGAATGCCATAATCTTTTCACCTTTCCAGCCTTCATTTTTATTTTCTTAAAAGCACAAATTAAAGGATGAAGAAAAACCCAAGCCCTGCTGTAAGCTTGTATCCCACTCCTCCATATTTACTTCATTCCATCACGATAAAGCCAACTAAAACTCCAATAATCTGATTTTCAGTTATGCCATATTCCTTATTAATGCAAATTATCTCCGCAAATAATATACCCCCTATCATCTTTTCCAATAATTCTATGAAGCACATAATCGTCTCCACGTCTGTATAAAGGCACATCATATTTCTTCAATGGTGCTGTAGGTGGCTTAACTATTATGGTATCCCTTCTGTTTCTTAGCATTGGATACATGCTGACACCAGAAGTTGTACTAACATACACTCCCTTCTCATTTAATGCATCCTCAATATGTAACACTTCACCCATAACACACTCTCTATTCTACAATAATTCCTGCATTTTTCATCTTATCTACCATTGTCTGAATGTCTTCTCTTGCTTTATCAGGTTCAACTTCATAAGTTTCAACCATCTTCTCTACAATCTGGCCAACATCCAATCCGGATTCAATTCCTTGCCATATCTCCTTACCTGTTGCATTAAGGTTAATCATTCCGTGAAATGTCTTGCTTGCCTCACCTACTGCAATAACAACTGCCTGGCCTCCAACATCTCTTAAAACAAAACCATTTTTAATCTTCATTAATCTATTCCTCCGATATCTTTCGCTTATATAAGTGTACCATATTACCGCAATATTTGCATTGCGAAATTCCACTCCAACAATTTTTAGAAAAATTGTTCTATAATAATTT